>WNFS01017197.1_pt1 | contig 15950 bp, 15 predicted proteins | sample 5400141 | NCBI WGS metagenome assembly WNFS01 (sample SAMN13153358, study PRJNA577476) | soil metagenome | isolation source: 60 cm saprolite under Madrone tree | place: USA:California | collected 2016-06-14
TGTCCTGCCGCAGCTGCGCGAGCTTCGCCGCGCGCACCTGATCCTCGCGTTCCATCAGACGCAGGGCCTCACGCACGACCTCGCTAGCCGAGTTGTACAGGCCCGAGGAGACCTTCTGGCGCACCAGCTCTTCGAGTTGCGGAGTCAGGTTAATGTTCATCGTCATGGCGCACTTTCCAGCGGGTACCGGTGCTTAGAATAGCACGTTTGGCAATGATTGCCAATGTTTGATGCCACGCGCGATGGTCCAGGGCGGCGACGGTGCTATTGGTCACGCGAACGCCTCGAACCGATGTCGCTTTACGAGAGATGAGCGAGCAAGACCTCAAGGTATTTATCTCAGGTCGCGAGTCCACCTGCGACGAATGTGGCGAGATGCTGGGTCGCAGCGCGTGGATCTGCCTGCTCGGTGAGCGCAGCGCCTTGTGCCTTTCCTGCGCTGACCTCGATCACCTCGTCTTCCTCCCGGCCGGGGACACGGCACTGACGCGCCGCGCGCGAAAGCATTGCACGCTGTCGGCGGTTGTCCTGAAATGGAGCCACGCGCGCAAACGATACGAGCGGCAGGGCCTGCTGGTCCAGGAGGCGGCACTTGGGACGGCTGAATCCGAATGCCTGGCCGACGCCGATGCGCGGACACGTCGTGCCGAGCGCGACGCCCAGCGACGTGCAGAATTCGAGCAGGCATATGTCGAGCGATTCGCGCTGCGTGTGCGTGAACTGTTTCCGAACTGCCCAATGGACAGAGAGCGCGCTATCGCTGAGCACGCCTGTCTGAAGTACAGCGGACGCGTGGGTCGTTCCGCGGCCTCAAAGAGCGACGACGACGAGGCGGTACGCCTTGCGGTCCTGGCGCACGTACGCCACGTCGAAACTCCTTACGACAAATTACTCGCTTCCGGGTGTGACCGGCACGAAACCCGTCGCCAAGTCGACGCCCAAGCGCGTCTTGTTCTCGCGGCCTGGCGGAGAGCTTGATTGCAGTGGGGAAAAGGCTCCGCAGATCGGGGCTGTGCTGGCAGTCCATGCGAGCGCTGCGGATTGTCTTTGAACGCAGTCTCCGTCCCCCACGGCGATCTGCGCACCGGAAGTCACTTCGGCGGCTGAGACGCACCGTTCACCGCGTCGCTTTCGCCGATAACAGGCGTCGGCAGCGATCTTGGCTCCGCAGTTTCCCAGGGTCGCTCACGTTCTAGGAGAACATTGAGGAGATTGTCCTGGAAGTTGATGTTGCCCGTAAGGTGCTCGTGATCCACGCATAAGAAAAAGGCGTACGCGAGAGGAAAGAACACATCCTCAGAGCGCGACACCGTCGGATCCAGCGACTGACGCGCCAGCAGTGAGGGCTTGGTGACCTCCCCATCGCCTGGCTCAAGCATGAGCCTTGAATAGTCCACGCCGGGTTCGGGAGCCTGAATTGTGCTCGGGAGGAGCTGGACTAGGTCGCGCCCGTCAGGTGACGCGTGAGGGTACAGTCTCCGCCAAACACGACTAGCCTCACCGGTGCATTTTGGGATTCGTTGTAAGTCAACGACCACACGAACCGTCGCGCGCGTTCAATTCGCTTGGCGAAGTAGTGTTGTAGAACGCTTAGGTGCCCGTTACCCTCGGCAACGCTAGGAAAGCGCGCCCTAACTCGCTGCTCGATTTCGGGGTTGAATATCGACCACCGATACGAGATCCACGTGCCAACGAAAAACAGATCCTGCTCTAGTGGTTTACCCTTGATATCTACGATCCAGTTTGTGACAGGGTGCGGGAGCAATTCGTAGACGCTTGGCATCGTTGCCAGCGCTTCAGGCGGAATCGCCTGCCGGCCGACCTTGTGCCCAACCAAGAGACTGTGTAGCGCATTCACGGAACCAAGGTTGGGGGTGCCGAGTAAAATCGCAGTGCGAATTTTTGCGGCGCCAGTGAAATTGGCCGGGAAGTCGTTGCCGTCGAGCACATCGGTCACGCCGTATTGGATGTAGTAGCGGGTAAGCAATCCGCCCATGCTGTGGGCCACGATGTCAACTTTTAGTCGTGGATCGCCATAGTCGCGGCGAATCCGCTCAATCAACGCGTCAAGTTTACGTGCCGTGACCACGTTGTCCTGCCGCCAATCATAGGGAAAGATGTAGTAGCGTCGCGTGCCCACATCGGCGGATTGCCCGGGTTCACCACGGACGTAGCCACCCTGCCGCTCGAGCGTCTCGATGATCGCGCCGTAGAAATCGCTTAGCAATAACCCGCGGAAGAGATCGTAAGCTTCGATGTCGTCCGGACGAGGCTCGAGTGTCTTCGGGTCTATGTCGAGTGCGAGGGAACGTGCCGAAAACAGCACGTTGAAGACGGACCCCGGCCACAGCTCGCGCCCGCTCTTGCGCTCGCGGAGCCGTGATCCGAGGATGCCCGGAACAATTATCACTGGAGGTACCTGGACGCGCTCCATGCCACTTGCGTACAGCCTTCGGAGATCCGGAGTGCGAGACTGCCACAGCGCGGAAGTAGCGAGCGCGCCTGCGAGAGTCACACCGACGACCGCTATTCGTCTGGCGGTCTTATTCATCGCGGTGTCGCGTCCCTATTCCGTCACTTGGCACATGTGAGGAAATCGTCCGAGATAATGGAGCGAGAAAGCGGGAGAACCGCGCGGTTTCGCTTCCCAGGAAGCCCCAGAGTATCCTCAAAAACAGCAGCGCAAGCAGGGCATCACTGGCCCAAGCATGCCAGTCCATCCAGTTTAGCCACCAAGTCAGGTACTCAACCACCACTAAGGCGAGCGTGCCCAGTGGTACAGCCGCGTGGGCAGATCCTACATGCACCATGCGGCCCGTGCCGTTCAATCCTGCCTCATTGACCGGTGAAATGCGGTTCCGTTGCATCTGTGGGCGTCCGCTAGGATTTCAGCCCCAGTTAGGAGCGCCGAATTCCAAGGAGATGATATGCCTCCAAACCCCACGACACCGGCGTTGCAGACTTCCCTCTCCGATAGGGCGATGAGTCACCTCTTGGGGAGCATTCGGCCGTTCTCTGGTGCTGGCACGGAGTCCGGACACACGATAAGAACATCTACCTGGCGTGCGTAGGTTGGATCGTGCTCGACAGCGCCTGTAGTCGTCGGCGTTATTACTTACCGATTGTGGTCCGCAAAAATTCGATCAATGAGCGGCGGCCTGCAGAGCGTATTCATGACGTAACCTGCCCAGCACCGACTTGACGTTCACCCGCAGCGGAACGCCGACTCGATGCCGGGACTCTGGGTGCACGCGCAGAGCCGCTTCAGGTGGCGGCTCCGCAAGACCGGGACCCAAAGAGAAGTCGCCGGCACACAACGCGGCAAGAAACGCGTCGACGACCTCGCCTTGGCACGCGAGCTGCCCGGTCCGAGCGCCGGGATGCCACGGCCGCGGCGGCGCGCACGCCTCGCGAGGTGTCTCGCCGCGGTGGGCGTACGCCCCACGATCGAGCCGATCTCCTCGAAAGACAGGTCGAACATGTCGTTCGGCACGAAGGCGAGGCGCTCGGCGGGTTCGATCCGAAGAAGCTCGGTACAGAGTCCAAGGCGCGCCAGGTCTGCTGGCAGCGGTAAGGTCGCGGACCTCCCGCTACATTGGAGCCCGATCTCGCAGTTTGTCTCATCACGGCCTAATATTGGCGCATGGGGCGCGATCACGATCATGCGGATCACAGCGAACTCAGTGACGTCGAGCGGCGCGTGCGTGCGCTCGAGACCGTCATGACCCAGAAGGGCTACATCGATCCGGCCGCGCTCGATGTACTGATCGATACCTACCAGACAAAAGTCGGTCCGCGCAACGGCGCGCGCGTGGTCGCCCGCGCCTGGGTGGATCCGGCATTTCGTGAACAACTGATGCGCGATGCGACAGCCGCAATTGCCGAACTTGGCTACTCCGGCCGGCAAGGCGAGCACATGATTGCCGTCGCGAACGTGCCCGGCCGACACAACATCGTTGTCTGCACGCTCTGCAGCTGCTACCCGTGGCCGGTGCTAGGACTGCCACCGGTTTGGTACAAGAGCGCACCGTATCGGTCCCGCGTGGTCCGTGATCCGCGCGGCGTACTGGCGGAGTTCGGCGTGACGCTGCCGGCGAGCACGGAGATCCGCGTCTGGGACTCGACCGCCGAGGTGCGCTATCTCGTGATTCCCGAGCGTCCTGCGGGAACCGACGGCCTGAGCGAGGAGGCTCTCGCCGCTCTGGTCACACGCGACTCGATGATCGGTACCGGCCTTGCGCGAGCCGTCGGCGAAACATGACATGCCCTACGTGAGCCACGCCGACATCGGGGGTCGCAGCGGCTTCGGCCCGGTCGTCCCGGAACCGGAAGGCGCCGTGTTCCATGCCACCTGGGAGCCGCGTGCCCATGCGTTGACGATCGCGCTCGGCGCGACCGGCAGCTGGAATCTCGACATGGCGCGCTCGGCACGCGAAACGCTGCCGGACTACCTTAATCTGAGCTACTACGAGATTTGGCTGGGCGGACTCGAAAAGCTGGTTATCGCGAAAAACCTCGCGACGCCCGACGAACTGACCGCCGGCTGCGCGCTTCACGCGCCCGCGCCGGTCGGCCGGGTCCTTAAGGCCGACCAGGTTGCTGCCGTCCTCGCAAAAGGGGCACCGACCGAGCGCGCGCCGGCGGGCCCCGCGCGCTTCAGGCCGGGCCAACGAGTACGGACGCGCGCGAGGCCGGCCGAGCATCACACGCGACTGCCCAGCTATCTTCGCGGCAAGACCGGCGTCATCGAACGGGTACTCGGCGCGCACGTGTTTTCAGACTCGCACGCACAACGCCTCGGCGAGGACCCGCAATGGCTCTACACGGTCGTGTTCGATGCCGCGGAGCTCTGGGGCAGCGAGGCAACACCAGGGCACAGTGTGTCGTTCGACGCCTGGCAGCCTTATCTCGAGGCCGCGTGAACACAGCAAATCACCCGCGTCTCGGCGCGCTGCCCGGGCTACCTTGCGATGCAGACGGGCCGGTGTTTGACGCGCCTTGGCAAGCTCACGCATTCGCGATGGCGTTGTCGCTGCATGAACGAGGTGTGTTCACATGGTCTGAATGGGCGACCGCGTTATCGGAGGAAATCCGGTCCGCCCAGCAGGCGGGGGATTCCGATAGGGGCGACACCTACTATCTCCATTGGCTGAAAGCGCTGGAAGCGCTGGTCACCAGCAAGGGCGTCACGTCGAAGGCGGAACTTAGGCGTTACGAGCAGGCGTGGCGCAACGCGGCACTGCGCACGGTGCACGGCGCGCCGATCGTCCTCAGCGACGTCGATCTGGATCAGTGACTGCGGCCCGGGCGGCCGCTCGGGTTGCGTGGGGTCCCGGGCCCCGCTCGCGGCTACTGATGCGGGAGGCTGGCATTCCTAGATGGTGAGGGTAGAGGTGTCCAATCGACGAGTGATCGGAGTCGTTGCATGCTCATAGGCGATCTTGCACTCGTCAGTGCCGCGCTGTTTACAGATTTCGCCGAGCAGCCGGCGCGGCTAATGTTAGATGACCGATCGCTTTTGGCTCAATGGAAGCCCGCGTACAAGCGCGGGTACATCATGCAATCCACGTTGGCGATCGTCGGCTTCGTCTTGGGAGCCACAGTTTGGCGGCTGACCGGCATATTGGCTTTCCTCCTCGGCGCCGTCCTGATGCTGGCGAACTGGCCATGGACCTTGCTTCGCATCATGCCGACGAACCGAGTCCTAATGGCGATGGATCTGGCATCGGCAGGAAGCGTCTCCCGCGCGCTGCTCGTGAAATGGAACCGCCTTCATGCGGTACGGACCGGCCTGGGAGCCGCGGCGACCGTATCCTTCCTTTGGGCATTGCTAGGCAGGCCGCGCCCCCGTCCCTGCCACTTCTGAAAATTCCGCACGTATTAGCTTCATTCGTTTAATAGTTTAATCGGAGGGTTTACTCGGATTCTCGGATTCAGGCACCAGGATCAAAGACCGGCGCGGCATATTGACACGATGCTCGCCTTCACCGCCCGATGGCGTCGATCCGTCCGGTGACTTGTCGTTGAAATTCGGAGCGTCAAGTCGGAGTGCCTGGACAGCCGCTGGGCGCACTGTCGATGCTCCCGTGATGCCAGGGGACGGCGTGGTGCGATGCGGCTGAAGCCGAATCCGCACGTTAGTGCTCCTGGTCCTGCGCCACCAGTTCGTCGATGCGCGACAGGAACAGTTTGAGAATCGGCGAGGTGTTCGACTTGCTGTACCCCATCGCTAACTCGATCGTCGGCGCTTCGCCTTCGAGCGGACGGCTGACCACGGACCAGGGCAGCAGGTTCTTGGCATAGGCGAGCATCAGCGCCAGCCCGCGCGTGGAGGCTACCAGGGACATTGCCATCGCCAAATTGTCCACCCCGTGAACCAGTTTGATGTCGAGCCCTGAGCGATGCAGATACTCCTCGGTAACGGCGCGTAGCACGGTGGCCTTGTTCGAGCCGCCGATGAAAATCTCCCCGACAAGCTCGCACGTTGTGAACCGTCATCCAATTGGGTAACCGTCAATAGTGGTGCGCTACGAGCCTCACGATGGCCTAGCAACTCGTAGATGGCGGCCTCAGCAAAACGCTTGACCAAGCACCTTTTCCGCAATGTCGCCACAGCTCGGCATTACCCCAGCAGTTGGACGGCTCTCTGCGTAAGGAAACCTACGAGAAACAGTGAAAATGGGGGTGCTACAAGCGCTATCGCACTCAATGCCACGCGAGCCACCATTGGAACACTCGGCCTCTTGAAAGCAATATATACAGCGGCTGGGGGGAATATCAACGCTGCGACTACGTAGCTGCGATAAGAGAGGCCCTGCTTATTAACGAATTTAGTGATGTTCTCCTTGAACCCCACGGCAACTCCTTTAACAATTTACGTCGCAACGGGTTGGAAAGTCAGTATTCGCATTCTGCCGCTCAGTTTCATCTGGTCGAATCGCTCACCTTCCACGATTCGGGACTGCTTATGCGATTCCAGTTCGCGCAGCATCCCTCCTAAGTGTCGTCTCACCGCTCCGAACACCTCAGAGCCGTGGGTTTTCCTCAATGAACAAACATTGGTGTCTCCGCGTCCCAGTCTTCAGTTCGAAGGAGATTTCAGCGCTCCAGCAAGCACGTCGCGGAGAGGCTTGGGCGGCCGGCCGCCAAGGCGCTCGACGTCGCCGGTCACAATGTCGAACGCACCCGCCGCGAAGCTCGCCTGGATGCTGACGACGGTGTTGACGGCCCCCGCCGGCAGACCCGCCTGCGTCAGTCCGGCGCGCAGTTGCTCTTCCGAGATGACACGGAACGCGAGCGGCCGGCCAGTGATTTCGGCGATGAGCCTCGCGCGTTCCGCACCCGACAGGCGCTCGGGGCCGGTAGCGTTGTAGATCGCGCCTGCATGGCCGTCGCCGATCAGGATTCCGGCTGCGGCGGCTGCCACGTCACCGCGCGCAACGAAAGCAGCCCGGTTCTCGGCCAGCCCGGTCAGCACGCCCTGTTTCAGCGACGCCTGCGCCAGCTGCACGAGAGCTTCGGCATAGAAGTTCATACGCAGGATGGTCCAGGCCGGCGCCGTGGCGATAAGATGCTGCTCGCCCCGCCAGTAGGAGGCGCCGCGAGCCGGCTCCTCCTCCTGCCGCGTGCCCACGGCCGACATGAAGACGATATGCTTGACGCCAGCCTTCACGGCCGCGTCGATGGCAGCGACGTTCTGCGCCCCGCGCTTTCCGGGTTCCGGATCGGCGGTCGTGATGATGAGGAGACGATCGAGACCCGCATAGGCCTCCGCGAGGCTTTCGGGCCGGTTGTAGTCACCGAATCGTCCCTGAGCCGGTCCAGAGACGGTTTCGGGCGTGCGCGAGATCGCCACTACCTCGTGCCCATCGGGACGCTGCAGCAGTTCCGAAACGACGCCTTTGCCCAAATGTCCGCTGGCGCCACTCACACCGATTTTCACGTCAGCCTCCTGTGCTGCGTATTTCGATCGAGGTCAGGCTAGGCGCCTGCTTACTATCTGCAAAGCCTATATCATTAGATGACACATATCGTCGGAGACGATGGACATGCTCGAGGGCGTCACGCTGAACCAGCTCCGAACCTCCATCGCGGCGGTCGATGAGGGCAGCTTCTCCGCGGCCGGTCGCAAGCTGCGGCGCGCGCGGTCGGTGGTCAGCCAGACACTGGCCAACCTCGAAGCCCAGTTGGGAGTGAAGCTGTTCGATCGCAGCGCACGCTATCCCCGCCTGACCGAGGAAGGCCGTAGCCTGCTGGCGGACGCGCGCGCGGTCGCGGACCACATCGACGGATTCAAGGCGCGTGCTCGCGCAATGAAAGAAGGATTGGAGCCCGAGCTCGCGAAGGTTTTGCGCGCAAAATGGTGATGTCGATGAAGGCCGTGTTTCGCAAGGATGCGCCGCCTGGTCCTGCGGGCCGGGCCTTCATCGAGCAGCTCGGCAAGTGCGCTTCTATTTCACCGCGCGAGCGCTCTTGAGCGCGGCGGTCCACCACAACAAGTCGTCGACCATGGTTTTCGCCGGCGCTTCGAGCTGCGCGAGCCCAGCGTCGACGTCGCCGCCCTGGAAGTGCGCCCACAGCGTCGCGACAGGGATGTGGACGGAATGACGAATCGGCGCCATCTGAAGCTCGATGGCCGTTTCGCGAAGCTGCTGCACGCTGCGTGCGCCCATTGCACTGCCGTAGCTCACAAACCCGACCGCCTTGCGGTGCCATTCCGGGTACACCCAGTCCAGCGCGTTCTTGAGTACCGCAGACGGACCGTAGTTGTACTCCGGGGTGACGATGATGAAGCCGTCGGACTGCGCGACCTCCGCAGTCCACCTCTTCACTACCTCATGCGCGTAGGGCGCTCGGCCTGGCATGGCGGGAGGAACCTGCTGATCGAAGAACGGCATCGGGTAATCGCGCAAGTCGAGCAGCCGCGCCTCGATCCCGCCCCGACGCATTAGCTGCTGAAGAATCCAGTTCGCGGGCTTTTCGGAGAAGCGGCCTTGGCGGGTGCTGCCCACGATCACGGATATGACGGTCATTTTTGCTCCACGGACTTGGACTTTCCCGCTAGCCTAGGGGCGGCACTGCGGATCCGGAAGCTCATATCTTTCGATGCAATCCATCGCTCATCGCGATGGATTTGAATAGGAGGCACGAACGTTCCCAAGCATCGTCGGGTGAGGAATTGCTCATTTTATTTTTCCAGCGCACTGCCCCTCCCGATGCTGGCTATCGCCGGACTCAACGTCCGCTTGCTGATGCAGGAGACCGGCGGCTTGGGGTCGACACCGAGCGGTCGGGAGGTAAGGCCGCCCATGATCGCTTGCGAGACTTTCCGGACGTTCGTGTCCGGCTCGTACCTGCGATGGGCCAGGGCGCCAGGCGCCGGCTCTCGGGAAAGACGAGTTCGACGGACCTAGGTTCCGCCAAAAGCCGATCGCGTCGTGTCTCGGTCGCAGTGTCGTCTTGGCCGCTTGCGCGCGGCTCTCGTCCATAGGCTGCTCTGCAGGCGCAAGCGCCGAATGCAATAGACTGGTGCATCAAAATAAACGTTTCGGGAACGTGACAACGGAGGCAGGCCATGGCAATCGTCTTCTACTACGGCTCGGGTTCACCCTTCGCGTGGCGCGTTTGGCTGGCGCTGGAGCACAAGAAGCTGCCGTACGAGCTGCGCGTGATGTCGTTCGACAAGGACGATCTGAAGCAGCCCGCGTTTCAGGCGCTCACCCCGCGCGGCAAGGTGCCGCTGATCCAGGACGGCGACTACGTGCTGTACGAGTCGGGCGCGATCATCGAGTACCTGCAGGACGCCTACCCCAGCTCGGGGGCGGGGCTCTTTCCAGCTGACCCGAAGCCACGCGGCATCGCGCGCCGCCTGATCCGGGAGGCCGACGAATACGTGACGGACTCGCTGGACGAACTGCTCGAGCAGGTACTGTTCGTGCCGCAGGACAAGCGGAACGACGCGGCGATCACCGCCGCGAAGGACAAGTTCCTTGCCGAGCTGCCGCACTGGCGCGCCGCCGCCGCAGCGGGCAAGGACTTCCTGGTGGGAGCGGTCGGCGCGGCCGATTTCACCGTCTATCCGTTCTTTGCGCTGGCGCTGCGCATGCAGAAGCGCCATCCGTCGCTTGGGCTCGATGCGGCGTTCGGTCCGCAGCTCACCGCGTGGATGCGGCGCGTGGAGGCGCTTCCGTATTTCGAGAAGACCATTCCGCCGCACTGGCGCACATGACACCGGGCGGCCGCCCTGGGCGTTGCCGGACCTCGAGCGTCCGCAGTGGCCGCGGATTTCGGTCGGCTATGTAGCAGGCACCCGACATTGCGCAGGGGCGCTCGAAAGCGGGCGTCTTTTGACGAGGTCGACCCAGCGCCGGCATCATCTTCCAGTCGTGAGCTTTGGTGCCCCGTCCCTGAAGCCTTATGGGATCGGATTGCATCATTGTCGCGACTCTCGAGGCAGTGTCGCTGGTCGCAATTGGAAGCCGAGACCGCGACTAGGCCGGCGATCCACTGGCGCACCAGCAGATGGTCATCGACGGCCAGGATCGCGGATCGGACCGGTATCGCTGCTCATGACTCGCTCTGCACGCTTTCCCCGGAGTATTTCCTGGCGAGCCAGGAACGCCACGTAGAGGCAGAGGTCGCGTAAGCGCGAGCAGCGGGTACGCTCAGCTCGACCTCCGCACCCGAGTCCAGCGCGCTCCAGACCGTGAGCTTGCCGCCCATGAGTTTGGCCCGCTCGCGCATCCCATGCAGGCCGTAGTGTCCCGCGCGCCCCTCTTCGGTCAGGAACTGCGGGTCGATGCCCTTGCCATCATCCCGGACCCGCAGTCGCAGCTGCCGCTCGTCATAGCGAAGTTCGACTTCGATCTGGGCTGCGCTGGCGTGTTTAAACGCATTGCGCAGCGTCTCGCATGCGATCCGGTAGATTTCGTCGCGCTGGATCGGATGCAGGGTGCGCGGCGTGCCCTCCACCACGACGTGCAGAACAACGGATCCATCGCTAGCTTGTTCGGCCGCGAGTTCTTCTCCGAACGTTCGGATGGCCATGGCAAGATCGTTGCTCTCGACCACGGAAGCGCGCAGCCCTTGCACGGCATCGCGCCCCTCGGTGATCGCTTGCGCCGCCTGATCGATCGCCTGCTCGAGGCTTTGCCTGGCCTCGGCCGGGCGCCCCGGGAGTAGTTCGCAGGCCGCCTGGAAGCGCAGCAGCAGTCCGTGAAAACTTTGCAGCAGCGTATCGTGCAGCTCGCGCGCGATGCGGGTCCTTTCGCCGACGCGCGCATCCAGCGTCATGTTGAACTGGCGCGCCAGTTGCCGCAGCCGCAGCTGATACAGCGCCCACAGTAGTCCCATGAACGCCGCTACGCACAGCGCGACGAACCAGCGTGTCTGCCAGTACGCCGGCGCAATCGAGAAATCGAGCGATACGCCCTGTTCGTTCCAGACTCCGCTGTTGTTGCTGGCGGTGACGCGGAAGCGGTAACTGCCCGGAGCAAGGTTCGAATACTGCACCTGCCGGACGTTGACGACCTCCCTCCAGTCCCGGTCCTGCCCCTCCAGCTTGAAGCGGAAGCGGACTTTTTTCGGATCGACAAGGCTCAGAGCGGTGTAGTCGATCGTCAGGTCGCGAACCAGTGGCGGCAGCCTCGGCTGCAAAGATGATGCATTGCCGGTCAAGTTCTGCCAGTAGGTCTTGCCGTCCGCCATGACCTGCTCGACGTGCACCGGCGGCGGCAGTTTGTTGAAGGGGAGGCGATGCGGATCGATGAAGCTGACGCCATCACCAGGCAAGAACCACAATCTTCCATCCGCGGTCTTGGCGACTTGTGGGCTGACGTCGATATCCAGCGAACGGTTCCGCACTCCGTCCGAACTATCGAAAACCGTGGCCTGAATTTTCCGCATGGGATCGAAGACCCACGCGTCCAACTGCGTCCGCTCGATGCGCACCAGGCCGCAGGCCAAGTACAGCCAATAAGAATGGTCGTCGTCTTCCATCGCCCAGTGAACGGTATCGCAGGGCAATCCGTTCTTGCTCGTCAGCGTGGAGACAGAACCCTTTTTCACCCGGCTGAGCCCGCCCTCGGTCGCGGCCCAGAGCGCGCCGTCCCGGTCGAGTTGGACGTAGGCGGCCATGCCTTTGCCGAGGCCATCGCTGGCTTTGTACGAAGCGCGGATTTGACCGTCCTTGAAATACGCTACGCCACCCCGATAAAACCCGAGCCACACACCGCCCTGTGCAGGATCACTGGAAAGAGAAAGGGCGACGTCCGGCGTCCCCCCCGCCTTCGCCCAAGGGAGCCGTTCCACCAGGTTCCCTGCAGGCAAATGAAAAAGACCATCATGGTTGCTGATCCAGAGATTGCCAGTCCTGTCCCCAACGACGGAATGCACAAACCCGCCGGGTAGGGACCTTACCGAAGTGAACCGGCCATTCTCGAAGTAGGCGACTCCGCGATATGTGAAAACCCAAATTCGTCCGCGATCGTCCTGAAAGAGGGACCCCCCGCCCTCCGGCAGCCCACTATCGGTTACCTCGTGCGCCCCGATGCGGCCGGCTGGTCGCGTCAGCAGGCGGTCGCGTCGCGAGCGGTAGATCGTAATTTGGCCGTTGCTCCATCGGTTCAAGCCACCCGACGTGCCGAGCCACACGCTGCCGTCTTTGGCCGAAAGAACAGACCGAACGGTCGCATCAGACAAACCTTGCTTGTCAGAAATCGTGGGGACTGCGAAGTCGCGAAAGCGGTCGAGGCCATTTTTGGTTGATACCCAAATATCGCCTTCACGATCCTCAAAAAGGCTTTCAATGTAGTCGCCTGAAAGACCGTCGGACTGAGCGAGCATGTCCAGTCCTCCCTGGTGAAGATGTAAGAGGCCCCGGTCCGCGGTTCCGATCCAAAGTCCGCCATCGCGGTCCCGGAGCAGCTTGGTAGGCTTGAACTCCGTCCGGATGCCTGGAAGCGCATACGTCTCGGCTTTCCCGTCAACGAACTGCCTGATCCCGTTCGGCATGGAAATCAAGAGTGCGCGATTGTCAGCCTCGATCAAAGTGTGGATATCCGGAATCGGGTCCGGCATCGGATAACGTTTCGGAAGACCAGGCTTCCATCGCCACAGTCCAGACTGGGCCCCCGCCCAGAGATTCCCTCCGCTGTCTTCATATAACGACAGCACTCCGAAGCCGAGACTGCCATCCTCTCCATGGCAACGAACGCCTCCACTGTGAATCTCGCAGAGTCCACCCGGCGCCCACGCGCCAGCCCATACCGTTCCTTCTCGATCCTCAAGGAGCGCAGTAACGTGTTGTCCGACCAGTTCGCGAAAATGGATCAGCTTGCCGTCCTTCCAGCTTGCAAGGCCTTCAAAAGTGCCAATCCAAAGTGTCCCATCGCGTGCCGCAAGCAGGCTAATGATATTGTTGCTTGGGAGTTGCTCACCCGTGGGCGGTTGCCACGGCACGTTCTTTTCCCCATCAAAGCGAAGCAACCCGAATTCCGTTCCGAGCCAGAGATAGCCGTCCGGCGTCTGGGCAATAGCTTGGATGATGCCCTTAAAAGAGCCCTCGCGGACCTTCCAGGCCGTGTGCGCGTACTGACTGATATCGAGAGATGGGTCTAATGCGAAGGCACAACGGCACGAGGCAATCAGAAGGCCTAGGGCGATAGCGGCTCTTCTGCTGGAGATTCGTTGAATTCTCAGGCGATCCACTTAGAACTTGACGCTCAGCGAGCCGATAATAGTTCGAGAGGTGGCGGGCTGAACGCTGGACGGAATATTCATCGAGTAGTAGAACCGACGGTCGAAGAGATTCTTGACGTTAAGCTGCGCCTTGTAGCGGCCCAGTTTGTAATAGGCGACCAGATCGGTCTGAGCCCACCCGGGGAGGTGCCCGTCATTCGTGTCCGTATTTTGCACCCGGTCGGCGAAGTACACGCCCCCACCGAGGCCTAGGCCTCTAAGGGCGCCGCCTTGGAACTCATAGGTGCTGAAGCTGCCTCCGGAGTTGAAGGGGACCCCATGAAGCTCATGCCCGACGTTGAGATTTTTCGGTGCGTCAACGATCCGCGCGTCTACGTATGCGTAGTCGAGATTGATGCGCCACCCGGGAATGGGTTCTCCGGCTAGGTCGAGTTCGAATCCGCGACTGCGCCGCTCTCCCGAGTTAATAGAAAAAAACGGGTCGTTCGGGTCGGTGCCCACGACGTTGGTCTTCTCGATTTGGAACACTGCCGTGGTGAGCAGGAGGCGACCCTTCAGCAACTCCGTCTTGGCGCCGGTTTCATAGGCCCGCGATTTTTCCGGGGCCACTATTTCGCCGCTCTGGGTGTGAGCGAGCAGGTTTTGAAAAGAGTTCGTCGATCTCGCATACGAAAGGTAGAGCGACACCGGCTGGCTCGGCTTGATAACCAGCCCTGCCGTCGGATTGAAGGTGAACTGGTCCGGAGAAGCGTTTGTGGGCGGGAAAATATTGGTGGGACCATAACTTACCGACTGAGACGCGTTGAACCACTCCGATCGACCGCCGAAGGATAGATATGCGCCATCCCCCATCGAGATGCGATCCAGCAAGAGCACAGAGTTGGAGTGCGCGGCAACCCTGTCGGACTGGGGGATCTTAGAGGGAAAGCCCGGGACAAACGGCAAAGGCACGTAGCCGGTGTAAACCGGATTGAATGCGTTAATAGGAGGCAATGCCGAGAAGACTTGAAGCGAGTCGTTGGTTTGCCGCTCGTATTCGAAGGAGAGGAGAAGCTGATTCCTCACTGTCGGAAAGCCTCCGTCCCGTACGCCTTTTCCATCCCCTCCGCTGGTTGCCTCGGCGCCACGATATAGCGTTCCGCGAAAGGTCTGATCCACTCGGACTGTCGTCCCGGTATCGGTGATATCCAGAACGCCCACTGCCCGGGAGATCAAACCGGTCGTTGGGTTCGAGACGAATCCACCACTGTTCTGGAAAGTTACATAGCTACCGTTAGATTCCGCATACCTGCCGTGGACAGAGACAACTGTCTCGGCCCAGTCGCTCCACCGGTGGTCGAGCGTGATCAGCCCGCGAAAGGGCTTGTTCGTCAATTCAGCAAAGCTCGGCTCGCCCAGGTAGCGCTCGTAGGGGACTCCGGCGAGCACGCGGCCATTGAAATATGGCAAACCGCGATCGGTCGTCCGATCGTCCCGGCCATATTCGGTGCGAAGGGTCAGCGTGCTCTTGTCGTCGATCTGGCAGAGGAACGCAGGAGCAAAAAAGTAGCGTTCGCCATGCACGAAATCGCGGAACGAATCGCTGTTCTCGTACGCCGCGTCGAGACGAAAAGCAGATTTGTCCGGAACCAGTTGCCAATTGGCAAACAGGGAAGTGCGATAGAAATCGTAAGACCCGAATCGCTGATCGACGCTGAAGCCGTTTCCGAAATATGGCGTGCGCGTGATGTAATTGACCACACCGCCGGGCTCGCCGCGGCCGAAAAGAATGGCCGCAGGGCCCTTGAGCACTTCGATTCGCTCCAGATTAGAAACATCCGTCGGTCCGGTCGCATTCAAGCCAAATACAATTGTTTCTCCGTCGCGGAAGCCGTCCTTGAATATGTCCTGCTGCTGAAAACCGCGAATCTGAAACGTCTCGCCTTCGCCGAAAGTACTCCCCTCGCGCGTCACGGCGCTTACGTTTTGAATCGCCTCCTGCGGATCATCGATGGCACGGTCCTCAATGAGCTGGCGGGGCACCACCTGAACGTTGCGTGGTATGTCGAGGATTGGCTCCAAAGTCCTCGTAGCCGATTGCGCGTACCGACCCTCCGTGACAATCACCTGCTCGGGTTGGGTTTCGTCGGTGGGATCGGCGGCATTCGCGATTGCGCGGCCAAGCATGAGGGCTCCGGCAACCGTTCGCCGCAGCAAAACTGGCGGAACAGAGCGCAGGCACAGCGTTCCCATTCCTCTCCCGTCGATCTGTT
>WNFS01001825.1_pt1 | contig 15946 bp, 14 predicted proteins | sample 5400141 | NCBI WGS metagenome assembly WNFS01 (sample SAMN13153358, study PRJNA577476) | soil metagenome | isolation source: 60 cm saprolite under Madrone tree | place: USA:California | collected 2016-06-14
TTTGATCGCTGCTGCCGAAGCCGGTGCAACGTGCGCGATTCAACCAGGTGGCTCAGTTCGTGACCAAGAAGTGATTACGGCCGCTAACGAGCGCAAGATGGCGATGATATTCACCGGTATCCGCCATTTTCGGCATTAGAGTTGTTCGGAGTGCGATTTCATGAATGAGCAGATGCGTCATTCATTTGATTGATACCTGGCTTCAGCCGGGTGGTACCGGAAGCCCCGAGCGCAAGCCGTTCTAACGGCTTTCCTCTCAAGAATGAAAACCGTTGAAACGGTTTCCGCGTTTGCGTGTAGTTGCACCGGGCTGAAGCCCGGTGTTACTGAGATCCCGATGAATTTCGTGATGCCATGACTCGGCGACATCGATCACTCGAACCGCCGCATGTTCTGAACATTGAAGATTTGCGACGAGCGGCGAAGCGCAGGCTTCCACGCGTTGTGTTCGATTACATCGACGGGGGCGCCGAAACTGAATGGACACTGCGCGCGAACTGCCGCGCGTTTGAGGCGGTCACATTGCGTCCGCGTGGCGCCATCGCTACGCCTGTGTGCGAAATGGGCACTACAGTCCTTGGCACTCCGCTCACCATGCCGGTGATCCTCGCGCCGGTTGGAAGCTGCCGGCTCATGTATCCGCGCGGTGAAGAAGCGGCCGCGCGGGCGGCTGGCAAAGCCGGCATTATTTACACGCTGTCGACGCTCTCAGGTTGCCGACTCGAGGATGTTGCAGCCGCTTCGGGAGGCCCGGTCTGGTATCAGCTGTACCTGGTCGGAGGTCGTGACTGTGCTCTCGGAGCTCTTGAACGCGCGCGTAAGGCCGGCTTTTCAGCTCTCGTTGTGACAATCGATACGCCAGTAGCCGGTTTACGAGAACGCGATCTTCGCAACGGCGCCAAAGAGCTTCTCAGCGGCAAACTGCCTGCGATGTTGCCGTTTGTGAATCAGCTACTGACAAAACCCCGATGGCTGGCGGCTTTTTTTGCCGACGGCGGATTGATGAAATTCGAAAACGTGATCATTCCGAACCACGGGCCAATGTTGTACGCCGATGTCACCGCCGCTCTCGAGCATTCGATGGTGACATGGCAGGATCTCAAATGGATCCGCGAGGCGTGGAGCGGACCTGTCGTAATAAAAGGAATTCACATAGCAGACGACGCTCGCCGCGCAGTGGATGCCGGAGCCGACGCAGTAGTTGTTTCTAATCATGGTGGACGCCAACTGGACAGCGTCGCGCCGACATTGCGAATCTTGCCTGAAGTTGTAGCAAGTGTGGGCGATCGCATCGAAGTCCTGCTCGACGGCGGCGTCCGCCGTGGCAGTGATGTTGTTAAAGCGTTGTGCCTGGGGGCGCGAGCGGTAATGATCGGACGCGCTTATGCGTACGGGCTGGGTGCAGCCGGTGGCGCAGGTGTAGCGCGTGCAATTGAGATTTTGCGCACCGATCTCATTCGCACGCTCAAATTGCTCGGCTGCGCATCAATCGCAGAGTTGGATCGATCGTTTATAGATGTCCCGCCGGATTGGCTAAAAAAATAACTACGCGATTCCCCTCAGATTCGAAAGTCGCCACATCCAGATGCTGAGTCCGCCAAAGACGATCAATTTCTCGCTTAGTCCGTTTCCGTAAGTATCAGCCGCGTCGAAGAGGGTGACGCCGAGATCGAACGCCTTGTGCATGAGCGCGATCGCTTCACCCTCGGTAAAATTTCCCCACCAGCCGGTGGAAATCGTCCACAGGCCGAACCCGACCTCGCTGACGGTCAGGTCAGTATTCTTGTAAGTCCGAAAACGCATACCACATAATAGCAGGACGCGCCCCGGCCGCGCAAGCAACCGCGAATCTTACTCCGTCTTTGTCATTCCGAGCGAAGTCGAGGAATCTCTTGCTGTTTCCGATGACGCCTCTGGATGAAATAATGAGAGCGAGGTAGGCGCGATTGACTCAATCGCCTTAGAGCGTGCGCCCGCATTGACGCACGGCCAATTTTTCAGTCGCAAACTTTTCGACAGTTAGTCCCAGCGGCTTCCTACGAAGAATATCCGCTGGGACGATTTACACTGCGATCAGAGTGGAGTCGTTCCCAGATGGGCAATTATGGAGGACAAGGCGTAGGTGAAGGACAAGAAATTAGTGGGCAATTAGCTGGGGCCGGCGCGTCGGATGCTTTTTGTTGAGGCTGGATTGTTTGGGATCTCCGTATTGGTTTTGAAACGACGATTGCTTTCCCTTTACAAAGGGATTCCGGAGCGCGTGCTGCACGGAATCGTAATTTTTCTCGTGGCTTGCTTTTCTTCTGTTAGCGCAAATATCGCTACCAGAGACCATGCCACCGACCACAGCCTCGCCAGCGGAACAACCCATGAGCGTCGCTTCGACAATGCAAACATGCTCGCCCTGGAAATGGGACACACCGACAGCGAGATCATCTTCAATCACTGCCGCCAACTTGTTAGGCCGAAGGAGGCGGAGCGGTACTGGAACACCCTGCCAGCGACAAAAGAGAAGGTTGTGCCGCTCGTGGCGCACACTTGAAAGAGAAACCACCGCCCACAAAAGAGGAGGTGATCGCATTGTTGGACAAAGCGATTGCAGCCACAGAGTTCAACCATTCCGCCACATGCAGCCAGCCTTAGGCATGCTCGGCGGCGCGACACATCACCCAGTTTTTGCAGGGCCGACTGGCGGGATGACAATCCTAGGCACCTTCAGAAGCTTGGTTACCTGAAGATTATTGTTTGCTTCGATGCTTTCCTTAATTTGACCATCCGCATCTACCAAGGCGTAGAATGTGTATGAAGCGATGGCAGTTCCGGAGCGAAGCAAGAAAGGAACGTTGTGAAAGTACTCGGATGTATACGTATCACCTGGTTGAATCCAGATCGCGGCCGGGACGATAAAGTCTTGCGAGCGAAAGACGTCAAGTGGCGGATCCTGTGAATAATCGGAATACTCCACAGCGGCAGTGATCTTGAATGGGCCACTAACTGGGGCACCGTCATTGTGAACCAAGATAGCGAAATCGAAACCCGACCTGTCAGCGTGCCATTGGATTCTTACATCGGTCGGCCTAAGATCAGGTAAGGGCGGTGGCGGATTCACACACTGCTCTAGCGCTGCTCTCGCCTGTGCGACTTGCGCTCTAGCGCTCCTCATTAGGTAAAAGAGACGGCTCTTCTCAATTCCTGTGGCTTCGCCAAATTCGGCGTTCAGATCGGCGAGAAATAACTCTTTTCGGGAAAAGTCATCTGCCAAGGACTGGCATTTTGTTGGCGTGTTCGGCATGGCATCAATTGGTTTTGCTGCATGTAGAGTTTTCATATTTTTTGTTCTAGTTGTTGTTGAGGTGATTTCTTTCATTTCGGTTTCGTAGTTTCCTAGTGTCATGGGACCGGCTGGAAGTAGTGTTACTCGACAGGTTGGAAGGCGTGCCTGAGGTCGAAGTTCGCGACTTGGCGGCCGAGGACAACCCCGGCGACGGTGGAGAAGCGGTAATGAAACCCCGCCCAAAGTCGAGCGTCGATAATCTCCTGGCGGAGGTCGTTCGGCTTGTCGAAGTGCCGTACCGCGTTCAGGTTCCCAGGCGGCCCGGCAGGGTCGAACCCGTGGATATCGAGGTTGATCTGGTTCGTGCCGAGGAAGGTGGTCAACACCTCGGCCACCGCCGACGTAATCGTGCCGTGCGCGCTGGGGTATTCCGGGTGGTTGGGCGTGGTCATGAGCGGCCGCCAGCCCGTTTGCTCGGCTGTTGCCGCGTTACCGTCATCGTAGCCAGGTACAGGGCCGAAGCGGTCTGCGGTGACCGCGGTGGGGTCGATCGCCGTGACTGGCCGCCAGAACAAGTAGTGGTACTTGGCATTAAAGGTGGACATCAGGGAATCGGCGCCGATGAGGTTGACCATGGCCGCTAGCCGCGCAGTCTCGAGCAAGCCGAGGCCGCGCGCGTCGGTAATGTCGCGCACGACGCGGTTGAACTGGCGAACCACGTTTGCCGACCAGAACTTCGCGATAAAAGTCTGCTCATCGGTCCGCGCGCTGCCGTTCAAGGCACCATAGGCCTTAATCTGGTTGAAGGCCTCGACCCACTCGCCGCTCTGAAGCGACGGCGGCGGGTCAGGCACGAACTGGTCCAAGCTGTGCAGGACAAATGGGCGTACATCCCCTATCCACGGCGTCTGCGGCGCCGCGAACGGCGGCGGCGTGAGGCGCCACACGCCCGGACCGGGCGGTAGCGTCGGGAACGATGACGTCACATTGATCGGGGTCATCCGCCCATCGCCCGTGCGCAGGGCGATGATGTCGTTCGCAGCCTGTAGCCCGACAGCGGTGCCCGCGCCGCCATCGGCGGTGCAACCGCCGAAGTTAAAGAGCGCCTCGGCGTAGTAGGCATCGAGGTTCGCCACGAGACCTGGGAACGACGAGAAGTAATAGCGAAGCGTGCGGTAGGCAGACTCGACCACTGCGCAATCGACCGAGGCCCCCGGCGGTGCCGTGATTGGAGGACCGTATGGCTCGAAGCCGCCCTCGATCGCCACCGCGGCATCATACACGGCAGCCGTGACGTACGCCATGTAGAGAAAGCCTTCCGGCTGGAACGCGCCCGAGCCAACGACTGTGTCCTCAGCGATCTTGTTCCACTGCTCGACGGTGTTCCCTGGCGGCAGCGTGGCCGTCGCGGGCGACGCGAGCGCGACGAGCGCTGATGCGATTAGAAGTGGTAAACGTATTTTTTTGAACTGAGTTAGTGGATTCATTGTTGTTCCTTTCGTAAGTATGAAGTTGTGATTTTTTTGGAGGCTCGGATTGTTGTTGAGGTGATCTCTTTCTTTTTGGTTTGGTAGTTTTCCTTTCATCCCCATAAACGAAAACGGGCGATCAAAGTGGCCATCTGAACTGAGATTCTTTTTGGAAAAGCTTGCGCGTGCAGAGATTTTCTCTGGGTGATAGGCTACCAAGAGGATTTATGGATGAGCCTTCGCTCTCTCCCCACAGAGTGACCCAGCTCCTGCAGCAATGGAGTCACGGAGATGGTTCCGCTCTCGCAGAGTTAACGCCGCTGGTCTATGAAGAACTCCGACGTCTCGCTCATCATTACATGGGGGGGCAGCGTCCCGACCACACACTGCAAACTACCGCGTTGGTCAACGAGGCTTATCTGCGTCTGGCGGACCAAACCAATCCAAACTGGCAGAGCCGGGCCCATTTCTTCGCCGTCGCCGCTCGCGCGATGCGTCAAATTCTGGTCAGTTACGCCAGGAGCAACCGAGCGCAAAAACGCGGTGGCGGCGGGCCCAGGATAGAATTGGATGAAGCAGCGATCCTCTCACCGGAACAATCAAAAGAGATTGTGGATCTGGACGAGGCACTGGAGAGGCTGGCTACGCTTGACTCAAGAAAAGCTCGAGTGGTCGAGCTTAAATTTTTTGGCGGGCTGAACTACGACGAGATAGCAGAAGTTCTCAAGATTGCACATAGAACGGCGAGGCGTGATTGGGAATTTGCCAGGATATGGCTGTACAAGGAATTGCATGGCGCAACGTGATAGACACCGATTTCACAGACACGAATTTCACTAATTCACACTAACCTAAGACACGAATTTCACTAATTAACACCAATTGATTCCAGAAACATTTTCAGCTTAATCCGGCGGTTGACCCAGCTTCGCTTAATTTGTGACAATTCGTGTAATTCGTGTCTCGGTCTGCGGCTCAACTTCGTGAGAATTCGTGCAATTCGTGTCCCAAATTCGTGGCAATTAGTGTAATTCGTGTCTATGACGCCGGCGCAGTTACAAACGATTGAGGAAATCTTTTACGCAGCGCTGGAGCAAGACTCGGACGACGTTGCTCGATTTCTGGAAACGACGTGCGAAGGCAATGAGCTTTTGCGCGGCGAAGTTGAAGCGCTTCTCGCTTCGCGTCAACGAGTAGGCAGCTTCATTGAAACGTCAGCTGTCGGCATTGCGACGAGAATTATTGAAAATGGGCAAGCTGACTTGGTCGTCGGTCAGACGTTCGGTCACTACAAAATTTCAAAACGGATAGGTAGTGGCGGGATGGGCGACGTCTATCTGGCCACCGACGTGATAGCGGGCCGCAAAGCCGCGCTCAAACTCCTGCCCGTGCGCTTTACAGGGGATGCGGAACGCCTGAAGCGGTTCCAACAGGAAGCGCACGCCGTAGTCGCGTTGAATCATCCAAATATCCTGACGGTTTACGAGATCGGTGAGGACCACTCAACCCACTACATTGCCAGTGAACTGATCGAAGGTGAGACACTGCGTCAACGTTTGGCGCGTGGACGCATGGAGTTGAGTGAAGCTGTCGATGTTGCGATCCAAGTGGCAAGCGCGCTCGCCGCCGCACATGAAGCTGGGATCGTCCATCGCGACATCAACCCGGGGAACATTATGCTCCGGCCGGACGGATATGTGAAAGTGCTCGACTTCGGGATTGCAAAGCTTGCCGAACAGGAAGCGCCGGCAACGATGCCGAAAGATGAAGCGCTCTTGCTAGTTGAGACTAACCTGGGCGCGATACTCGGAACCGTTCCTTACATGTCACCGGAACAGGCGTGCGCCGATCCGGTCGATAAGGGGACCGATATCTGGAGTCTCGGCGTAGTCCTTTACGAAATGGTGACCGGGCATCAGCCATTCGCGGGCGAGATACCAAGAGAGGTCATGACTTCGATCCTGGAGAAGGAGCCACCGCCGCTAACCAGTTATAACAAGCAAACTCCAGCTGAGCTTCAGCAGATTATTAGCAAAACGCTGTGCAAAGATCGTGAGGAACGATATCACAGCGCACGTGAGCTGCTGAAGGTACTCAAAGATCTTCGTCACAAATTGGAAGTCGAGGCTGAGCTACAAGTCTCCACTGCGGCGCTTCCATGGCTGCGCTGGATACGATCGCCCGCCGCGCTGATGCTCGTATTGTGTGCTCTTGCGCTCGCGCTTCCATTCTTTCGCCTTCGCAACCTGACAACGAGCTTACCGCCCGAGAAGAGCATCGCCGTGTTACCGCTGGAAAATCTGAGCGACGACAAAGAAAACGCGTTTTTCGCCGACGGTGTGCAAGACGAGTTGCTCTCGAACCTTTCCAAGATCAAGGACCTGAAAGTGATCAGCCGCACATCGGTGATGCAGTATAAGAGCGGCACGAGGCGCAACCTCAAGGAAATCGCGCAGCAACTCGGTGTGAGCAACGTAGTCGAAGGCAGCGTCCGTCGGTCCGGAGACCATGTGCGCGTGTCGGTGCAATTAATCGATGCACGGACGGACCGCCATCTCTGGGGTGAAAATTATGATCGTACCCGCGCCGATTCGGTTTCCTTGCAGGGCGAACTGGCGACAGAGATTGCCGCGGCCGTGGGCGCCACGCTCACTCCGCAGGAAAAAGCTCGAGTGGAGGCCAAGCCTACGAACAATCCTGCTGCTTACGATGCCTATCTCCGTGCGCGGGCAATTCCCGTTGACTGGGGCTTTGCCCTAAAAGGTGATATCGAGAGTGCAGTTCACTTGTACGAGCAGGCAGTTAAGTTGGATCCGAATTTTACGTTGGCCTGGGCATATCTCTCGATCGCGCAGATCCAAAGTGTCGGGAAAGGATTCGAGCCAAGCGCGGCGCGGCTGGCGGCGGCCAAGGATTCCCTCGATCACGCGCTGGCGCTTGGTCCAAACCTTCCAGAAGTTCACCTTGCTCGCGGATATCACGAGCAGGACGATACGCGCGCGCTCGCGGAATTCCGGCAGGCCGAAAAGGATCTTCCGAATAGCGCCGATGTTATAGAAGCGATCGCCAGGGTGCAACGAGCACTGGGGCATTGGGACGAGGCCGTTGCGGATCTACGACGCGCGATCGAGCTCGATCCTCGCAACATCAGAGCCTCTAACAATCTGGCGCTTACCTACTGTGCCATGCGCCGTTTTCCCGAAGCTGTGGACACACTTGACCGCGTACTTGCGTGGGATCCGACGAATGCTCGTGCTCTTCTTACCAAAGCGGATGCGCTGATGGCGATTGGCGATCTTCAGGCGGCGGAACCGCTGCTTGCAAATCCTGAGCTCCCAGCGGGACGGCGCGCTGGGTATGCGCTATTCCAGCGCAATTATGCTGCGGCCATCGAGATACTCTCAAAAGATTTAGCCGTCGACCGTCAGCAACGCGATCCAGGGGACATTCTTTTGCTCGCTTTCAGTCAGCAGCTCGCCGGCGACATAGCCGCAGCACGCGCGACTTACCAAAAGAGCGTAGAAAATTTTCGCCGCCAGCTCGAGAAGGTCGAACCGGATTCGGGTGTCGAGCCATACACTCGCGCTCTTTTGGGCGCGGCCTACGCAGGTTTGGGCGAAGCAGCTTCCGCTATCGCTGAAGGCCAGAAAGCCATCGGCCTGGTGCCAAGTTCCAAAAATCCGGAATTTCGCACCGACCTGGAGAACGACATGGCACGTATCTACGCACAATTGGGGGATGCCGATCACGCGATTCCTATGCTCACGCGGCTGCTGCGGACACAGTATCCCAGTGCGACGTTTCTTACTCCCGCAACGCTGCGGGTCGATCCGATCTGGGATCCAATCCGCAAGGATCCGCGTTTTCAAGAATTGACGGCGGAAACGGCGCCGTTACCAGAAAAATCGATTGCCGTCCTGCCGTTTGAAAATCTCAGCAAGGACGAAGAAAACGCATTTTTCGCCGGGGGCGTGCAGGACGAAATCCTCAATGATCTCGCCAAGATTGCCGACCTGAAAGTCATCAGCCGAACGAGCGTGATGAAATACAAGGGCGGTCCGGAACGAAATCTGCCCGAGATCGCAAAAGCTTTGGGTGTTTCGCATGTGGTGGAAGGCAGCGTGCAGCGCGCCGGGGGACGCATTCGTGTGTCAGCTCAGTTGATCGATGCGCGGACTGACAATCACCTTTGGACCGAGCATTACGATCGCGACTTCGCTGATGTCTTTGCCATCCAGACTGAGATCGCGCAACAAATCGCCGATCAGCTTCGCAGCAAACTCTCGCCCGCAGAGAGAGCAGCGATCGCGGAACGGCCGACCGCAGATTTCGTAGCTTATGCCCTCTATACCAAAGCTAAGGAGATCGACTGGGACGATTGGGAGGGCGCGGAAAAACCCCTGACCCGAAAAGTGGAACTGCTCGAAAAGGCGACGCAGCGCGATCCGAACTTTGCGCTCGCCTATTGTGCCCTCGCGAAAACGCAGTGCGATTTCTTTCAAGTGACCGGGGCGGAAGGCTCAAGTTTGTCGCGGGCGCACCTCGAGTTGGCAAAGAAAGCGGCGGACGCGGCGTTGCGGGTTCGCCCGGACTTAGGGGAGGCTCATCTGGAACTGGCTCGCTACTACTTCTTGGGTAGTGATTTCTACCGGGCAGGTGACGAGTTGACCGTTGCTCGTCGCACGTTGCCGAATAATTCTGAAGCGCTTTATATTGCGGCCCGAATCGACCGCCGCCAAAACCGCTGGGACGATTCGCTCGCCAATTTCCGAAAGGCAAACGAACTGGACCCACGCAACACTGAGGTCGCATACTTTCTGAGGGACACTTATTTTGAGATGCGCCGCTACAAAGAGTTCGAACAATTCCTGACGGGGGATGCTGCGAGCCGCACGCTACAGGACCCTTGGACTCAGCTTGGGCTAGCTGAGCTCAAACTTGCCAAAGGCGATCCAGTCGCCGCTCAGGCTCTTCTCGCACAAGTGCCGCTCGACTTTAGTCCGACTGAACATATATGGGACATTCGATTCACCGCAGCTCTTTACTTGCGTGATTATGATGCGGCGAACCGAGTGATTGCCGCTACTCCGGCAAAGTTTGCCGATCGTTTTCCTTTTCGGTGGATAGCCTCCGCCGACGGCCTGGTTGCGGTTGCGCGTGGCGATAAGCAGAAAGCGCAATCAATTTTTTTAGATGCCCGAAAGAGATTGGACGCGATGTGGGAGACTAAGGTCAAGGATGCGCTGTACTTCTCGCTAGTCGCCGAACTTGACGCCGGGCTCGGTCGAAACGAAGAGGCGATCCGTGAGGCACGGCGCGCTCTCGATCTTAAGCCGATTGCCAAGGACTCGTTGCAGGGTCCAGGCTCCGTCTTCACCCTGGCGTTGGTTTACGCGTGGACCGGCGAGCGCGACCGCGCGCTCGAGCAACTCGAAATTATCGCGAAGATCCCGGCTGGCCCAACATACGGCGATCTCCGCTTCAATCCGTGCTGGGATTCTTTGCGCGGTAATCCGCGCTTCGACAAGATCGTCGCCGCAGCCAAGGCTGCCAGCAGGTAGTTTCGTCGCGGCGCTGAATTCCAGCGGTCACGTCTGGATAAAAAATTCAGCGTTGGACGTTGAGCGTTGAGCGTTGGACGTTTTCTGGGGTTCGATGAAGTCGAATGATGCCGGCGCTCTGCTAATCGTTGCTCACGGTTCTACCGTGAATCCGGATTCGAGCGCGCCGACGCTGGCGCACGCTACGGAGATTCGGCGTCGGAAAATTTTTGCAGATGTCGGCTGCGCGTTCTGGAAGGAGGAACCAAGTTTGCGCGACGCGCTTTTTTCATTTGATCCGGAAACGATTCGCGAGGTTTACGTCGTGCCGAATTTTATCAGTGAAGGGTACTTCACGCAGACAGTGGTTCCGCGCGAGCTTGAGCTGAACGGGCGCATCACACAACGATCGAACGGCCGGATCTGGAAATATTGCGAGCCAGTTGGCAATCATCCGATGATGACTGAGTTGCTGCTCAAGCGCGCGAGCGAGATCGCACCTGGTGTCGATCCTGCCGAGACCAGTTTGTTGGTCGTCGCCCACGGAACCGATTTGAATGAAAACAGCGCTGTCGCGGCGAAACGCGAAGCGGAAAAGATCCGTGGACTCGGCAAATATGCGAGCGTGCTGAACGTGTACATGGAAGAAACGCCGCTGGTCTCCGATTGGCGGAAATTGACGAAAACTCGAAACGTAGTCGTAGTTCCGTTCTTTATTTCTGACGGATTACACAGTTATGAGGACATTCCCGTCTTGCTTGGAATCAAGGAGCGACGGCTTCCCAGCCATCGAAGACAGCCCAATGGGCGGCTCGGAAGCCGCCCCTCCTTGAAGGAGATTTTCCGGCACAATCCTTACAACATCGATGGCCGCTGCTTATTTTATGCGCCGTCCATCGGCACCGATCCCGGTTTTGCCGACATCATCCTCGAGCAGGTTCATCGGGTACAAATGGTCCAGCCACGGAATCCCGGAGGGATGCTCGCACATTAGCCGGTGGTGCAAACCGCCGGACGGGGAATATAAAATATATCAAGCCCCCGACAGGGGCGAGGAAACCGCACACATATGTCATCCACACATCTGAGCCTGCATTATCACATTGTTTTCGGAACGAAAAATCACGAGCCGATGATCCAAGCTGCGTGGCGCGACAAATTTGCACGCGTATCTTGGAGGAATCATCCGCACGGGCGACGGAATCGCCGAGAGCATCGGCGGCGTCTCCGATCATGTGCATCTGCTTATTGGTCTTCGTGCGACGCACCGCTTGGCTGACGTGCTTCGCGAGCTAAAGGCGGTTTCTTCCGGCTGGGTTCACAACGAGATTGGTGTTCGTGGTTTTCGCGTGGCAGGAAGGTTATGGCGCGTTTACCGTGAGTGCCTCGCAACGCGGAGCGCTTCGTCGTTACATCGAGCAGCAGGAAGAGCACCATCGCACGCGCACGTTTCGTGAGGAGTATTTGGACTTACTGCGGCGCAGCGGCGTGGAATTTGATGAGCGTTATGTCTGACTCCGTCGCCCCTTCTGGGGCTGCTGTTCCTTTCATGATCCGGGCACCGGTGGTTTGCACCACCGGCTAATCTCCCATGCTTCTTCGGAGCCATGTTTGGGGAATTTTGAACGCAAAAAGTTGAAATCGTGCTCGCGCTCGGTTTGTTTTGCGCCACATTGCTTTCCCGCGAATGAAGGAAACCACTTGCAAAAAGCTGCAGGAGCTCGGCGCGTTTGCGCTCGCTGGCGGGTGCACCCGGAAACGAATGACGCAACTCGTAGAGATGATTCGTGCCGCTCGCGGCTATCGGTGGGTCGGCGTTTATAAGATATTGAAAGAAGAGTTCGTGATTCTCGCAGAAACAGGAAACGAGCCGGCGACGTATCCGCGCTTTCCTATTACGCAAGGCTTATGCGGTGCCGCGCTGGAGTCGGGCAAGCCGATCATCGTGGGCGACGTGCACAAAGATCTGCGCTATCTTCCTACGTTTCATACCACTCGCTCGGAGATTGTCGTCCCTATGAGGAACGAGCACCGGCATATTCTCGGCATCTTGGATGTGGAGAGTGACCAGTTGAACGCGTTCGGCGATGAAGATCGACAATTTCTGGAACGCGCAGGCGGTTTGATCGCACACTGTTTGCATTAACGGATGCGTGGCACAGACATCTTGTCTGACACGTTTTCAGCGCCACAGGCGCAGCATTCATGTTGAAGTCCGCCACAGGACGGATTCGCCGTGGCGAACCTGGGACAGCGTCCCAGAATTCGGCGGCAGCCAAATGGCGAGCGTTGAAAGCGCGATTCACTTTCGACGTTGCCTCGATCTATCATCAGGCAGGCACGACATCGATTTTGACGAGCGTTATGTCTGGAATTGAGAACCAGCGGCCTAGAATGAATCGCGCTTTCAGCGCTTATTTGCTGTGTGATCGAATGCCTGGGGCTGTGCCCCAGGCTACAGTTGACAAGGCGCCTTTGGCGCTGCGCATCTGTCTTTTCTATGTTGCAGCGGCCGTCGCGCCCCCTAAATGGTCATGTTCCGCTTGAGAGACATGCGGAATTCCATCGGGCGAGTTCTCGAAGCTGCGGCGGCTGCCCGTTTTTGTGTTGGCCAGATCGTGGTCCAGAAATCGGATGGCTGCTTTGTCCTGTTGCATCGCGATGACGAAACGCTGGATCAGTTGCAGATCTTTCGAGATGCAGAAGACGCAATCGAAATCGCAAAATACGATGACGCGGGAAATTATCGTCCCCTCAAGACGGCGCCTAACCTGCGCCACGGCTGGCGGCTGGAGCTTGACACACTCGAAGCCGTGATGCGCGCGCTGGATTATTTTTATCCCGGCAGGCTCGCTGCGTTCGCCGCTTGGAAAAGCGACAAACTGCGAACCACGCCCTTGCGCGAGACGTTAGATCGGCAATCAGGAATGTATCGTGTCGCGGCAAAAATTTCCGATTCGCAGATTGATAATCTGGTTGCGGACTTCTGCCGATCCGATGGTGGATGTTTGCGAACCATCTTATGGAAACGTGATGCAGAGGGAGCGGTCTCGTCCACGAAACTGCCGAAGGAAAAGTTTGACCCTGAGCACGATCAAGCCACGGCGGTTTGCAGCCGTCGCCCTGCGGGCGAGGCGCGCGTTTCGCACAGCGAAACGGCTACAGTCCCGCTGCTTTGCCAGGAAGCGTGCAATCTGTTGGTCGCCGAATGCCGGAAAATGGTGAAGGGCGAATGATCACTCGTACGCATTTCCGGCTGTGGAGTGCGGCGATATGTCGCCGCTTTAAAAAGCGCGGACATGTCCGCGCACTCCAAAAGACGCCGACGCAACAACGGGAGCGCCGGAAGTGATCATTCGTGCACGCACAGTCGTCACGATGGATGGACCGCTGATCGACGATGGCGCGGTGGCCGTTTCGGAACTTCGCATTATTGATGTCGGGAAATTTGATGAGATCAAAAAGCGCAATGCCGATGAAATTGTCGATCTTGGCGAGCAAGCGCTGTTGCCTGGACTGATCAACGCGCATTGCCACCTCGATTATACCTGCTTGCGTGGCAAAATTCCGCCGCAGAAAACGTTTGCCGATTGGATCCGCGCGATCAACGCCGAGAAGGCAAGCCTTTCGCCAGGAGATTATCTCTCGTCGATCAACGAAGGTTTCGCGGAAGCCAAAAGATTTGGCACAACGACCGTCGCCAATCTCACGGCGTTTCCAGATTTGGTTCCGGAAATCCACGCGCCGATTCGCACGTGGTGGTTTGCGGAGCTGATCGATGTGCGCGCGCCGGAGCGCGCGAGCGAAATTGCCGATCTTGCGATTGAATCGCTGAAGCTTGCGCCGAACTGGGGCCTGGCGCCGCACGCTTTGTTCACCGCGTCAAAAAATCTGTATGAGCGCTGTGAGGAAATCGCGCGACGCCAGAATGTTTTGTTGACCACGCACCTGGCCGAGTCGCGCGAGGAGATGGAGATGTTTCGCGACGCCTCTGGGCCACTCTACGAATTCCTGAAAAGCATTGGATGGCCAATGGATGACTGTGGAAATGGGACTCCGCTGGAGCTGTTCCTCGGCGCGCTCGGCCCGCCTCCGCCGGGGACGGGCTCCGCCGTGGCGAGCGGTCGCGCCCTACCACAGTGGATCGTAGCGCATCTGAACGAATTGACGCAAAGCGATTTCGAGTTGCTGGAAAAATCGAACATGCAATTTCACGTCGTGCATTCCCCGCGCAGTCACGACTATTTCAAGCACAGCCAATTCCCTTTCAAGCGGCTGCACTCTTTGGGATTCAATATTTGCCTGGGCACCGATAGTCTCGCGAGCAACGAGAACCTGAGCTTGTTCGCCGAGATGCGCGCGTTTCAGCGCCGCGAGCCCGGGATCTCACCGGATGAAATTTTGAAAATGGTAACGGTCAATCCTGCGATCGCCTTGCATCAGGAAAATACGCTTGGACGAATTCGGCCAGGATTTTGCGCCGATCTAATTGCTGTCCCCTGCAGTCAGGGAGCGGATCTATTCGGAGAAATCATGGAGTTTGACGGCTCGATCGACTGGATGATGGTGAACGGAAAGATGTCAGCGGAGTGAGTAGTGCTTGTGGCATGTAGCAAGGTGGATCGGTTTCTCCGAAGACGATGCCAAAACTAATCGCCGAAGGCGCAGGATTCTTGCTCCCAGAGCGTCGCGGGCGCGGCGGCTAAGCTGCATTTGCTTTGGCAACGCGTTGAGGACAACGCGTTTCACCTATCGTGCTTGAGAGCAGATATGCCGACACGCTTGCCCTGAATTGCTTGCTGCCTGCTGCCACGCCGGTAAACTCGGCATATGGCCGGCCAGGGAATGCAGCAGACACAGAGTCTTGCTCTCCAGCAAGTTCTCTCGCCGCAGTTGCAACAAAGCCTGCTCATTCTCCAGACGCCGTTGCTTGAGCTGCGCAACCTTGTTCAACAGGAAATGGAAACAAATCCGGTGCTCGAGGAATTGCCGGACGAGCCCCGCGCCGATGAACGTGGTGAAGCTGAACCTTCGGCGGACGACAATTTCAATAACGAATTCCAGAAGCTGGCGAGTTTGGATGAGGAATGGCGCGATTACATGGCGCAGTCGGCCAGCTATAACTTCGACGGCTCTCGCAATTCAAGAGAAGCGCAAAATAAGCGCCAGTTCCTTTTCGATTCCATTCCGGTGCAGGAAACCCTTCACCAAAACTTAATCGGACAACTGAATCAGAGCGTCCTCAGTGCCAGCGATCGTAAAGCTGCGGAGCTAATCATCGGCAATATCGACGACTGCGGATTTCTCCAAAGCACCCCGGAAGAAATGGCGCTGAACTCGGGAACTCCGGAGGAAGATTTCGAGAAGATGCTGGCGTTGATCCAAGGTTTTTATCCGGCGGGCGTTGGTGCGCGCAATCTGCGCGAGTGTTTGCTCATTCAACTGCAGCGTCAGGAAAAGGAGAACACGCTCGAGTACAAGATCCTCTCCGAGCACATGGAAGATTTGGGGAGGCGACGCTTTCCGGAAATCGCGCGCCGGATTGGGATTAGCGTTGAGGACGTGCAAAAGGCCGCGGACAACGTCGCGCGGCTCAATCCTCGCCCCGGTCGGGTCTTCGCTGCTGCGCCGCAAAACTATGTGTTGCCCGACGTGATCGTGGA
>WNFS01002087.1_pt1 | contig 15946 bp, 16 predicted proteins | sample 5400141 | NCBI WGS metagenome assembly WNFS01 (sample SAMN13153358, study PRJNA577476) | soil metagenome | isolation source: 60 cm saprolite under Madrone tree | place: USA:California | collected 2016-06-14
CACCGCGCTGGAATCCTTTGCCTCCGCGGCATCCGCCACCGAAGCCGCCGCGACATTTGCCGCCGACCTTGCCAATTCCAAACTCTGTGGTAGAGCGCCTAGCAGAAGGATTGTCGCCAACAGCATCGGTCACCTCAGTTGTCCAGAGAGCAACTCTGTCCCCATTCGCAACGGAGGTAACTTTACTGTACCAAAGGCCAGTTGGCACTGGCCCATTGGTCACATTCTGTTTGGTACCCCTCTTTGGCCCTTCCGTTTGCGTTTTTCAAACTCGTGTACTAGCAGAACTAGGCCAAATCTTTTCTCTTTATCGGCACCTTCTTACCCTCCCAGTGGCGGCGGCCTTCAGGCTGTCCGCTCTGCACCAGCAACGGCCTTTAGGCCTGCTCTTCCGGTGAAAGCCCCTGACTTCAGTCAGGGTAGCAGCGGCTTCAGCCGCTGCGGAAACGCACGCCGGCAGCAGAGGGGGCTTCAGCCCTTGTGACGTCTGAAGCAGCTTCGCCGACTCTGCTATAATCCCGCGCATCGATCCCGCGAATTCGGCGGGCCGTAGTGGCCAGTCTTTAGACTGGCCCGCCAGGAGCGACTGAAAACCGGCCTAAAGACCGGCCACGACAAGCATGTCGCCCAACGAATCGTCCTCGGCCAAACGCGCGCCCATCCCCACCCGGGGACCGCAGGCGCCGCGCTTCATCGTCATTGAAGGGCCGCTGCGCGTCGGCAAAAGCACGCTGGCCAAGATTCTCGCCGAGCGCCTGCACGCCCGCCGCGTTTACGACTGCGAAGACAATCCCTTCCTCGCTGACTTCTACAAGGAAAAGCCCGGCTCCGCTTTGCGCGCGCAAATGTATTTCCTGATGGACCGCCAGAAGCGCCTGCGCGAAGCTCTGGCCATCGAGGCCCCCGGCCCGGTCATCTCCGATTTCCTGATGGAAAAGGACCGCATCTTCGCCAACCTCAATCTCAATGACGAAGAGCTGAAGCTCTACGAGCGCTACTACGAAGCGCTGGCCGCCGAGCTTCCCGCGCCCGACCTGGTCATCTACCTCCAGGCCAAGCCGGAAGTGCTGCGCTCGCGCATCGCCAAAAAAGCCTCCCGCGAAGAAACGCAAATCTCCCTCGAGTACATCGAGGAAGTCGCCCGCGCCTACGAACATTTCTTCTTTCGCTACGCCGCCTCCGACCTCCTCGTAATCAACACCTCCGAAATCGACTTCGTAGAACGCAGCGCCGACCTCCAGCAATTACTGCGGCGCCTGCAGGACCCGGTCAAGGGCACGCAGTATTTCCTCCCGCTAGGGTCCTCCGAATAGAGCCCCCCTCCCCCCTGTTTTTCATAGAATCGTCAGAAAGGGCCTGCCGCCCGCCCAGACGTGAAGCTTCGGGGTTACGGCTTCACGTCAATGTGGAGTTAGTCGAAGTCGCTAATCGGTTGAAAGCCCATTCAGCGGCCTAGTTCCAAGCTTCGGAGAGGGTGCTCCGCGATGGGGAGCAAATCCAGTTGTCGAACTGACATACACTCTCCACGTCAGACTACAAAGGAAGCCAAGAATTGGGAGGAAAAGAGCATTGAACGCCAAGTTCCAAAGGGCTGGATTCGAGAGACCGTAGGCAGTAGCAACGGCCTGAGCCGTGAAAAATAATTCACAACGCGGATCAATAAGTAGATCAAGGCAGCCAGAAGCAGGGACGCAGCATAAAAACCATAGGAGCGTTCAAAACTCGAGTCGTGATAGATAGCTCTTAACAGGGGAAACAGACATGTGGAAGCGGGATATTCCAACAGCCCTAGAAGAGCAGAGTTCCCCTTCTGCGAAAGCATTGAGACGACAACAATAGCCACATTCACGGAGTTCAATTACTTGGTGCAGCCAGGGCTTGTGCATGACGCGGCCCCCCTCATTTAGACACTGTGCCTGATTAACGCCGTTACCGTACAAGTGGATTCTCGGCCAATTTCACGCTTATCGGGCACTTGTACAGGATTATGGTAAATTCCAGTTGGCACCCTCAGTTTCGGGAATAACTCTGGAGCGATGTCGCGGTAGGCGAATCCGGTGAACGCTATTATTTTAGTTTCAGCCCTTTGGTGCGCAACGGCCTCGGCAATTGCCGACGATTCATATTTTCCCATCAAGACAAAGTCGGGCGGTGAGGGTGTAACTGCGTTCGAGTCCAAATGGTACGGCAAGTCTTTAGAACGAATGAGAGAGCCTCGGTTACCTGGATTGGCCAAGGACGTGAACGCTGAGGTCTACCGCATCATGATTCTACCTACGTGGGGAAAGCCCATTGCAGTGAGGGTCCAAAGGCACGGGGAATTGTACAGCCTGTCAGCGCGTCGGTTAGATGGACAGGGGGGATATGACCCCGGCAAATTGGTTGAGTCGAAGAATTCCGAGTTGAGTACAGAAGATTCAAAAACACTAGAGCAGCTAATTCAGAAAGTCAGCTTTTTCCAACTCCCCACCGATGATGATGTTTTCGGACACGACGGCGACGAGTGGATTATTGAAGGTGTTTCACAAGGAAGATACCATGTTGTTGTGCGATGGTGCGCGGATTCCTATGACCCGGAGAAACGCAAATTGACTGCCTTTCTTGCATTGTGCAAATTCTTGTTGGACAAAGCCGCGCTTTCAGAGAAACCAAAGAATAAGGCCCACAAGCTTATCTAGCCACTGTTTGCAAAGATGTTGGCTTGCAACCTCAACTCCCGATAAACGCCGTTACCGGAGAAGTGGAATTGGCCCAAGGAGCATGGGGGGACTTGTCCGGTAACCCGATTAACCAGGACTTGCAAAAGCAGATCCCTCACCGCGTAAGGCAAAGGCGCGGTTCGGGATGACAAGTTTGTGCTAAGAGGGGCTTGGACCATTGGTGAGTAAGATTCTCGGCGAGCGTCTACGGAAGTCGCCGCCAGGATGGCGGCGCTACAAAATAAAGGCCAAAGCTGCCGACGACCAGAAGAGTGGCCGCACCACGCTGCGGAGTTTACCTCGACGTTGTTTGTTGGGGCGCCTCATTGTTCAACGCTTTTTCTTTTTCTTTCTCTTGACATTCGTCCAGCTCTCTCGTAGTGTTGCATGACTCTTTCGGGTATTACTCGACGTTCATTGCCATGTATGTGATGTACCGTCACACTCCGGCGTCTCCAAGACTGGGGGTGTCACGCACGTGAACAAAGCGCTCATCTACACTTGGTCAGCTCCGCCGAATTTTTCTCTCTCCCTCTGGTGGTGGACCAATGACTGGGGCACCTTCCACGACTTCTCCGTCGCCCCGTCCTACAATCAAGGCTACAACCAGGGCCAGGTCGCCATCACGGAAATCCGTGCGCTCATGCCCGTCAGCGACCCGGCGTACCAAAAGCCTCAGCTCGCCTACATCACCTTTGTCAAAAACGAAAGCGGCATCGGGGTTTCCCTATACGACGTGTTCGCTATTTGGCAGTAGGCAAGAGAACTCACGGCCGCGTTTCTCTCAAGGAGCAGCGAACGTGCCAGCAAAGAAAAAGTCGGCGCCTAAAATCAAGTACTTCCCGAAAGCGATCGTCATCCACGACGCTTCCGGCCAGATCCTCTCCGTCGGCAGAGTCCCCGCGAACGTCCCGGGTCGCATCGAAGTCAAGACCGACGTACCCGGCTGCTTCGTCCTCGAAGTCGAACTCGACAAGGCTCAGGCCGCCATGTCGCCCCTGGACATTCACAATACCCACAAAGTCCACGTCCCATCGCGCAAGCTCATCAAAAAATAGTCTTGCCGCGCTGCACAGCGTACCGCCAAGTCCTGATGTCAGCGTGCATTCGCTGTGCGTACTGATAACACGGTATCAACCGGACATATCCGGTTACCCGACTTCCATCATAGGCCTTTGTCAAGAGGACAAAAGCTCTCCCGACGCGCTGAAATCCTCCTTGTATTCCGGGCCGCTCTGCTACGCGGCGGTGCGGTTTCCGCTTGTGAACATCCAGTCCGATGTAATACATAGGTTCCATGGGGGAGCCTCCTTGGTGTCTCTGAATCAGCGTCCGCTGAGTTCAGCTTTTGTACACCAAGCGCTCCTCCCTTGACCTATACATTCAAACTAATCAGGACCTAGCGAATCTGCCGCAGTTCTCCAACCCTAGATTGGAACTCATAATGGACTCTCGGTGTCAAACACCCTAATGAGAAAAGCCGTAAGATTAACCGCGATTTCATTTTTGGGTGTCGTCGTGATCTTTGTTGCCCACGATCTTCTATCGCAATACGCGTCCCGGTACTTCGTTATTCCCGATGCCCAACGGACCCTTCAAGCCAAGAAACAGCAAGGGTGTCGGTACATGAAATCGCGCAGCGGCCTGTCAGGATACGAGAACGGCGGACCGTACATTCTGGACCACTTTCGACTCACAAAGGGGCGGACCGATTTACGTGAATTCCTTTGGACACATTGGCATGACCTCAAAAAAGGTGTTGCGGAGGCTAGAGTAGGAACCGTTGACCGCGGCACAGTGAGAGTTCTGTACTTGATTCAATCAGACTAGACAGGACAGTGGGGCATCGACGTGGAACTCGACCGCCCAATGGACCCGCCGTGTGTGGCTTTTCATGCTGATTCGCTGGTCCGTGTGCCAATCGCTAAACCTGATCAGGATTATCCTTCTCAAACCCTCGGTTTGTGGCCTCCCGATAAACTTCCGCAAGGACTTCTTTCTGATTCCGAAGTAAAAGACGCAAAGTTATTCAGAGCCATCTTGGTCCGTGAGAACAAGCCAGTCAGTGACGAAATCTAGACAGAATCTCTCTTTTCGCGTCTCAACTCCCGATTAACGCCGTTACCGGAAAAGTGGGTTCCCGTACCCTAATGTAGAGCGCAAGCGGGTGTATCACTTTTGCCCGCGCTATAGCCTACCCACCGTCAAGAAAGCGGCCAAATCAGGCTTTCTTGGTGCGGTATTCGTCGTACGCCGCCAGATATCTGTCTACATCGTTGCGCAGCAGATAGTAGGGAGTCGAAAGCCGAATCTTCGAAGGGCCGCCGCCGCGAATGCGGATTTTCTTGTTCTGCCACATCCACGTCTCGATCTCCGTGATCTGTATTGGCGGTACGTTGACCGACGCAATCGCGCAACGTAGCGCGGCATCGGGCGAAGTCCAGGACTCTGCGCCGCGCTTCACCATTTCGCCCAGGATATAGTCGGCCATCTTTCGGTGCCGCCGCTCGATGCGCTCCAAACCGATGTCATTGGCAAGCTTCACCGCCGCGCGCATTCCCCACAACGACGGCACATTCGAGCTGCCGATGCGCTGGAATCGCTCCGCGCGCAGCTTGGGCTCGTCCCACCCGGCGGTAACAATTGTGTTCCACAACCGATCGATGACCTCGTCCCGTACGTAGAGAAAGCCGCTGCCCTTCGGCGCCTGCAGCCACTTATGCGGGCTGGACGAGTACATGTCGCAGCCCAGGTCATGAACGTTCAGCGCCATCATTCCCACGACGTGCGCGCCGTCCACCGCGGAAAGAATGCCTTTCGATCGTGCCAATGTACAGAGTTCCTTGGCGGGCAGCACAACGCCAGTAACGGTTGTAATGTGACTGAAAAAGAGAACGCGCGTCCGCGGCGTGATCGCATCGTTGACAAGATTTAGCACGGCCGCTGCATTCGGCACCGGCTTTGGCAGCCCAATCTTCTTCACCACAATACCGTAACGCTTGGCGCGCAGATTGAAGGGATGCTCTCCGCCCGGATGCTCCTGGTCGGTCATCAACACTTCGTCGCCAGCCTTGAGGTCCAGGCCATTTGCGATGTAGCTGTTCGCCTCCGTCGCATTGCGCAGCAGCGCGATTTCATCTCGCGTGCAACCGACGAACGCAGCCAGCGGATCGCGAAACTCGTTCCACGCCGCGTAGCCCCAGATCGGGTAATCCTCGGGATCGCTCTGCGCCATCTTCTCCGTCTCGTTGTAGCCATCGAATACAGCGCGCAGGACCGGCGCAGGAGAAGACCCCACAGTTCCGTTGTTCAAATACACTTCGTCCGCGGGAATCAGAAACTGCTTGCGCAGCTCCGTCCAGTAAGCCTCTTCATTGGAATCGTAAAGCCCGCGATCCGGCAGTTGCCCCGGCGCTTGCGCGAGTCGCGCAAGAAGCTCGCCGCCAAAACCCAGCGAGGCGCCCGCGACCGCAGCGCCCGCAAACGACGACAGAAACCCTCGACGATCGACCATCTTGCATCCTCCCGGACAAACATTGCGCGGATTCTATCGCACTATTGCACCTCAGCGACCGCTTTGCTCGTAATTCCTTGCCCTCCATCGCTGCCCGGATTACTGTACGTAACACCAGCCGATCGGAGAAGACGTGAAAATGATTCTGCGCGCGCGCATCGCCGCCACAGTTGCAATTCCGTTGCTCCTTCTGGCAGCAACTGATTCCCTCCCCCAAGAAAAGGCCGGCACCAAGCAGGACATCGAAAAGCGCCCGAAACCTACACAAAAACCGAGGGCCGCCACGTCCCTCGACGCTGTCATCAACACGCTTTTCGCCACGCACACCTTCCAACAAGCCGCCATTTCCCCCGACGGCAGCTCCGTCGCCTGGGTGGAGGACGTGCACTCCAAGAATGGCGTGGTCTCCGGCAGCACGGTGATTTACGTAAAAAATATCAAGTCCAGCGCGCCACCCCACCGCATCAGCGCGGGGGTCGGGGACTCATTGCATGCCGAAAGTAATGTTGCCTGGTCGCCTGACAGCCAGAAAATCGCCTTCCTCTCCGACGCCGCGAAAAAGGGTCAGCTTCAGCTCTACGTAACCAATGCCGCAGGCGGTCCCGCTAAGATGCTCACCAACGTCAAAGGATTCCTGGCGAATCCGGGCTGGTCACCCGACGGTAAGACCATCGCGGTCCTCTTCACGGAAAACGCCACGCGCGCCTCTGGTCCCCTCGTCGCGGAAACCCCCGAAACCGGTGAAATCAAAGACGCCTTCTTCGAGCAGCGCCTGGCTTTGGTCGATGTCGACTCCGGCCAGCCCGCCGCGGCGGGCAACCTGACCCAAATCACCCCGGCCGACACATACATCTACGAATACAGTTGGTCGCCCGACGGCAAGCGCTTCGTCGTCAGCTCCGCTCGCGGCAACGGCGACAACAACTGGTGGATCGCCGAGCTCTCCACGCTCGACGCCACCACCGGCCGGATGAAATCCATCTACAAGCCCAAGCTGCAGATCGCCAACCCCGTGTGGTCTCCAGACGGCAAACAAATAGCCTTCATCGAAGGTCTAATGAGCGATGAAGGCCTGACCGGCGGCGATATTTACACCGTTAGCTGCGACGGCGGCGAAGCCAAAAATCTCACGAAAGATAGGAAGGCCTCCGCGGCATGGCTGGGCTGGCAGCCGGACGGAAAAATCCTTTTCAGTGAGTTCGTCGGCGGCAACAGCGCCATTGCCGCTCTCGATCCTGCAAGCGGCAAGCTCGCACAACTCTGGTCAGGCGAAGGAGCGCTCAGCTCTGCCGGCATCTTCGGTTTCCTGCTTTCTGTCGCAAATGATGGCAAGACCATCGCGGGCATCTTCCGGTCGTACAGCCGACCACCGGAAGTCGTGCTGATCACGAGCGGATCTCCGACACCAATTCCGGTGACCAGTCGCAATGTGAGTCTCAAACCTGCCTGGGGTGAAGCAAAAAGCATCGCCTGGAAAAACGACGGCTACGACGTGCAAGGCTGGCTGCTCTATCCTCGAGATTTCGATCCCGGCAAGAAGTATCCCCTCGTCGTCTATGTCCACGGCGGACCGTCTCACATATCGTTGTCGCACTGGCCCGGAAGCCACGATTTTGCCTCCGGCCTGGCAGGCATGGGCTACTTCGTCCTGTCTCCCAATCCACGGGGCAGTTTCGGCCAGGGCGAAGCGTTCACCCGCGCCAACGTCAGAGATTTCGGCTACGGCGACTTCAAGGACATTATGGCGGGCGTCGACGAGGGCATTCGCGTTGCGCCCATCGACCCCAACCGCCTCGGCATCGCCGGCTGGAGCTATGGCGGTTTCATGACCATGTGGGCGGTCACGCAGACCAATCGCTTCAAGGCGGCCATGGCCGGCGCAGGCCTCTCCAACTGGCAGTCCTATTACGGCGAGAACCTAATAGACCAATGGATGATCCCGTTCTTCGGCAAGTCCGTTTACGACGACCCCGAAGTCTACGCCAAGAGCTCGCCTATAACCTTCATTAAGAAGGTCAAGACCCCTACCCTGATTCTGGTCGGCGACAGTGACGGCGAAGTTCCCGCCCCGCAGTCCTACGAATTCTGGCACGCCCTCAAGACGCTCGGCGTCGAAACCCAATTCGTGGTGTACGAACGCGAGGGACACCTCTTCGCCAATCCCAAGCACCAGCGCGACGTGATCGCCCGCACCCTTGCATGGTTCGACGCGCACCTGCGCCAATAGCGACTGTTCGTTTAGGCATTGAGCTGGATTTTTCTGCCAGGAACTTAGTTTGGGGCAGCAGGGCTGGGCCGATGGGCGCGTTGTTTTGCGCCCTACCTGGTCAGGACAGGAACCACTCGCGGGAGCAGCGAACTAAACACCGAAGCGATCGCGGTCCGACAATGAAAAAGGGGGCTGGTGCAAGCCCCCTTTTTGTTAGAACTGACCCCCCAAAACCGGAGACCCAGTCGAGGTTGGGATCCGGCCACCCCGGGAAGCCAATCTTTTTCAACAGCGTTGCCAAAGGCAGAGAGCAAACCGTGTGCCAGCGTGTCACCGGAAATTCACAATCAAGCAGTTACATGAAACGACGGGAGTTAGCCTGATTTAAGGGTCCGGCTGTTGCAAAACTACGATTGCCGCCTACAAAATCCCACAGGCAAATCCGGGTCAACATCCATTCTTTGGGAGAAACACGCCTGTTACAAGGATGTGACACGGGAATCTTGTCCCAAAAAAACGGCTGGACGAAAGGAGCATTGCGACCAAAGAACTAAAAGAACTACATGACGCCGGCAATCAGGCCCCGATGGACTCGCGCAGCGCGTCTGCCAACGCCTGACTGTGACGTTGGACGTCCGCATCGTGCTCCGCTTCGACCATCACACGGGCCAGCGGTTCCGTTCCCGAGTAGCGCAACACCACCCGCCCATTGTCGCCCAGCGCCGATTGCGCTTCGGCCAGTGCGCGCGACACTCGCGGCAGCGACTCCAGCGGCGGCTTCGATTTCACTTTCACATTCACGATGATCTGCGGGTAGTCCTTGAGCCCGGTAATCAACGATTCCAGTCTTCCGTTTATCGAAACCAGGGACGCAATCTTCACCGCCGTCAGCAACCCATCCCCGGCAGGCGAGTCGTCCAGAAAAATCACATGACCAGACTGTTCGCCGCCCAAAACGTTGTTGCTACGGAGCATTTCCTCGAGCACGTAACGATCGCCGACCGCAGCGCGAGCCAGTTCGATCCCCTCCCGCGCGAGCACTCGTTCCAGCCCAAGGTTCGACATCGAGGTTGCCACCACCCGGTTACCCTTCAGCTTTCCAGCCGATTTCAACTGGCGCGCGGCAGCCAGAAGAACGCCATCACCATTGACAACCCTGCCCGACTGGCAAACGAACATTGCTCGGTCCGCGTCGCCGTCAAACGCGATTCCCAACCCCGCCCGCTCCGCTACCACGCGCTTTTGCAATCCTTCCAGGTGCAGCGACCCGCAATCCGCGTTGATGTTGCGCCCGTCTGGCTCCGCGCCCATGGCGATAACTTTCGCGCCCAAAGACTCAAAAAGTTCCGGACCAAGTTTGTAGGCAGCCCCGTTAGCGCAGTCCAACACCAGGCGCAGGCTGGAAAGCTTTGCCCCCGGAATCACCTTGCTGCGCAGGAAATCGAGGTAGCGAGCATCCAAAGTCTCGTCCGCCACGAGGGCCGGCGGATGCTTGGGCGCCGGTTGGCGGCGGTGCTTGAAGATGTCCTCTTCCAGAGTCTCCTCGACCGCATCCGGAAATTTCATCCCGGCACTGGAGAAAAGCTTCACGCCATTGTCCTGAAAGGGATTGTGCGAGGCGGAAATGACCACGCCGGCCTGAAACCCTCTTTGCCGCACTAGGCACGCGACACCGGGCGTGGTGATTACGCCTGCGAAATCAACCGTCACTCCCGCGTTGCCCAGCCCAGCAGCCAGCAGCGCCGCGATATGCGGGCCCGACTCGCGGGTATCCATCCCGATCAGCACGCGAGCTGCGGGACTGGTTTGTTTTAAATAGCTCCCGAGCGAGCGCCCGGTCGCATACAGCGTGGCGTCGTTCAAGGGTGGCGTGCCTGGCACGCCTCGAATACCGTCAGTTCCGAAAAGTTCTTTGGGCATCAGCAGAGGCGGTCTTGAAGAAACACCGCGAGAGGGCCGACCGCTGGTGGTGGTTGGCCTGAATTGAGTTTAGCACGGGCCTCTCAGCGAATTGGCACGCGTGCACTCGATGTCACCGCAAGCCGTACGCATTCGGCCACCCGTAGGGGCGCAGCATGCTGCGCCCCAGCTTGGCAAGATCAAAACGCTTACGTCCCGGGCTCTCTCACTTCAGTCCATACTTCTTGCGCTTTTCCAGCAATGTCTTGCGACTGATGCCAAGTATCGTCGCAGCTTGCGTGATTTTGTAGTGCGTGGCTTCCAGCGTTGCAGCGATAACTTCCTTCTCCACATCCTCCAGAGACCGCAGGCCCGCGATCATCCCGGAGGTTCCCGCCGCAGCGGCTCGAATATTTTCCGCAAAATGCTCGGGCTCGAGCACCTCCACGCGATTAAAAACGACGGCGCGCTCCAGCGCGTTGCGCAACTCGCGAACATTGCCCGGCCATGAATACGCGGCCAACATCCTTTGGGAAGCCTCGCTAAGCCGCACGCCGCCGCGCGCATGCACCAGGGACAGTGCAGCCAAAAAATGATCCGCAAGCAGCAGAATGTCACCCCGGCGCTCCCGCAGTGGCGGCATCGCGATGGTCAGCACGTTCATGCGAAAGAAAAGGTCTTCGCGAAAATGCCCGGCGGCCACCGCCGCGGGAAGATCCACGTTGGTCAGCGCCACCAGGCGCGCTTCGATGCACAGTGTTTCCGTTCCGCCCAGCCGCTCGAATGCGCGCTCTTGCAACACGCGCAGCAGCTTGCTTTGCGCCGCCGCCGAAAGTGCCGCCACTTCGTCCAGCACAATGGTCCCGTTGCCGCCAAGCTCAAATCGTCCGAGCTTGCGCTCGATCGCGCCGGTGAACGCCCCACGCTCGTGGCCGAACAATTCGCTTTCGACAAGCTGCGCAGGAAGGCTTGCGCAATCAATCTTGAGAAATGGCGCGTCGCGCCGCGGCCCCAGCTCGTGAATCACCCGCGCCAGGTAATCCTTGCCCGACCCACTTTCGCCGGTAATCAGCAATGTGGTAGGCACAGCAGCGACTCTTTGCGCCAACTCAAAGAGACTCTGCGACGCCGGGTCCACGGAGATCCACGGCAGCCGCTCCGCCGTCATTTTGAAACCGCTTCACCGGGAATATGCGAACCACCCATTGCCACGTTTCGCGTTCCGCGCGTGCCATGGCTGGGTGCTCCCTCCGGCTCGTCCGGGATTTCCAGTTTTGGCGCGGAGCGCCATAGCCGTTCGAGGTCGTAGTAGCGCCGCGCCTGCTCGCTGAATACGTGGACGATGAAGCTCCCGAAATCCAGCAACGCCCATTCCGACGAGCTGCACCCTTCACGGTGTTCCGGCGAGCGCCCCAGCTCCTTGTAGAGCTGCTCCTCGACCTCCGTACAAATCGCCTGCACTTGCGGCGTGCTGAATCCCGTGCAAATCACGAAGTAGGAAGTAAAGGCGCCCACTTCGCTGAGGTCGAGCACGGAAATAGTCGCTGCCTTTTTGTTCTGCGCCGCCTCGACGGCGCGCCGCACACCTTCTGGCAATGAGTTGTAGTTCACCGGTAGAGACCCTGTTTCGAAATGTATTCCTCGACGCGCACCGCGACAAGTCCATGAATGGATTGTCCGCGATGCGTGCGCCGCCGAATGTCTGTGGCCGAAACTTCGCTGGCCACGTTCTCCAGCAGATACACGCTGGTGCGATGCAAGTGCGCCACCACGCTGGACTCGTGTACCGCCTCGCTGTCTCTTCTTTTCCCACCGCGGCCCATCAATTCCGGCGGAATCACCAGCCGTAGCGCCTCCGCCCGAATGCCCGGCCGGTTCGCCACGATAAAATCGCAAAGCTCCAGCAGTGTCTCGTATTCCTTCCAGGTCGGAATATCCAGAAACGCGTCCGCGCCGACAATGAAATAGACGCGGTCGCCGTGCCCGTGATACGTGTGTCGGAAATACCGCACCGTATCCACCGAATAGTGCAATTGCGTGCCGCTGAAATCTTCTCCCGCTTCCGCAACCGACGGAACAAAGTGCGGATGCTCCGTGCACGCCAGCGCCACCATGGCAAAACGATGTGGAAATGGCGCCAGGTGTTGCTTCAACTTGTGCGGCGGCCTGCTGGCGGGAACGAAATGAATTTCGTCGAAATTAAATCGCCGGTCTGCGGCTCGCGCCACGGCAAGATGCCCGGAGTGTATCGGATCGAACGAGCCTCCAAACAGCGCGATGCGGCGAGGATGATGTTTTGCGGCGGTGCGCTGCGCCTGCGCGGTGGTCAATACGCCTCCCAAGAGCTTATGACCTGCATCTTCTCATAAATTCTCGAGGCGCGCGGTGGTCGTATCGGCGGCATTTTCGTGTGAGTCACGCTGCATCTCGGCCGCGGGTTCCGGCGCGGCTTTGGGAATCTTGTCGAGCGCATCCGCAATCGACCTCACTAGTTCTCGCACGCCTTCGCCTGTCGCCGCCGATATGGCGTGAAACTCCAACCCTCGCGCCTTGCAGAATTCGCGCAGCACCTCCAGGCGCGTGCGGTCCGTCGTAGCATCCAGCTTGGGCGCCACCACGATCACCGGCTTCTCCGCCAGCGAATCGCTGAACGCTCGCAGCTCCCCGGAAATCACCTCGAACGCATGAATCGGGTCTGCCTCCGAAGCGTCGCTCGTGTCGATCAGATGTACCAGCAGCCGCGTCCGCTCCACGTGCCGCAAAAATCGAATCCCCAGCCCTGCACCCTCATGCGCGCCTTCAATCAATCCCGGCAGGTCGGCCACCACGTATGTTCGCCCAATCTCTCGTCCTTCGCTGCCTCCCCCGCCGTCCGCGTTCACCACGCCCAGATTCGGCTCCAGAGTCGTAAACGGATAGTTCGCAATCTTCGGCCGCGCCGCCGAAATCACGGAAATCAGCGTCGACTTCCCCGCGTTCGGAAAGCCCACCAACCCCACGTCGGCCAGCAGTCGCAGCTCCAGCCGCAAATGCCGCTCTTCGCCGGGATGCCCATCCTCATGTTCCCGCGGAGCCTGGTGCCACGGTTTCGCAAAGTTCTGATTCCCGCGTCCTCCCCGCCCGCCTTTTGCAACCAGCACGCGCTGCCCCGGTGCGGCAAGGTCCGCAATCGTTTCGCCGTGCTCCCCGTCAAACACCAGCGTCCCCACCGGCACCTGCAAAATCATGTCCGCGCCCGAATGCCCGGTGCAGTTCGAGCCTTCCCCGTGACGCCCACGGTCCGCCTTGAATTCGCGATTGTAGCGGTAACGCAGCAGCGTGTTGTCGTTCGGATTCGCTTCCAGGTAAATGCTTCCGCCGTGGCCGCCGTCGCCCCCGGACGGTCCCCCGCGCGGCACGAATTTCTCCCGCCGGAACGCCACGCAGCCGTTCCCGCCGTTCCCCGCCTTCACAAGAATTTTCGCTTCGTCAACAAACACAGTTCCTACTCCCTCTCAAAAAACGATAACATAGCCATTCAGCCCTGGCGCAAATTCAAGAAATTCTCGGAGGTCCTGGATCGTGTCTCGTATCCGTGTGTGGCTGCGTCGCGCCGTAATCCTGCTCATGCTCCTCGCCATTCTCGTCGGCGTCGGCGCCTGGTTCCTTTATTTCCGCCGCGACGCGCTGCCCGCCGCTCCTCCACACGCCCGCGTAGCGCCCGCAATCAACCCGCTCAAGGGCCTTGCCGCCTGCTGGGTCGAAACCGGCAGCACGTTCACTAGCTTTCCCTTCGCCATGACCGCCGGAAGCATTCTCGTCAAGCATCCCGCCGGTGATCTCCTCATCGACACCGGCAATTCCATGCACTTCGACGACGAAATTGCCGGTTACCCGTTCCTTCTGCGCCTCAAGCTCAAAAATCTGGCGGGTCAGCTAAATCCGGAAGTGCCGCTCCCCGAACTCATGCGCCTCGTCGGCGGTGACCCCGGCAAAATTCGCTGGGTCATTCTCTCCCACGTCCACCTGGATCACGCCGGAGGTTTGATGGATCTACCCCGCGTTCCGGTGCTCCTCACTCGCGAAGAATTGCAGTTTGCCTTCGACGCCGCCGTGCAAGCCAAAGGCTTCGTGATTCCCGCGCATACGCAAAGATTTCCGCCCGCCGACGCGCCGACGCTGAAATTCGAGCCTCGTCCCTATGAGACCTTTGATGAAAGCGCCGACCTCTACGGTGACGGCTCAGTCGTCGTCGTGCCTCTGAGCGGCCACACCCCCGGCAGCGTCGGCATCTTCGTGAATCTCGACCCGTATCGCCGCTTGTTCTACGTCGGCGACGCCGTCGATGAGGAGCGCGGTTTCGAGAGCCGCGTCGGAAAATCCCTGCTCCTGCGCGGCAGCGATAACGATCCCGCGCTCGCCAACCAAATCGTCGCCCAGCTCAACCAGCTTCACGCCATGGTTCCCGAACTCGCCATCATTCCCGCCCACGGCCGCAGCGCCTACCTCAAGTTTTTCCCCGGCGGCGCCCTAAGCTGCGTCTCCTCCGACGCCCCAAGATAAAGCCAAAAAGAAAAGCGGCTCAGCAATGCCGAGCCGCGCTAAGTGGCACAGCCATTTTTGGCTGTGCGCATTTCTCAATCTAGTTGACCGCAGCCGCTTTCGCCTGCTCCGTCGGCGTCACGTTGATGAACCGCCCATGCCGGCCCCGGTCCACAAATGTAACGTACCCGGTCACCATCGCATACAGCGTATCGTCTTTGCCCTGCCCGACATTCACGCCGGCCTGATGCTTAGTCCCGCGCTGCCGCACCAAAATCGCCAAATCTCTTGACTCCCAGCCTCTGCCCATGCGAATCCCGCCCGTTCGTCGAAGACCCGCCGCCCTTCTTATGTGCCATGACTCGATCCTCTGCTTTCCTGTGTTATCCAGGCCAATCCCGCCAAACCTGTAGCTCAGGCCCGCCTTTTGGGCCTGAGGCTTTTTCGCCGGTCGCCCTTCAATCGTGCCGCTGACGCCAAAACACCTCGCGGTGTCATCCTCAGGCTACCCGACGAGGGTAGCCGAAGGACCTCAGCGTCCACAGATGCAGACGCGAAATGTGCAAGCGTCACGTCAGGCCTCAACTGCTTCCCTTACAACTTAATATCGCTAACCTGCACGGCCGTAAAATTCTGCCGGTGCCCACGCGAAATCTTGTACTGGTTGCCCTTCTTGAACTTCAGCACCGTCAATTTCTTCGCCCGCCCCTGGCTGATAATCTTCCCGGTGACGGTCACTTTCGACGCGTCCGTTCCAACAACCACCTTCTTGTCGTCGGTATGCACAGCCAGCACGGACCCGAACGTCACCTTCTCGCCCACCTCTCCGCTGACCCGCTCAATCCGTATAGTGTCGCCGGGCGCGACGCGATACTGCTTCGCCCCGGTCTGAATGACGGCGTACATCTCTCCTCCAAGCGCTAAAGACAAACCCCAATTATAGTGGCTTTACACCAAACCCGTCAACGCACGAAAATCACGGGTAGTGGGTCAGGTTTGAAATTTGACCCCTAAAGCCCCATCCTGTCACTATGAAAACCTCGCTTCTAGGTTTGTTCGCGGTCCTCTTGGCTGGCTGCCAACAAATCCAAAGCGGCTACAAGA
>WNFS01002484.1_pt1 | contig 15912 bp, 10 predicted proteins | sample 5400141 | NCBI WGS metagenome assembly WNFS01 (sample SAMN13153358, study PRJNA577476) | soil metagenome | isolation source: 60 cm saprolite under Madrone tree | place: USA:California | collected 2016-06-14
CGTATCGTGAACTTCAAGAATCAGGGCAGTGTAAAACCCTACGCCTTAAACTGATCTCACGATGCGCTGGTTCGGCAGGGATTGCTGTCTAATATTGAACCATTTTGAAAAGAATATGGTGAGGGTCAGCGGACATCCCCGCCCGTTGAAGGCTCCAAGGGGGCAAATTTATGAGTTTGGGAATTTTCCAACCAGTTCAGTGAGCGCCGCCCTGGCGTTTTGGAGAATCGGCGCGCCGTCTCCCACAAGGAGGGTATCGAAGTCGAGAGAAAGCAATCCACGGACACTCTCGCGCAGGCGCGGCAGATCGTCGATGACTTTTTCCGGCAAAAGCTTGCACTTGCCCGGCGGATCACCGACGACGGAATCGCCGACGATGAGGATTTTTCTCTCAGTCCAATGGAGCGCGACTTCTCCGGGCGATTTTCCTGCTGCACCAACGATAACGAACGGGCCGATTTTGTCGCCAATATTTAATTCATCATCCAGCTCGGCATCTTCCTTGCGCGCATGTGGCGCATCCGCCGGATGAATCGCGGTGTGCGCGCCGGTGCGGGCGCGGATCTGATTCGCGGCACGCGAGTGATTGCGATTGGTCAGCAAAATCTTGCTGACGCCAAGGCGGGCCATTTCTTCGAGATCTGTCACCGTCGGCTCCACGGGATCGATGCAGAGATTTCCGCCCGGGTGGAGAATGAGGTGGCCGTTGAAATTGTAGCCGTGCGGTTCCGAAAACCACGGCCAGGTGAAGATGCCGGTTAGGATTTCACGCATCAGCTGTTCTCCTTTCTCCTTCCATTTTTCAGCAGCCTGCCAGTGGGCAACCAGGCTGAGGATGGAAGATCGAAGATGGAGGATCGCAATCTTCTATCCTCCATCCTCAATCCTCAATGGTGTTGATGCGTATGGCCACGACCATGTTCGCTGTGGCGGAAGATCAGTGACTTAATCACCACCGGCACCGCCTTGGCGTCGGGTAGCTCCTGGCCGATGTCGACGAAATCAAAATCACGCAGATCGATGCCGTCGATGGAGATAATCCCGGCCCCAGGTAACAGCTCGCGCTCGATGATATTGCCCATCAGCTTGGCGATATCGGCATCGAAAACCAGCACCAACGGCTGCCCTTGGTCGACATGTTCTTTCATGGCACCGACCAGCCCCGCCGCAAGCGTGCGGATCAGCGGATAAGAAGGACCGAGCTCCCAACGGATCGCCAATGCCACCGCCCGATCGCCGTCCTGAATATCAAAGCGCTGCAATGCCTTGTCAACAGAGGTTTTAATCTCGGCGGAGGTGATGGCCTCGGTCTGTTCAAATTCTGGTGTGATAACCTGAAGATTTCTGAGAGGCAGCAACTCCGGATGCGAAAGATAAATCGTGTTACCACTCACCTGCACTGTGTATTGCGAAGCTCCGATAACCGTCGCTCGAATACGCACCTCGGCAGGCCTCAGAGGAATATTGCCGCCGCCGAGCTTGTTGGCACGCTCGCGGACGCGCCGGCCGAACTGAACTCCGAGGTCACCCAAAGGGCGTTTTTCGTAACCGTAAATGTACTCAGAAACACCGCCGGAGAACATGATCGCGTGAATCCGATCCTTGAACTCGATATTAGGCGTAAGCAGCAAGTCTTGCACTTCTGGCGAGAGATTGCCCCGCTCCAAGACCTCGAAAAGCGAATCGCAGAGCACCTGAGAGAATTTCTCTTTGTCCTGCTCGCTCATCGCGCCGCCTAAACTCAAGTTGAGTCCAGCCATTTTGGCAATTTTAAGAGCGGTGTCTTCGAGCCGGTTGATTTTGCCGTTCTCGTCCAAGGCCACCAAGCGCGCGCCGACTTCCAGCGCGCAGGTGTCGATTACCTTCCCCTGTTGAACAATGGCGATTTTGCTCGTGCCGCCGCCGACATCGACATTCATGACGGTAAAGTCGCCACCCTCATGATAGGTCATGTGCACCGCGCCTGAACCGTAAGATGCCAGAATCGCTTCCAGGTTATGCCCCGCTGTGGCGCAGACGAATTTCCCGGCTTGAGCCGAGAACAGCGCCGAAATGGCCTCGGCATTCTTCTTTTTTGCTGCTTCGCCGGTAACGATGATCGCGCCGGTGTCGATGTCGTTGGGCGTCAATCCAGATTGGCGGTAGGATTCGTGGATGAACTCATCCAATTTATCGGTATCAATCGTCGTTTTGTCGATGTAAGGGGTAAGCAAGATCGGCGATTCATGAAGAATTTCACGATTGACCACAACAAAGCGGCTTGAAAGCGCGATGCCTTGGCGCCGCAAAGTCAGCCGGGAGAAAATCAAATGCGAAGTCGATGAACCGATGTCGATGCCGACCGAGTTAAGGGTGATCCTTTCGGAGCGCCACATCGGGTGCTCTTCATCCATGAGCATACCACCGTCATCGTCGTCATCTTCGTGTCCTTCGTGCAAGTAGAGGGTTTCGGTATTAGGATTTTCCATGCGTGTTGCTTGTTCCTTTCGCTTTCTTTTCAACTGGGTAGATCATGTTTGCATAGCACAAGAGGATACGTCTTGCTACCCATCAAGCTATGCCCTAGATAGGATAGACAAGCTCATTATTCAGCGATAAGATGACTCGAAACCGCAAGCGATGGGCCAAGAAGAATACCAAGAACTTTCGTCGTTCCTGAAGCGATTTATTCGACGGTTCAAGCTGTTGCAAGGGATCGAAGGAATTTGCCTGACGGCTATCTGCGCCCTGCTGCTTTTCGCGCTGGGGCCGGGCGTTCAGCAAATCAAAGGTTTCGTTCCTTACGCGCCTCTCGCTTACAGCATCGTAACCGCTGCGGTTTTGTGCTTTCTTCTGGGCTGGACCTTCATCCGATTGTGTCGCCGGTTCTCGCAAGAACGCGCTGCGCTATACATCGAGCAGAAACAGCCTAAGCTGCGTAATAATTTAATTAATTCACTGCAGCTCTACCCTCAAGTCGTAGCCGCCCGAGAGACCTCGAGCTTTTCTACGTCGATGGTTCTGGCGCTTTTGCGCACCACGCGTAAGCAGCTCGCGGCACTGCAGCTAGAGCAATTAGTCGACACCCAACGTATTAAATCCAGTCTCCGTCTGCTCGGAGCCTTGTTCGTACCGGTCTTGGCGATGGTCTTGTTCAATCCCTCCTGGGTCGGCGAAACCTTTAGCCTGCTAACCCGTCCACTGGATCATTTGCCCCCGTCCAAAACCGCTATCGAAGTGAACCCCAGAGGGCTCCGCGTCGTCCGCGGCTCGCCGGTAACCATTCAGGCATCTACCTCTGGGGCGATTCCGAAGTCTCTCGAGCTCATTGTTTGGAGTGGTACCAACGAGCGGGGAGAACCCACCGCGGAAGAGAAAGTCGCCATGGAAGATTTGGGCGCCGGCAAATTCAGCGCGACTCTCAGCCGCTTGGAAAAAACGCTTCGTTACCGTGTCGCCACGGGTGTCTTCTCCTCCCCAGTATATACCGCGGAGGCGGTCGACCCGCCGGAAATCGGCAACGTTCAGATTACTCTCTATCCACCGGCCTACACCGGTCTGGGCGCGGTCGCTGTCCCCGGGGGAAACATCGAAGGCATGAAAGGCTCCACCATCCGTATCGACGCTACCAGCACCAAGGATCTCGCCAAAGCCGACATCGTGATGGATGACGGGAAACAAATACCGCTGAAGATCGACGGACGAAAGCTGCAAGCGAATCTGGTATTGTTCCAATCCCAACAGTACCGGATTCTAGTGGAGGATGCGCTGAAGTTTCACAACTCGCCGATCGCCTATGAGCTCAGGGTCAAGCCGGACGGATTCCCGACGATCGATCTCCTGCGGCCCACCGAAGACATGGAAATCAACGGCGATGAAATTTTGTCGTTGGAATACAGCGCGCGGGACGATTTCGGTATCGGTGAAGTGAACTTGGTCGCCAAAGTGGGAGATCGTGAAGACAAAATTCGTTTGCAAAGGGATGACGCCAGGCGGCTCGTGTTGCGCGACCAGTTCAAATGGGATCTCGGTAAATTGGCGCTGCGCGACGGCGAAGAAGCGATCTTTCATTTGGAAGTCCTAGACAACGACACGATTTCCGGCCCGAAGTTGGGCGTGTCCCGGTCCGTGCGGCTGCGACTTAAGAATCTCAGGGGTGAGCACCAACAGGTAGCCGACATGATTCGGGATATCAATACTCGCATGGTCGAGGCGTTGGCCGACCACCTCGAATCCCCCCTGCCCAACGAGAAGGAGACCGCCCGTTCCCAGCCGAATGATAAAAAACTCGAACAGAATCTCGCGGAGGCCCTCAAGCGCACGCAAGAGGTGATGCAACGCACGGAGAAAGACCGTTTGTCCGACTTTGCCACCTGGTCCGATCTGGAAGCTCTGAAACGCAACCTCGAATTCACCAAAGACGAGCTGCTACAGAAACAGGAACGGGCCTCATCCGACGACGAGAAGATGAAGGCCCGTGACGATATTTCCTCGGAACTGGAGCGGATGTCGCTGCTTTCGGAAGATATCGGCAAGCGGCTCAAGGCCCAAGAACTGGCCTCAACCGCCCAAGACCTGGCGCGCAGCCAGGAACGACTCATGGACTCTTTGGAGAAGCTTCAGAGCGGCGACAAGAACTTGGACTCGATCCTGAAACAGATCTCCGAGCTCGGCAAACTCCTCTCATCGCTGCAGCAATCGCTGTCGCAACTGGCCCAACAAATGCCCGATGATTTTATGAACCCGGAAGCCATGCAGAGCCTCGGTTTCAATGAAATGTTTTCGGCTCTGGAAGAGATCCGCAAGAAGCTCATGCAAGGAGATATTGAAGGCGCGCAGCAATTGGCGCGCGAGCTATTTAATCAAATGGCCTCGATGATCGCGGCGTTGCAGAACGCGCAGCGCTCCGCCATGGCTTCCAGCATGGGCCGGATGCAGGGGGAAATGTCGCGCTCAACCAACGAGCTCCAAGAAATCGCGCGTGAGCAGCAAGAAATCTTGATGGGAACCGAGGGGGTCAACAAGTCGGGGCTGAACGAAAGAGACAATGCGTTGAAAGACAAACTCGACCGTTTCCTGGAAAAGGCGAAGCAAGAGCTTGGCCGGTTGACCGAGCTTTTCCCGGATCGAGAGGGAGGCGACAACGATCCCGATATCAACAATGTGCTTGACGAAGCCACGATGAATCAGCTGATCAAGAATTTGATTTCCAAGCTGCTAAACAAAGACTTTCCCGGCTACGCCGAAGGGGATGATCTCGCCAGCAAAGAATTGGCGAAAAAACGCACTCCAGCGCAGGAGCCGAAAGCACGCACGGCGGAAAATAGCCTGAAAAATTTAAAGTCTGAGTTGGATGCGCTCCTGGGTGAGCCGGCCCAAGCCCTCAAGGATTCCGACAGAAAAGCGCTACGGGATTTGTCGCAGCGGCAAAGCGTCTTGCGGGAGCGCACGCAAGACCTGCATGAAAAGCTCGAATCGCTGTTTCAGCTTTTTCCGTCTCTGGATCCGAAAATCGTTCAGAATATCGGCGAAGCCGGTTCATCCATGGGCAACGCCAAGGACCGCCTCGGCCAACTCGATTCGCGAGGCGCCGTTCCGCCCGAACGCGATGCTTTAGACCGGCTCTCACAATCACAGCAGCAGATGCAATCCGCCATGCAGCAGATGGCACAGCGCGGCCAGTTGGGCAATATGCCGGTCACTCGGCTTTTCCGAGGGGGCCGGTTCCTGCCTTACGGAAGCCTGACGCCGCTTCCCGGCATGCCGCAGTTTCCCCAGTTCGACGTCGAAGGCGGTTTTACCGGGCTGGACACAGAAAAATTCCGCCTGCCCGGCAAGGAAGACTATAAAGCACCGCGCAATTTCCGCGAAGAGATCCTCGAGTCTCTCAAGCAAGGTGTCCCGCCGCAGATGAAGGACCAGATCGAGCGCTATTTCAAAAATCTCTCAGAGTAGTTATCCCTTGAAGCACCCGGTACTTCTTGTCTTCTCTTGGTTCGTCGCTATCGTTGTGACATTCAACCTGAATGCCGCCGAAATCGAACCCAAATTCAAGCAGGGCGAAGAACTTCTCGACGCCTGGCACATCGCTCAAGCCGAGGAAATCGCTTCGAGGGCGCTTCGCGAAGATCCAAAGTCGGCAGCCGCTCTCGAATTCGACGGCCGGGTAAAGTTTTACCAGGGGAGATACCCGGAAGCGCTCAAGTCCATGGAACAAGCGCTCGCCATCGACTCTAAGGACCAGCGGCGTCAAGGCTGGAAGCTCCTCACCCAACAAACCCAAGACGTCATCAAAACCCTCAAACGCTATGAAAGCCCCCATTTCGTTGTGTTCGTCGACGAGAAACGGGACGGTATTTTGACTTCCTATGCTCTTGAAACGCTCGAGAAGACGTATGCGGCCATCGGCGCTGAGCTGGGCTATTATCCCAAAGAAAAAGTCCGCGTTGAGATCGCGCCGGACGCGACTGCCTTTAACGCAATTTCGACTTTGTCGCTGCGGGATATTGAGGAGACCGGCGCTGTGGGCATCTGTAAATTCAACAAGCTCATGATCATCTCGCCACGGGTGCTTAGCTTCGGCTATCGCTGGGCCGATTCCGTGAGTCACGAATATGTCCATTACGTCATCGTCGCGCTCAGCAACAATCAAGCTCCTATCTGGCTGCATGAAGGCATGGCGCGTTTTTTCGAAACCCGCTGGCGGAAACCGGCGCCGCCAAAAGATGCAGCCGAGGACTACCTGACTCCGGCCAATGAGACTCTGCTGGTCCAGGCGTTGGCAAAAAACCAGTTTGTCGGCTTCAAGAATATGGAACCGTCGCTGATTCATCTGGAAACGCCGGAGCAAGTGCAACTGGCCTATGCCGAAGCCGCTTCGGCCATCGACTTTATCAATCAAAGCAAGGGTAGAGCCGGTATCCGCGAGCTGCTTGGGGCTCTGGTGGACCGAGCGACTCCAGAAGCTATTGAGAAAGTCTACGGCATGTCGTTTGACGACTTTCAGTCGCGTTGGAAGAGCTTTCTTAAGAGCAAAGGGCTCAAAGAGGTCGAGGGAAGTCGAATGCGTAAATTTAAAGTCAAAAAAGACCAAAAGGAAGACGAGGAAATCGTCGAGCTCAAGGAGATACAATCGGCGGTGGCGCGCAACCGAACATCGCTGGGTGACCAGCTATTGGGCCGCGGCCGACCAGCGGCGGCTGCCAATGAGTACCAGCGTGCCTTGCAGGTCAGCCCTCACTCTCCTATTATTCTCAACAAACTGGGCCGAGTTTTCATCCAGATGAATCGCTTCGACGACGCCCTCGCGCCGCTCAAGAAGGCGCTGGAAGTGGATCCGGATAGCGCCAACACCTACGTGCAGCTGGGGCGAGTCTATCATGCGGCAAAAAACTACCCGGAGAGCCGGAGCGTTCTCGAGGAAGCCATACAGATCAATCCCTTCAATCCATTGATCTATCGAATGCTCGCTGACGTCTACACAGCCTCGGGTGAGCAGGAAAAAGCCAAACAGGCTAAGGCGACGTTGGACAAACTCATGAGCGCCAATTGAAAAGGAGCCGCATGGAGTCGACTGATACGGATATCCAACAACACGAGATCGCGGAGATCGAAGAATTCTCCAACCGGCGCGATACCATGCTCGGCGAGATTCGCAAAGTCATCGTCGGCCAGGACGAGGTTATCGAAGAAGTCTTGATTGCCCTGTTCGCCAGGGGTCACTGTCTATTGGTGGGCGTACCCGGCTTAGCCAAGACACTGCTTATCAGCACCTTGGCGGAGATTCTCGATCTGGAATTCAATCGGATTCAATTCACCCCGGACCTCATGCCGTCGGACATTACGGGCACGGACATTCTCCAAGAAGACGCCGCCACGGGAAAAAGACAATTTCAGTTTCTCAAAGGCCCCATCTTCACGAACGTCCTGCTGGCGGACGAGATCAATCGCACGCCGCCGAAGACACAAGCGGCCCTCTTGCAGTCGATGCAGGAATACAAAGTCACCGCGGGTGGAACGACCTTTCCGCTTACTCTCCCTTTCTTTGTCTTGGCGACGCAGAACCCCATCGAGCAGGAGGGGACCTATCCCCTTCCCGAAGCGCAACTCGATCGCTTCATGCTCAACATCGAAATTCGCTATCCCAACTTCGACGACGAAGTGCAAATCGTTATGCAGACCACTTCCACAAGGAAACCCTCGCCGCGCAAAGTCATGGAAGGCGCCACCATTCTGCGCTATCAGGATCTCGTCCGGCGGGTGCCGGTTTCTCCGTTTGTCGTCTCCTACGCCGTGGCCCTAGCGCAAAGTTCCCGGCCACAAGGATCCAATGTGCCACAGTTCGTCAAGGACTACGTCGAATGGGGCGCAGGACCGCGGGCTTCCCAGTATTTAATCTTGGGCGCTAAGGCGCGGACGATCCTGCAAGGTCGCTACGCGGTTTCCATCGAAGACATCCGAGCTTTGGCTCCATCCGTTCTCCGTCATCGCATCGTTCCCAATTTCAAGGCCCAGGGCGAAGGACTTTCCTCCCTCGATATCATCAGCCGCTTACTGAGCGAGGTAAAACCGGCAACGGACGGCAACCGCGCGCTGTAAGATTTTCAATAGAAATCTACGATTACAGTTTCGCTCTGGAATTTGCGCTTTCCGCCAAGAATCCTGATGCTCTTCGGACCTGCGTTGTCGGAAACCGTTGATGGAATTGAGATTCGTGGACGGCCGGAATTCTTACTGCAGAGCAAACAATCGCTGGAGCTACTCAAGCCAATGGCACAGTTCAAAGTCATTCAGGCCAATATCGCGATCATCCGCCAAGGAAATCGCAGTGGCATGAGAGCTTGGACCGAAAATCCGACTTTCATCGTTGGCCGGCGCACATGGGAACATTCCGTACTCTGGTACGCGAGCGCTATCGCCCATGATGCTTATCATTCCAAACTCTATCGAGAGGCGAAGAACGCCATGGGCGGCGCCGAGCCCGAGGCCGATGCCTGGACAGGCGTCGCAGCGGAAAAGCAATGTCTCGCCTTTCAACGGGAGGTTATGCTGGACCTGAATGCCGATCCCGAGACGATTGCCTACCTCGAAGACTGCGTGAAACATCCCACCTACCAAGGACGGAACCACGGTTGGGGAAGCTGGCTAGATTATCGTAGGCGGTGGTGGTAAAAAATGAATCAGTTTCATGGTCAACGGCGATAAAAATTATTTCGATCCGCGGGTCCTCGCCGGCATCTCGAACCTCTACCTAAGGGCACGCTGGGTCGTGGAAGGACTGATGTCAGGAGTCCACCGCAGTCGTTCCAAAGGTTTTAGCGTCGAGTTTGAGGAACACCGGGAATATTCGCCGGGAGACGAAATCCGGCGCATTGACTGGAAGGCGTTGGGAAAATTCGACCGTTACTTCATCAAAGAGTACGAAGATGAAACCAATCTGAGGGCCTACCTTCTCCTCGACGCCAGCGCCTCTATGAACTACGCGTCCGACGGCATCACGAAGTTCGACTACGGTTGCACCTTGACCGCATCCCTCGCTTATTTGATTCTTAAGCAGCAGGACGCCGCCGGACTGGTCACTTTCTCCAACCGCATCGAATCCTTCATCCCGCCGAAAGCCAAGCGCGACTATCTAATACAAATCCTCCACGCGCTGGAGACTCGGGGGCCCGCGGGAGAAACCAACGTCGGCCGGATACTCGAAGACATCGCCGGCCAGATCAAGCGCCGTGGCTTGGTGATTCTTGTGTCCGACCTTCTCGATGATCCCGCGCAGATTCTCAAAGGCCTGCGTCTGTTTCGCTTTAAAGGGAACGACGTCATCGTCTTTCATCTTCTGGATCCGGCGGAACTGGATCTTCCCTTCGACGGCAATATCCTGTTCGAGGATTTGGAAGAGCTCAATCTCAAGGTCATCGCGGATCCGCGCACCATACGGAAGACCTACCAAGAGGTCGTCGGCGAATTTATCACCGAGATGCGCAAGCAGTGCCACAATGATGCCATCGACTATCAGCTTATCTCCACGTCCACTCCCCTGGATCAAGCCTTGGCGAGCTACCTGAGCTGGAGGGGATAAGCGCCCCTATGTCGGTCTTTTTTCTCTACCCGCTGTACCTTTTCGGCCTGATGGCGGCTTCGCTGCCTGTCCTCATTCACCTGCTGAATCGTCGAAAGCTGAAACGAATCCGTTTTCCGGCAGTGCGCTTTGTCCTGCTTTCGCAGAAACGCATTTCTCGCAGTTACCGCCTGCGCCATTGGCTGCTGCTCGCGCTTAGAACCGTAGCGGTGATTCTCTTGGCGTTGTTGCTTGCCAATCCGATCTTCCAGACCGGCGCCGGTCTGTTTGCCGGCGGCGGCCCCGTCTCTCTGGTAGTGTTACTGGATAATTCGCTAAGCATGACCTGGAGCGGTGACGGCGACGGATTCAAACAAGCCAAGGAAGCGGCACGTTTGCTGATCGGGTCACTCAATGACGGGGACCGGGCGGCGTTGATTCCCACCAACATTTCGGGCAGGGAGACGTTCCGTCTCAAAGGGGAAAAAGAAGTCCTGCTGAAGGAACTGGATGGCATTGAGATCGCGGACGGTACGGCCAATCTGCCCGCCGCTCTCGGCAAGGCCTACGAGCTCTTGAATGAGCCGGCCGGGCAAAAAGAAATTCGCTTGATCACCGATATGGGGCTCACGGGCTGGGATCAATTTTCTATTTCGTCTTTGAAACAGTACGACCCTTCGATCCCGTTCAAGACCATTCGCATCACCCGAAAACAACAGCCGCTCAACGGCACCGTGCGAGAAGTTCGCCTGGGAGGTCAGGGGGTCGGTGTCGACTTGCCGTTCAATCTCGAAGCCGTAGTCGCCAATTTCGGCGATCAGGAGATCAAAGACTTGCTGGTTCAATTGAGCATCGACGGGCAGGCCAAGGAACAAAAGCTTGCTTCGGTTCCGCCTCGAGGCGAAACCTCCGTCAGCTTTCAAGCGCGATTAACTCGGCCGGGAGCTCACACGGGCCAGGTGACCCTGAAAAAAGAAGCTCTCGCAGGAACCCCCGTCACCTATTTCACCCTCGACGCCCAGGACAAACTCAAAGTTCTCGTCGTTGACGGCGATCCACAGACCTCACTGGTGCAAAGCGAAACTTTCTTTCTCACCCATGCGCTCAACCCGGCCGGTGAAGAAAGCTCCTCGCTCTACCTTCCCACGGTGATTCTGCCGGATGGGCTCAATGCCGCGTCATTAGATGCCTATCATGTAGTCGTCCTGTGTAACGTCTCGGCGCTGGCCGACGCCGCGGTCACAAAAATTCAGAATTTTCTCCGCCAGGGTGGAGGTCTTCTCATCTTCAGTGGCGATCGGTTGCAAATGGAAAATTACAACCTGAAATTGGTTCAATCCTCGCCGCCGATCTTACCTGCGCAGCTCCTAGACAAAAAGCTCGGGCCGGAGGCCGGCGGAGAGAAAATCACCAAGCTGGATCTCAGTCATCCCGCCCTTTTAGGTTTTTCCGATGCGCTCCTCCAAGAGTCCATAAAATCGGCCCGGGTTTGGGGCTACTCTCGAGCTCCAGCGCCGGGAAAGGAGGTGCTCATCTCGTTGGCCAACGGAGATCCCCTGCTGCTTGAACAGAAAGTCGGCAACGGCCGGGTTTTGTTTATGACAACTTCAGCGGATCGTGATTGGAACGATTTGCCGGTTAAGACAGCCTATCTGCCCTTGGTTCAAGGGCTCACCAATTACCTGGCCGGCGGCAAACGTGGCGTGATGGATAGCGGCATCCCGGTGGGCAGCACCAAGGAATTTTCTTTGCCGCCAAGCAGCGTCGGCAAAAGCTTCAAGATTACGAAGCCCAACAAGCAAGAGGCTGAAGTTTCCGTGGTCCCTCAGAAAGATCGCGCAGCGGCGTCGTTTCAAGAAAATGCTCTCGCCGGAATCTACCGCGTTTCCCTGCCCGCCGGAGTAGACAAAGAAAGCGGCGTGCCCCAACTTTATGCTGTGAATCCGCCCTTTCTTGAGTCGCGATTGGACACAATCAGCGAGACCGAACTGCAGGCGAAGCTCAGGCCCATCCGCGTCGAGGTGATCTCCGCGGACGCGCTGCAACAGGGCGGGAAGCGAACGGACCTCGCTCTTCCTTTGCTGGTTCTTCTCATTGTAACCTTGCTATCAGAAAGCTGGGTCGCGCAGCGAATTTGAGCAGGCCCGGGAAACGAGTTTCACTTTCATGAACCGCCGAAATTTCATCCGTATTTTATCCCAAAGCGTTGTCGCTGCGGCCTTGCTGCCTCGAGCCGCCGCGGCCCAAGAAAAACGGCCCCTCCAGTTCGTCTTCGCCCAGATCAAGTACCGCGGCGGTGACTGGAATCCTCATCCACTGGCGATCACTCCGCTGATGGAAGAGCTGATGCTGCGCACCAGCGTCGAAGCAGCCACCGTAAGACAGGAAGTCACGATTACGGACCGCAACCTATTCAATTATCCGTTTCTTTACATGACCGGCAAATACGAGTTTGAACCCTTCACCCAGGAAGAGATCGAGATTCTGCGACGCTTTCTTTCCTACGGCGGCTTCCTGCTGGTGGACGACGCGCTGGGACAGCAAGGCTATGGATTCGATAAGGCACTACGGACGGAAATACAACGAATTTTTCCCAATAACGAGCTCAAACGGCTCCCGTCCGGTCACGCAGCGCTCCGAAGCTATTATCTGATGCGGCGCATCGGCGGCGCGCGGATGGTCAATCCCAACCTCGAAGGAATCACCATCGGCAATACGACCCCGGTCATTTATTGCCAAAATGATCTCGGCGGCGCCTGGGAGCGAGACCAATTGGGCAAATGGACCAACGCTTGTACGCCGGGCGGCGAAGAACAACGCCGGGACGCCTTCCATTTAGGAATCAATCTGATTCTTTACGCCATGACCGAAAACTATAAGGACGATTTGATCCACGTCCCGTTCATTCGCAAACGGCTCACCAAGTAATTTATGAAAGATCTCTTCTTGATAGGGAGCGTGCCTGGATGGGTCATCGTTCTTGTCGCGCTCGTAGCCGCAGCGTTGCTGGTTCAGCAGTTCCTGAGCCTGAAGCAGCGATTGACGATCGGCCATAGCTCCTTCCTAGTTTTCCTTCGCACTTGCGTCTACGGCCTGCTGATCTTTTTTCTCCTGGGGCCCGCCGTCGTCGACAAGCGCGTGACAAAATTGCGCCGGCCGCTGACGGTGTTGTTAGACAGCTCTCAGAGCATGGCCTTTCCGGCCAGTGCCAAACCGACGCAGGACGGTAAACCGGGGAAAAGCCGCTTTGACGTCATGAGGGAAGCACTTCTTGACAGCAAAGATCCGTTGATCCAAAAATTAAACCGCGATTACGATCTGCGAGTTTTCCGCTTCGGCACCAGCCTCGAGCCCATCGCGCCGGCTTCGATCTCGCAGCTCAAGCCTCAAGATCAAGGAACCCGGCTGTTAGAGCTGCTGCAAACGGCGGCATCGGACGCCGGAGCGCAGTCCGGCATTCTTCTATTCACCGACGGCATCACCAACGGAGACAAAAAAAGTTTGGAGGGAAGCCCCGCCCTGCCGGTTCCGATCTTCGCCGTCGGCCTGGGTGAGACGGAGGGGTTTACCGACGTGCGGATTGCCGACGTTCGGGCGCCGGAATTCGCCTTCCGCGGCCGCGAGTTGAAACTCGATCTGACGGTTCAGGCGTACGGTCTCAAAGGCAAGACCTTCCCCTTGTACTTCAATCGCGGTAAGAACCTGATCACGAGCCGTTCCATTAATGTCGACGCGGACCCCTACGAGCAAAAAATCACCCTCAGCTTCATGCCCAAAGAGCTGGGCACCCATAGCTTCTCCTTGAGCATTCCCGTTCAGCCGGGGGAGCAGCTTACACAAAACAACCAGAAGGAATTTAAGGTTGATGTGCAACGGCCGGAAAATCAGTTGAGCCTGATTCCATTTCCCATCGACGACATTTTTTTGGAAGAGCTCAAGAACTTCGACGTCCTCGTCTTCGACGACTTTTCTCATCGCTCCTACTTCAACCCCGTGTATTTGGATAAGGTCAGGGATTTCGTTCGCGACGGTGGTGGACTGGCGATGTTTGGCGGCTCCCGTTCCTTCGACAGCGGTGGTTACGCTGACAGCAGTCTGAAGGACGTGCTTCCGGTGGAGCTCGACGGCAAAGGAAGTTACCAAACTCAGAGCACCGTGCAAGCGGTTCTGACCGCATCAGGTAAGGCTCATCCGGTCACTCGCCTACTGCCGGACCCGAAGAGCAACCAAGAGGCGTGGGCGAAAATGCCGCCGTTAACCGCGTTGAACCAAGTCCGCAGTGCCAGGGGGGAAACACTCCTGTCGGCGGGAGGTAACGGCTCCGGCGCTGCAGCACCGCTGCTGACCATTGGCCGGTTCGGCAAGGGCCGCACTCTCGCTTTCATGAGCGATGACGCCTGGCGCTGGAATTTCATCGCCGTGGGGAATCACGAAACACCGCAGAATCATCTGAAACTCATTCGCCAGGCCATCCGCTGGCTGGCCCAGGAACCCTCCTTCGAGCAAGTGCAAATCCAACCCATACCTGCGTCACGGCCCGCGGAAAAAATCGTCATCAAGCTCCGCGTGCTCAAAGATGATTTCACTCCGACGGGCCAAGCTTCCGTTCAAGTTCGAGTGTTTGGCCCGGAAGGGGAGCCAAGCTTGTTATCTGCGACGGCCACCAGCGAGGAAGGAGAATACACCGCCGAGTATACCCCGACGAAGGAAGGTTCTTACCGGATCGAGGCGGAGGCGAACCTCGCGGGAAAAACACTAGGCAAAGACCGAACCAGCTTTTCCGTCGCCTTTCCCTACGGCGAGATCGATGATGGCCGGCCCAGAAACGACTTACTCAAACAGATTGCAGAAACCAGCCACGGAGAATATTTTTCCATCAACGATTGGAACGACCAGGCCCTTCAAAAGATCGCGGCGAAATTGGAAAGTCACGCGCCGTCGCAGATTGTCGAGCAGCGCCAAACGCGGCTCTGGAGCACGCTGTGGCCTTTTTCCATCATTCTGGTCTTGCTCAGTATCGAGTGGTGGATGCGGCGCAAGTGGGGATTGATTTAGTTTCAGGTCTTGGGTTTCGGGTTTCAGCTTGACGGGAGACTCGAGTCTGTTGAGGACGCGCAAGCGACGTGACAAAGTTGAAAGCAAGAGCGGGAAGGTTCGCGCTGCTGTTGTTACTAGTGGCTTGCCCGAGCCGAGCGCTTAGTTTTTGCCACGAACTGGAGGTGGTCCAGGGAAATTTCCTCAGGGTCGCGGCCACGCCTCCAGCGCCGGTTGCAGTGGAATGGATGGGCCACTCCACCTTTCAAATCACGTCGTCCAAAGGAACTCGGATTCTCACCGATCCCCACGGCGCTTTCGATCTGCCCCATCCCACTTTGCCGCAGGACATCGTTACTACCAGTCACCAGCACGGGCCTCACAACAGCGTCCATATGGCTCCGGGAAGGCCGGTTATTTTGCACGGGCTTACCCCCACGGGCGAGGACTGGCAAAAAATCTCCACCACGATCCGCGATGTGTCGGTTTATGTGGTTCCTGCGTTTCATGACAAGAGCCGGGGTATGCAGAGGGGCAAAAATGCGATCTTTGTCTTTCGCGTTGACGATATCTGTATCGCCCATTTAGGCGATCTTGGCCATTTGCTCACGCCGGAGCAGCTGAAGATGATGGGCAAGATCGACATCCTTCTGGTTCCAGTCGCCGGCGGGTTCTACACGGTCACAGCGAGTGAGGCCAAAGAGGTGACCAAGCAAGTGAACCCCAAGATCGCGATCCCTATGCACTACTGGTGGGAAGCGGCGGTCACCGAATTTACACAGGGCATGCCGCGCGTTAAAACCACGAACAGTCCCATGCTCAGAATTTCCAAGCCGGAATTG
>WNFS01003290.1_pt1 | contig 15909 bp, 15 predicted proteins | sample 5400141 | NCBI WGS metagenome assembly WNFS01 (sample SAMN13153358, study PRJNA577476) | soil metagenome | isolation source: 60 cm saprolite under Madrone tree | place: USA:California | collected 2016-06-14
CATTTCATCGCGCTGAATCTCAACCGCAGGGTGGAGATCATCGAGTTGCCAGCAGGAGACCCGACCAGGGCGCGGGTGTATGTCGTGCTGACACTCCTGGGCGACGGGCAGGAACTCACACCCGTCACCCTGAGTTTTAGGGATGTGACGGGAGACGGGAAGCCCGACATGCTCATACACATCCAGGGTCAAATCGTGGTCTATCTCAACGAAAACGGACAATTCAGGCCACAGAGACCAGGAGAACAGATCAACATGTAGGACGCAGGGGGTTGTTCGACGGACAACCCCCACCCACCAACCAACCGGGAGGAAAAGCCAAGCCATGCACAGCAACACCCTGGAAGACCAGATCAGCAGCATAGTAGCACGTCTTCACGAGAACGAGGAGACGGCAGGGGAAGCGACAGAAACGCCTCGTACTCAGCCGTTGCGGGAGTATGATCTCTACATCGAAGCAGATCGGATCACCGTGATACGCAAGGATGGCCCAGAGGAAGCAGTACCAGACGACACACTCATCGGAGAGAGTCCCTTCCCTGTAACAGCTCAAGCAGAGAGCGAGCACCCGTTACTCCCTAAGCGGGAGAGGACACAGCTTGGCTATGTCACGCTTGTGGTGGCGCTTGTTCTGCTAGGTTCCTCTCTTCTCGTTCAAATAGATATGATGGTACATGCGCCATTTGCGATCATCACCTTACTTCCCACATCACAGACGCTCACACGTGCTGGAAGTCTGCAACTAGGAAGAGTCTTAACCCCCATCACTCTCAGCCAGTCGCAGACAGTGGAAGCAACAGGACACGGACACCAGGACGCAGAGGCGGCAAAGGGTGTTATCACCGTGTATAACGGCTCGTTGACACCGCAAACGCTTCACGCTGGCACGGTGCTGACAGGAAATGACGGCACAGAGGTGGTAACAGATGAGACAGTCATCATCCCAGCCAATACCCCACCCGTTGACGGGCAGGCAAGGGTACCAGCACACGCTATGCACACAGGCAGTCAAGGTAACATCGCAGCAGACGACATCAACCTTGCGCTCTCAAGTGATCTCTCAGTGAAAAATCTCGCAGCGTTTACGGGCGGCCAGGATGCGAGGGACTATACCTATGTCACACAGGGCGATACCGCCGCCGCCACCGCGCTTCTCACCACAGCAGTAGTACAGAGTATGCCAGGTGCTCTACAGGGTCAGTTACAGCGTGGTGAAGGGGTACACCTGCTCCCCTGTCGTCCTACCGTCAGCGCCAATCACGTGGCAGGAGAGGAGCAGCAACCGTCACGGTGACGGTCGCTCTCACATGTTCAGCAGTTGCCTACAACCAAACGACACTCCAGGCAACCGTCACGCAACTGCTGAGAAGCCAGGAAGTCCAGCAACTGGGAACTGGGTACCTGTTGCTGGGGAACGTAGCAGTGACGGTTGCGCGTGTAACCGTCACCCCACCCAGCATACACACGCGTGTGCTGCTCGCTTTTTCCTCGACTGGTACCTGGGTGTATGCCCTTACACCGTCTGTACAGGAGCAGATCAGGACCCTGGTAGCAGGCAAGACGAAGCAAGCGGCATTGCAACTGTTACAGGCCTTGCCAGGCGTCCAGGGAGCCACCATCACGCTGCAAGGAACAAGCGAGAGGCTACCCCAAGACCAACACTCTATCCACCTGCTTGTGGTGCAAGGTGGCTCATAGAAAGGGAGAAACCGCATGAGCCAACGGTTACGCAAGGCGCAAGAGCGGCAAATTCTTCATGAGATGCTTGCACTAGCACGCTTCCTTGGGGCGCGGGGTGTCCCATGCCCACAGGTCACAGAGGCAGTCAAGCAACTCAGAGACGACTTGGTACGAGCATACCGAGCAGGCATCAGCACTATCACCGTCGATAGAAAGAGCTACCTAGAGAGAGGGACACAGGTACACGGCAGGAAGGAGAACGCCCATGCAACTGGTTGAGCAACACATCATCAACAGGACTGATCCCCGCTTTGCCGTGATTGATGCTGCTGCCTTCAAGTCCAAGAATCTCTACAATGCTGCATTGTACGAGACCAGGCAAGCGTTTATCCATGAGGGTATCTATCTGCCCTACGAAGAGATGGATAAACGCATGAAACAGCATGAAGCTTACAAGGCACTGCCAGCCAAGGTGAGCCAACAAGTGTTAGTGCTGCTGGACAAGAACTGGACATCATTCTTTGAAGCCCTCAAAGCCTACGAAGAAGACCCTTCCAAGTTCACCGGACGCCCGCGCTTGCCCAAGTACAAGCACAAGCAAGAGGGCCGGAACATCCTGGTGTACACCGTGCAAGCATTGAGCAAACCGGCCTTACGGGATGGCCTCATTCGACCATCTGGACTGCCCATCACCATCAAAACGGAGCACACCGTTGTTGATCAAGTACGTATCGTGCCCCGTCACGGGTATTACGTGGTAGAGGTGGTATACAGCAAAGAGCCCGTGCAAGCCAAGGTAGACCCATCCTTCTGCGTGGGGATAGACCTGGGAGTCACGAATCTGGCGGCGATAGCATCAAACCGTGAGGGCTTTGTCCCCCGCTTGGTTAACGGTCGTCCGCTGAAGGCGCACAACCAGTGGTACAATAAGCGCATGAAAGAGCTCAAGAAGAAGCTGCCCAAAGAAAATCGAGAGCGGGTCACGCGCCAGATGGAACAGATCACCAATAAGCGCAACCGGCAGGTGAATCACTACCTGCACACGGCCAGTAAGCGCATTGTGGACTTTCTGGTTGAAGAGGGGGTAGGAACGATCATTATCGGGAAGAACCCGTTGTGGAAGCAAGGGGTGAATAACGGGCGGCACAACAATCAAAACTTCGTCTCGATTCCTCACGCACGCTTCATTGAGATGATTACGTACAAAGCTGCCCTCGTGGGTATTCAGGTCGAAGTCACGGAAGAGAGCTATACCAGCAAAGCCAGCTTTCTTGACCTGGATGAGATACCGGTGTATCATACCAATGATGAGGAAGAGCACCTCTTTAGCGGGAAGCGGATCGGGCGCAGAAAGCGCCTGTACCGCACCAAAGATGGACGCGAGATCTGTGCCGATGTCAATGGCGCGTATAATATCCTGCGCAAACGTAAGCCTGATGCCTTCTCGAAGACAAAGGGTCCAGCGGCCTATGTAGTTCAGCCTGTACGGCTTGCCGTATAAATCAAACAAAAAGCAAGCGGTCAATAGAACGCTATGGTTTTTGGAGCTATAATACAGCGTGTCGGAATCCAGGCGGGTTGACCTTCCCTTGCGAACGCAGCCAAGAGGACGGGATAGCCCTGGCAACACCCCTTATGAGGTCTCTTATGACACACACAGACGAAATCCGCCAGGTGCAGGAAGCTGCTCGCTCTATTCGCCAGAATATCAGCCAGGTCATGGTAGGCAAGGAAAGGGTGATTGACCTGCTGATGGTTGCATTACTCTGCGAAGGGCATGTCCTTTTTGAAGATGTACCCGGCATCGGCAAGACCACACTGGCAAAATCATTAGCCAAATCGCTTGGTTGCTCATTTCAGCGTATTCAGTTCACGCCCGACCTGCTTCCTTCAGACATTACCGGCATCACGTTCTACAATCAAAAAAAGGGAGAGTTCGAGTTTCGTCCCGGGCCACTGCTTTCCCAGGTCGTGCTCGCCGACGAGATTAACCGCGCTACACCGCGCACCCAGTCTGCACTGCTGGAGGCGATGGAGGAGCGCCAGATCAGCATCGAGCGTGAAACACTGCCGTTACCACGTCCTTTTATTGTCATTGCCACACAAAATCCTATTGAACTAGAGGGCACCTTCCCGTTGCCTGAAGCACAACTTGACCGTTTCCTCATGCGTCTCCACCTGGACTATCCAAGCCAAGCGGAAGAGCGCCTCATTTTACGACGTTTCAAAGAAGAGCAACCACTGGAAGAACTGACATCTGTGCTGAGCGCGGCACGTCTACAAGCGTTGCAACAGATGGTGCGCCGCGTGCGCGTCGAGCCGGGGATTGAGAGCTATATCGTTGAACTGGTAAGGGCTACCCGTATGCACAGTGGCATCGAGTTGGGGGCAAGTCCGCGAGGCACCCTGGCGCTCTACCGCACATCCCAGGCCTATGCCGCCATCGCTGGCCGAGCCTATGTCATCCCCGATGACGTAAAGCATGTAGCGCGGTCAGTCCTGTCTCATCGCATGATCGCCACCAGTCAGTCGCGTCTACATGGACGTATGCTAGAGCAAATCGTAGATGACGTGCTGCATATTGTTTCCGTTCCGGTGGAGCTATGAGTCGACAATGGTTGCCAGGTTCACTTCCACGTACTCGTAAAGCCAGGCTGCGCAGTTCCAGTTCCGACGCAGTTGTGGATAGACGCCTGTACTATTTCGGCGTGGTCATCATCATTGCCGCGCTCCTGTTCCATCAACCATTACTGATGGTCACCGGATTACTCATCCTGCTCATCGCTGCTACGACAGATATCTGGGCTAAATACTGCTTGCAAGACCTGGATTACACGCGGCAGTTCAGCGAGCAGCGCGTGCTCTTTGGCGAAGAAGTGACACTCTCACTCTCCGTCGAGAACGCCAAACTCTTGCCGCTTCCCTGGTTAGAGACAGAAGATATCGTTCCCAGTGCGCTGACCTACCCAGGTCAGCATATACACATTAGCCTGCGCAGCAATTCAGCCGTATGTGAGAACCTGTTCAGCACACGCTGGTATGAGCGCGTGACACGACGCTATACCATACAATGTCATGCGCGGGGTGTTCACACCTTTGGCCCAACCCTCTTACGTAGCGGTGACGTCTTCGGTTTTCTCAATCGCGAGGTATCGTTGGCCAATTGGCAATATCTGCTCGTTTACCCCATGGTGGTTCCCTTAACTCGTTTTGGGTTACCGGCACGCCATCCCTTCGGGGACTACCGCGCTCCGCGGCGTCTCTTGGAAGACCCGGCGCGGGTGATTGGTGTGCGCGATTATAGCTATGGAGATGATCTGCGACGCATCCACTGGAAGGCGACTGCACGCATGATGCAGATGCAAAGCAAGGTGTATGAACCGACCACTACGTTTACACTCGTCCTTTTTCTCAATATCGTCTCAAAGCTGGATGCCTACTATGGCATCCAGCCTGAACTGCAGGAACTCAGCATTTGTGCCGCCGCTTCGGTAGCCAACTGGGCGCTCGACCAGGGATTCGCAGTGGGCCTTTACTCCAATACTATCATGTATATGCCAGAAGTGAGCCTCTCTGCCGACGAACCCGGGGACAAGCAGGATGAACAAGGCGAAGCAAAACGAGAGGAGCGGCAACCGGCGGGGCAAAACCTGGAAGCAATCCTGAAGGAGCAAATGAAGCGTCGTCGTATCCACCTGCCACCGGCCAGCAATGAAGAGCAGCGCAAACGCATTATGGAAGTGTTGGCACGCATTCAGTCCTTCTACGGCAGCACTATTGAGGACCTGATACAGGCCGAACGCTCTCGCCTTCCCGCTGGCGCGACCGTGGTGGTTGTCACCAGTACCATCAGCGATCCCTTACTCGATTCGCTGACACGTGTGAGGCAATGTGGCCACGCCGTTACTATGCTCTACGTGGGCGATACTGCTCTGCCCAGCAGGTTAGCGGGAATAACGGTCTATCATATCGGAGGCGAGAATACCTGGAAAGAACTGCTGGCAAGCTATAAAGAGGAGCCGCCCCTTATACACTCGCCTGCTGGTTTCCAATTTTGACATTCCCCTGCATGTTCACACGTACGGGACCCAGTCCTCGGCAAGTGGGATGTTGGGTCCTTCCTTCTTGCGCGCGGGAGTCTCTTCTGAGGTAAAGACTGGCAGGGGGGCATCGCTGGGGCGCAGTTGCAAGAGGGCTTCAAGTTCAGCCTGCTTGTAGAGACGCTGCCGCTTGATCCCTTGTTTGTAGCTCTTCAGTATCCCGCGACTCACATAGGCGTAGAGAGTCGACAGCTTCACCCCTAGCAGGTTGCTGGCTTCGTTCCCATCCAGATAGTTTTCACCGTCTAGCTCAATCATCTCCGGTTGCCTTTTTCTCTTCTGTGAGTGATGCGGCTGCTTTACCTAGATGATAGAGGTAGCCGGCGCTTTTGTCAACAGCGTACTATTACCTATGGGCTATTCTATGATATCTTACCACTGTACGCAACGTAGTTAGATATAGGATACATGTCATATCAACACGGTTCTATGTAGGTAGTGCTGTACAAGACTATAGGAAAAGCAAAGTTTATGAATTACTGTTTGCGTTGTAACAAGCCATGCCCCAACCTCAGCCATTCAGATCCTGAGATAGCTGTCTTCTGTGATGAGTGCCGGTCGCTGCTGCGCAAGCGGCTCCCGGTCGGGAATAAGGCAGAGGCACCCAAGGATTTTGACCTGCTGCACACCTCCCTGTGGCAAGAAGGCCATGAAATAGACATTGCGTCCCTGGCCGACGGAGAGCCTGCTTCCAACGCTCAAGGCAGGGCTGAAAGCATACCAACCTTCGGTACGTTCGCCAGTTGGCGCTCGCAAGGCCCTTTCGCCACTTTACCCCGCGTTGAGTCTTTCCCACAGTCAATCTCATCTGTTCAGACACCCCTGACCACCCCACACAGCCCTGACTCGTCCGCGCAATGTGAGGTCCCAACACCATCCCAGGAGCGTGAAGGTGAACAAGATACCCAGCCACGCCCGCCGGGTGCAAGACCCCAGCAGGAGGCGCATGGCCGCGACAGTAATGGCTGGACGAACCACGGTGATCCCCTGATGGCACGGCTTGGCACGCACAAATTGCCACCAGAGCTCCCCCAAAAGGAAACTGGGTCCAGGCGCTCAATCCCTGTCCCCCAGACAGGGAGATCGCGCCCCTACGCCAGATACGTAGCTATCGCCCTCGTGGCATTGACCATCCTGGTAGTAGGTGTCCTGGTGCTTAATGGTGCAGTCTTTACGGGCATTATTCAGCAGCACAATGTAAAAATATTTGGCTCCTCACCCATGCTCAACGCAACCACGGATACTACACCAGGCGCTCAATCCCTGTCCGGGGGACAGGGAGATCGCGCCCCTACGCCGTCACTTTCCCTCTCTCCTTCACCATCACTCTCTCCCTCAGCATCGCCAGGAGTGGGAAAGCCCACGGCCACCGCCTCAGCAACTACTGGCTCACCCACCCCTGGAACAACTGCCTCAGCAACACCGACTCCTACAGTATCGTCAATGCCATCTCCAGGAACAACGCCAACGCCAAAAGTGACACCGACACCCACTCCTGGAGTAACGCCGACGCCCACCTCTGGAGTGACACCAACGCCTTCACCCACACCCAAACCGCTCTGCTTGGTCGTATTATGTCTGTCATCTCCATAGATCTGGGGTGACACCAACGTCTCTACCTACACCCCTGTCACCTTTGCACGTGTCTATCCGTAATATAAAGCAGTTTGCAGCCTGTTGCCTTCTCTTGCTCCTGGCAGAGAAGGCAACAGGCCCGTGTCCTGCTTTCCGCTTGTGTGTAGATACTGTCAAAAAGGAACGCCTGCTTCCTTCCCATGGCTCGAAGCCAGGGGCATCCGCAGGCGGAGGTTTTGTGAAAATACTCATCTTGAACGCAGGGTCAAGCAGCCAGAAGAGCCGCTTGTATGACCTTGCTGATCCATTACCCGATCAGCCACCACCACCGCTATGGGAAGCCGATGCTGATTGGTCTGAGCAGCAAGGACGCACAGAACTCCAGATCACCACTGCTCACGGTCAAGTTCAGAAAGAACAACTGCAAACAGATCGCAGGCCAGAACTGATTGAACACTTTCTGCAAACCCTCTGGAGCGGAGCAACACAGGTGATTGCTCGCCCTGAGGATATCGATATCGTTGGTCATCGTGTCGTCCATGGTGGACCAGAGTATCGCGAAACGACGAGCATCACGCCAGCAGTGAAGGCAGCCATTAAGCAATGGGCGGTGCTCGCTCCTGCCCAGAATCCCGCCAACCTGGAGGGGATCGAGGCCATTGAACGCATTCTACCGACGGTGCCACAGGTGGCGGTGTTCGATACCGCATTTCACCGCTCCTTGCCTCTGCCCGCTGTTGTCTATCCTGGCCCGTACGAGTGGTTTGAGCAGGGGATTCGCCGCTATGGGTTTCACGGCATTAGCCATAGCTATTGTGCTCACCGTGCGGCCCAGATTTTAGGCAAGGAGTTTCCTGAGAAAAACGTTCACGCTCCTGCGTTACGGCTGATTACCTGTCATCTAGGCAATGGCTGCTCCCTTGCTGCCATTCGGGATGGTATCAGCATAGATACCACGATGGGGTTTACCCCCCTTGAGGGCCTGATGATGGGCAGCCGTTCCGGTACCGTCGATCCCGGTATCTTGACCTTTCTGCTGCGACAAAAAGGTTACTCGGCAGAGCAGTTGGAGACCACCCTGAACAAAGCCTCCGGTCTGCAGGGGATTTCTGGAATATCAAGTGATATGCGGCAGATCTTACAGGCCAGGTCGGAAGGAAATACGCGAGCGATGCTGGCTTTTGATATCTATGTGCATCGACTGCGCTCCTTCATCGGGGCGATGCTGGCGACTTTAGGTGGGGTAGATGCGCTCGTCTTTGCAGGCGGCATTGGGGAACATGCCGCAGATGTACGAGCGGGTGCCTGTGAAGGTTTTGAATTTCTTGGCCTGCAACTTGATCCTGAGAAAAACGCCCACGCTGCTGCCGATCAGGATATCGCGAGTCCGAATTCGGCGGTACGAGTGGTGGTTGTGCAAACACAGGAAGACTGGGAGATTGCCAAAGCATGTTGGAATGTAGCGAAAACTCTTTCATGACTCCCCCTCGCGTTCCTCAATCATATAGCAGATGAATGGGCATCAAACCAATCCTCTTGCAAGATGTAGTATACTGTACATTAATGTATATCTGTGTATCAGCATGTTTCAATAGAGAAGCCCCTACCAGGAGAAGCGTAATTGAAAACTCGTGCCTTACACTGTCTATGTCCTCCAGGGCAGCCTACAAAAACCCTGCACTGAACAACGTCCGAAGGAGGAAAGGGAGAGGGTACAGGACGTGACGTGACGTGCCGGATAAATCCGCACTCTACGGATAGATCGGCACTCTACGCATACCGCCTGGCTCGACCCTGCTGCTTTGTATGGAGACCAAACGTTGTGTCTACTGTCACAAGCTAGCATTAGCAGATGCGCAAGCCTGCAGTCGCTGCGGGCATCTCTTTAGAGAGATGCCCGCACCGTTGAAAAGGTCTGTTAGCTTAGCGAGGCCATCCATTCCCCCGGCATCGCCCCATCGTGCAGGGCATCATCCAGGTTTGCATCCTGAAGACCAACCCTATCAATCGAGTAAGATGCCTATACAGCGTCCTGCGAAGCAACGTCCACCTGATGACGGGAGGCTTTACCTGGGCCGCCCACCACAACAGGAGCCAGAGAGGTTACAGTTGGCTGCCACGACGACCGAGTATGAGCCGGCTGCTATACCACCCTATGTCAAGCTCCCCGTAACGCCGCTACCTGCAGTGGATGTGGTTCTACCACAAACCAGGGGTCCAGGGCTTGCCCCCGCCCTGTATCTGGACGTGCGACCGCCCAAGAAACCTGGGTCGTATGGCCGCAGTGTGCCGATTATATTGACTGTCACGTGCTTAGTGCTTCTGCTCGCCAGTAGCTTACTTGCCTTTATCTTCATCAACAAGAAGCCCGCCCTCCCTACGCCTATTTTGACAGCAACGCCGGGGCAGTTGCGCGCAGGTGATACCTTTACCCTGGGGGGAAGTAACTTCGGGGCCAGGGACCTGGTGAATTTTACACGTGACGTCAATATCGCCGTACCCGACGGCAATGGGAGGCCATTACAGGCGCATAGCAATGACACTGGTGCTTTCTCTGTACACATCACGGTACAGGCTAACTGGGGCCTGGGCCAGCATTTCATCCATGCCACCGATGAAACCCAGCAGTTGAGCGTTTCGACGGCCATTATCATTCAGCAGCCACCACCTACTCCGCCGCGCCTGCAACTATCAGTCACGAGCGTTGATCTGGGCACAGGTGCGCCTGGGAAGGTCTCAACGACAACGCTCATCCTCACGAATGCCGGGGGAGGACAACTGAACTGGCAGGCCAGCAGCGACCAGTCCTGGTTAAGCATTAGTCCAAACACTGGTATATTTTCCGGTAAAGCCGTCGTGGCACTGATGGTCAATCGAGGAGCACTCGCTCCGCAGACGTATAGCGGAGATGTCCTGTTTACTCAGCAGGGCAGCAATGATCCACCGCTCAAGCTGAACGTCACCATGACGGTGGCGGGCACCCTAGCAAGCCTGACTCTTTCGTCCGGGTCTTTGACGTACGCGGGTAGCACAACGCAGGACCCATCTGCCCAGACAATCGCCTTGCAAAATAACGGCAGCCAGCCACTGGATTGGAGCAGCACGGTCATTACCGGCGATGGTACACCATGGCTCTCAATCAGCCCTTCCAGCGGCCACCTGGAGGGGAATGATAGCGCGGTGGTTACAATCAGTGTGCAATCGCATATCCTGGCCGTGGGATCATATTCAGCGACGATCAATTTTAGAGGAGGAAATAACCCCCAACTGGGTGTCGCATTGAACGTGGTTGCCTCGGGGAACTTGCTTGTATCTCCGTCAGCACTGAATATCCAGACAACGACGGGGCAGAACCCACAAACGCAGGTGATTACCTTGCAAGATAATGGTGGTCAGCCGCTGGATTGGAATGCGAGTGCTGCAACGGTCGAAGGTGCCAACTGGCTTGGTGCGACTCCTGGCAGCGGACACCTGGAGGCGGGTGCCCAGACGAATGTTACGGTGAACATCAACGCCGCCACGCTCAAAGCGGGTTCATATCAGGGAACTTTGACCTTCAGTGATGGCACCTTCATCAGGCAAGTAACGATCGCCTTAACGGTCAGTGTACCCCAGGTCGCGAGTATCAGCATACAAACAGGCACGCTGACATTCACTACGACGCAAGGTACAGACCCACAGCCGCGGACATTCTCTATCACGAACACGGGCACTGCTATGCTCAACTGGTCGCTTACTACGACCCTTGCTGTGGCGCCCACGAGCGGCAGTCTGGCACCCGGAAAAAGCGCTACGATCACCGTGTCTCCTCACGTGGCCAGGGCCAATCCAGGCACGATCAATGCCACGATTACCATTGCAGATAGCGATACTGGCACAACAGTGCAGAGTCGGAGTGTGGAAGTGGGCATTACTATCAAAGGGCAGCCCCTCATCTCTGGTGGCCTGACACTTTCGCCTGATGCCCTGTCCTTCGGCAACACAAGCACGCTCAACAACACGTCCCAGTTGCTCTCTATTACCAACACGACCAGTAACTCTCTCAACTGGTCAATGGCGACCTCTGTCTCCTGGTTAAGCGCCAATACGCCCAGTGGCACACTCGCGCCGGGGGAAACGGTAGTGATCGATGTGAAGTGCGATAGTAGTCAGCTCTCTACGGGCAGCTATAACGCGATCCTCATGATAAGCGGCAGCAATGCCAGTACGTCAGCAAGCGTGAATGTGACGCTCACGGTGAGCCCGTGAAGGCCTATTAGGCCCACCGACGAACTTTACCACCCGAAGCTCTCAATCGCCTTCCCAAGCCAGCTAAGAGGAAGGCTTAACCTCCCCCAAACAGTTGCCTCTTTTTCCTTTCCAACATGGGCTCAACGTTGTCCATTTTGTCGGCGGGCCTGATAGGCCGATATGCTGTGAGCAAAAATAGAGTGACCCCAAAACACCCTGAAATTTCTCCCGCACATTGGCTTTTCCCATTTTAATCTGGCAGGGAATTGCGTCAATGTGGCGAAAAAATGCGTCAACATCTTGACACGAGACAGAACAGTATTGTATTATTTTCATATGAACAGAACTGTTTTGTTCATGTGAAAAGCAGGAGGGAGAATATGAACGAAGCGCTCGCGACCTCGCGCTTGCATGGCAAGAATGTGGTCGTCATCGGAGGCAGTAAGGGTTTGGGGCGCGCCATTCTCTAGATCAGTAAGAAACGTGCACTCTGATAATACCGAGTGCAAGATGACATGTTTTAAGGAGAACATGATGACAACTACTTCTATTCCTACCCGGCAGGAACTTGTACGCCGGGCCTCAGACATTGTCCCGATTTTGCAGAAACATGCCTCCTGGAATGAACAGAACCGGCGCATCCACGAGGAATCGCTCCAGCAGAAACATGCCTCCTGGAATGAACAGAACCGGCGCATCCACGAGGAATCGCTCCAGGCATTAGAACAGGCTGGTGTTTTCCGATTGCGTGTACCCAAACGCTATGGCGGCTACGAGGCCGATAGTCGCACGCTTGTCGAAGTACTGGCGAAGCTGGGAGAGGGAGATGGCTCGACTGCATGGGTCGCCTGGGTGTTGGCCGCCAACACATGGCTGGTGGGTTTCTCGCCCGATGCCGTCCAAGACGAGGTCTTTACTAATCCTAATGTTAGCGTGAGCGGCACTTTGGCCCCTACAGGCAAGGTGGAACGCCGGGGAAATGGCTTTGTCTTAAACGGACAGTGGCACTTCCATTCCGGTTCGTTGCATAGCCAGTGGAGTGTAATGGCGGCGATGGGCACCACTCCCACAGGGCAACCGGCGCCCGTTGCTGCTCTTATCCCGACTGCAGAACTAGAGGTTCTTGACGACTGGGACACGGCAGGACTTAGGGGAACTGGCAGCGTCAGCAGCGTAGCCAGGGAGGTCTTTGTCCCTGAGGAATGCGTGCTTTCCGTGAGTGCTTTGCTGCAAGGGCAATCTGCTTCTCAGCTGAATGCAGATGTTCCTATCTATCGGACCCCTATGGGTCCGACCATCGCTGCGTCAGCTTGCGGAACTCCTCTGGGTTTGGCCAGGGCAGCTCTGACAAACTTTTTCCAGCGACTCCCGGAGCGAGGCATCGCCTACACAACGTATACGCGGCAGGCCGAAGCGCCGATTACGCACTTGCAGGTAGCTGAGGCGACGATGAAGATCGACGAAGCAGAGTTTCATGCAGGCCGGGCGGCGGATCTGGTAGATACCAAAGCGATCAGCGGTGAGGCTTGGACGCTTGAAGAGCGAGTTCGTGCGCGCATGGATGCCGGGATGGTAGCCCGCCTGACCAAGGAAGCTATCGATCTTCTCAATACAGCCAGTGGAGGATCTTCGATCTATAGCAGCGTACCTATCCAACGGATCGAACGGGATATTCAGGCTGCTAACTTGCATGGCATGATCCACCCGAATACCAATCTTGAACTCTATGGGCGTATTCGTTGTGGGCAAGAACCAAATACGGTTTACATTTAGTACTGCTTTTGATCTATCCCGCTTCTTGCCCTGTTCCAGGGCAAGAAGCGGGTGGATTCACCGATAGCCAATACGAAAAAGGCGCATCGATCATTGGTGAACCGGCGCGCGTGGTGAATGTCTCCCCCAATTAGCCATTCTATCCATTTGGGAGGAAATATGGAACCCTCTGCTGACAGAACCGATCAAGATGTTCACGTTCCTGTGGACCGCGAACGCATGCGCCGTGTGATGGGCCGCTTCGCCAGTGGTGTCACCATAATCACGACGCGACACGAGGGGATCGACTACGGTTTGACGGCCAGTGCCGTCTCCTCACTGTCACTTGATCCACCAATGCTACTGATCTGTATCAATAAGACGTCGAACACCCAAAAAGCCATCGAAGCCTCTCGTGTTTTTGGGGTGAATATCTTGCGGGGCAACCAGAGCGAAGTGGCTCGACGGTTTGCTACGTCTGACCCCGACAAGTATACAGGCCAGAGCGTCTCATATGGAGCCCTTGGCGTGCCCCTCCTTGATGATATGTTAGCGACCATCGAGTGTCGCGTAACGGAAATCGTATCAGGTGGCACACACAGCGTCTTTCTGGCGGAAGTTGAAGCGGCTCACGCCGCTGAAGGCATGCCGCTGGCCACTTTCCGAGGAAGATTGGGACGCTTTGTTGACCTTCACAGCCAACATGCCGCTGCTCTCTGGAGAGATATGCAATGGGATGACGCCGCTTGATCCGAGCATCAGGAGTTCCGATTACAAGCCATTAACATCTTACAACACGTTGTCGAAGTCATTCACGAACAGAGCAGACATGATCTCTTTCTTTAAAAATGTATCTGAGCACACTCAATTTGCAGGTCAACCAGATGAGCTACAATTATCTGGAGTTGAGCCACCGGAGACGCTTCGCCGAAGAGCGGGGCAGAAGCCAATGCACCGTTCACCAGCAACAGGAGTTGATCGGCTAATGCAGCAGGATCGTAGGCACCAGCGGCTCGACTGAGTTGAGTCAATCGCTCTCGTAGGACATACTCGTGTTCAAGCGCTTTCTGACGGACAGGATGATCGGCATCCGAAAACTCCGCGAGCGAATTTAAGAAAGCACACCCACGAAAACCTGGTTGCATTAAGCGCTGCGTACAAGCCTCGAAGAATGCCAGCAACTGTGTCTTGGGCGATCCTTCATGTGCCGCAAGAATCTCCTCAAACCATTGCCACCAGTGAAGATCTTCTTGCTCAAGATAGGCGACAATTAAATCATCTTTGGTTGGGAAGTGCCGGTAGAGCGTCGCCTTTCCCACCCCCGATCTCTCGACAATCGTATCCACACCAACAGCCCGAATCCCATCTTGATAAAACAATTCACTTGCTACCTCCAGAAGACGTTGCCGCGCTGGTGTGTAGGTTATTGTCATTGCTTTCCGCCTTTCTCCCTCGTCAGAAGACTTCTCTTATTGAACAGAACTGTTCCATGCTTCTATTTTATCACAGATGGTTGCTTTCAGCAAGCAGCAGCACTCCCTATCGGGGTGAAGCTTCCTGTGGGACCACTGCCCATGACGATGCTCATGACGCTTCCTCCTTATACTAGGACCAGAGAGGGCGAGATGCCTCAGCTGGGCAGTGGCCCCAACCCCTGCCGGGTGGGCCTTTGAGTCAGGTAAACGCTCGCAGCGACAAGATGAGAAAGCTCTTACCAGAGGGAAGGAGGAGAAGATGAACTACTATCGGGATAAAGAAATGATGAGCTACAAGGAAGACCTCGAAATGTTACGCCGGGGAGGCTTCACAGAGGAGGAAGTACGGCGGTTGAGTCAGTTGCGTAGAGATTACGCCAAATTAGAGGAGTGCCGAACCTCTGCGGAATATAACCGCCTGACATTTGTGCGGTGGCTCGTCGCTACCGGGAAATTGTCGGAGCAGTGCGCTTGAGGCAAGTATCTCTAGCGTACACAGTTCGGTCGGTTGCTTTGCTGAGGCAAGGCAGCATGAGAAGAGCGCTATGAACGGAACAAACAGGAGAAATAATGATGAACTATCGCTTGAGTGTTGGCGTGTTTCTCGTCCTCTGTCTCGCTTGCCTCACCGCTTGTGCTAGAGGGAGTAAAAGACCTAGCTCTCGCTCCTGCCCTCAATATCTGCTTCAGTACTCAGCAGTACGTCACGCAGTGCATCCAGGAGCGCCGGGTCTGGATGCTTCCATAAGCCGCGCTCCTTGGCTTCAAACAGGCGCGTGACAATGTCGCGCAATGCCCAGGGATTGCTCTTGCGTAGGAATTGTTGTGTCTGCTCTTCCAGCACATAAGCTTGCGCTACCTGCTCATACATCCAATCGTCCATGATTTCAGACGTTGCATCATAGCCAAAGAGATAATCCATCGTCGCCGTCAGTTCCAGCCCCCCTTTGTAGCCGTGCTGACGCATTGCTGCCAGCCATTTCGGGTTAATGACACGCGAACGGAAGACACGGAGCGTCTCTTCCTTCAGATCACGCGTACGGACGCGTTCCGGATCGGCACTATCGCCAATGTAACGGCGCGGTGACTTGCCGCTT
>WNFS01003872.1_pt1 | contig 15909 bp, 17 predicted proteins | sample 5400141 | NCBI WGS metagenome assembly WNFS01 (sample SAMN13153358, study PRJNA577476) | soil metagenome | isolation source: 60 cm saprolite under Madrone tree | place: USA:California | collected 2016-06-14
TGCCGGCGACAGTCTCCCATCGTTCGTACTCGATTCCGATCCCCGCCAGGTAATCTCGCACGTCGCTCTGTGCCTGCAATGTTCGGTTTTCGGCCGGAATCCTCACCACCGCCATACGTCATCTCCAACGAAGCTGGTTAGCGCTCAGCAGTTAACCCTTAACGTGCGCGCCGCTGCGAACCAACACTTCCATCAGGAACTCTAAAATTTCAACATGCCGCTTGGCTTCTTGCAAGCTCGCTCCCCAAGTGTAAAGCCCGTGCTCGCGCAATAGAAAGCCATGGATTCCCGGCGTCTCCCGCAGAGTGGTCGACACTTTCTCCGCGAGTTCTGTCATGTCCTGCGAATTCTCCAGAATCGGCAGCCATTCCCGATGCTTGTGTGTGCGCACGCCTTCCAGCCCCTTCAGCATTTCGTAGCCTTCGAGCGCAATGCCGCCTTCCGTGGCGTGCGAGCCTGAAAGCACCGTGCTCCACACGGAATGTGTGTGCAAAACCGCGCCGGCACTCAGCTCTCGCACCACGGCTAGATGCAACAGCGCTTCGGCTGACGGCCTGCCATCCCCGCGCACAACTTCGTTGCCGCCATCAATCTCCAGGAACTGCGCCGCGGTCAATCTGCCTTTGTCCAGTCCGGTCGACGTAATCGCTAACCGCAGCGGCTCGCGCGAAATTACCGCGCTGAAATTGCCGCTCGTGCCCAGCGCCCATCCACGAGCGTAAAATGCTCGTCCCGCCTCGGCTAGATTTTCGGAAAGCATAGCAAAATCTTCACTCCGATCAGCCACGGGAAAAACTTCGCGACGGGGCGTTTGTCGTGTGCGTGGATTGGATTTCCGGACCTTCTTCATAGCTGGTAGCAAATCCGACGTGCGGGTTCGGAACGCTGGGCGTTAAACGTTCAAGGTAAGGGACACAAGGTCCGGCCGCGATGTCGGCGGCACAGACGGCATCTTGGAGCGATCGACGGGGCGATACAACGTGTCGCGCTCAACCGGAGTGCGGCCAGCCGCGCGAATCAAGCGCTCGAGTTCGCTGCGTGGAGTGAACTCCGAAGTTTTCGCGCCGGCATCGTGGTAGATCTTCTCTTCCACGACGGTCCCGTCGAGATCGTTGGCGCCGAAGCGCAAAGCTATTTGCGCGATGCTCGGCGTCAGCATGATCCAATACGCAAATCCGTGCGTCTGATCCTGCAATTCCCGCAGTTTCACCAAGTGATCGACGCGTTCTTCCTCGGTTTCCACGTGGCCGTATAGCATGGTGGCGTTCGAGCGCAGGCCGATTTCGTGCGCCTGCCGCGCGATGCTCAACCACATTTGCCCGCTCACTTTGTGATCGCAAATAATTTTGCGCACGCGCGGATGAAAAATCTCCGCGCCGCCGCCGGGGAGGGAATCGACGCCGGCTTCTTTCATCTTCAGCAGTGTGTCTTTCACGGACAGCTTCGCGATGCGCGCGAAATAGCCGACTTCCACCATTGTAAAGGCTTTCAGATGCACGCTGCCGAAGCGCTGCTTCAGTCCGCGAATCAGCTCCAGGAAATAATCGAAGGACAAATCCGGATGCAAGCCGCCGACAATGTGGAACTCCGTTGCGCCCTCGCGAACACCCTGCTCCGCGCGCTGGTAGATTTCCTCGAGCGCGAAAGTGTAGGCGCCCGGCGCGCTGGGATCGCGCCCAAATGCGCACAACTTGCAATGCGCGACGCACACGTTGGTGGGATTGATATGCCGGTTGACGTTGAAATACGTCACATTCCCGTGCCGCTGCTCGCGAACGTGATTTGCCAGCCATCCAACGGCCAGCAAATCCGGCGAACGGTAAAGCGTAATCCCGTCCTGAACATTCAGACGCTCTCCGGCGAGCACCTTCTCCGCAATTGGCTTCAGCCGCTGGTCGGTAATGGTCAATTTCGACATTTGCTTTGCGCTTCCAGAATAACCCAAACTCACGCTCTTCGCGCTTTCCAAAGTTTTCGACCTTTTCAGAGGTGCTAAATCTTCAGATGCGCCAAACCGCCGTAGCTGCGCCCCAGAACAGCAGAAACAGCAAGCTAATATAGCCGTTCACCGCAAAAAAGGCAGCGTCCAGCCTGCTTAAATCATCGGCCTTCACCAGGGAATGCTCGTAACCCAGCAGTGCGGCAACTACTCCGATGCCAACCCACGCGGGCCATGGCAGCGCAAAACTTGCCGCCAGACACACGAGCAGCACCACGACGCCCACGTGCATGGCTCTCGCGATCAACAGCGCGCGCGCAATCCCAAATCGCTTCGGAATCGAGAACAGGCCCGCGCTGAGGTCGTAATCCACGTCCTGGCATGCGTACAGCACGTCAAACCCGCCAACCCACAACGTGACCGCGGCGCAAAGAATCAGAATGCGCAAATCGAGACCGCCGGTAACTGCGATCCAGGCCGCCGCGGGAGAAATTCCCAGCGCGAAGCCAAGAAAAAGATGCGACCAGTTCGTGAACCGCTTGGTGAACGAGTAGAAGAAGAGAACCGCGAGAGCGATTGGCGCCAGCTCCAACGCCAGCCGATTCAGTTGCCAAGCCGCGACTAAAAATACGCCGACCGCGACAACTGTGAACACCCATGCAAACGACACGGAGAGGTCGCCAGTCGCCAGCGCGCGCTTGTTTGTTCGTGGATTCTCACGGTCGTAGCGAAGATCTACAATCCGGTTGATGGTCATCGCCGCCGAGCGTGCCGCGACCATCGCCACTACGATCCACACAACCTGCCAAAGCGTAGGCCAGCCGTGCCGGGAAGCGCGCGCCGCCAGCAGTGCGCCCGTCAACGCAAACGGGAGCGCAAAAACGGAATGCTCGAACTTGATCATCTCGAGCACAACGCGAATGCGATTTTTTTTCATCAGCGGAAAGAATAACGAATCACAGAGCGCCCATTCATGCCTTCGCTTCTTTCGATGAAGAACGGCCCATCCAGCGGTACATTTTCTGTTGCGGCAATCCGATCTGCGCCAGTACGCGGCAGGTATATTGCGTCACGAGGTCATCGATCGTTTTCGGCTGGTCGTAAAACGCGGGAATCGCCGGCATGATAACTGCTCCCGCTTGCTGCGCTCGCAGCATATTCTCCAGGTGAATGCGGTTGAATGGTGTGTCGCGAATGCACAGCACCAATTTGCGTCCCTCTTTAAGCATGACGTCGGCGGCCCGCGCAATCAAATCGTCGCTTGTGCCATTCGCGATTGATGCCAGTGTGCCCATCGAGCAGGGGATCACCATCATCGCATCGACTTCGTAGCTGCCGGACGCGATGCACGCACCAACGTCCTTGTTCGGCAGGATTTCAATTTTGGTTGTAGTGCGGCCAAGGATTCGGCTGGGCAACTGCTTCAGATCGCCGGAAGTAAGCGCGAGTTCCTCCGCAAAAAGCCGCTGCCCGGTTTCTGTCACCACCAAGTGCACTCGCGCAACGCGAGCATCGTCTTCAAGGAACGTCAATACTTTCTGCGCAAAGAGTGCGCCACTCGCTCCGGTCACACCTACGGTAATGATTTGTCCTTGTGGCGGCATAGTGTCTGGATTCATTCAGTCTCGCAGCGGCTCCCGGCCAAGTCAAGAACGTGCGACGCTCAGCGTGAATCGCGGGATATACTGACAGTCTGGCCCAAGGAGACGAATATATGGCGACTGTGCAGCCTGCCAGAGAACCTCTCGAAGTAGCGATGGACTTTATCAAGCGCATCAATTCGGGCGACGTTGACGCAATCTGCGAACTCATGACCGATGGGCACATCTTTCAAGATGCTTTGGGTGAGCGTTTCATTGGTCGCGAAAAAATGCGTGAGGGCTGGAAGGCGTACTTTAAGATCATCCGCGATTATCAGGTCCACGCCGAGGAGTTTTTTCAAACGGGAGACAGGTTGGCCATTTTCGGAAGCGCCAGTGGGGTCTACGCAGGTAATGGAGAGGTTTCCGGCAACAACTTCTGGGAGGTTCCGGCTGCGTGGCGTGCGGTAATCCGCGACGGGCTCGTTGCAGAGTGGCGCGTTTACGCGGACAATCAACCTTTGCGAAAGCTCATGAACGAGAAACAGACCTAAAAGCATCACCATCTGCGAATTCATGAACGAACGCGAACTTCACCAGCTACTGGACCTTGTGCGCCTCGGCGCGGTGCCGCCAGACCGTGCTCTTGCTCGCTTGAAGAATCTTCCCTTTGAAGATTTGGGCTTTGCCAAAGTCGATCATCATCGCTCTCTGCGCCAAGGATATGCGGAAGTTGTTTTTGGCAAAGGGAAGACGCCCGAGCAAGTCGCGGAAATCGTTAAATCTTTGCTGCACCATAAGGGCAGCCGTCAGAACATTCTCGTTACTCGCGCGGACGCTGCCATGTTCAAGGCTGTGCGTCGCCTGAATCCTTCCGCAAAAAGCGCCGCGAAATTTCATCGGCTCTCTGGAGTAATTACGATCGAGCGCAGCCGCGAAATCACCGGCAAGGGACAGATTTTCGTTGTTTCCGCGGGAACGAGCGACATCCCAGTCGCGGAAGAAGCGCTACTGACCGCGCGCATGATGGGTAATCGCGCCGAGCCGTTGTATGACGTTGGCGTAGCAGGCATTCACCGATTGCTGGAGCATCGCGAGAAACTTGCTTCAGCTCGCGTAATTATCTGCGTCGCCGGTATGGAAGGCGCACTCCCCAGCGTTGTCGGCGGGCTCGTCGGTGTTCCGGTGATTGCCGTGCCCACCAGCACTGGGTACGGCGCCAGCTTTGGCGGCGTCGCGGCCCTGCTCGGTATGCTGAATAGTTGCGCCTCCAACGTCACGGTCGTCAATATCGACAACGGTTTCGGCGCCGGCTGCGTCGCATCCTGCATCAATCGGCTTTAGGATTTCAAACCGAGTTCAGCGCCTTTACGGCTTCAGAAGGACCTTCATCGCTCTGCTTTCCTGCGCAAATTGAATCGCCTTCGTCGCTTCAGCCAAGGAGAATGTGCAAGTTATCAGCGGCCTGGGATCGACCTTGCCGGAGCGCAGAATGGCGAGCGCCTTGGCGAAAGGGCCGCAGCGCGAGCCAACCACGGTGATCTCCTTCACCACGATGGGCCACGTTTCCACCGGCGCCGCACCGTGAAATGTGGATTTCAACACCAGCGTGCCGCGCGGCTCAGTCAATCGTTGGGCGAGCGCTAATCCACTCGGTGATCCGGTGGCCTCAACGACCAACCTGTAAGTGTCGCGGATGCGCTTCAAATCGCTGGAATCGCCGCGAACGAGTTTTGTTTTCACCCCAACTCGCCGCGCCAGTGCCAGCTTCTTATCATGTTTGCCGTACATAACGACGTGCGGCAACTTTGTGCGCAAAACGCGTGCGATAAGTTGAGCGAGTTTGCCATCGCCTAAAACCGCCGCTTCGAGGAATTTTTTGATGTTGACCTGGTCGAGAATTTCGCATGCGGCGGCCAGCGGCTCGGCAAAAACCGCTTGCTCATCGCTAACCGAATCGGGAACAACGTGCAAATTCTCGAGCGGAAGGGTGAGATATTCAGCAAACGCGCCGTCGTGTGCGACGATCCCGAGCACGGTTCGCCTCGCACAGTGCGTTTTTAGCCCGCGCCGGCAAAAATTGCACACGGGGCGATAACCGTACGCTGAACAACCGACATTGATCTCGCCTACCACGCGACGGCCGAGCCAATGGTTCCGCTCCCGTGCTGAAGTGCCGCGAACCTCCGCAACTTCGCCGATAAACTCGTGCCCTGGCGTGCCACGAAAATCATGATATCCGCGCAAAATCTCAATATCGGTGTTGCAAATCCCGGCCAGCCGCGCGCGCACAAGTGCCCATCCAGCCCGCAATTTCGGTGACGGCTTTTCTCTCGTTACAAGTCTCTTGTTGTGAACAGCGAAGGCGAGCACGGACTTTTTATTCAGTCCTCTTGGATTTTGTTTTCGGTCTGGACGCGCTGGCGGGCAGGGCCTTTCTTGGTCGTCCCGAAAGACTTTCCAGTAATTCGAACTTGGCCTCCATTTTCAAAAGACGCCGGTCCAACTCCACATAAGAGTCCGCCAGCACTTTCACCTGTTCAGTGAGGCCGCCGATTCGCTCCTCAATCAGCACGATCTTGCGGATGGCTGCCAGCGCTTCCCCGGCCCACGTCACCTACCGTTCCTCGCCTTCTTGAGGGTGCGATCGACGTACTCAATCGTTTCATCCAGCTTCTTAATGGTGCGATCTGCGGAAAGATTCGCAGCCTTGGCTAGGCTGCTCAGTTCCTCTTCCGTTTCGACGGGCACTGCTAGATACAAATCGAGCGCGTCCCGTACTTCCTGAGAAAAAGACTTCCCGCGGAGTTTGGCTCGGTGCACAAGCCGCTGCTTCTGTCTTGCGTCCAAATGCAGCAATGCGGTCGCCATGATCCCTCCTATATAACCCCTATATAATACCAGAAATAGTGGTTAGCGCAGGGCCGACGCGAGCGTTTTCAGCAGAAGGGGTTCCTGTTCGGCCGATACGGTGCGCAGGTCAATGATAAGGCGATCGTCCTCAACCCGGGCAATCACCGAAATTCCCGCGGGCGCCCGCCGTAGCCGCTGCTCAAGCTGTGCGGCCGAATATCGCGCGCTCGCGATGCGTAGGAGCTTCGTCGGAAGAGACTGCGCCGGCGTTGACCCACCTCCCGCCAGTGAACTCCCGTCCGCAATTTCCAACTCGATTTCACCCAGGGGCAACTCCGGCGTGAGTTCGCGAAGAAAGTTCTCCGCCCGCCGCTTGATTTCCTGGACACTCATCCGAATCATGCGCAGCGCCGGAATCTCATCCACCGCACCCCGCAGATACGCGCCTAACGTTGCCGCCAACGCCGCGGTCGTCAGCTTGTCCACGCGAAGAGCGCGAAATAACGGATGTCGCCGCACACGATCGACCAGTTCCTTTTTTCCCGCGATGATCCCAGCCTGCGGACCGCCCAGCAACTTGTCTCCACTGAACATAACAATGGACACGCCGGCATCGACACTCTGCCGAACTGTCGGCTCCGTGATCCCCGCGCTCGAAAGGTCAATCAGGCAGCCCGAGCCTAAGTCCTCAACTAGCGGCAAGCCCGTGCGCTGCCCAAGCAATACGAGTTCGTCCAACGACGGCTTTTCCGCGAAACCGGTAATCGTAAAATTCGATGGATGCACGCGTAGCAATAAGCGGGTGTTCTCATTGATCGCGCTTTCGTAATCCACGATGCGCGTGCGATTCGTGGTGCCAACTTCGTGAAGCACCGCGCCGCTCTGCGCCATAATTTCCGGGATCCGGAAGCCGTCTCCGATTTCAATCAGCTCGCCCCGCGAGACAAGTGCCTCGCCGCCTTTCGCCAGCGCCCCGAGTACCAGCAGCACGGCAGCCGCGCAGTTGTTAACCACGATGGCGGCCTCTGCTCCCGTCAAGCGCACCAGCATCTCTGCGACGTGAACGTCGCGCTTGCCCCGCGCTCCCGCCTCCAGGTCATATTCCAGGTTGCTGTAGCTTGTTGCGCTGCGCCGAATCTCTTCCGCTGCTGCGCCGCTCAACGGTGCCCGACCCAGATTCGTGTGCAAGATCACGCCAGTCGCATTGATCACCGGCGACAGCGAAGACGCCAGCATCTGTTCGACCATCGAGGCGATGCGCTCTTGCAGCATTGAAGAATCCAGTGCGATCTCCGTCGCGCCTTCTCCAGTGATCCGGCCCCGCACCTCCGCCAAAACCGTGCGCGTGATATCCAGCAGCAGCTCGCGGTCGACCCTCCGCGCCAGCGCCGCCAGCCGCGGCTGCGCAAGCAACTCGTCCACAGACGGAATCTGCCGCAGCAAGTCCGCCTGATCCGCCGTAATCGCCCGTTTGGCCCGCGATTCCATGCGGCCATTTCAACACACAGCCGCCCAGCCCGCAACGCCGCGCGCTTCCCAACACCGGACCGTGCCGAATCCGCCCCCTTGCCCTCCCATTTTGTTGACGCGATGCCCCTCACCTCCTAGCATGGGAGAATCGGGGGCTACCTCAGCCATGGCGACGATCGACGAAGAAATGTCTCAGCTCGAAAAAGACATTCGCCAGCTCAAGATTGAATACGACCAATATTTCGGCGGCGGCAGGAAGCGCCCGCCCACCGAAATCGAGTGGCGCATCGAAACGATCATCAAGCGCTACGGCGAACGCGGCGGCGAGATGAAATTTGGCCAGCGCTTCCGCTACAACAACCTCACGCAAACGTACGCGAAGTACAAAGACGTTTTCCGCAAAAAACTCCAGCAAAAAGAAGAGGGAAAAATTCAGCGCCACTTCGGAGCCGCAGCCAAGGCCATCGAAGCAGAGCGCGCCGCAGTCGCCGCTGCCGCACGCCCGTCGACAGCACAGGCGTCCACGCCCCAGCCGACCTCCTTTCGCATGGTTTGTTCCGAACCCGAGCGCGAGAGCGACAAGGTCGATCAGTTGTATCAGGCTTTTCAGCAGGCCATGCAGCAGACTGGCGGCAGCGTTAAGCAGTCCCGCGAAAATTTCAGCGAATTCGTCAGCAAGAAAACCAAGGAACTGCAGAAACAGAAGAATTGCCGCGAAGTGGAATACGTCGTCGAGGTCGTCAACGGCGAAGTAAAACTCAAAGCCCTTGTAAAAACCTAGCTAAGAACTCCATTTTCATTGTCTGCTTTCAGCGCTTGTTCTCTCCCGCTGTTTCCTCTTTCCCTCAAAACGTGCCACGCTTACACTGTTCTACTTTTCCGGAGGCAGCAAATGGCGGTGCAGCGCGCGCTCATCAGCGTTTTCGACAAAACAGGAATAGTGGACTTCGCCAAAAAGCTCTCGGCCCTGCGCATTGAAATCCTCTCCACGGGTGGAAGCGCCAAAACGCTCCGCGATGCCGGCCTCGCCGTCCGCGACGTCTCTGAATTCACCGGCTGGCCAGAAATGCTCGGCGGCCGGGTAAAGACGCTGCATCCCAAGGTCCACGGCGGCCTGCTCTATCGCCGCAATCTCGCCGAAGATCAAATGCAAGCCGCGGAACACGGTATCGCTCCGATCGACTTGGTCATCGTGAATCTCTACCCTTTCGAAGCCACCGCCGCGAGAAAAGATCTCACCGCCGAGGATCTCATCGAGAATATCGACATCGGTGGCCCCACCATGCTGCGCTCCGCCGCAAAAAATTTCGAAAGTGTCACGGTAATTACCGATCCGGCCGATTACGATCGCGTGGCGCAAGAGCTGGAAAGGTCCCAAGACACATCGCTGGCAACGCGTCTCGACCTCGCCCGCAAAGTTTTCGCCACCACCTCACGCTATGACGGCATGATCGCCACCGAACTTGAGCGCCTCTCCGCCTCCACCAATCACGTTGTGCTCACTGAAAAACCAGTACTGCCCGAGCGCCTGCACCTCGCTCTTCGCCGCCAGCAAGAACTCCGCTACGGCGAAAATCCGCACCAGGCCGCCGCACTCTATATTCCCGCCGGCCGCCCGCCGCAAGGCCTCGCCGCCGCCAAGCAGCTTCAAGGCAAGGAGCTTTCCTACAATAATTTCGTGGACCTCGAAGCCGCCCGCAGCCTCGCCGCCGAATTCCGCCAACCCGCCGCCGTCATCATCAAGCACAACAATCCCTGCGGCACCGCCGAGCAAGAAAATCTGCGTGACGCCTACCTGAAAGCGCTCGCCTGCGATCCTATTTCCGCCTTCGGCGCCGTATTAGCCTTCAATCGCCCCGTCGACGCCGCCACCGCCGAAGAAGTCGCCAAGCTCTTCGCCGAATGCATCGCCGCCCCGGCCTTCGACGAAAAAGCAAAATCCATCTTCGCCGCCAAGAAAAATCTCCGCCTCCTTGAGCTGCCTCCCGGCGGTCTCGAACCCGACCGCGAGCTTCAGCTCAAGCGCATCCTGGGCGGCATGCTCGTGCAGCAACCCGACCTCGGCCAAATCAACGACGCCGACTTGCGCACCGTCACCAAGCGTGTCCCCACCCAGGAAGAAATGCACAACATGCGCTTCGCCTGGAAGGTCTGCAAGCACGTAAAATCCAACGCCATCGTCTTCGCTCGCGATGGCGCTACTCTCGGTGTCGGCGCCGGCCAGATGAGTCGCGTCGACTCCGTCAAAATCGCCGTAATGAAAGCGCAATCGCCGTTGCAAGGTAGCGTCGTCGCCTCCGACGCGTTCTTCCCGTTCCCCGATGGCGTGGAAGAAGCCGCCAAGGCCGGCGCCACCGCCGTCATTCAGCCTGGCGGCTCCGTGCGTGACACAGACGTAATCGCCGCCGCCGATCGCCTCGGCCTCGCCATGGTCTTCACCGGCATGCGCCATTTCCTGCACTAGAGCGCAGCGCAAGGCTCCGCTTCCTTTAGCGCCGGCACTTTGCCGGCCGCGCATGCCGAAGATCACACTGCGCCATTCCGCAGTGCCACTGCATCCAAAACTCAGCAATCACGCAAATGGGAGGGCGCCATGGCCGCAAGCGAGGAAATGAAAATTGTTTTGCAGGTGGGCACGGAACTTCGCGTAAACAATAATGGCGAAGTCGTCGTCAGCAATCCCGAGCTTGAGTTAGCTCGCGAGGACCGCGCAGCCGACGCCGTCCTTCTTTATCGCTTCGATCCCAATCGCGGCGAACACGTCTTCCGTCTCGTCGATCCTGTTGCCGACCACAAGCACATGAAGGTCCACCGCGCCAACGATTAGTCCCGCTTCAGCGAAAAGCGAGACACGCGAGTCACGCGCAGCAGCCAGGTCCGCAGCACGCCGCCTTACGCGCCGGCTTCACCGCGCGTACGAACGCGCTGATGAATTTCCCATCGATCTGCGGACCGACCACGTCCGGATTAAGCCCAGCGGCGGCCAGAAACTCGCGCGCTTCCTCAGCTTTGTAAACCCGCGTGGGTTCTACCTCGATCGATTCGAATCCGGCCTGCGCCAATTTCTCCTGATATTCTTTGTCCTCCAGCGCTCCCGCGATGCACCCCACCCACAATTCCATGCTCCGCCGAATTTCCGCCGGCACCTCGCCGCGCACCACCACGTCCGAAACCGCCAGCCGCCCGCCCGGCTTCAGCACGCGAAACGCTTCGCGCAGCACGCGATCCTTGTCGCCCGAAAGATTGATTACGCAATTCGAGATAATCACATCGACCGCGTTCTCCGGCAGCGGAATATTCTCGATCGCGCCCTTTAAAAACTCCACGTTCTCCACACCAGCCTTTTTCTGATTCTCTCGCGCCAGCGCCAGCATCTCGTCCGTCATATCCAGCCCATACGCCTTGCCGGTCGGCCCCACGCGCTTAGCCGAAAGCAGCACGTCAATTCCGCCGCCCGATCCCAGATCCAGCACCACTTCGCCGGCCTGCAACTTCGCCAGCGCCGTAGGATTCCCGCACCCCAGCGAAGCCGCCACCGCCGCCGCAGGCAGTCCCGATTTCTGCGCTTCGTCATACAAATTCTTCGTGATGGGATCGCACCCGCTCAACTCCCCTCCGCCCCCGCAACACGCCGTCCCGCCCGCTTTCACCTGCTTCGCCGCCTCGCCATACTTCTGCTTCACCACTTCCTGGATGTTCGCTTCGCTCATCTGTATTCTCCTGGATTCCAACATCGGATCTTCACCGCGAAATCTGAACCACTGCCTCCGGCGCCACCGCACGGCTGCGCGTACAGCATTCCTCGTACAAAAACGTCAATACTTCCCGCAGCGCGTCCGTATCCGCGGCGTACCACAAGAATGTGCTTTCGCGCCGCACCTTCACTAGACCCACTTGCTTGAGTTTTTCCAAATGGTGCGAAAGGGTCGACGCCGGTATGCCCATCTCCTCTTGCACCTCTCCCACAACCATTCCCTCCGGATGCGCTGCCAGCAGCAACCGCAAAATCTGCAAGCGGGGCTCTGCTCCCAGCGCCGAAAATCGCGAGGCACTGCGCGTTACCAGCGCCGGATCCGCTTTCTTCATATTTCGATTATTGCGGAAGTATGGTATGAATGCAACCGTTTCTTTCGACACAAAAATCCCACTGGAACGCTTGGCTTCCTTGCTGCATCCTACTCCCAGTGACTCTTCGGCCCTGGAAACCGCGCCAATTTGCTTTTGACCGCGTTTGGGTCGCATGGGATAATTTTTGGTTTCGGGGCGCCGATGAAACTCTACCGATTCACCTTATCCGTACTATTTGCCTTTGCCAGCGCGCTTGCCGCGCAAGCACAGGCACAAACGCCGACGAAGCCCGTTGACGCTACCTCTTCCTTTCAGGAAAATGGCACAACGCACCTGACTACTGAGCCCTCCTCCCGTGCCGCCGCTTATTTCGACTTCACCATGGGCCACATCTACGAGCAGCAGTACGAGAACACCAGCAAACCCGAATACGCCTCCCAAGCCATCGATTTTTACAAGAAAGCCTACGCGCTTGACCCCAAGTCTCCGGTCATCGCCCAGGAAATTCTGAAGCGCCATCCCGATGACGTTCCCACTCGCCGCTTGCTCGCCAGAATCTATCTCCGCAGCCTCGGCGATCTAAGCGCCGGCGTTGGCCAATCCGAAGTCGCCGGCAAAGCCATCGAGCAGTACAAGGAAATTTATCGACTGGACCCCTCCGATACCGAATCGGCGCTATGGCTGACCCGGCTCTATCGACTCCGCAACGAGCATGACAAGGCGGAAGCGGTCCTGCGCGGCATCTTGAAAGATGATCCGGAAAACGAGCAGGCCGTCGAGCAGCTCACCCAACTTTTTCTCGACCAGGGCAAATCCGCTGAAGCCGTCTCTCTGCTCGAGGGCATGACCAATCGCGCGCCCAACGCCGCTCTCCTGGATCTCCTCGGCGACGCTTACACGCAAACCAAGGACCTCCCTAAAGCCGAACAGGCCTACCGCAAAGCAGTTGAGCTGGATCCCTCGGAGCTGAGCCACCAGCGCGGCCTCGGCCAGACCTTGATGGCCGAAGAGAAATATTCTGACGCGCTCGGGGTATACCAAAAGCTCGCTGACCTGATGCCCGATGATGCCGATATCTATCTGCGTATCGCGCAAATTTACCGCGAGATGCACCAACTCGACCGCGCCGAAGAAAGCCTCCTGAAAGCGCGGCAGTACGCTCCCGGCAGTCTCGAAGTCATGTACAACGAGGCCATGCTGTATCAGGCGCAAGGACGCTACGATGACGCGATTCGCGTCCTCTCCGACGCGATTACCGGCGTGAAGGGCCAGTCCGCGGTACTACCATCGCGCCGCCGCTCCCTCGCGATTCTGTATCAGGAACTCGGTCAGCTTTACAAAGAACGCCAGAACTACCAGGCCGCTGTTTTCACCTTTAGCGAGTTGGGCCACCTCGGTGATGAAGAAGACCGCCGCGCCCGTCTCCTCATCATGGACACCTATCGTTCGGCGAAAGATTTGCCGAAGGCCTTGCAGGCAGGCAGGGAAGCGCTGGCCAAATATCCCACCGACCCCGGAATTCGCGCCAGCCAGGCGTTGCTCCTCGGTGAAAACGAGCAAACCGACGAAGCCGTGAAGATGCTTCGCCTTCAGCTAACCAAATCCGAAGCCGACCGCGACACCTATCTCAACATCGCGCAAGTCTATGAACGCGCAAAACGCTTCAAAGAAGCGGAAGAAGCAGCGCGCGCCGCGGAGGTCTTGCCCGGCCGCCCTCGCGACAACGAAATGGTGTGGTTTGTACTCGGCGCCATCTACGAGCGCCAGAAATTTTTCGATCGCGCTGAGACGGAATTCAAAAAGGCTCTGGCGGTTAATCCCAAGAGCGGGTCTGTGCTCAACTATTATGGCTACATGCTCGGCGATCTGGGGCAGCGTCTCGATGAAGCCGCCGACCTTGTGCAACGCGCATTGAAAGAAGAGCCGTTCAATGGCGCTTATCTCGACAGCATGGGCTGGATCTATTACAAGCAGAACAAGCTCGGCGAAGCGGAAGCTACCTTGCGCAAGGCTGTCGAACGCGACAGTCACGACCCCACTATCCACTCTCATCTTGGCGATGTTTACGCAAAGCTTGGCCGCAACGAACTCGCCGCCTCCGAGTGGGAAAAATCCCTGAAAATGACAAAATCGCTGAAATCGAAAAGAAGCTCGGCCAAACCAAGCATCGTGTAGCCCAGAAGTCATCCGTCCAGGAAGCTAAGCCGCAATAGCCGCATGCGCGAAATCCGAATCCCAGCCTTTGCGAAAGTAAATCTGTGGCTGGACATTTTAGGCAAGCGTCCGGACGGCTACCATGAACTCCGCACCATTTTCCAGACAATCTCTCTGCACGATGAGTTGACGCTGCGCGACTCGAAAGCTTCCGGCATTTGCCTCAATATTCAGGGAAACGAATCCCTCTCTCTCGAACCAGTCCGCAAGAATTTGGTTTATGCCGCCGTGGACACGTTGCGCCGCGAGCTAAAGATTCGTTCCGGCGTCGAAATCGACCTGCGCAAGAAAATTCCCGCAGGCCGCGGGCTGGGTGGCGGCTCGAGCGACGCTGCTGCCGCCCTGCGCGGATACCTCCGGCTCACTCGACGCGATATCCCCGAGCCAAGGTTGATGGAAATTGCCGCTTCTCTCGGTGCCGATGTCCCGTTTTTCCTTTTCGGTGGCCGCGCCCTGGGCGTCGGTCGGGGTGACGAAATCTACCCTCTTCCCGATGTACCAAGGCTCACCCTATTGGTAGTCTCGCCAAAAGACATTCACGTTCCGACTCCCGACGCCTACCGCTGGCTCAAAGCGCCTGCATTGACAAAAGCTCACTCTGCCTCTAAACTTTGGAAGTTCTGTTCTCTATGCTGGAGCTTGCCTGCTGTTGCAGGCGCGCAGGGAAGCGGTCTTTCTAACGATTTTGAACGGCCGGTTTTTCAGCGTCACCCTCAATTAGCTCAAATCAAGAGGGCTTTGCTTCAACGAGGAGCTACAGAAGCCTCGCTGGCAGGTAGCGGTTCGGCGGTGTTTGGAGTTTTCCCGAGCCCAGCGTTGGCGCGCCGAGCCGCTGTCGGGTTTCAGGACGAACAAACCTTCGTTTGCGAAACAGTTTCGCGCGACAGGTATCTTCGCAGGGTCCAAAGCGCTCCGTAAAGGTGCGCGCAAGTCCTCTGAACCGCAGCGTCTCTACGTCACATTTATTTTAAGTTTTGCCTGAGGAATCGTCTTAATTCGACGGCTCTGGAGCAATCGTTGCACGACGACCGCTTTAAAATTTTCTCGGGCACTGCGAATCTCCCGCTTGCACAAAGTATCTGCAAGCATTTGGAGGTTCCGTTGGGCGAAGCCAAGCTTGACCGCTTTAGCGATGGAGAAATTTATTTTCAGATTCTCGAAAATGTACGCGGGGCCGATGTTTTCGTCGTGCAACCCTGCAGTTTTCCGGTCGATAGCCATCTTGTCGAACTATTGCTGATGATTGACGCATTCAAACGCGCGTCCGCCTGGCGCATTACCGCAGTGCTGCCGTACTACTGCTACGCCCGGCAGGACCGTAAAGACAAGCCGCGCGTCCCCATCTCCGCGAAGCTCGTTGCGGACCTGCTTGAAACCGCAGGCGCTAGCCGCGCGCTCACCCTCGACCTGCATGCGCCGCAGATTCAGGGCTATTTTGACGTTCCGGTGGATCACCTCTACGGTTCGCCTGTGCTCATTGAGCATTTCCGGCATCTGAAGCTGCCAAACTTGACCGTTGTTTCGCCCGACGCCGGCGGCGTGGAGCGCGCCCGCTCTTTCGCAAAGCGCCTGGATGCGCCTTTGGCTATCGTAGACAAGCGGCGAATCGATATCGACGTCAGCGAAGTTATGAACCTCATCGGCGATGTTCGCGGCCGCAGCACCTTGATTGTCGACGACATCATCGATACCGCCGGCACCCTCGTGAAGACCGCCGAGGCACTGCTTCGCGAAGGCGCTACGCAGGTCTACGCTGCGTGTACCCACGCTGTGCTCTCGGGCCCT
>WNFS01002585.1_pt1 | contig 15908 bp, 10 predicted proteins | sample 5400141 | NCBI WGS metagenome assembly WNFS01 (sample SAMN13153358, study PRJNA577476) | soil metagenome | isolation source: 60 cm saprolite under Madrone tree | place: USA:California | collected 2016-06-14
CACGGCGTGCATCTGGACCGCACCCGCAACATCAACGTGACAAACCCCGCTTTGCTCGTTTCCAATGACAGCAACGCCGTTGCCGCTGGCCTGGTCACAACCGGAACGAATCCGCTGGGCGTCACGGTCCCCGCTTCGGGAACGCCCAACGGGTGCGGGTCCGGCACGTTGGTCAACAACACCGCCGGTGGCGGAAGCATCCTGATCTTCTCCCCAACGGTCCCAATCCTGGTCCCGGGCATCGTGGGGCTGGGATTCACTGGGCCGAATTGCAGCGGTACTCCGGTTCCTTTGAACAACGGTTTGATCGGCACGCCTGCGGTGTTCAACTTCTTCCGGCCGTCCGGCCCCAACCCTTCATTCGGCGCTCTCCTCCCGCTCGGCTATGCCCAGCTGGTCGGTCTGGCCCAAGCGGCGGGATTCCTGGCCCCTGGAACAGGCACTGTGCCCATTCCCTGGAGCGACGTAAGCCCGCAGACCTCCGCGGGAAATTCGGTGTACCACGCTTTCACGCTCACTATGACGAAGCGATTCTCGCATGGCGTGGAATTGCTCTCCGGGTGGACCTACTCGCACACCATCGATGATTCGACGGACCTCTCGACGCTCCTGAACCCGCAGAACAACAACAACCCCGCCGGCGAACGAGGCAACTCCGATTTCGACCAGCGGCACCGCTGGATTACCAGCGCCGTGTTCCTGAGCCCGTATCATCAGAGCGACCCCGGGTTCGGGAAGAAATTCCTGGCGGACTTCACCGTGGCGCCCATTATCGAGGTTGCTTCCGGCCGTCCCTACAACATTTTGATCGGTTCAGATCCCAATCTGGACTTTGGCACAGGCACCAATCGCCCGGATGTGTTCCCTTCGGGGAAAGTCCCAGCGGGCTTGCCCGTGGTCAAGTCTCCATTCGTGAAAGGCTTCGATTTCACGATTCCAACTTCTTGCTTGGGTCCGACGAACAAGCCCTTCCCGACCGACTTCACCGTGCCGTCCCCGCCGTTTGGTTGCGTGGGAAATCTTGCACGCAACGCTTTCACGCGACCCAGCTTCTTCCAGATCGACTTGCGGATTGCTCGGAAGTTCTCGATCACGGAGCGGTTGAATCTCGAAGTGATCGCTGACGGCTTCAACATGCTCAATCGCTTTAACGTAAGTGACGTCAGCCCGCTCTGCGATCCCGTCTCGGGGTCATGCAACGCTGGACAGCCTAGCGCCGCTCATGACCCCCGGACTTTCCAGTTCGCTCTCAAGCTGAACTGGTAACCCTCCAACCTATTCAATCCGTGGTTGTAAGGGCGCCCGCCGCGGTGGGCGCCCCTTTTGTTTTGCAACTGTCAATCGACGATCCCGACCATGTCGGGATCGTCGACCTCTGCTAAAGTAAGAACACCGTTTCCCGTATTCGTATTGGAGAACGAATGAACGCATTTTTGATCGCCGGTGTGATTCTTGTGGCCATTCTGGTGCTCTGGCTGGCTTTGCAGAACTCGCAAAGCCGCCAGAAGAGCGGCGCCATCGAATCGCAGATGAACGAATTGCGCCGCGACCTCCAGACCATCGCCACCTCACAGGCCCAGAGCACCGGACAATTGGAAACCATCGCCAAGAACGTCGCCCAGCGCCTCGACAGCGTGACGCCCGCCTTACAGGACGCCATCAAGAACTCCGCGCAGATCACCGGCCAGATGACTTCCGACGCGCAAACCAAAATGGCCGACGAGCTCAAGAACACGCGCGACCAGATCAGCCAGATTCAGCGCCAGCTCGGCGAAGTCCAGCAAGCCGGCAAGCAGATGGCCCTGACGGCGCAAACGCTCGAAGGCATTCTGGGCGGCGCCAAGTCGCGCGGCTCCTTGGGCGAAGTGACCCTCGAACGTTTGCTCGAGGATTCCCTTCCTCGCGCGCAGTACGAGATGCAGTTTCGCTTTTCCAGTGGAGAAGTGGCGGATGCCGTGATCAAGCTTCGCGACAAAAAATTGATGGCGATTGACTCAAAGTTCCCTCTCGATGCCTATCGGAGAATCGGCACCGAGGGCGAGGAAGCGCGCCGCGCCTTCGCCGTCGCGGTGAAAGGCCATGCCGACGCCATCAGCAAAAAATATATCGTGCCCGATGAAGCCACCCTGGACGTGGCCCTGATGTTCGTCCCCTCGGAAAGCGTCTACTACGAGCTTCTGCAAACATCGGACAACAAGGGCCAGCCTTTAGACGCCTATTGCCGCGATAAACATGTCCTCGCTGTTTCGCCGAATACTCTGTACGCGCATCTTTGTGTGATCGCCATGGGCCTTCGCGGCATGCAGATGGAAGAAAACGCCAAGCGCCTCCTGGAAAGCCTCTCCGGGATGGAAAAGCAAATGGAAAAATTCGCGGACAAGTTCAGCACTCTGGGCACGCATTTGAAGAACGCCCAGCAAAGCTACAGTTTCGAGAATCCCCAGGGCACGCTCCCGCTTCCCCGCGAAGCCAGCGCCAAGAAAGGCGCCTGATTTGCGTTTCCGAGTTTCTCCGCCTGGCTTCGTTCCCCGCCCAGTTTTCCAGCAACTTCTCCAGCAGCTTTTCCTTGACTTTTCTTGGGGCCGTGATATACTTAATTTTGTAGGTAACTACGTTCGGAGTATGCGGTAGGGCTCCCCCGCTCCTCACTTTTGCGTCAAGTAAGTCATCGTTCTAGGCCTTACTGCTACCCCCAAACAAACCAAAACCGCTTGCTTTAAAATCAGCAACTTACGAATTGCAAATCTGTAAGCGCTTTGTTTTGACATTCATACAAAATGCCGGGGGGATTTAGAGACTCTTATAAGCAGCTCGTGTACATTCCAACCACTTCCGGCTTCCCCGCCACAGCACCTGCTGAGTCGAGCTTCACCCGTACGCCGATCAAAGCCGAATCTTCGCCGCAACCAAGGGGTCCACATCCCACGGTATACAGCGTTCCAACCGCCTCAGGCTCTACGATTTGAAGCGGGATACCGTGCTCCGCAAAGAATCGAGAAACATCGTCACTTTTTGCGCCAATTGAGAGTTCTTCATGGGCATCGTGCTCAATGGATTCAACGCGCAGTGCAAACGCTGCGCCGCGTTTATTGCAGGCAATTTGCTCCCGGCATAGCTTTAGTACAAACCAACTTACGGCTGCGACGACGATAATTGAGGAAGTTGTGGCGGCCCTCCGTTTCAATGTTTTCGCCACGTCGGGGTCGACGTGATTCAGCAACCGGCGAGCCGCGATTCCAAGGATTACGAGCAGTAACCACACACATACTGAATAAAGAATGGCCGGAATCCACAGAAGAACGACATACGCTATGAACCCTCTGAGCCATCGGTTTTGAAGATTCAGACGATTTGTAATGTCGGCAAAGTTTACAAGCCAAGCCCAAGGGCCAGAGAAAACTATCCAGAATCTGGCGATATAGGCGAGGCGTAAATGGAGGTGCTCGACGCCAACCATTATTGCATTCAATAAAGCGGCAATCGTGAAAGGGACTGCGACCAATAATCGCTTTGTCCAACTACTGTTTGTCATCGGCAAGGAAAATCACCGCCATCCTAAGACTTCTCTGCTCGACCACGAATCTTAACCTGATGTCGTCTCAATGCGGCAGATTCACCGGCGTCGGACGCCCAAGCGAAGGTACCAGCCGAATCGAAATCAGGAAGCTGCCGTTCTTCCGCCCCAGCACTTCAAACTTGGCTAAATTCTCCGCGCCGCCGCTGCTGGACGCTCGCACTGGATTGCCTCCGGAAAGTTCAGCGATTTCCGGCGCGAGGTTCCTGGCTTCGAGTACAACCTTCGCCGTCGTCCCGCGCACGCGCACGGTAAGCGCCCGATGCTCGCCCGGCTTCAGGGGCGAGGAGTCGGCTTCCAGCCCGAGCCCGACAAACGTCACGGAAAACGCCGCTGACTGCCGCTTCGCGCAGGTGACTTGCACCGCCGCGCCGCCGGCCTGCAAGTCAGGCGGCGGAAGAACGACGAGCGCCGTCGGCGAAGATGCCAGCACGATTGCCGGCTGCTCCGCGATTGTCACTTGATTGGCGTCGGCGTCGCCGCAGAAACTCTTCCCAAAAATCTCGAAGCGGTCTGTCAATGAAGCCACTCTGGGCGCTAAGGAAACTTCGATCGAATCCGACGCGGCCTCACCGGGTAATAGAATTGTCGTGGCAACGCGCCCGGTACGTCCCGCGATCGACCCAAAAATCACGCCGGGGTTCAGTGGCGCGACAAAAAGAGCCCGGCCCGTCGCGTCGGTCGTGAACCAGTCTCCGTTTGAGAAATTTACGGTGACGCCCGGCGTCAAACGCCCGTTCACATCCAGCACGGCGAGCGTGGCGCGCTCGCCCGAAACGATCCGCCTGGGCAGCAGTACGATCCGCGCTCCCAAGGCCGCTGGCGTTGATTGCTGACCGTGAGCTTCCAGCGCGAAGCCGCACGCCATCAGGCCAGCCCAGATTATCGTGGAGCCGCAGCGCGATGGCATCGTGGAATTGTAGTGGAGAACCTCACTATCTGAAAGGAATGCAAGCGCAAACCTCCTGCCAGTATTCCCCGCTCCCATGTAGCCAAAGAGCGAGTAATCAGTAGGGTTCAAAGCCTTTCGGAGGCCTTGGGCCTCTGTTAGCGTGGGAGCAGAGTTGTCCGGTACACGTGTGGGCAGGGGTGTAGTCTCACGGGCGGCAACGGGAGTTCGTGTGCGAATCGCAAGTGGCGGCGTGACCGATGTGGGTCGCGTGCGTGCAAACAACGAAGATTGCTACAAGATCGTTGAGCCGCTGAACCTCTTCGTGCTTTCCGACGGCATGGGGGGCGAAGCCCACGGCGAGATCGCCAGCGCGATGGCTGTTGAAACGGTCGTGAAACACTGCCTCGACCTCGAGGCCAATCCGGCGGCTCAAGTGATCGGCCCAACGCAATCCGGTTGGAGCGCCCGGACGAAACGTCTTTCGACCGCCGTCCATTTGGCTAACAGGAAAATCTTCAAGTCCGCCGAGGAAAATCCTGACCAGCATGGCATGGGAGCGACTTTGACGGCGGTGTGGATCGACGGCGCAAGGCTCAGCATCGCTCACGTCGGGGACAGCCGCGCTTATTTACTCCGCGGCGGCAGTCTGCTTCAGCTCACGCGGGATCATTCTCTCGTCGCCGAACAGGTGCGGCGCGGCATTTTGACCGCCGCCGAGGCTGAAGAAAGCGACATGCAAAGCGTCCTGCTGCGAGCGCTGGGCGCACAGGCGGAAATTGAAGTGGATGCGGAGGAGCACACGCTTTTTCCCAGGGACGCACTACTGCTCTGCTCCGACGGATTGACGCGCGTGGTCACGGATCCTGAAATCGCGGGAACGCTCCAGGCGGAAACCAACCCTGGAAAAGCCGCGGAAAAGCTCACGGCGCTGGCCAATGAACGCGGCGGCCCGGACAACATCACGGTTGTGATTGCGCGGGCCGAAAAGGATTCTAACGGTTGGTTTTCATGGTTGCGCCGCGGGGCGCGCAAAAATCCAGGTTCGAATGGCAGTGTGGGAGGAAATTGAGATGCCGAAGCTCAGCCTCATGTTTGACAATAAAATCGTGAAAGAAGTTTCCGTAGGCACCCGGCCCGTAACCATCGGGCGCTCGCCGGACAATGACATTCCGGTGGACAATCTCGCCGTGTCCAATCATCACGCGAAAGTCTATTACGAGGCCGGCCGCATGGTCGTGGAAGACCTCGCCAGCCTCAACGGCACTTTTGTAAATGATCTCCGCGTCGAGCGCGCCACTTTGCACGATGGCGACAACATTCACATCGGCAAGCACAAAATCAAGGTCGACGCCAGCGGCGATGCCCCCGTACCCTGGGACTCCGGCCGCAAGGCTGCCGCGCCGCGCATCGACGAAACCATGGTGCTGGACACCAAGGAACGCCGCCAGATGCTCCAGCAGGCCGCGGCCATGGGCGAATCCATGCAGTTTGCCGGGACGCGCATGAAAGTTCCGACCCTCGTCGTTCTCAATGGCCAGACCGACCAAAAAGAATATGTTCTGACCAACAGACTCACGGTCATCGGAAAATCCGCAATGGCCACGGTTCGCCTGAAGGGCTGGTTCAAACCGCAAATGGCCGCACAGATCAATCAGCGCGATGACGGCTATTACCTCGGGCCGGGCGACAAGGTGCCCAAGATTAACGGCAATCCCATCTCCGGGCCCGTGCGCCTCAATGACGGCGATCTCGTTGAGGTCTCCGGCGTCCGGCTGAACTTCCTCTTCCGCGAGTAGCATCCGGCGCGCGATGGCAGCTCCGTCAGAAGGTTTCTGGCAGCGGCGGGGCGCTCTCGGCCTCTACGAATTGCTTCTGACGTGGTGGCGCCACCGCGTCTCGTTCGTCATCAGCGTTTTCATTACATTTTTTGCGTTGGTGCTTTACTACTTTACGTTCGTCGGCGAACGCACTACCCCGATATTCAACTTTATCCAGCGCCTGGAATACGATTCGCTGGACACGCGTTTTCGCTACCGCCCGTCCAGGGCCACGCCCATCGATCCACGAATCGTTATCGTGGACATCGATCAGCATTCGCAGGAAGTGCTCGGGAAGTGGCCTTTCTCCAGAACTCATTTTGCGGAGATGCTCGATGTTCTTCGCGAGGATGGCGCGAAAGTGGCCGCTTTTGACGTCACTTTCAGCAAACCGGACCAAAGCGCGGCGCCGATCCGCGCGCTGTGGGCGGAGATGGAAATCCGCCGAAAACGCGGGGAAACGATCGATCCGACGCTCTCAGCGGAAGTTCAAAAGATTGCCGCCCAGTACGACGCGGACAAACAATTCGCTACCGCCATTCAGCGCTTCGGCGCGGTTGTGCTTGGAAATTTCTTTCTGCACACCGAAGCCGACCTCCGCGGCCTGGATGACAAAACGCTGGACACCTACGCAAATCAAATCGCCTTCTATTCCTTTCCGAGCGTGCGCCCGCTTCGCCCGGAAACCGGCAAGCGCGATCGAGTCAGCCTGATGGAGAAATTTCAGCCGGACAATCTTTTGCCCAAAGGCACGGAAGCAAACCTGGAAGTCCTCACCAGCGCGCTGAGCGAGGAAGCCTCCTCGACCGGATTTTTTAATGTGTATCCCGACGTTGACGGCGTGGTGCGGCAGGCAAATCTCATCATCCCCTACGGACGCTCGAAAGACTTCAACGATTGGGACATTTACGCATCACTTGACGTGCAGACTGTGCGCTCCTACTTTCGCCTGCCCAACGAACAAGTTGTCCTGGAGTATGGGCCGGTGGGCGCCTATCGAATACTTTTCGGCCAATCCGCGCAGGTTCGCACGGACGATCTCGGGCGCGTGGTCATCAATTTCCACGGACCCGGCTACCACACTTACCCTCACTATTCGCTCGCCGACGTCGTGGAGAAGAAAGTTTCTCCGGATAAGTTTGCCGGCAAGATCGTGCTAATCGGTGCGACGGCGACGGGCATCGGGGATTTGCGGACGACTCCATACGGCGGGCTCGATTATCCCGGCGTGGAAATCCATGCCAACGTGATTGACTGCATTTTGCACCAGTCGTTTCTTTATCGCGGCGCGAAACAAACCCTCGCGGACGTTCTGCTGATTATTTTCTTCGGCATTCCCCTGGGAATCTGGATGGCTCTCGTTTCGCCACGCTGGATGTGGTTCGGAGCGTTCCTGATCGCGCCTCTGGTTGCGGCCGATTATTTTGCATTTCTTCGTGGCTGGTGGCTCAACTTCGGCGTTCCGGCGCTTACGCTGAGTTCCAACGTGCTGCTCGTCTCCTTGTATCGGGCGCTTTTCGAAGAAAAGGAAAAACGCCGCGTGCGTTCCGCGTTTGGCCAATACCTCAGCCCCGAAGTCATTCGCCGCCTGCTGGTAAACCCACGCCTCGTCGAACCACGAAAAACTAACATTACGGTGATGTTCAGCGACATTCGCGGCTTCACGACCATTTCCGAAAAATTGGACGCCCAGGATCTCGCAAATTTCCTCAATCAATATCTTTCGGACATGACCGGTCTCGTTTTCGAACATCACGGCACTCTGGACAAGTACATCGGCGACGCGGTGATGGCCTTCTGGGGCGCGCCGTTCGAAGAACCCGGCCATGCCGCCAGAGCCTGCGATACGGCGCTGAAAATGATGGATCGCGTCCGTGAAATGCAGAAGAAGTGGGAATCCGAAGGCAAGCCACACCTGGACATTGGCATCGGTTTAAACACCGGCGTGGCCAGCGTCGGCAACATGGGCTCAGCGCTTCGCTACGGCTACACCGCTCTCGGCGACACTGTCAATCTCTCGTCGCGCCTGGAAGGGCTGAACAAGGACTACGGCACGCATATCCTGGTCAATGAAACCACGTACTCCGCCGCCAAGGGCGACGGCTTCGTCTTTCGCGAACTCGATCTTATTCGCGTGAAAGGCAAGCTCCAGCCGGTAGCGATCTACGAACTCATCGGCCGTGCCGCCGAGAGTTCCGTCTACGGCGCTCCGGACGAAGTTCGCCATCGCCTCGACCTCTTCCATCAGGCCCACGAGCTCTACCGCAAACGCCGCTGGGAAGACGCCCAGAAATCATTCCAGACCATTCTGGACAAGTGGCCCGATGACGGCCCTTCCCGCGCCTATTGGAAGCGATGCCAGGAATACCTTTTCGATGAGCCTCCTTCCGGCTGGGACGGCGTCTTCACCATGACCCACAAATAGCGCCAGCCTCACCGCGGGGTTTTCCTCGCGCGCTGCATCACGTTCGTCCTGAATCGGCGTCCAATTTGGATGGACCGCTCCATGTGCCAGGTGTCAGAATGTCCGCATCGAATTGGTGTGGCGGCAAGGGGAGCGGTGCCTTTCGATGTTTCTAACTGGGACAAAGCTCAAGACTTAAATCGTCTATCCCGGCGCGGGTGTGTACGTTTTTCTCGCAGAGCGGCGTACCCGAACAAACGCTCCCAGGAATCTAAGTTGAATCTGTAATGGGTGAGCGGCCCGTAGCAACAAACGGGTGCCACCGGTGTAAGAGAGCGACCTAAGAGTTTATGTGGATTGTCCGATTAGCGCTGCGGAGGCCATACACCTTTGTGGTGATGGCGCTCGCGATCATCCTGTTGTTTCCGGTGGTGCTCCTGCGCACACCTGTGGACATCTTTCCTGACATCAACATTCCGGTCATTTCTCTGGTCTGGACTTACACCGGCCTGGAACCTCAGGAGATGGAGCAGCGCATCACCTCCAACGTCGAACGAGGCATCCAGACTCTTGTTAATGACGTTGAGCATACCGAGTCGCAGTCGTTTAACGGGATCGCCATCATCAAGGTTTTCTTTCAACCAGGCGCCAATATCCAAACCTCGCTGGCCCAGACGACTGCAATTTCACAGACATTCTTGCGGTTTCTCCCGCAAGGAACCACTCCGCCCCTGGTGATCATCTATTCGGCGTCGACCGTGCCGGTCATTCAGATCGGCTTGACCAGCGACACGCTCAGCGAGCAGCAGCTTTTCGATTTCGGTAACTATTTTATCCGCACGCAGCTTGCTACCGTGCCCGGCGCCGCGACGCCGTTCCCCTACGGCGGAAAGCAGCGCCTCGTGAGCGTCGATATCGATCCGGCGGCGCTCCAGGCTAAGGGCCTCTCCGCGGTGGACATCGTGAACGCCGTCAATGCGCAAAACCTGATTCTCCCTACGGGAACCGCGAAGCTCGGTACCCTTGAGTACAACGTGGAGATGAACGGCAGCCCGCAAACCATCGAGGAACTCAACGATCTCCCCGTCAAGACCGTCAATGGCGCCACGATTTATATGAAGGAAGTTGCGCACGTGCGCGACGGCTTTTCCCCGCAGACCAACATCGTATTGTCCAACGGTCAGCGCGGCGTGCTCATGAGTATCTACAAGGTTGGCGCCGCCTCCACCATCTCCATCGTCGACGGCGTCAAGCGTATGCTCGAGTACAGCAAAGGCTCGGTCCCCGAAGGCATGCGCATCTCCACCTTTTTCGACCAGTCGCTCTACGTGCGCGCTTCCATACAGGGAGTCATCCGCGAAGCGATTATCGCCGCCTGCCTCACGGCCGCCATGATTCTGCTCTTTCTTGGAAACTGGAAAAGCACGGTGATCATTGCCGTTTCCATTCCGCTATCGATCCTCGTCAGCATTCTCTGCCTCAGCGCGCTGGGCCAAACCATCAATATCATGACCTTGGGCGGCCTTGCGCTCGCAGTCGGAATTCTCGTGGATGACGCCACCGTTGAGATCGAAAACATCAACCGCAATCTGGCCATGGGCAAGGAAACCGTTCAGGCCATCCTCGACGGCGCGCAGCAGATTGCTGTGCCCGCTTTCGTTTCCACACTGTGCATTTGCATCGTCTTTATTCCGATGTTTTTTCTTTCCGGCGTAGCCAAGTTCCTGTTCATCCCGCTCGCTGAAGCCGTAAGCTTTGCCATGCTGGCTTCCTACATGTGGTCGCGCACGATCGTGCCGACGCTGGCCATGTATCTGCTGAGCTCGGAAGACGAATATCACCCCGAGGAGCACATCGGCGAAAAGATGGGCTTCTTCCGGCGCTATCAACAAGGATTTGAGCGCAGTTTTGAAAAGTTTCGCGAAGGCTACCGCGGAGCCCTGGGCGCCGCTTTGCGCTCCCCGAGGCTTTTCTCCGTGTGCTTCCTCACCTTCTGTGTTTTGTCCGTGCTGCTCGTCGGCGTTCTGGGGCGTGACTTCTTTCCGAAGGTTGACGCCGGACAGATTCGCCTGCACATGCGCGCTCGTACCGGTCTGCGCATCGAGGAAACGGCGCGTCTCGCCGACCAGGTCAACGCTGTCATTCGCGACACCATCCCCAAAGACGAGCTGACCACGGTCCTCGACAATATCGGCTTGCCTTACAGCGGCATCAACCTCACTTATAGCAACGCCGGCACGATCGGGAGTTCCGACGCGGAGATTCTCGTCCAGCTGAAGGAAGTTCGTGGAAAGCCGACTAGCGGATACATCAGCGATTTGCGCGAAAAGCTGCCGCAGCGCTTTCCGGGCGTGCAGTTCTTCTTTCAGCCGGCGGACATCGTGACGCAAATCTTGAACTTCGGCACTCCCGCACCCATCGACGTGGAAGTTACCGGCATGAACCAGCGCGGAAATTATCTAGCCGGTGAAAAACTCGCCAGCGAATTCCGTCACATTCCGGGCGCGGTGGATGTCCACGTTCAGCAGGCCTTTGACAATCCTACGCTCTTTATGGAAATCGACCGGTCCCGCGCGCAATCCGTGGGCATGCAATCGCGCGACGTGGCGCAAAACGTTCTTGTTTCGCTGAGCTCCAGCTTCCAGACGGCGCCGGCTTTCTGGCTGGATCCGAAAAATGGTGTGGAGTACAACGTCGCGGTGCAGGAACCGCAGTATCGCGTGGACTCCTACCAGGCGCTGCAAAATACGCCCGTCAGCGGCAGCGCTCCCGGCTCGCGGCCGCAAATCCTGGGGAACCTGGTAACTACGTCGACGACGGCCCGGCCCGCGGAAATCTCGCATTACACCACGCAGCCGATGATCAACATCTATGCGGCCGTGGATGGCCGCGACCTCGGCGGCGTCGCCGATGAAGTGGAAAAGCGCGTTCAAGCCATTGAAAAGGATTTGCCGAAGGGCAGTCACATTGTCGTTCGCGGACAAGTCCAAACGATGAAGAGTTCCTTTACCGGCCTGGGCTTTGGTTTGCTGGGCGCGATCGTGCTTGCTTATTTGTTAATCGTGGTCAATTTTCAGTCCTGGCTCGATCCCTTCATTATCATTACCGCGCTGCCCGGCGCGCTTGCCGGCATTTGCTGGATTCTGTTGCTGACGCACACTACGCTTAACGTGCCGTCGCTGACCGGCGCCATCATGTGCATGGGCGTGGCCACGGCGAACAGCATCTTGATGGTTTCCTTCGCCCGCGAGCAAATGGACGAGGGCAAGAACGCCCGGGACGCCGCTATTGAAGCCGGTTTCGTGCGCATCCGGCCCGTGCTGATGACCGCGCTGGCCATGATCATCGGCATGCTGCCGATGGCCGTGGGTCTCGGCGAAGGCGGAGAGCAAAACGCGCCGCTTGGCCGCGCGGTGATCGGGGGGCTGATCTTTGCCACTTTCGCCACGCTCTTTTTTGTGCCGTGCGTCTTCTCGATGATCCATGGACGCCGGGAGCGGAGGTCGGGGCGGCAGGAACCTCTTTCGCCGACGATGGCCTGAAATTTTTCGGACTGGAAGTAAAGGCGGAGTTGCGGTAATGATGGAAGGTGGAGTTCAGATGGACCCTGTAGATCAAGTGCAACCGCGCGGGAAGGGCAGCCGGGTCTTCACGATTCTTTTTCTCATCGTGATCGTGCTGGTGGTCCTGGGAGCGCTAACGCTGTTCCAGCGCCGGGCACAGTACCAGGCGCTCGCCAAGGAAACCGAAACGCTGGCGATCCCCACGGTGGCGGTGTTTCATGCCTCGGTGGAATCCGCGGAAGAGGACCTCGTTCTTCCAGGCGCGATGCAAGCGTATGTCGAGTCGCCCATTTATGCGCGCACCAACGGTTATCTGAAAAAGTGGTATCACGACATCGGCAGCCGCGTCCGGCAGGGCGACATGCTCGCGGACATAGACACTCCTGAAGTGGATCAGCAACTGTCACAAGCGCGGGCCGACCTGAATACCTCGCAGGCCAACGCCAATCTTTCGAAGATTACCGCGACGCGTTACCAGGAACTGATCAAAACGGACGGCGTCTCCAAGCAGGAAGTCGATAACGCTGTCGGCGATTTGGAAGCCAAAGTCGCCAGCGTGAAATCGGCGGAAGCCAACGTGCGCAGGCTCGAAGATTTGGAATCGTTCAAGCATGTTTACGCGCCCTTCAGCGGGGTGATTACGCGCCGCAGTGTCGACACTGGCACTTTGATCAACGCGGGGAACGGCGGCGCATCACAGCAGCTTTTCTCTCTCGCGCAAACGGATCCCATTCGCGTCTACGTCAGCGTGCCGGAAGCCTACGCGTCCTCGATTCATGCGGGGCTCGGGGCTTACCTGGAGCTCACGCAGTATCCGGGCCAGAAATTCCAGGGCAAAGTGGTGCGCACGGCGGAGTCGATTGATCCCGGCACGCGCACCCTGCTCACGGAAGTGGACGTGCCGAATCACAATGGCGCGCTGCTCCCCGGCGGCTATTCGCAGGCCCACTTGCAAGTGAAGGTGACTGGCGCACGCCTGGCTGTGCCCGTAAACGCGCTGTTATTTCGCTCGGAAGGACTTCGTGCCGTGGTTGTAGATGCAAATCATAAGACGCATCTTAAATCGCTCAGTGTCGGCCGCGATTACGGCACCACTCTCGAAGTCCTGCAAGGACTCGACGCCAGCGACTGGATTGTGCTGAATCCTGCTGATTCCCTCGACGAAGGACAGGAAGTCCATGTCAAGGAAATCGCGCTGAGCCGCCCGCCGGGCCAGCCCGCACCTCAGCCGAACTCTGCGCCAGGGGCCAAGAAATAATAATGAATCGCAACAGGCATTTCCCCGCCCTGATCGGGCTGGCTGTCAGTGCCCTCATCGGTGGTTGCACGGTGGGGCCGAAGTATCAGCGGGCTACGGCGCCCGTACCCGCAAAATGGGACGTCTCGGAGCCCTGGCGGGAGAGCTCACCAAAAGATGGTGTTCCGAAGGGCGAATGGTGGAGTGTTTTCCATGATGACGCATTGAGCGCGCTGGAAAAACAATCGCTCGATGCGAATCAGACCATCAAAATTTCCGTAGCGCGGCTGGAGCAGGCGCGCGCGTCCGCCGCGGTCCAGATCGCGACGCAATTCCCTACACTTTCGGTCGCTCCCGGCACCGAGCGCCAGCGGCTATCGGGAAACCGGCCCGCCAGCAGCAACTTTCCCGTAAGGTCGCCCGTATCACAGACCAACAATATTTTGCCGTTTACCGTGGGCTACGAAGTGGACCTGTTCGGCCGGCGCCGCCGCAGCATTGAGGCAGCGCAGGCATCGTACCAAGCGAGCGCGGCCGATCTCGAGAACGTGCGGCTGGTGATCACGGCGGAGCTGGCCGGCGATTATTTCACGCTCCGGCAGCTCGATACCGAGCTGGGAATTCTGAATCGCACGGTGGAGACTCTGCAAAAAGGGCTGCAACTGGTGGATTCACGGCATAAGGGCGGCGTGGCTTCCGGGCTGGACGTTGCGGAAGAAGAGACGCTCCTGAATACCACGCGGACGCAGGCCATTCTTCTCCAGCAGCAAAGAAAGCAGTTCGAAGATGCAATCGCGGTCCTCATCGGAAAACCTGCGCCGGACTTTCATCTTTCGCCGGCGGAATTGAAAGATGTTCCGTTGGCGCTCGACGCTGGTTTGCCTTCGGATTTGCTGGAACGGCGGCCGGACGTCGCGGAAGCCGAGCGGCAGATGGCCGTGGCGAACGCGGAAATCGGAATCGCCCGAGCAGCCTACTATCCTTCGCTGAATCTTTTTGGGAATGGTGGCTGGCAGGCCGCTGATATCGCCAAGCTGATGAACGTGCAAAGCACGTTCTGGGCGGTCGGCGCCAACGTCGCGGAAAGTATTTTCACTGGCGGCGGGCGGAGAGCGCAGGTGCAATTCGCCAAAGCTGGCTACGACGCAAGCGTGGCAGCTTACCGCGATAGCGTCTTGAACGCCTTCCGCGAAGTTCAGGATGACGTAACCGGTTTGACCGTGCTGGACCAGGCGAACCAGTCCCAGCAGCAGGCCGTCGATTCGGCGCGGCGTACGCTGGACATCGCCACCAGCCGCTATACCGGCGGCCTCGTCAACTATCTGGATGTCGTCAACGCGCAGCAGAATCTGCTCAACAATGAACAGCAACTCGCCGTGATTCACGGACAGCGGTTGGTGACGAACGTGCTCCTTATCAAAGCGCTGGGCGGCGGCTGGGATGCGTCGAGTCTTTCCGCGGTTCAAGTGAAGTCAAGGCTGAAGGACGTTGTAGCCCCGTGAGAATGGCGGATCTTACGAATGAATCTGCGCGGCGATCTGTTGCCGGTTCATTGCGATCCAGCCCTCACTACAAAATATTTTGCGTGGCACGCGGCCGCTTTTCGCTTTCATCTCACCGGAAAAGATTACTCTTATAGCCGTGAGTGTTGCCGGCGATCGCAAGCAATTGCGGAATGGCCGCTAGCGTGTGCCATCTTCTCGAGTGTCCCATTTTCCAGCTAATCCAGTTAAGGCCAAGGCCAGTGGCCATCGCCAGTCCCACCGCGTAATAGGCGGGCGCAGGCAGCTTCACAAAAGGTCTTGTCAGAGGATCCGCTTCGTACCACCAGGAATGCTTTCTTTCTTTCAGTGTTTGGTGCATGTCCGCCAAACTTGCTCCATAGACTGCCGCGCTCAGAATCAGAAACTGCTTTTTGTGGAAGCGCACCGGGGGCGGTGTCTTTCCGTCATTGGTTTTCCTTAACCCAATTGGCGCAGGGGATTCGGTTTTGAAGCCGGAATTTTTGACTTCGCGTGCGAACGCGGCCCATCGCGAGGGGAGGCCAGCTGAATAAGTTTGCGCCTTACTTTCGGAAGCAAAAAAGAACGTTGTCAGAATCGCTGCGCCGAAGAGGCTTCGATATTTCATGATTTCTGGCTGAAACTGTTCAGAACCCCTCTATGGCAAGGCAATCGTCTGCCCATTGCATTTGGAGATGCTTGTGCCCATGACTCCTGCCGGGTGACATTGCAGAAGTTCTCTGTTTGGCTCTAGCTGTGGGCGCTAGGAGGGACCGCCAGTGATACAAAACCTCGTTTCAAGCAGCGGACGGAAGGATCGATCGAAGTGTTTCACTCTGCTCCACGCTGTGGCGCTTTGGAGCAATTCTTGTCAGATGAGAATTTTCTTAGGGGTTGCCTGTGTCGTGCAGCGAAACGA
>WNFS01001835.1_pt1 | contig 15904 bp, 20 predicted proteins | sample 5400141 | NCBI WGS metagenome assembly WNFS01 (sample SAMN13153358, study PRJNA577476) | soil metagenome | isolation source: 60 cm saprolite under Madrone tree | place: USA:California | collected 2016-06-14
GTATAGAAAGATCTCTCCTGAGCTCTATTGGGGCTTTGAGGAAAAGGCTACTCGCTACAACAAATATCTCATCGCGGAACCTGAGAAGGCGCTACTGGATTGGATCTACCTAAACCGTCAAGAAGGACTTCCGACGCCCTTAGACGAACTCCACTTGCAGTTTCTAACTCCGGCCAAGCTCCGAGACTACGCACAACGATTTCCGCGCACAGTGGGCGAGACGATTAAGGATTTGTTGGTTGAAACAGCCTACCCGTCGCAAAATCCCGACGACAGACGGTCAAGGGCAGGGCGATGAATGTAACGGAGTTCGGAAACTACGAGCGCGGCAGAGGGACCACAACGGTTTTTATGGTTTAGCGGTCGTTGTTCTCAATTCTAAAAATGATAAAGTCTCTGACGATGTCGTCCAGCCTGAAGAGCGTTAGGAATGGAGGTTGCTCCCGCCAAAATTCATCAGGGTTCGTGGGGTCTTTCCATAGACGCGTTCCTCCAGCGAACTCTCGCCACTCAGTTTGAGCAGAATGCACGTAGGCCGACCTGAGCTTTTGGTAGGCGTGTTTGAGCATAGCTTCCACTTTAGGGCGGCGTTCTTCGCTTACCCGTACAATGCTGCAGACAGTGAGGTGCTGGGACTTCTCGCGTCTCGTTCTCTGTGGTTTCCAAAGTGTCATAGCTCGTCACAGCAAGCACCGATCTCAGATCACGAGAGAGTAGGCCGTGCTTCTTCCCCCGGCCTTTTCCTGTTTGAGAATACCTTTGCCGATTAAGTCTTGGATGTCTCGCAAAGCTGTATCGTGCGAACTCTTTGTGAGTTTCGCCCACTTTTCGGTTGTCAACTTTCCCTCAAAGCCATCCAACAACAGATTCACTATCTTTTTCTGTCGGTCGCTGACCACGATTGATTCTTGCTTGACTCGCCGCCAGAATGCTTCCTTTTCCAAGACGCTGCCTGTCAGCATGTTTGCTTTTTCAATTGCGCGACTAAGGCAGCCTAGAAACCAATTCAACCAATCGGTTACGTCCATTCCGCCCTTCTGCGTATTTTCAAGAATCTGGTAGTAGCTCCGTCGGTCTTCCCGGATTTGGGAGGACATGCTGTAGAAGCGCTGTGCGCTGTTCTCCAATCGAGCCAGAGACATTTCCGTGACGGCGCGCGCGATTCTTCCATTACCATCTGCGAACGGATGAATCGTGACGAAGTAGAGATGCGCTAACCCAGCCTTGATGAGAAGCTCGATTTCTTCGCCACTGTTGAACCAATTAAGGAATGCGGCTATTTCTGGTCCGACACGTTCCGCAACCGGGGCCTCAAAATGAACCTTCTCATTTCCTTCCGCTCCGGAGACAACCTGCATTCCTCCCTCGCGCCATGCCGCAGTTCGAAGCTTGAAAATTCCGCTGCGCCCGCTCGGAAACAATGCTCCATGCCATCCGAATAACCTCTCGTCCGTTAGCGGTGTCGCATATTTCTGCGTAGCATCCAGCATCATTTCGACGATACCTTCAATATTGCGATCCGCCGGAGGGGCACCGGCGACGCTCAGGCCCATTCGACGTGCAAGGGATGAGCGGACGCTCTCTGGATTGAGCACAGCTCCCTCGATCGCAGAAGATTTGACTGTTTCTTCGGTGAGAGCAGCAAGCGTTGCTTCTTTTTGAAGCGGGTAACCTAACGTGCGCATCTTTCCAAGAAGCAAGCCTTGCTGATAGCGCGCGGCGGATAGAGGAGCAACGAGACTGTTCACTTGCCAAGTGAACTGTGGCCATTCCGCTGCTTCGTGAATGTATCTCATAATCTACGCATATTCTACGGATTATTCTACGCATCAGTCAAACGCAATCTACGCGTATTCTACGCACAAATCAACGCGAGAGACGTATGAGATCTGACTACAGCGGATGGATGTCTCCCTCCCCCGTGCGGGCATCGCCAAATCCCTCGAAGGCTTCGCTCACAACCGCTTCAAGAGAGGCGACCTCGGCATCCGTCAGTTTCTCGAATTCGTCCGTCCGCCGCCTCTTCGGCAATTTCCCTTTGTTCTGACGTATGAACATCAGAATATTTTCAGCCACCCAGTCGGGCATTTCGACCGTATTCATGATGCGCCGCAGCGCCTCGTCATGACGGCGAAGATAGTCGATTTCGCGCGGCAAATCCTGCTCGACTGTCCGCTTGACGCAGGCATAAAGAAATTCCGCCGCCGCCGTGGCGTCAAAATACCGGTACAGATCAGCAGTATCGTTCAGCAGCTCCACATTCCGTTCCGGTGTCGGCCGCCACTCGATGAAACTCATCAACGGTCCCGAATGACTCTGAAGCGTCCTTCGGTATTCATCGATCCGGTCAAACATGACCGAGGACACGGGAAACACCATGCCCGGCGGCGTGAATTTCCGCTCCGCAAGCACATGATGAACGAGGCAGCGATGCAGCCTCCCGTTCCCGTCCTGAAAAGGATGGACGTAGATAAATCCGAACGCCGTGGCTGCCGCCTGCAGAACTGCGTCGACATCATCTGCGCTCATCCGGTCGTTCGTTTCCAGCATTTCCGTCATCAGGTCTTCCAGGTCTGAAGGCCTCGCGCCGATAAACTCCGGCAATGGCTCACCATTGTGATCGCGCTCGCCCATGAATACGCCATCCGGCCGCAGGCCGACGCGCACAAACCGTTGGTCCTCTATCAGAACCCCTTGAAGCCGAACGATCTCATCAAGAGTAAGTTTGTTCTTGCCCGCCTGCAGAACGGCCCGGCCCCACCGCTCCAGTCGATTGCGCGGAGGCCGTTCGCCCTCTATTTCAAAACTCGCAAGGCTATCGGCCAGAAGCAGGAAACTTGCCGCGCGGGAAACCAGATGCGCGCCCGTGCGCCCCAGCGTTTCGGTTGCCCTCTCCGCAAGCCCGCTTTGCGTAAGCTCTGTCAACAATTCCGTCCGTCGTATGATCGGACAAAATCCGCCGCTGCCGAGAAGGTTGTCCCTCACACGGTGCCGCTTCGAAAGACGCGGCTTGCCCGTGAAGTACGCCGCCGGATCAAGGACGTCCACAGCCGGAACCCCCGGATCGTCCGGCACATCCAGTTTGCGTCCCGTCATCAGCTCATACAGAAACCACGCGCGCCGCGAGGGGGTTCCGGTCGGAGTCGCCTTGACAAACGCTTCCAAAACCTTCGCATCCACCGCATCGAAAATCCGCTTCAGTAGAAGCATGTCGAGATTTTCGTTACGAAGAGCAAAGCTCAGGTGATCTCCGAAGGTTTCCCCCGGCCAATACCTTCTGTCGAAAACGCGCCAGGCCCTTTCCTCGCGTATGCTCCCGCTGACGTGCTTGTCCGATACGCAAGCAGGGTTGCGCACAGGCCCCTTGGCCGCGAGGGCCTGGGTCAGCGCCGCCCAGCCCGCGAGGCGGCTTTCCTCCGGAACCAGTACACCCTGAAAGATATTTACGCCTTTGTTTTCTATACGCATCGTCGAAATACACCTATCGTCTGTCGAAAATGACCACTTATCTATACAAATCGTCGAAAACAATATAGCAGGGCCAAGCGTCGAAAATCAACTACCGTGTATCGAAAAACCAAACCATTTCAGGAGATACGTCGAAAAACATGTTTTCGACCCCTTTAAGGATAAAAAGCCCTCCAGCATCTCCGCCGCCTCCACCGCCGCCGCTCCCTCTTCCCGTCGTCATGGCCATGGCCATCGTGGTCATCATGACCATCGTCATCATCGTCCCCCTTCACCACGAGCGCGTTGCCTCGGATCGCGCAGAAGCAAAAAAACAGCTCATATCTATCAATTCAGTATTTGCGAGGGTGATTTGTGTCGCTCAAAATGGTGAAGGTTCAAAATTCTTTCAGAATTGGCAAATTTCTCCGTACTGGAAGTTCTCGGATCGGCTACGGGCGAATGGCTATAGGCGCAGGAGTGCAGCCATGATGCGTTCTAGCTTCCTTCCATAGCGATTTAGATCGAGGACGCGACGCTGCTGAGGGCAAGATAAACGCTCCTCGCATAGAAGCATTTCGTCGTGGTGCCGTGGACTATCGACCGCTCTAAGTCCCTGTCATTTTGGGCAAGGATTCTGACGCACGCTGCGCGGATGCGATCGTGTTCGTCCTGAAGGCAATCGTAGGCGCGAGCGAAATTCCGGTGCATCACACGCTCCTGTCTTGTTGGTTTCGGACGAAGACTCGAAGCTGCTCGAAGTCGCCGGATTTCCAGTCGCTGAGGTCACCTTCCTCAATGGTCATGCGAGTGGCAATCCTCCAGCAAAGTTCGGTCTTGTCCACGAACCGGACGTGAATATAAAGGAGACCTTCCTCAAATTTGTGCTCAACCCAGTCCACGACTTTCCCGTGCAAACTGCGATACTGCCGGCCGGGACCGAACTGACGGGGAGCGGAGAATGTTGCCTTTTTCTTCTTCATGAGTGACGGCCCTCCTTTTTCGGCATTCGGAGAGGACGGGAAACTTTGGTTCGTGGTCGAGATTCCTTTGAACTCGTTCGACTCGTGCGGATCCTTTTCGGCCCAAGAGTCTTTCTCTGACGCGCCCACCTTTCGTCATAACGGTCTTCATCAGACCAATCCCAGTCGGGAAGGATGACGACTCGTGGGGACAGTCCCTTCCGCTTCCGTCTCTGCTCTGAGTCCCGGATTTCGAGGTAGATGTCATCCCGGTCCTTCAGCTTTTCGTCAAAGGCGCGCTGAAACCGGTAGGCCCACTTGGCGTCGTCTTCAACAATTTTTTCGAAGTTGTCGAAGAACTCGCGGTTCGCGTACACACGTGCGATCTCGACATCGGAGTGGGCGTGCTGAATGAGAACACGTTTAAAGAAGGGAACAGACTCCAAACGCTCTAGGTCCACGATGAGCTGATCAAACGATTGGTTGAGCTCGAGGAATTGCTGAAACAGCTGGAGTTTCATAGTCGGTCACCTCCAGCGTCCCAGGAGAGGGAAGTCCCAACGGTCCCTAAGCAGTAAGGGCCAAGTTGCAACAACTGACTGAGAAAAGTCAGAGGAAATCTGAAAGAGGCCCAAGCCGGGAAGGCTCGCCTCGGGTCGAGTTGCACCTTGGATGGGAAACGGATAACTTCTGTTGCAGCCATCGTTGCACCTCAGACGTGCACTTTGGTCAGGGGCGCGTAGGTGCTGATAACACCTGCGCGTTCCGCTACGGTTAACTGTCTAGTTTGCGGCGCTTTCTCCGAGCGCCTTTACCCCAATAATGTTCAGCCTTATATCTTCTTGCCGCATCGAGGTCAGCCTCGGACCAGAGTCGGACCTTGACACCACCAACAAAGCTAAGTTTCGGCGCGGCAACCCTTTTCTCCTTAACCCACCGGTGAAGAGTATCAGTGCCGATTCCTAGAACTTCCGCCACCTGTGCAGTTGAGTAGGCTGCCATTTATAGAATCCAGTAGGTCACCGTGATTTGTCAAGTAAAAAATCAAACCCGGATAAGCGCGATGGAACGGATCCAGGCAACTGGAGAGCTTACCTCAACTTTGACCGAAAATCGGCCCGAACAATATCCTAGATCGACGTATGCCGGTTCAGGAAGCAGACTTAGTGCGATCAAATGAGTCAACGATTTTAAGTCCTGCTCATTCGTATTTAGTGGCTCGGCACAGTGCCAATTCCGAGTCGACCAGTTCTTTCTCTTTGGCCCATTGAACAAATCCTGGACCGCTCTTCACCAAGGCATCGAAGATCCGACTCGCCTCTCCATACAACGCCAGAGCTGCGGTATGCGTTCCAACCTTGGACTCCAGTCTCGCGATCTTTACGCAGGCCACTGCGAACTCGCGTTGCCAACGCGCATTGCTCGGGTCCAGCTCCGCCAGCCGCCGACTGGTCGTCAGAAACTCCTCAAACTCTGCCTGCGCTTCCCCCAGCTTGCCCTGTGCCTGAAGCACATTGCCCACGTGGCTATGGGCCACCGCTAAGGAGATCACGATATGGACTGGCACACCTGTTTTCGTGCAGAGAAATAAACGCTTCCCTACAAAACGCTCTGCAGAGAGATTAACGACGTTGCTGATTCTCATTCCGCTAAAGCGCAGTAGCAGAACGAAAGCGCGGAGGCGCCATCCCCTAGTGCCGGGCGTACAACCAGCCTGCGCCGTCGCAATGGCCGCAACGAGTCGTTCCTGTGATCCCCGCACCCGCGCACGCAGCACATTGTTTCCAATCGTCAGCGCTGAGAGCGCTTCCATTGACTCCGATGCATCTCTTCCCTGCGACCATTTGTTGACACTGCCCGTTAATGACATTCGGAGCGTATGAAACAGCGCCGCATCGCGTGCAGACGGCCACGGGCTTAGGTTCTGTGCTCCCGTTGGCTCTCGTTTCTTGCTCTTCGAGGACTGCCTTCAGTTCAGGCCGGTTCTGATTCAGGCATGAGTGGGTCGGGGGAGGCGGCAACTCGCTTTCTTTCGCGGGGGTCCTGGGCCAGTCGAATGAACAGGAATCACACACGTATCGAAACAGGTTCGGGAAAATCTCCCTCTTTTCAAGTGGCACAGGCCCCCATCTGACATATTGGAGCAACACAACCCAAGGCTTCGCGTCATCTGTCCATTTTGCGACGACGCATAGCCTATTCAGCTACCACCGATACTGGAATCCCCTCGTTTTCAAATCAGATTCTCGCTTACGTTGTGTCCGTGAAGTGTCTCGGAGCAATGGTGACTATCAGCCAGGTAGAGCCGAGGCGGAACTCGGACAAATGTTCGAGTTCGACGGCATGAACTCGTTCGCCGTTTACGTATATGCCATTCGCGGAGTCCAGATCGCATAGCCGGACCATGTCACGCGTCACGTCTATAACGCAATGCACAGCAGAAATCTGTGGGTCATCAATTTTGATGTCGGCGCTGCCGCCTGTCCGCCCTATGCTGGTCCTTGCTTTGGTCAGTTGGTGCGTCAGGCCGTTCGAGGAACCAGCCATGACAGAAATTGTGATCCTCCTATCGCCCGGCAGTGAGAGAGCTGACATTTTGCTTATTACGGAATCGCACCACGCCGACGCTGTCTGTGCTTTTTGAACGCGATGCACGTGTCCAAGCGCGGGCTTCAGCCACCAATAGCCCGCCGCTGCAAGGCGGATTGCTGGTGATGGCGGAATTTTTTCAGCGGGTATTTGCCAAAGCGCCTTCTTACTTGCCCAGACTCTTCAACATGCGGTGCCGCAATTTACCGAGTTCGCGATTCAAAAAATGCTTGCGCCCGAAGAAAGGCAATGAAGGAGCACGACGGTTCTCCACTTTGCTGCGCGCCAGCTTTAATCGTGCATCTTCGCCGAACAATTCAATGGCATGGTCCAGCCTATCTAAAGCCATCTGGCGTCGCCCTGCCAATGCATACACCTGTACCAGATTCAGATGAAGTTGGATCTCTTTAGGTTTTAGATCTACCGCTATTTCGCAAAGCGCCGAGGCTTGATCCCACTTCCGTTCCGCACGCGCAATCGCCAATCCAAGAAACGAACTATAGTACGCATTATGCTTGTCGCTTTCGAACGCACGCCTCAAACTCTCCAGGGCCTTTTGCGGGTATTCGTTCTTGAGGAGCTCGACACCCTTCCTGAACTCATCCACGGGATCGTGCTCTACTGTGACCGTGGTTTTCTCCGTAGCAAATCCGAGGTTCATGGAGGTCCTCTGGTCCTGAATGTGGACGACTGTCCTAATCTAGATGGATTACTTGCGCGGAGTCTACTGGCCTAACGGTCAGTGTTAACAAAAAAGATGCAAACCGGACGTGTAATCTTCAATTGTCAAGTGATCCGACGCAATATAAAAGGGCAGTTCTAACTTCGTCTGGCAAGCTGGTGATGGAATGCTCCACCGAAACCAAGCCCAGCACCATTCTCCAGTTTTTCCAAGGGCTACAGAATTTGGTTGGCCGCACTAGCGGACTCGCGAGAATCATATGATGAACCGGCGAACAGAACCCAGCGGGGCTAGGCTTGAGCTCCGGCGCTCAAGGCGAGTGCCTGCGCAGTTACCTGTGGTCGTGTACGGCAAGACGACCGACGGAAATTCATTCGCAGATCCCACGCGCGCTGTCGTACTAAGTGCACACGGTTGTCTCATTACTTTGTCGGCGTCCGTCCGATTGGGCGAAAAGCTTATCCTGCGGAATGTCGCCAACCGTGGGGAACAGAACTGCCGAGTTGTGTACCTAGGTGAGAAACATGGCGGCAGAACCGAAGTTGGCCTTCGCTTCAAATCCGCCGCCCCGCAGTTTTGGGGCCTTGAGCACACACCTCCAGATTGGAAGAAGTTCTTGAGCTAAATTTTTCCTCACGCAATAAAGCATTCAGGGAAGGCAGGTACCCGCATCCAGCGCTTCACCAAGTGCCGGATTAACGCGGAAATCGTACAAGTGGATTGACTTCTCCGGTTAGACACTCTCCATAAACTTGTTGATAAGTCCTTTCAAAAGACAACTCAGTTATTTCGGAGCAACTTTGGCTAGAGTGACGGTCTTGGGATCGACCGTGACCTCCTTCAAGCGCGCAACAACCTCTGGTGTCCCGCCTTCTTGATAATGTCCGCCCAGGTATTTGGCAAAAAACCTCTCCGTGGCCATGAAGGAAGCCATGTTGTTTACGGGCCGGGCAAAACCGTCTTCGGGAGCCCCCTGTTACTTTTGACAATTCCGTTATCTGGGCAACAAAGGCAGGATGATGCGCTCTGCGTGAACATCTCGCGGCTTGTTTCCACGAAGCGCCATGCACTAATGATTTTTGGGAGAAGGAATATAAGGAAAAAGGAGTGTCCTTATGAAGTGGACCGGAAAAATAAGTTTAGCTTTGGCGACAGTTGCCACACTGTTTGGTGTAGCGGGAACACCTTCCGCCAAAGCGGAGGAGAAGAAGCCCAACATCGTTGTCATCATGGGCGACGACATCGGCATGTGGAACATCGGTGCTTACCACCGCGGGCTGATGGCCGGCAAGACGCCGAATCTGGACAAGCTCGCTAAGGAAGGTATGTTGTTCACCGACTATTATGCCGAGGCGAGCTGCACGGCGGGTCGCGCGAACTTCATCACCGGTGAGCTGCCGATTCGTACTGGAATGACCACGGTAGGCCAAGCGGGCGCGAAAATCGGAATACCCGCGGAAGCAGTGACGATTGCCACGATATTGAAATCTATGGGGTACGCCACCGGACAGTTCGGCAAGAATCACCTTGGCGATCTCAATGAATACCTGCCTTGCGTACACGGCTTCGACGAATTTTTCGGCTATCTGTATCACCTCGATGCCATGGAAGATCCGGCGCATCCTAACTATCCGCAAAATCTCTTGAACGCCGTCGGTCCGCGCAACATGGTTCATTGCTGGGCCACCGACAAGGATGACGCCACGGAAATGCCTCGGTGGGGCAAAATCGGCAAACAGAAGATTGAGGATGCCGGTACGCTGTATCCCAAACGCATGGAAACCGTGGACGACGAGATCCGCGATCTCTCGATCAAGTTCATCGAAAAGGCCAAGAGCGACAACAAGCCGTTCTTTGTGTGGATCAATCCGACGCGCATGCACATCGTTACGCACCTTTCACCAAAGTATGAATCCATGCGTAACGCGGAGAACGGCTGGTCAGAGGAAGAAGCCGGGATGGCGCAGTTGGACGACGACGTCGGCATCGTGATGAACACGCTCAAGACCATCGGCGAGGACGAAAATACGATTGTGCTGTTCACCACCGAGAACGGCACAGAAGTATTCACGTGGCCAGATGGTGGGCAGACGCCGTTCGCGCAGTCCAAGGGCACAGTTCTCGAAGGTGGTTTCCGCGTGCCCGCGCTCCTTCGCTGGCCCGGACACGTACCGGCGGACTCCGTGCAGAACGGCATTTTCTCCGGCATGGACTGGCTACCTACGTTCGTGGCGGCGGCCGGTAACCCAAACATCAGAGAAGAGTTGTTGAAAGGCAAAACGATCGGTGACCGGACCTACAAGAATCACCTAGATGGCTATAACCAGATGGCCGCGATCACCGGCAAAGGTCCGTCGGCGCGGCATGAAATCTTCTACCTCGGCGAAAGCACGGTTGGCGCGGTTCGCATTGATGACTACAAGTTCCGCTTCATTGACCAACCCCAAGGATGGCTGGGGGAAAAAACCCATCCAGATGTGCCTTACATCACCAACCTGCGTCTCGATCCGTTCGAACGCACGGGTTGGCCCAGCAATGGGACGAAAGACGGGGCGCAGCAATACTTTGATTGGTTCAAGTACCAATTCTGGCGCTTCGTGTTCGTCCAGCAGGTTATGGGCAAGGAAATCCAAACCTTCCTCGACTACCCGCCGATGCAGCGAGGCGCAAGCTTCAACCTTGATGCAATCAAGGCGGAGATGGCAAAAAGAATGGCCGAAGCGGAAGCAGCAGCCAAGGGTCCGAGCAACTAATAGTGATGGTGGCCACAAAGGTGGCTCGCGAGGGCCGCCCTTTTCTTTGCGAGATGCCAAGAGAGGAACAGGAGGATAGACCATGGGAAAGCTAGTGCGATTGGCCGCGTGTTTGAGTCTGGCGGCAGGCATCTGTATGGCGCAAGACGTGGTGAGTTTCTTGCATGGAACGGTGAAGAAAGTCGATAAGACTACGAAGACGGTTGTTATAAAAACCGCGGATGGCACGGAACACACCGTCAAGGTCACGAGCGACGCGACCGTTAAGGGCACGAAGGACGGATTTGATGGATTGAAAGAAGGAACGGAAGTGGTAGCGCGAACTACGGGAAAAGGCGTGGATGAAACCGCTGTGGACGTAGGTAAAGTCAGCAAGGATGGTTTTAAGGCGACGAAGGGCACGGTTACGAAGTTCGACAAAGATACGAAAACAGTGGTCGTGAAGACGGCCGATGGCACGGAAAAAAGCTTCGAACTAACGGACGAAGCAGTGGAAGATGCGGGGAAGGCGACGGGAAAAGGTATCGCGAAAGGCGCGAAAGTGACGGTGTATAAGATGCCGCCGCATCGCCGGCGAGGGCTCGAATCGCCTTGGGCTGAGGACGCAGCAGCAAATAGAATGCGACGACGTGCGTGATCATCAGCACGAGCACATAGATAACCGGGATAGCGTAGGTGGCGCCCAACTGTCCCGCCAGCTCTTTTTACCTAACCACAAACCGTTCTGGGTCAAGCGGTACGTACTTTGCTCGGTGACGGCGCGACAGCTTTGGCTCGTAGCAGTATGCGGAACGCCAAGCCATGGGTTATGAGAAGCAGAGGCACGTAGGCAGTCAAGATGAAATAACCAGCGCCTAACAAGCCTTGGTTATCTGGGAGTGATATGCGGCCTCCCTGGTAAAAGGCGAAGAGCAGGTCGGCAGTTCCGAAGGCATTGAAAACCCAGGTCAGCACTGTCCCCGTGTACGTTCCCAGGGTAGCCAGGGCGAGCAAAGCCAGAATGGCGGTTACGAGATCCCCGTAAGCCACTGGTTGAGCAAATGTAGCGGGTAACTCTGGAGAGACAACACCCGACACCACAAATGCCAATCCGAGGAACCTGAACCCATGCAGCAGTAGGATGGGCTTCAGATTCTCGGGGCTGGGGCGTTCTCTTAGCGCTGGCCAAATATAGTGCCACGCTACTGCTCCCCAAGCAGCCAAGCCGAACGCAACACTGATTCCGAACAAAACTGGAGATGGCATGATCGATCCTTTCCGATGCAATTCGGGCTATCACTTCTTAAAATGTGTCGAACTCCTGAAATTGATTGGGTTCCTTCCTGAATGCGAGGAAGTGTCTGGCCATGCGCTGTCTCGCACAAAGGTCCGCTGAACAGGGGACGCTCCATGGCCGGGTTTACTTATTGGTTGGGCTATCTCGCAGGAGTATCCCGAGCGGCAAGAGTGGCCCGACCGGGATGAACTGCTCGTCCACGAGGTTTTCCTTCGAGAGAGGCAGGCTTTCGATCAGGGCTCGCGCCTCCGCCACGTCCTTGCAGTTCAGTATGAAGATGACGCCCTTGCCGTCGCCTCGCGTGAACCATTGCTGAATCTTGCCGTCGAGATACAAGGGAACGGTCGCACGAATTTCGGCGGGCATGATTTTCATGACTTGCTCGACCGTAACCCCCGGTTTTGGCGAAAGGATTGTTAGCACGCCGGTGATCTTGGGCTGCGGCGGTGTGGACTGACCTTGCGCCATGGGCGCCAGGACCGTCGCGAACGCCAGCAGCAGGAAGGACATTTCAATCTGCATTGTTCAGCTCCTTTGATTCCTCGCGGAATCATCATGTGTTGGTACCGCTGGGTACCACACGCTTTTAGACGCAGCTACAAGAGAAAGGTTGCATCCGCAAGCCACAAAATTCACTTCACCCCTTACACTCATCGTGGTACTATACGGTACCATGGTCGCCAAGGAGAGGGCGATGGCTAGGGCATCGATATCAAAACGCCGCCAGAAAGGCGGCGAGGAAGCCGCGGTGCGCGAGCGCATCCTTGCGGCGGCCTTTGCGGCGTTCATGAAGAGCGGCTACGCAACGACCAGCACGCTTGAGGTCGCGACGCGCGCGCGCGTTTCGAAGAGAGAGCTTTACGCGCTAGTTGGCAACAAACAGGAAATGCTGATCGCCTGCATCAGCGAGCGCGCCAAGCGACTGGACGTGCCCGCTGACCTGCCCGTGCCGCGCGATCGCGAGACCCTGGAGCAAGTGCTGACTTCCTTCGGGACGAAGCTCGTCCGCGAGGTAACCGATCCCACGGTCATTGCGGTATTCCGACTGGCGATTGCCGAGGCGGTCCAGGCCCCGGAAGTGGCGCGTGCGCTCGACTCTACGGGACGCGCGGCAAGCCGCGCCGCCTTGCGCAAAATCATGGCGGGCGCCCAGGCGTCCGGACTGCTCACAGGCCGTCCTGCCGAACTTGCCGAGCAGTTCGCCGGTCTGCTCTGGCGCGATTTGATGGTCAGCCTGCTGCTCGGCGTCGTCGGGCGACCGAACCCCCGCGAAATCGCGGGACGTGCCCGCGACGCCGCAGCCGCCTTCCTGCAACTTCATCCGCTACCGAATGACGCGCCAGCCTGTTGACAATTCCCCCCTTGCGGACGAGAATCTAGTGGTAGGCGAACAAAAGGCGAATATAAAAACTGCTATGATTGCCCTCTCGCGGAAGCCCGGAGAACTCGATACAGGTCTCATCAGACGAGGCTTTGAAGGATTTCAGAACCGCGCAGCCGTCGAACTTCAGTCGAGTGGAGTTACGGAACTTGATGCGGTACTTGGTGGCGGTTTTCCGCGGGGGTCTCTCGTGGAATTGTGTGGCCCTGCTTCGTCCGGTCGGACGAGCCTCGCGTTTTCGCTGCTTGCGCAAGCAACCGAACGACAGGAAGCGTGTGCGTTTGTCGATGTTTCGGATTCCCTCGACCCGGTTTCTCTCGCGGCTGCGGGAGTGGAACTTCCGCGATTGCTCTGGATTCGATGCGGAGAAACCGGAGACGGAGGACCGGACCTCAAGGCATCCTCGCACTTTGCTACTGCGGATAAAGACGTAGGCAAAACTCGCGGTATCGATTCGCCAAGCAAGAAGCCAATGTCAGTACATGGTTGGCGGCATCCGCGTGAATTGATGCGTGGGGTCGATCAGGCCATTCCCTCTTTAATAGGAAAACAAACCGCATTTGCGGAGTCGGCGCAAATCCATGTCATCGCGCGCTGCGCGGGAGAGCAAGTCGAACGAGACCGAGAACTTCCGCGGAGAGGTTTTCGGCCTCCACGATCTTTGCCAGCTCTCCGCGAATCCAATCCTCCGCCTCCGGTGCGAATTGGTGGTAGAAGCGTGAAGCCGTGGAAGCGTCTCGAACAAGCGCTGAAAACAACCGACCTGCTGTTGCACGGCGGAGGATGGGGCGTTGTTGTCTTCGATCTCGGGGGAATCTCCTGGGTGGATGCACGTCGCATCGAGTTGAGCACATGGTTTCGTTTTCGGCGCGCGATTGAGAACACGCCGACGATTCTGCTTCTGTTAGGAGAACAGTCCTGTGCGAAAAGCTGCGCTTCACTGGTTCTCCTGTGCCAGCGAAGAGCGGATAACTGGAGCCGTGCGGGAGCAAGTGTTGCAACCGGTGTTTCGACATTCGAGGGATTTGAAGTTCAGGGAGAAGTGACGCGTTCGCGAGGGTTGTCCCGACCAGCAGATTCCGCTCGATGGCAGACACGCACGCCATAAGCAGCTAGAAGGTCCCGGTTTGTTTCCCTTTCCTCCACCAAGTTCAGGGGACGTACGTTGGCTTTCGCATGTTTATTCGTTCCGGATTTTCCCGTGCAGGCCGCCATTCGTCTTGAGCCGGAACTTCAAGGCAAACCCGTTGTGATTCTTGCCGGCGCTCCTACGCTGACGAAGGTATTTGCCGTCAACCAAGAGGCACGAAACCTGGGCGTCGAAACCGGGATGACGAAAGTGCAGGCGGAAGCGTTCCAGGGGATCTCCTGGCGATGGCGTTCCCCTTCTCAGGAAGCGACGGCGTATGCTGCGCTTCTCGATTGCGCATGGACGATTTCGCCGCGCGCCGAGGATGGGCCAAAGCGAAAGGAGCAGGATTTTTCCGACACGGCGGTGTTGGACATTGCCGGTTGCGAAAAACTGTTCGGTCCTCCAGAAAAAATCGCACGCGACCTAAAGCGCGTTGCCTCGGAAGTGGGACTTGAAACGAACGTCGCCGTCGCCGGAAGTCCTTTAACCGCCGTTTGCGCGGCGCAAGGTTTCGCGGGAGTTACGGTGATTCCTGCCGGAGAGGAAGGTCTTCGTATCGGAAGCCTTTCGCTCGAAGCTCTCCGAATTCCATTCGAGTTCGTCGAGACCTTGAAGCGCTGGGGGAAAAACACTTGCGCGGATTTTGCGGCCCTTCCCCAGATATCCATTGTCGAGCGGCTGGGACAGGAAGGGCTCCACTGGTGGCGTTTGGCACGGGGCACGGACGATCAACCGCTAATCGCCAAAGAGTTCCCATCGAATTTCGAAGAGCACATGGACCTGGACTCTTCGGTGGAATTGCTGGAGCCATTGCTTTTCGTTCTGAATCGGCTTCTGGAACAGTTGTGCGCGCGCCTGCGTATGCACATTCTCGCCATCGGAGAGATCAAAGTTACGCTCACGCTGGAGCGCAACGACTCGCGCACGAAGGAACCAATCTTTCACACCCGGACGATTCGACTCCCGGTGCCGGCGCGAGATAGCAAACTCCTTCTGAAACTCTTGCAGCTCGATCTTGAGAAGCACCCTCCCTCTTTGCCTGTCACCGTCGTTCGCATGTTGGCGAGTCCCGTGAAGCCGCGCTCGCAGCAGCTCGGACTGTTTCTGCCGCTCTCTCCCGATCCAGGGCGTCTGGAAGTTACGCTCGCACGAATTCAAAACACAGTGGGAGAAAACCGCGTGGGTGTGCCCGTCCTCCTTGATACGCACAATCCCAATGCGTTTCTGCAGAAGCGTTTTGTTTTGCCCGAAATGAAAGAAAAGCGCTCAGTCACAAAGAAACAAGCGACCGCAGCGATGCGTATTTTCCGACCTCCGCTTCCGGCGACCGTGGAGTTTCACGAAGGAAAGCCGGCGTTTCTCGGTTGTGAAGGCGCCCGCAGGCGAATCCTGGCGTTCGCCGGACCGTGGAGAACGAAAGGTGATTGGTGGTCGGAAACGAAATGGGCACGCGATGAATGGGACATCAAGGTGCGGCCGTTGCGTCAGAGAGTTCAATCCGAGAGTAGCCGGGAAAGTGAAGAAGAGACTGCGCTGTACCGCGTTTACAAGGACCTGCGTGCGAAGCGCTGGTTCGTGGAAGGAATCTACGATTGAAGTACGTCGAGCTCCATTCTTCGTCCGCATTCAGTTTTCTCGAAGGGGCTTCGCGCCCGGAAGACCTGGTGTCTCGCGCGAAGGAA
>WNFS01003583.1_pt1 | contig 15903 bp, 20 predicted proteins | sample 5400141 | NCBI WGS metagenome assembly WNFS01 (sample SAMN13153358, study PRJNA577476) | soil metagenome | isolation source: 60 cm saprolite under Madrone tree | place: USA:California | collected 2016-06-14
GTAGATCCGGTCTCGGATGCCCTCGGCGATCGTCACGAGCTCCGCCCTTGGGAGCTGCTCCACGGGGAGGCTGGACAGCTCCTGATCGATCGCCACCAGGGCTTGGGCCTTGATCTCGGAAGGGATGGTGTGGCCCGCCCACCGCCCTGAGCCGAGCACCTCCTCCTTGACCGACTGAATCATCCAGCGGGCCAGTCCTGAGGTATTGGCCTTCTGGCCGTTGCGGGCAACGATCCGGGAGGGCTGGGGTCGGGGATCAGGAGGCTGCGGAACGTCCTCCCAGGTCGAACGGACACCGGCGTGGCTATCTGGTGCACCTACTGTCCTAGGCTTCTTGCCTACTCTAGGCAGCCTTCCCTTAGGCAGCCGCCTGTAGGCCGGGCATGCCTTGAGGTGTGCCCGGACCGCTTGCGCGTTGCTGAATCTCCTGCGGCAGAAGTTGCAGATGGCGCCTTTCATAGGTTGCTCCTCTTGCCCGTGGCTGGGGCGTGATGCCCCTGGAAGGCCGCTGGGCATGCATGGGGATTGGAGGTCGTTTCCAAATGCGCTGGCGGAGTTTCTGAACGCCCTGACGGGCCTGCCGTGGCAGCGTCCTGGGCCAGGCGATGGGCGAGCGCAGGAGAAATGTGAAGGCGGCGGGCGGCGGCCCGGTAGCTCAGGCCTTGAGATCGAAGGGCGAGGACCTGGTCCCGGGTGACCCGTGTGCGAGGCCGACCCACGGCCTTACCCGAAGACTCGGGCTCGCTCAAGCCCTGACCGGATGCGGTCTCCGATGAGGGCTTGAGCCAACCGGCCGATGGCAGCCATGACTGTTGACACGACGGTGCACCCGTCCGCGCGACTACAGGTCTCGTGGGCTCCAGATGTTCCAGACAGCCACGGGCGCATCCGGGCGGAATCGATCGCCGGAAAGATCGAATACTTCTGGACGTGAGCGTGCCCTCGAGATCCGCGCCAGCTACAGGGGAATTCATTGCATGGCCGGCTGGCCGTAAGCGTTAGCGATGCATGGTGTGAAGCGGGCGACTGGCCGTGTGACTGGCCGTGTTTCCCAGGGTACTGGGGGGTACTTCTGGGGATCGGGCCGCTGCAGAAGTATCGGAGACTGTGGCGTTTGCTACCGGCTGATACGCGCGAATACGAGCTGATGCAGGACTGAAAATCCTCGTGTCCATTCCAGCACATTCCAGCGCACTCCTGAGCACTCCAGCACACTCCAGCGCACATGTTTTCGTTGAGGATTGATGCCTTAGGTGAGTTCGACATTCCGTAAAGCAGGGTGGGACGGAGGCTGCTGGGAGCACAGGAGTTTAAGTCCTCGGTCTTCTTGCATGTAACGTCTTGTCGATTCGACGTGCGAGCCCAGTCAGCACCTGTTTCGCCTGGCGGTATCAAGCTTGTCGTGCCCCGGCACGTTTCCTCTCGCAGTCGGCATCACGACGTGATCGCTCCCTGGGTACGGTGTAAGGGCAGCCTTGCTTTGACAGGGCGCCGCTACCCGCCTAGACTCCCGTCACGTCCTACCAGGTCACCATTCGGTTCTGTGGGAGAACCACATTGCGGCTGCATTCAGCTGGGCTCCTGTTGCTCTTGCTCCTGGGCCTCCTCGTCGCACCGCTTACCGCCGCGGCGCAGCAGACGAGGAAGGTCTGGAGGATCGGTTTCCTAGATCCTGGTTCCTCGCCCGCGAACCTCGCCGTCAAAGGTCCATTCCGCCAAGGGCTCGAGGCCCTTGGGTATGTCGAGGGTAGAGATTTCGTCATGGAGTACCGCTGGGCAGAAGGGCACCCGGACCGATTGCCCGAACTTGCGGCCGACTTGGTACGGGCACGTGTCGATGTGATCGTCACGGGCGGCTCACAAGGGACGATGGCCGCGAAACAGGCGACCCAAACCATCCCTATCGTCTTTTGGGTTGCCGGTAGTGTGGTGCAACGGGGGATAGTAGCGAGCCTGGCGCGGCCCGGCGGGAAACGTGACAGGTCTCCAGCAACAACTAAACGTGCCTAAGCTGATCCAGCTGCTCAAGGACGCCGTTCCTATGGTGACCCGGGTGGTTTACCTCTACGATCCGGCCGGTAACTCTCCCGAGGGGTTTTTGAGGACCAAACTAAAAGAGCTTCACTCTCAGGCGCAGTCGGTGAATGTGGAGGTACAGCCGGTTGCCGTCGGTGATCCGAATGGCATCTCGCAGGCGTTCACGGAGTTCGGGCGCGGCACGAGTGGACTGGTGATCGAGAATCCGCCAGCCATTATCAGTATGGCTGACCAAGTCTGTAGGCTTGCCGCCCAGCGCAGGCTACCCACAATTGGGTGGGGGGCCCGGTTCACAAGCGCTGGCTGCCTCATGTCCTACGGGGAAAATTTCGCCGACATGAGTCGCCGTGCTGCGTACTTCGTGGATAAGATCCTGAAGGGCGCCAAACCGGGCGACCTCCCCGTGGAGCGGCCGAGGAAATTCGACCTGGTCATCAACCTCAAGACCGCCAAGGCGCTCGGCCTGACCATCCCGCCGTCGCTGCTGCAGCGGGCGGATCAGGTGATCGAGTGATGGACCGGCGCACGTTCCTCGCTGGCACGGGAGCGATCCTCCTCGCCCCGCCGCTCGCCGCCGAGGCCCAGCAGGCGGTAAAGCTGTACCGGTTGGGTTTTTTGGCTCCGGGAATTCCTGGAGATATCTCGCGATCGTCGGTGCTCGTGCAAACATTGCGAGAGCTAGGATACGTCGAGGGTCAAAATCTCGTGTTGGAACGCCGCTATGCCGAAGGGAAGATTCATCGGCTTCCGGACCTAGCGGCGGAGCTTGTCCAGCTCAAGGTCGACGTGATCTTCACGGTCAGCACACCAGGGGTTCAGGCGGCCCAAAAAGCGACGAGAACGATACCGATCGTCTTCGCCGGTGTCGGCGACCCAGTAGGATCAGGCGTCGTTTCGAGTCTAGCTCGGCCCGGCGCCAACGTGACCGGGGTCTCCACCCAATTGCTCGACATAGAAGGCAAAGGACTCCAATTGTTGAAGGAGTTGATTCCCGGTGCTCGTCGGGTGGCCGTCCTCTGGAACCCCTCGAACCGAGCATCGGCTGAAGGTCTCGCGGAAGCTGAGCGGCTTGCACCCTCTCTCAATCTCAAGATCATGCCGGTAGAAATACCCAGCCCGTCCGACGTGGAGACCGCCCTGGCGCTGTTAACGCGGGACCGGCCGGACGCAGCCCTGGTACAGCCGACCGCTCCGATGTTTGAATTGCGTCGACGCATTATGGAGTTTGCTGCGCTGAACCGTGTACCCACTGTATCGTTCCTGCGCGATATGGCAGAGGCGGGAGGGCTGATCACATATGGGCCTGATTCGGCTTACCACACTCGATTGGCTGTCCGACTGATCGACAAGATCCTGAAGGGCGCCAAGCCCAGTGATCTCCCCGTCGAGCAGCCCACCAAGTTCGAGCTGGTCATCAACCTCAAGACCGCGAAGGCGCTCGGGCTGACCATTCCCCAGTCGCTGCTAGGGCGGGCGGATCAAGTGATCGAGTGACTCGACAATCTCGGTGAGCCGAAGCCGTCGGCGCACATCGGGAGCCAGGCTCCCTGCCTGTTCCATGTCGAGCGGACCGCCGCTATCCGAGCGAAGGAGGAGGGGTCCTCCACGAAACTCGTGACCCTGCTGGCTCATTTTCGTTGACAGATTCCGTTGCCCTGTTCCGTACGCTCCCAATCGCCAGACAAACAGCAAGGACTCCGGAGAATCTCTCCGAAGCCCTCGTCCTTGGCTATGGCGCACTTCCAGGATGTTGACTCAACAAGCCGTATTCGAAGATTTGAATTCTGAGATTAGTTCGAGTCCCCCTCCGCCCCGGGAATGTAGATCGGATGAAACGGCTGACCCCTACTCAACGTGGTGGCATAAAGTGCCCCACGGAGAGAACGAGGTCCAACGGCGCACTGGGGAGCAAGCCATGCGCTTCTTGTAGGGGTAGACGTGGTGGCCGACTTCGTGGCCCCGCCGGCAATGACGCCGCGCTGGATACCGCCGGGGCGACGGTCTACACTACGGACCACACTCGAGACACGGAGGGACATGATGGCTTTGAAGCCGATTGCCTACGGGCAGGCCTCATGGCACACCAACATCACGGACTTGGCGAAGCACGGGTACGCGGCGGCCGACGTCGAGACTCTTCTCGGTGCCCGGCAGCCTCGAGATCCCACTGATGGCACGGAAGCTCGCCCGCACCGGCCGTTACGCGGCGGTGTGCGCCAGCCGCCTCGTCGTCGACGGCGGGATCTACCGGCACGACTTCGTGGCGCAGGCGGTGCTGCAGGGCATCGTGCAGACCTCGCTGGAGACGGACATACCCGTGCTGTCGGCCGTGCTCACGCCGCATCACCTTCACGAACACGCCGTTCACGAGGAATTCTTCAAGCAGCACATGCTCACCAAGGGCAAGGAGCTGGCGGAGGCGCGCGTGGCGATCATCGGGCAACTCGCCGCGGTGGCCTGAAGCGTGGTGCTCAGGGCTCGCCAGCGAGCACCGGGCGCATGAAACTTCGCTCGAAGCTCACGATGCGTGAACCGAGCGCGGAGGCGAGTGAAATGACTTCGACGCGCTCGCGCGCTCCGTGCCAAAGCGCAGGGGAGATCTGATGGTACAGTTGCTCTTTCTAGTAGGCCTGATCGCATTCCTTGTGGCTGGCTGCGGGTTTACCTCGACGTCCCCTGGCGAAGCCGTTGTGTTTTCTCGATTCGGGGATGTCAATCCGAAATGCTACCCAGCCGGGTTTTACCTATACAACCCACTCACCACCTCGGTCTACCATGTTGACGTGAAGGTTCAGAAATTTGAAGTCAAAGCAGATGCGTCCAGTCGAGATTTGCAGAACGTCCATACGACGATTGTGGTGAACTTCTCCATTGATGGCACTAAATGTCATGAATTGATCAAGAACGTCGGGGCGAACTTTACCCAGCAGATTATCCTCCCCGCCGTGGAAGAGGTGACGAAAGCCTCGACGGCACTGTTTCCGGTCGAGAAGGTCATCCAGGAACGCCCGAGATTGAAGAAAGAAATCGAAGATGGATTGAAAGCGAGGCTCTCACCATATTGGATCACGGTGCAGGCCGTGTCGATTACCAATATTACGTTCTCTCCTGACTTTAGTCATGCCATTGAGCAGAAACAAGTCGAGGAACAGAACGTTCAAAAGGAAGAATTTGTTCGACAACAGGCCATCAAGAAAGGAGAGACTCAGCTCGCCTTAGCTGAAGGACAAGCGAAAGCCAATAAGCTACTTCAAGAATCGCTCAAGAGTTCACCAGAAGTGCTCCAAATGAAGGCGCTGGACAAGTGGGATGGGAAGCTCCCAACGTATATGGGTAGCGGGAGTGTTCCATTTATTCGGCTCGAACAGGGGAAATGATGCATGATCAAGCTCATTGTAGGCGCGGGAGAGGTTTTAGTCTTTCTCCTGATCCTTGTGGTATCGGGGTATCTGGTTTATGTCGGGATTAGGCTCTGGGATAAAATGCGAGCGCGAAGAATGGTTCGGCGAGTCATGAAAAGCAAGGACCCAAAGGAGCTTTTGTAATCTCGATGATCGCGCGGGCGTGTCGCGTGCGACGCGGCGTTCCCGCCGCTGGACGGACGCGAGCGTTGACACCCGCGCCGACGCCACGCGGTCGAGTTGCGGGCGCCGGGGGCGACGATCGGGCTCACCGCCTAGACGCAGCGCTCTGCTGAGCACGTACACTAAACACCAAGGGCTCCGGTGGAGTTGACCCGCTTTCTCCACGCCCCACATCCCTCACGCCCAACTCGCAAACCTCTTGTGGGAAGACCCAGTGATCGAGCGCAGAAGGTTCATTGAGATTATCGTTGGCGCCCTGCTCGCCGCGCCCCTCGCCGCCGAGGCGCAGCAATCGGGGAAGGTGTACCGGATCGTGTTCCTCGGCGCCTCCTCGCCCGAGCTCGAGTCCGAGCTTGTTGCCGCCTTCCGCGAGGGATTGCGCGATCTCGGCTACATCGAGGGCCAGAACATCATGATCGAGTACCGATGGGCAGAGGGTCGCTATGATCGCTACCCGGCGTTTGTCGCGGAGGCGGTCCGTCACAAGGTTGACGTCATTGTTACGGCTGGCACACCGGCCGCTCTCGCCGCGAAAGAGGGGACGAGAACCCTCCCTATCGTCATGGCTGCGATCGGCGATCCCATCGCCTCCGGGGTCGTTTCGAGCGTCGCCCGCCCCGGAGGGAACATCACGGGGTCGACCTCGATGACGCCCGAGATCGACGCAAAGCGGCTCGAGCTGCTGAAAGAGCTGGTGCCGGGCGCCTCCCGCATCGCGATCTTGTGGAATCCTGCCAACCCGGGCAACAGGCCCCGGATCGGTGAAATGAAGGCTGCGGCCAAGGCGCTTCGACTCACGCTGGAGCCAATCGTGGACGCCGGGGACGGCGACCAGCTCAAGAAGGGCTTCGGAGCCATCGTCGCGGCGCGTTCTCAGGCGCTGATCATGGTGTCGGATCGTGCTCTGCTGGCTCACCGGGATCGAATTGTCGACTTCGCCATGAAGCGACGGCTCCCCGGGCTCTACGCTTACCGGGAATTTGTGAAGGTGGGTGGTTTCGCGTCGTATGGGCCGAGCTATCGGGTGATGTTTCGGCGTGCAGCCGTGTATGTGGACAAGATCCTCAAGGGGGCTAAGCCGGGAGACCTCCCCATAGAGCAGCCCACCAAGTTCGAGCTGGTCATCAACCTGAAGACCGCGAAGGCGCTCGGCCTGACGATTCCGCCGTCGGTGATGGGGCGGGCGGATGAGATCATTCAGTGATGGACCGTCGCACGTTCCTCGCTGGCACTGGTGCGGTAATCCTCGCCGCGCCGCTCGTCGCCGAGGCGCAGACGGCTGGGAAGGTTCCCCAGGTCGGTCTGCTCGACTATGCGGATTTTTGGGACCCGTTGCGTCAGGGGCTGAGCGAGTCGGGCTACGTCGACGGGAAAACGATCGTGTTCGAATATCGCATGTCCCAGGCCCAAAATGAGCGATTACCCTCGCTGGCGAGGGAGCTCGTCCAGCGTCGAGTCGACGTTATCGTGACGTATGGGACGCCCGCGACTCAGGCGGCCAAGCAGGCGACGACGACCATCCCCATCGTCATGGTAGGCGTCGGCGATCCTGTGAAGACTGGGCTCGTCGCGAGCCTCGGGAGGCCGGGGGGCAACATCACAGGGAGCACCATCCTCGGTGGCGACCTCGGCGCTAAGCGCCTCCAGCTTCTCAAGGAAGCGATCCCCAGGGTCTCTCACGTCGCGTTTCTCTGGAATCCGCAGAATGCGTCCAATAGGGTTCAACTCGAGAACGTTCTGGTTAGAGCACGTGCGCTGGAGCTGACGCTGCTACCCGTGCAGGCAAGCGGGCCCGATGATCTAGACAGCGCCTTCGCAGCCATGATGAAGAAGCGGCCCGATGCGTTGATGATAACCGCCGATCCCCTACAGCAGTTGTTCGTGGGGCGGATCGTGCAGCTGGCGGCCACGCACCAGCTGCCCGCGATCTATCAAGTGAAACAGAACGTGATCGTCGGTGGCCTCATGTCCTACGGCCCCAGCCTCGCCGAGTTGTTTCGGCGCGCCGCCCCCTACGTGGACAAGATCCTCAAGGGCGCGAAGCCTGCCGACCTCCCCGTCGAGCAACCAACGAGGTTCGAGCTGGTGATCAACCTCAAGACCGCCAAGGCGCTCGGTCTAACGATCCCGCAGTCCCTGCTGGGGCGGGCGGATGAGGTCATCCAGTAGTGAACTGGCGGACGTTCTTGACCCTCGCCTCAGGTGGTTTCCTGGCTGGGCTACCACTCGCCGTCGAAGCGCAACCGACGGCCACAGTGCGAAAACTCGTCTACGTGTCCTTCAGTCCCCTTCCGAGGTTCGATGCCTCCTTCAACGGTTCGCTGCGCCGCTTAGGCTGGGAAGAGGGTCGAAATGTGGTCGTCGAGCGCCGCGTTGCTCAGTCAGAGACAATGCTGGCCGACCTGGCCGCTGAGATCGTCCGGCTTGGGCCTGACGTAATCGTTATTCCCAATGCTGGTATCGCGACTGTCATGAGGCGCGCGACGACGACCATTCCGATTGTGGTGCTGGTGGCCGGCGATCTTGTCGCCCCGGGCCTGGTTGAGACCCTGGCGCGGCCCGGGCGGAACGTGACCGGATTATCTCCATGTTCTGCTGTGGCGAATCAAGCACTGGCGGAATCAAGTCGTCCACGGTGGTGTCACCCACCGAAGCAGCCCCAGCGCGGAATCGATAGGGCGATGTGTTGAGGTCCTGGGGAAATTGCTGCCAGCCATGATCCGTACGATGGGGGAGGACACCGCCAAGCCTCCGGCGATGACATGGCCTCCGATTCGGCACCCACGAGACAAGTCCCCTCAGAACCCCGACACACCGCGTTAGCCGCGGGATGGAAACACCTCACCGACGACCACGGGCAGACGACGCGGCAGGGCCAGAAACTCGTCTTCTGTGGTAGTTACGGCGTATCTCTCAAGTTCGACACGCCTCAGCTCCACCAAAAAACTAAGGGGTTACGGGACTCCCCATAGCCCCTTTCCCTTTCCGGTGCCCAGATGGGGCCGGAACAGCACGCACGTGAGATCGCCGTACAATGGATGATGAGTTAATGCGAATGAGAGTACTCGGTTGCTGGGTGCTCGTGCTTGCCGCGATTTGCCCGCAATCTGTCAGCGCCCAGGTATTTCTCGCCGCTCGCCCCAAGCCCGCATTCGAGGTGGGCCCGCTGCTCATCACGGCGACCGTTACCGACGCGATCGCTCCGCGCACCCCTCTTCGCATCGTCTGGGGCATGGTGCCCTCGTCCGGGGCGGACTCCGGGCTCGGAGAAGACCTTTACCTGCTCTGGCCCGGGCAGATTTCCGGCACCGACGCTTCCCCGGCCGAGCCCGGTCTCGTCAGCGCGGTGGAGGGACCGGGAACTCGGGTCACGGCCAGCGGCCGTCTTTCCTTGTCCTCACGCAGCGCCGTCACCCTCGGTAGCGGCACGCGGGCCGAGGCCGCGCCGAGCGGCGCGCCCTTCGTGAGCTTCGAGCGGAAGAGCAACACCACCGAGCGCGTCAACGTGGGCAGCCTGATTCGCATTCCATGGGATCCGAAGTTCGGTGAGCGCGACCGCCTCATGATCCTGGAGATGAATGCGCACAACCAGGTCCGTCAACACCGCAGCACCTGGATCAGTGAACTGTTTTTCGGTCGGCGCTATGATGTCGCGTTGAGCTTCAACAACGTGCGGGTGCCTCCGCTCTTTGCCCTCTATCTCCGACAGCGCGAGCACGTCGTCCACCTGGCCGACGAGGTGTCCCAGCTCACGCTCAGCTTCCAGCAGGCCAAGAGCCTCCAGCTTGACGAGATCACGCCCGTCTCGGCCATGCACCGGCAGAGCGAGAGCGCGAGGAGTCCCGAGATCGTCTCGCTGGTGCTCAACCACTCCGATGGCCTGGCGCCCCAGATCCTGCAGGTCCGCTTCGGGTACTTCAGCGGGCTCTGGGCGGTTCTCCCGGTGGTGTTCACGGTGGGACTCTTCGCCCTCGGCCACCTCGCAGGGCCGCTCGTCGCGACGCTGGCGAGACGAGCACGGGCATTCGTCGCCGCCCGCCTCCACTTCGGCAGGAGACGCGGGCCAATGGAGCAGAGTACCGGCGTCATCCTGTCCAGCGAGGCTCTCGACCGCATCACGCCCGGTGAGACAACCTATCAAGAAGTCCTCCGACTCTGCGGCCCCACAGGCGAGCTCCATGAGAGTCGTACGACTCCGGAGCGGCGGCGCCTCGTATACCGAGGCCGGCGGATAGTACCCAATCGTCGGCGAACGTTCGGCTGGGTCGCGACCGTGAGTCACTGGGACATCGAGCATCACGAGGTCGTGGTCGAGTTTGACGGCGATCACGTGCGCGACCTGCAGGCCGATGTGCGGCGCATGCGCGGTGTACCCGGCGACGACAGTTCCCCGGGTCGACGTTGACACAGATCCTGGGTCCGAATGATTCGCCGGCGCTGAAACATGCTCTGCCGATGAGCCACATACTGACGGTCGGCGTAGCCCTGCTGATCGCGGCTCTCGGAGTCGCGGCATGCGCGGGACAATCGGACGAGGAGCGGTGCAAGACTGGCGGCGGCGTATGGAAGCAAGACTCCTGCGAGAACTCCAGCCGATAAGAGCTCAGGTGAAAGCGGTGGCCGGTCCGAGCGGTTTCCCCCACAGGGTCCCGGACTCCTACTCGACCTGATCCTGCTCGTCTGACCCACGCGGTCGCGGCTTCATATTCCATCACGCGCGACACATGCACACTTCACACCGTCACCGCACACTTCAACCAAGACCTAGCTCGGCCATGTGCACCAACCGTCTCTTCCAAGAGACCAGGTGGTGCGAGGGGAGGTGACAACCATGAAGCTCGGTACAGTTGGGCGCCTCGCAACCGTCCTTCTGCTCGTCGGCGCCGTCGCCATCTCCGTAACGGGATGCGTGCTGGTGCCGGTGCCGTATCCAGTCGGCGGCGACGGACACTACGGACACGGTGAGCAGGACGGACGCCCGTATCGCAGGTAACACCAGGGCTTCTTGCCCTGCGGGCGCCGTCTAGCGCTGCGCGGGTTGGGGCGACTGCGGCTCAGTACGATTCGGCGAGAGGCGATTGGCAGGCTCGCCCGGCAGTCGGCGTGCCGGCGGGGCGCCCGCCTCGGCCCGTTGGGCCGAAGGTGGAGGCGCTGCCGCGCCACGAGGCGGCGGCTGGGGCGGGCGAATGAGCTGATCCAGCAGGAGCCCGACCAGTTTGTGCCCAAGTTGTGCCCAACTCAGGCGCATTCCTGATTATTCCAGCACACTCCAGCGCATGAGACCGTCGTCACCCTCGTGTTCCACATCAAACAGTTACGCGCACTTACGAACACCGGGGAATAGGACTGAAAATCCTGGTGTCGGCGGTTCAATCCCGTCCCTGCCCACCATGTTTTTCCCGCCAGACTTCGACAACTTACCTCGTGTCGCAGGTCCGATCTTGTCTCGCTTCGTTCTCGCGACTCGACCTGAACTCGACCCGAGACGCTTCGCGTCAGCCAACCGAACGACATTGGACGCCGGACCCTGCTGGGTATCGTGGAGGATCTGCAGCTTCGCCGCGCCTTCTTTCAGCATGGCCTCGTCCACGATGGCGTAGCGGCGGTAGATGCTCTCGGTCCGGTGTCCGACCATCTTCATGGCGGTGGACCGTGGCACGCCCGCGCGCTCAAGGTTCCGGACGGCGGTGCGTCGGAAATCGTGGGGAATGCGCTCGGGTATCCCGGCCTTCTTGCACGCGGTCACCCACGCTCGCCGGAAGGACTTGATCCGCATCCCTGAGCGGTGGAATACCCAGGGGATGACCGCGCCCGTCCTCTTCTCTTCTGCCGTGGTTCGCTGCCGCTGGCGCTCCAGGACGGCCCGCAGATCCGGCGTGAGCGGAAACTGGCGGCCCTCGTCATTCTTGGTCTCGCCGGGCTCCAGCCGGAGTCACCCACTGCGAAAGTCCACGTGGATCCACTGGCGGGTCAGGATCTCCGACTTCACACGCCAGCCCAGGATGTAGTCGACCTCGAAGACGACTCTGAGATCGGCCGGGAGGTGGGGGAGCACGGCATCGAATTCGCTCCGCTCGAAGAAACCGGTTCGCGCGTTGCGCTCCTGGAGCATGTCGATGTAGGGCCGGCGTACGACCCTGCCGACCTTCTCGCCAAGCCGGAACATGCGCTTGAGCGCGGCGAGCTCCCGGTTGATGGTGGCGTTCGCGGCCTGCTGCTCCTGTCGGTACCGAACATAGGCGAGGGTGCGCTCCGTCGAGATCGCTTGCGCGCGGCATCCCGAGAAGAATTCTCTGAGATGGTTGACGGCGTCCTCCATGCGGTCGAATGACTTGCGGCCATTGGCTCGGTATTCGTCCAACAGGAGGCTGGCCAGATCGTCGAAGCGCGTCTGATCGGCGTCGGGGACGTAGATGCCCTGACGTACTTCCGCCTTCCACTGCTCGAGCTTCTTGTTCGCCACCGTCCGTGAAGTCGTCTCAGAGGGCCGCTTCAAGGACTTGCCGCCGACCCAGAGCTTCATGGTCCAGGTCCGGCAGACCTTGAGCTGGCCCGTCTTCTTGTCGCGGTACTTCTCCCGGAAGAGGGAGCCAGAGCCACGTTCTCTCATGAACGGCTCCGCCGGTTGGCCGCGCCCGTGAGGGAATCGTCCAGTGGCCGATTCACGAGGTCATGGGACGAGATGCCTTTGGCGAGCGAGCAGGACTTCCACCACAGTCGGAGCATCGTGCGACTCCTTTCGATGGCTTTTCCAGGAGGGAGAAGCATAGGGACAACATGGCCTGTCGTCAAACCGGTGTTCTGTCTAGGAACCGCGCGAGCCGTCGCTCGCTGAACCGAACGATCTTGCGGGACAGACGTCGGACTCCCGGGATCTCATCGGCGTGATCCAGGAGCCATCGCTTGGTGACACCAAAACGCAGAGCGGCGGCGTCTGGCGTGAGCAACCGATCAGGTTCGGCATCCGCGCGATGGTTCTGTGCCCCAGCCTGCGTCATGGCCTGAGAGAAGGCCGCGTCCAGGTCGGCGGCGAGGTGACTGACCTGCCGGCGAAGATCGACGATGACGGGCACGGGCAGGCCGGTGAGGATGGTCGGATCCCGTTGCACCTCGGCTAACGAGGGCATCGGCACCGGCAGGCTGGTGGGCCGTGACGAATAGTGCACCCGCTTCCTCCGTTACCCGTCAGCTGCCCGTGGGTCCCCAAGCGTCATCATGATGATGGGCTCGGCGCGTCTGGGGACTCGGGCTGGGCCACATCACTGTTTGCCGGAGGGGCATCCGGATTCTGGCGGTCGGAAGCCGTGGCGCTCCCTGCGGTCGCCTTCGGAGATTTATGGCTAGCCCACCGGGAGTAGCGCGACGTCCGCCGATTGGGCCGCGGCCAGCCCGAGCCAAAGCCCACCCCCCGGACGAAACGGGGCGCCGTACTGGTGGTCTGGGCCGACGGAGGCGCCGACGAGGTCGGAGTAGTAGGGGTGCTGAGACGTGTCAGGATATCGGTAGCGAACGCCAGGAGCGGAGCCTTGAGCTTGGCCGCCCTGGCTTGAATCTCTGGACTGAGCGCTGCTGCTGCCGTAGCGCCGCCGACGAGCCCCGTGGCGCCCATGGCGAGGAGCTTCACCGTGGCCGGGATGCGCGGGGCGGGAGGTTGCGCCACAAACCAGGCAGCGAGAAAGTCCTCGGCAAGTTCGCGGATCTGGGCCCACTCCTCGTCACCTCGGAGCTGTTTCTGAAGCCGGTCTCGGAATTGATCACGGAGGGTGGACTGGATGTGTCGCCGTGTGAGGCTGCCTCGGGCGCCGACCATGCGCGTGGGCAGCACGTCGATTCTCCGCCGCAGATGTGTGAGGCCGAACTCAATCAGCTCGCCTTTCATTTCCCGCCGCTCGGTGTCCTCCTGAGCAGTCTGCACCTGACGCTTGGCGTGCTCGACCGCACTGGTGATGAGGGGTTCCACGTCGTCCAAGGGTGACGCCGGGCTACACATACTGAGCCCACGTTCCAGATCTGCCGCCAGCCGGAGTCGGATCGCTGCGGGTGTGTCAGCGGGAAGCTCTCGCTGGGCGCGTGCGATCATTTGTCCGAGCCACGCTCGTCGGGCCGCGGCGTCATTAGTGTCGGTGGTGCGTGCGGATGGCGTCTGTGCCAGCTCCGTCGGAGCGGCGCCCTGTGACTGCGCGAGAAGTCGGAGGAGTTCGGATCCGACAAATCGCCGCTGCCGGCCCGGCGTCCATGTGCACGCGATTTTGCCCCGGCGCTCGAGGTCGCGGAGCGTGGACGAGCTCACGCGCAGCAGCCGCGCAGCGGCACTGATGGGATAGACGTCCTCTGGGTCGATCGAATGTTTGTCCGACATCGCGGCTCCTCTCTCGATGGCGTTTACGCGCAAGAACGTGATGGCATCATCGCGCAGGAGGGCCGAAGAGTCCCGCCGTGCGACCGGCAACTCTCGGACGAGTTACCGGTATTTCGTGGGACTACCGAGGGAAGAGGTAGCGCTCGAGGGTGTCTGGCGTAGTCGTGAAGCGCCTAGCCAGCACAGCCATGGCGGCGTCTGCGGTAGCCCCGCGACGCCGGTACGGGAAGCCGAAGATGACATCGATTTCCTGCTCAGAGAACAGCGGGAAGCGGATCAGGAATGCCAGCCTGTATTTCGGATCTGTGGTGTCGACCTCGGCGGCGGCGGTCCGGACCTCGTCTATAAGGCGTTGGAGCTCTTGGTAACGTTTCTTTATGGCCGGCCGCTCGGACTTTGGGATATGAGTCCCCCCCGGGAAGATAGGGCGAAGGCCCAGATCGTCCAGCCGCTGATCCAGTTTGCGCTGGGCCCGGGCGCGTTCAGCGCCGCGCTTCGCCATGAGGCCGAGGACTTTTCCTCGGACCTCAGCCAGGATCAGCTGATCACGGTGCACACGCTCCTCATGCACCTGACGTCGACGCGCGTCGAGGTCCTGCTGCCACTTCCATTCCTCCTCGTCCGGGAGCCAGGTCGTGGGGAGGTTCAGGAAGCCGACGTGGACCCAGTCCGCCGCCAGAGTGGGTAGCGGCTCCAGAGCTCCTGATAGTACCGGTCCCAGTGCGGCGGGTGGAAATCTAGAAGCTCAAGCAGTTCGGCTGCGTCAGCGCGATCGCGCAGCATAGCAGGGCCATCGTGCCAACAATGAGGTACGGTTGCAAATGTCGGCTCTCGAAGGCTGTTTAGAGTATCTGATTCTGTAGCGATCGCCTGCATGGGAAGCTACAAACCCTGCAGATTGGCCTGCAACGTTTATAGGGAATCGCCAGGTAGAAGACTACAAATCGTGTGTCTGCAGCTTTGTAATTAGAGTTCGCGGGCTGGGATCCGACCAGGGTCCTGGTAATCGAGTTGGATCGTTGCGGGGGCCCGCAACCACCGAAATCGACTCTCCTCACCTTTGAGGTGGACGTCATCTGAATCGCTGAGTCCATCTCGTCGTGTCCCAGACCCCTCCCACTGACGTCACTGCGTGGGAATTCGCTGGGAGTCAATGTGGGAATACAGTGGGAATGTGGGAATCGGACCGGCCTTCTCCTGCAAATACTGGGGTTTCTTCCGGCTCTGTCAGAGGAACCCACCATAAACGGAGACGATAAGGGGCGCCCGCGTGGCTTTCACGTAGAGCCACTTCCAGCGGGGAGTTGAGCGACGATCTAACCTGCCAGACCGCCTCGAATGCCGACGAAACAGCAGATCGAGAACGCCGCCCCGCATCGCGTGGTCTCTACTTGCCGGCGAGCAGCCCACGACCGGCACCAGCCGTCATCGACGCATGCGCCCGCGGCTGTTGACGATCCACGGAGCCACCGGGTCGTCCTTCTGGGGGATGCAGGGCCGTAAAGGCATCCAGGCCGGCAACGACTGCTAGCGCCAGCATGAGACATACGAAACTCATCACGAGTAATCTTGCCATGGCTGAGCCTCTTCTTCGCCGTGTGATCCACCGATGCAAACACCACCGCCGACAACACATTGCGGCTGCAAGAGGTAGACGAGGGAGTGGTCATGAATTGGCGGAGAGCTTGATGGCCAGTTGCGTCAGCTCAGGAAGGTCGACATCAGAGATCAGGGCATATCCCTGCTCGCCCTGGCGCCAGAGGATGACGTGGAACCCCCGGTCCTCGGACACGGAGGCTCTGACAGCACCCACCGGTGCGAGACCACGCGTGGACCACGATAGTCCCCGTGCGGGGAACACGATGAGTGAGATCGCGTGCAGTCGCCGATGAAAGACGAAGACTGCAGCTTTCCGATCGAGGA
>WNFS01001838.1_pt1 | contig 15895 bp, 15 predicted proteins | sample 5400141 | NCBI WGS metagenome assembly WNFS01 (sample SAMN13153358, study PRJNA577476) | soil metagenome | isolation source: 60 cm saprolite under Madrone tree | place: USA:California | collected 2016-06-14
GAAATTCAACTCCTCACCTTTATTGTATCTCGGCTGCTTCCCGCAGCGCTCGACCGCTGCCCGCGCGGCCTTTCCGGCCATGTCGCGGCTCCCAGCCGCTCCATTCTCTCCTCTTTTCCAGAGGAGAGGACACCGATGTAACCCGTTTAACAATGTAACGAATCAACGAACCCATGCCTTACGTCGAACTTCATGCGTGCAGCGCGTTCAGCTTTTTGCGCGGCGGATCGTTTCCCGAGCAATTAGCCGAAGTCGCAGCCGAGCTCGAGATGCCGGCGATGGCGTTGCTCGATCGCAACGGCGTTTACGGCGCGCAACGATTTTCCGTCGCGGCACGCGAGCACAACGTCCGTCCGATCATCGGCGCCGAATTGTCGATGGAGGATGGAGGCATCCTACCCATTTTGGTTAAAAACCGGACCGGCTACAAAAATTTGTGCGAGCTGCTGACCCAGGCGCATCTCCGCAGCGAAAAAGGAAAAAGCGCGGTGCAATGGGATGAGCTTCCGCAGTTTGCTGAAGGTTTGGTGGCCATTGTAGGGGAAGCAGTTTGCTTCCCTCGCGACGCCAACAGCGTCGCCTACAGAGGAAAACCCGCGGCCGACACGGCCGCCTCTACATCAAGGAACCCCTCATTCTCACCTTCTCCCCGCAAGAGGGAGAAGGGATCACGGGCGAGTCTGAGCCGGACTGGCAAGGTCAATCGCCCCTACCTACACGCAGGCGAGAGTCCGAGCCGGACTAGCATTTCTGCCACCACATTGATCGATGCGTTTGGTCGCGAAAATGTTTTCGTGGAAATTCAGCGGCATTTCGTTCGCGGCGAAGAACAGATCAATCGGCAACTGGTCGATCTTGCCCGCGCCAACGGATTGGCGTTGATCGCGACGAACGGCGTGCAGTACGCCAAACCGTACGGGCGTGAAGTGCTCGATGTGTTCACCTGCATTCGCGAACACACCCATCTCGATGCCGCCGGAAAACTTCTAACCCAAAACGCCGAGCGCCATTTGAAGAGCGATCGCGAGATGCGCGAAATTTTTCGCGATTTGCCGGAAGCAATCGACAACACAATTCGCTTGGCGGAACGGCTTGCGTTTTCGCTGGAAAATCTCGGCTACGAATTTCCGGAGTTTCCCGTGCCCGTCGGTCACAGCATGGATTCGTTTTTGCGGACGATCGTCTGGTTCGGCGCGCAACAGCGTTACGCCGCGGTCAGCGCGAAAGTGAAACGCCAGCTCGAGGAAGAGCTCGCGCTCATTTCGAAGCTTGGGTTCCCCGGATATTTTTTAATTGTCTGGGACATCGTCAATTTCTGCCGCGAGCACAACATTATGGTGCAGGGCCGCGGCAGCGCAGCGAACAGCGCGGTTTGTTATTGCCTTGGCATCACGCCGGTCGATCCGGTGAGCAACAATTTGGTGTTCGAGCGTTTCCTGAACGAAAGCCGCAAAGGCTGGCCTGATATCGATCTCGATCTTCCGAGCGGCGACCGGCGCGAAGCGGTCATCCAGGAAATTTATCGGCGCTACGGCAAACACGGCGCGGCCATGACCGCGAACGTGATTACATACCGCGGGCGCAGCGCGGCGCGCGAGATTGGCAAAGCGCTGAATTTTTCGCCGAGCATTCTCGATCGCTTTTCGCATTTGTTCGCGAACGGCGATTTTCCGCACACGCTCGATCTGCAATCACAAATCGAGCAGGCCGGTTTGCCGAAATCGCATCCGCGAATGCCGGCGTTCATTTGTTTGTATCAAGCGATTTACGGATTGCCGCGGCATCTCGGCCAGCATTCGGGCGGGATGATTATTTGTCAGAACAAATTGAGCTCGTTCGTGCCGCTGGAGAATGCGTCGATGCCCGGCCGGGTGGTTGCGCAATGGGACAAGGACGATTGTGAGGACCTCGGCATCGTGAAGGTCGACTTGTTAGGCCTGGGGATGATGTCGATGATGCAGGACGCGCTCGAGCTTTGCCGCGAGCGCGGGCGGCCACTCGATCTCGCTCACATTCCAAAAGACGACGCAGCGACATTCGAGATCATGCAGCACGCCGACACGATCGGAGTGTTTCAAATTGAGAGCCGCGCGCAGATGGCGACGTTGCCGCGGATGAAGCCGAAATGTTTTTACGATGTCGTGATTGAAGTTGCGATCATTCGGCCAGGGCCGATCCAGGGCGACATGGTGCATCCGTATCTCAATCGTCGCGCCGGCAAAGAGCCGGTCACTTACTTCGATGAACGATTGAAGCCGGTCCTCGAACGCACGCTCGGCGTTCCGTTGTTTCAGGAACAGATGCTCAAGATCGCGATGATCATGGCCGATTTCTCCGGCAATGAGGCGGAGGAACTGCGGCGGGCGCTGAGTTTTCATCGTTCGGAGGAGCGAATGAACAAAGTGAGCGTGAAACTGCGCGCAGCGATGGAACGCAAAGACGTCGCCCCGGACAAGATTGACAAGATCATTCAGTCGATCAGTTCATTTGCGCTTTACGGATTTCCGGAATCGCACGCAATCAGTTTTGCAATTCTGGCTTATGGCAGCGCGTATTTGAAAGTGCATCGCGCGCCGGAGTTTTACGTAAGTCTGCTCAACAATCAGCCGATGGGTTTTTACACGCCGGCGACGATCGTCAAAGACGCGCAGCGGCACGGCGTGAAGATCCAACCGGTCTGTGTCATGAAATCCGATTGGCGCTGCATGGTTGTGAACGACAACACGTTCCGGCTTGGCTTTTGCGTGGTGAACGGACTGCGTCAGGAGCATGGCGAAGAAATCGTGAGCCAACGGCTCGCCACGGCGAGTCTGTCCGATGGCAGAGAAGATCGATCCGCCAAAGGACGGATTCGCGGTGGCGAACAATTCGATTCACTGGACGACTTCAAACGGCGGGTTTCGCTTTCAAAGGAAGAATTGCGCACGCTCGCGGAATTGGGTGCGCTCAATTGTTTTGCGAAACATCGGCGCGCGGCGATGTGGAAAGTGGAAGAGACAATTCATGACGATCTGGTCCGAGGTGCGAGCCGCACTGGCGTAGGACTGGCAGTAGAGGACGCTAACTCTGCTGCTTCACCTTTGCTTCCAATGACGATGCCGGAGCGGGTGCGCGCTGACTACGAGACGATGAACTTAACGGCAGGGCCGCATCCGATGAAACTTTTGCGCGAAAAATTGCCGCACATTTGGCGCGCCATCGATCTTTCGAAAGCGAAACAAGGCACGACCGTTCAAATTGCCGGCAACGTGATTTGTCGTCAGCGTCCCGGCACTGCCAAAGGATTTGTTTTTGTCAGCCTTGAAGACGAGACCGGGGTCTCGAATGCGATTGTCGATCCGGACTTGTTCGAGCGTTTCCGGCTTTTGATTACCGAAGAAGATTTTCTTTTGATCGAGGGCGAAGTCCAGAATTCGGACAACGTCGTGTTAATCAAAACGCGCGAAATCAGACCGCTCGCCCACGACCAGTTGGTCGGGAGCGAGTCGCACGACTTTAGGTGACGCCTCACGCCGGACAATCCAAACTGCGGCCGACTCCGAGCCGGAGTGGCGGTTCGTCGCCTCTACAAAAGAACGGCCTATTCGCCGGTGTGACGCGGCGCTGATTCCTTCGGTTCGGCTTTTTTTTGCGCCGGTTTTTGATCGGACTCCATCCATTCGGTGTGAAAGACGCCCGGTTTGTCGACGCGCTCGTAAGTGTGCGCGCCGAAGAAATCGCGTTGCGCTTGCAACAAATTCGATGGCAAACGGGCCGAGCGATAGCTGTCGAAGTAAGCGAGTGATGCTGAAAACGCCGGGACCGCGACACCTTGTTCGACTGCGGCGGCCACAGCAATGCGCCAGTTATCCTGCGCATTCTTGATGATGTCGGTGAAATAGGAATCGAGGAGGAGATTATGGAGCGTGGGATCGCGTTTGTAAGCATCGACGATTCGGTTCAAAAACTTCGCGCGAATGATGCAGCCGCCCCGCCAAATGGTGGCAATGTCGCCGAAGTTCAGGTTCCAATTGTATTGTTTGCTGGCTGCGCCGAGCAGCTCCATTCCCTGCGCGTAGGAAACAATTTTCGACGCGTAAAGCGCGTTGCGCACGGCATCGACCAATTTTTTCCGGTCGCCGGTAAATTTTTTCGGCTGCGGCTGTGGGAGAATTTTCGACGCTGCAACGCGTTCCTCTTTTCGGGAAGAGATCACGCGCGCTTCGACCGCCGCGTTGATTGTTGAAATGACAACGGACTGCGCGATGGCGGATTGCAGCGTCCACATGCCGGTCCCCTTTTGGCCGGCCTTATCGAGAATCACATCGACCAGCGGTTTGCCGGTCTCGGGATCAATCTTGCGAAAAATCTGGGACGTGATGTCGATCAGGTAACTGTCCAGTTCGCCTTTGTTCCATTCAGTGAAAATTTCGGCGAGTTCGGGCGTTTCCATGCCGAGCACGTTTTTCATAATGGCGTAGGCTTCGCAGATGAGCTGCATGTCGCCGTACTCGATTCCGTTGTGCACCATTTTGACGTAGTGACCGGCGCCGTCCGGGCCCATGTAACGGCAACACGGTTCGCCATCCACCTGAGCCGCGATTTTGCGGAAGATCGGCGCGATGATTTCCCACGACTCGCGCGGCCCGCCCGGCATCAATGATGGACCTTTGAGTGCGCCTTCTTCGCCGCCGGAGACACCGCAGCCAACAAAGTGAATTCCTTTTCCCTCGAGATCTTTGCAGCGGCGCTGCGTGTCGGTGAAAAGCGAATTCCCGCCGTCGACGATGACGTCGCCTTTGTCGAGAAGCGGCGCCAGTTGACCGATAACGGCGTCGACCGGTCCGCCGGCTTTGACCATGATCATCGCTTTCCGCGGTTTCTTGAGCGCGCCGACAAATTCCTCCATCGTGCGGGTCGGCTGAATATTTTTTCCTTTGGCGCGACCGGCGGCAAACTTTTCGGTGACTTCGGTGGTGCGATTGAAAACGGCGACCGAGAAACCTTTCGACTCCATGTTGAGGACGAGGTTCTCGCCCATCACGGCCAGGCCGATGAGGCCAATATCACATTGATTTGCGGTCATTTTGTGTTTGTTGCTTCGGCGCGAGAGTTACATTGTAACCAGCGATTCAAAGGCATGGCAAATTCCGTTTCTCAAGTTTTGTTGACTAAAGCGCCTTTGGAGGCGCCGAAAGAAGCGGTCGATCCTTCGACTTCGCTCAGGACAAGCCTTGCGGCCGGAGCGGTCGTCGATTTTTGGGGAATAGTTCGACAACTGGAAGAGGGTCATGAAATCGAAGGAATCGATTATGAAGCTCACGAAGCCATGGCCGAGCATCAGATGAAAGTGATTGCTGACGCCGCGGCTGAGACTTTTCGATTGAACCAAATTCTGCTTCATCATCGGATCGGATTTGTGCCTGCGGGGGAAGCATCGCTGTTTCTGCGAGTAAGGGCGCAACATCGCGCGGCGGCATTCGAGGCCAGCAAATGGATCGTGGATGAATTGAAGAAGAAGGTGCCGATTTGGAAAAAGCCCAAATTCAGAATGGCGACTAAGCGACACGCTTCGCGGAGCGAAGCGGCTACAGCAAAATGAATTGGGCGAATCGACTAACGCTCAGCCGATTGTTGCTGACAGTTATCTTTGTCGCTGCGCTAAATTCGGTGTGGCAATACGGGCGCACTTGCGCGCTGGTGATTTTTATCGTGGCGGGGTTGACCGATTTCGTCGATGGCGAGATCGCGCGCCGCTACGGGTTTGTTACGAATTTCGGCAAATTGATGGACCCGCTGGTGGACAAAATCCTGGTGGCGGCGGCGTTTATCTCACTGGTTCCGCTCAAGGCGGTTCCGGCGTGGGCGGCAACGACAGTGGTGGCGCGCGATTTTCTAATCACCGGCCTGCGAATGATGGCGAGCGCGAAAGGAAAGGTTTTGCCGGCCGAAATGCTCGGCAAACAGAAAACTTCCTGGCAGGTCGTGACGGTAATTTTCTTTCTCGCTTTGCTCTCGCTCCACGAGCTGCGTTACGTGAATGAAACATCGACATGGTGGTTTCGCGCGTGGGATCAAGCCGGACCGGTCCTGGTTTGGATCACGGTGGCCTTAACGATCTACTCCGGGCTGGGCTACACCTGGCGTCACCGCGAGCTCATCGCGCCGGAGCAGTAGCCTGTCGTATCGCTCGAGAAACGCCGTCAGCTTTTCGCCGGCAATAACGATGAGTCTCTTTCCATTGTGGCGGTACGCGTCTGTTTCTTTCGACTGAAATCGAGAAGCTCGTTACGGATGAAGCCGAGGCCGCAGACGAGTCAACCCCCGTTTTAGCGCATGCTCTTGCTTCGTTCTTTCACGATCTCCACATACGCTCTCAGTGCCACGGAAGTGTTTTCACCTTTCCATGCGATGCACGATTCGGTCATGACTGTTGGAGTTAATGGCCGGAACACGACATTCTCGTGCGGCAGTTTTTTGATCTGATCGGGTAAAAGAGCGACGCCCAAGCCCGCTGCCACCGCGCGAATGACTGTTCGTTCAATATCGGCATCCTGGAGAACTTTGGGCGTAAAGCCAACCTGCTGGCACGTCGTCGTCAGCCAATGGCGATAACCCGGATAGGCTGTCTCCGACATACCGATAAAGAATATCGGTTTTAGGTTTCGTAGTTTGATAATTGGTTTCTTTGCCAACTGATTGCTTTTTGCCAACGCCGCCACGGTTTTATACGAGGCAATCGATCGAAATTGCAAACCGCGCTCTTCGATCGACTCTCGTGAACCCACGAAACCGAGATCAATCTTACCCTCCTCAAGCGCACGAAATTGATCGCCGCATGTCATGTCGAAAAGATTAATCGAGACCGTTGGGAATGAGCGTTGAAGCGTGGCGAGGGTGATCGGAAGCAAGCTGTAAAAAAGATCCGCGACGTAGCCAATATTGAGGCGCGGTGATTTCGTGATGACTTAAGCGCTGTACCGATTCGATAATCTCCGCGCTGGCAGAAAAAGCAGAAAAAATGCAATCATTGCCAAATAACCTCGGCAGGCATCCGAACTCCGCGCTTTGACCTGCTCAATCTTCCAAAACACGAAGCCGAATGGCGCTTGAACCAAATCGAGCACGTGTGATCAGCGTGTTATCGAGTTTGCGCGAGCAAATTTTTGCCAATCAGAAGAAGCTCGGTGTCCAAGGTCCCATGAGACGGGATGTAGTCCCACAACCTACAATTACGGGTATTACGGCTAAATCTGCCACTTCCCTTGGGGGTTGAACGGACGGCGAGAGCTCCCAATTAATTTTGATACAAAAGTTATTGACACCTCTTTTCGCAACTGCTTGAAATGAGGCCTATGAAGAAATTCTATACCTTAACCGTTACTGTTTTTGCGTCCATTGGCTTGGCGCAAGTCGTTTTCGCGGGTCCTGAGCCGACCGGCAAAGAAATGAAACAGGTGGCGCCTGCGCCGCCACCACCGTGTCCGAGCTGGACCGGTTTCTACGTTGGCGGTTTCGGGGCATTTGACGAGGCTGTGGTCGATACCCACCTCGACCTCACAGGCACCTGGGAACATTTCCCGGAAGCTGAGCGCAATCTCCAGAGTCGTGGCGAGCGCAGCTTCAGCACGGGCGGCGGGGAAGCCGGCGGCTTAATCGGTTACAACTACCAGTTTGGTGGTAACTGGGTCATCGGCGCGGAAGCAGCCGGCGGCTATCTCTGGGAGCGGAATTCAAATTCGGTGGAGTTTGAGGACAGCGAGCTTGAGAGAGACGTCAAAATTTCCGGCTCCTTCAAGACGCATTACCTGTTCACCTTTGGTGGCAAACTCGGCTATGCTTTATGCAACTGGCTGCCTTACGTGACCGGTGGTCTTGCAGTTGGCGACACCGACTTTAATGGGAAGGTCGTCGTACCAGATTTCGCAGAAAACCTATCAATACCCGAAAATGAGGAAGCTCTCCGCTTCCAGCACAACAACACCCAGAGCCGGGCCGGCTGGTTTGTCGGCGGCGGCCTGGAGTACAGGCTCACGAATCACTGGCGGCTTCGCGCACAGTATCAGTACGTCGATCTCGGTAGCGAAGGCTTCAGCAGGGAGGATAATTTCGGCCTGGGCTTCGAGAGTCATCGCAGCGTTGATCTGAGAGAGCACAACGCCCAGTTCGCCATCATTTACGGTTTCTAAATCAGCCTGCCTGGCCGATTTCAGTTTGAGCGGACGTTCAGCGATGAACGTCCGCTTTGTTGTACCTCGCGTGAAGCGACTTTGGCTATTTGAAAATTCGGAAAGCCAAAAAAGGAGGAGGCGCGGAGTGCAAGATGAAACAGCAAAAGACTGTCGGGGCGTCACCGCTTACCGCTTCACTCCGCACCTAACCGGCGCCAAGGAGAAGCTTTTTAGCGGTTTTATGTCAAGCCGATTCTTGAGTTTGGCCTAGTTGGCCGCATGCTGATTTTAGGGGACATAGCAATCCTTCTTTGCAAAAGGGGCAGGGATTGCCTGCCGGTCATTTACGGCGCGGGGGTAGACCATCGCGAAAGATTCAGCCGCTAATAGTTGATTGCCTGACGCTTTTCAGTGAAAACAGGCTCGACGCCTGGAGCTTCAAAGACTTTCCAACCATTCCGAAAAGGTCTGATTTCGATTAGAGTCACGGTGTTCGGCTTTGCGTTTGTCAGAAAACAGCATAAATGTTCGTCTGAACATGAGTCAGCGCAAAATCTCCAAAGAAACTTGGGAGCCATGTCAACGATGTTTTGGGAAGTCCGTTTTACTAGGGAAATAGGGGATGAGCGGGCAACGGGAATCGAACCCGCATGGCCAGCTTGGAAGGCTGGAACTTTACCATTAAGCTATGCCCGCGCGGACACGTAAATTGCCGCGGGCCTGCGAGACTGCCAAGCGGTTTTTCCTGCGAACGCCGGCGCTTGATATTTCTGCCACTGAGGTCTAGCTACTCGCATGAGAAACTTGGCCGCTCTTTTTCCGATAATTATTTTTGGCCTACTGGTTTCCGCGCGTGGCGATCTCACCATTGTCCAACGAGTTGAAGGCACCGGCCAGAATGGGGACGTGACTGTGAAAATAAAAGGGGACAAGGAACGGATCGATGCCCCTTCGCAACCCACGCGAATCATTGATGGCAAAACCGGTGAACTGACCGATTTGATGAATAATAAAAAAAGTTTCGTCCGGATTTCGGCAGCACAGATAAAAGCTGCCGCCGAAACAATTAACAAGTTCGATGGTGACGAAAAACCGGCTGCGCCAAAGCTTATTCCTACCGGCAAAAAGGAAACGATTAATGGCTACGAAACCGAGGAATACGCTTACGAGACGCCGCAATTCAAAGCCTCGTTTTGGGTCACGACCAAATATCCGGACGCGGCCGGTATCCTCAAACAGATGCAGGCGCCCATCTCCGGAGCCTGGAAACCGAGCAACATGGGCATGCCCGACTACACCGATTTCCCCGGATTGCCGCTTAAGACGGTCATATCCGTCGGCGACAACAAGGTCGTGACCACGATCATGTCGATTAAAAAAGATTCCGTCAGCGCCGCCGATTTCGACATTCCAAAGGATTTTCAGGAATTGAAGCGACCGATCGAGGCCGCGCCACCGCCGGTCGAAAGTCCGGCAAATTCTCCGTCAGCGACGCCGTAATCGCGTCGCGTTCCGGCGTGTGCGTCCAAGGCTATTGCTTGCTTCCAATTCGCCGCGCCGGCGCGAGTTACTTCTGGAAGCGGGATTCGAGTTCGAGATATTCGCGACCAGAGTCGACGAACGATTCCATGTCGATCTAACATTGCGCGAGCTGACCGCGTTGAACGCGATCCGCAAGGCAATGGCAACGGCGCGTCTGCGTCCGAAGAACATTGTGCTCGCTGCCGACACTCTCGTCGCAATTGACGATCGCGTTCTCGGAAAACCAAAAGACAAAGACGCGGCCGTGGCGATGCTGCGGCGGCTGAGCGGACGAGCGCATGAAGTTTGCACTTCTGTCTTCATTTGCGACCTGGCCAGCGCGAAATCGGCCAGCTTCCATGAAATCTCGCGCGTTCATTTTCACCGGCTCAGCCGAGACAAGATCGGCAATTACCTTGCCCGCGTGGATCCGCTCGATAAAGCGGGCGCGTACGCTGCGCAAGGTTTAGGGAGCGAGATCATCGAGAAGATCGATGGCTCTTACACCAACGTCGTTGGACTTCCGATGGAGAAGACAATCACCGCGCTTGCGGAATTCGGCGTGACGCCTAAAACACGGCCAGTCCGGCCCGGACCCTAACGGGTTTCGATCAATTCTCTCTCTGGCGCAGGCTGCTTTTCCGCTTTGTCGCGCCTGAGCACGAGATAGAGGAACCAGACGATGAAGCAATTCGCCAACAGCAACAGCGTCGGAGCGAGAATCGGACGGTGGAAAATCAACCTGTGCCAGACATGTCTAATTTCTAAAGGTATCAACGCGCCCGTAGCGAAGATCATCAAAAACTCTGCCCAGCGTTTTTGCATGTAGACGCCGATCCCCTCGGTAAAAAGCACGCCGCAATAAAAAAGCGCCAGAATTCCAGTTGCCCGGAGGGTGCCACCACCGGCCAGGATGTCTTGCAATTTGTTCAGCAGAAAAGTGACGTATTTGCTATGATGCAAAAGCAGTTGATCGTCCGCCCAATCCGAAATTTGATCGAGCCAAACCGGCCGGCTGTTTAAGAAGAGAAGCGAGAAGCCGAGCAGAAATAGCAGCATGCCCTTGAAAATCTTGAAGAGCGCGATGACTTTGAGATAGCGGTGACGGCGCGGTTCCCGCAAAATCGCAGGGACATGCGCCGGATCAGTCATCCGACCACTCTTCGCCGAACTCTTTCACTCCGCAATGACGGGATTTTCCCGACAGCAGATTTCCAGTTTGTTGCCATCCGGGTCTTCGAAGAAGAATCCGTAGTATCCCGGACTGTAATCGGTGCATACCTCTGGGCCTTCCAGATTTTTTCCACCGATCTCGCGGACGACTTTTGCGATTCGGTCTACTCCGTCGCGCGTGTCCGCCCAAAATGAAATTCGCGTTCCGTTCGGTTGATGATGTCGATCTTCGGTGAAACCAAAAAACTCCGACGGTTTGTCCGGACCGACACTGTAGAATGTTCCCCAGGTTTCGTCGGACCGATCGCAGGTGAAGCCGAGAGCGGGAAGAAGTTTTTCGTAAAACTCCATCGCTCGGCCAAAATCTTTCACTCGCAAATCAATGTGATCGAGAATTCGTGTTTTCATTTGAGTCGGATCTCCCTCACCTCAATCCTCTCCCTCCGAGAGGGAGAGGAAGACGCGGAGCGGCAGGTGAGGGTCATCTAGATTTTCGGTTCTCGCGACGAATCATCAACTTCAATCCCGACCACGTTTCATCGACCGCGCAGACTTTTGTGTCTACCAACCCGAGCGGCGAGGCGACTTCGCGAACGACGTCTTCGGTGATGTCGGTCGGAATATTGGCGGATTTTTTCGGCCACGAAACCCAGATCGTTCCGTTGTCGGAGATTTTCTCGCGTAAGATCGGCAACTTCTTCTCCAGCTCGTTTCGGTTGGTGCTGAAGAGATGAACGAAAGTAGAATTGGCGGCGATGCAGTTGGAAAAACTTACGTGATCAGGTAATTTGCCGAGCAATTTTCGATAATTCGTCGGGGCGTTCAGCGTAACAACGACAAAGCCGGATTTAACGCCCAGTTTCTGTAGAAGCGGTGTGCCGGAATAACCTGCCATTGCGAACGTTGTTAGCCAGCAGCTTAACGTTTGCAAGAATCTCGCGCCACCTTCTGGAGTCGGGTTCCGGCACTTATCGCCATTTCGGCTTTGATCGCGGGATGTAATAGCGGTCGCAGCGCGGTTGTGGCGATTGGGATTTAGATTCTTTTCAAAAGTCTCAAAGATGAAAAATTTTGTTTGAACAATTTGCGTTGACCAAGGAAACTACATATACTAGACTAGTTTCCTAAGTGACTCCATCGATGAACCCATTCCTTCCTCCAATCGAACGTCCTCAGGGATTGATAAAGAAATTGGCCTATCACTTTACGCGCCAACAATTCGGCAGAGTGCTGACCCCGGTAAAAGTCCATAGTGCGCGGCTGCCGGCCGCATTTGGCATGTTCTACGCCAAGATCGGCAAGCTCGACAAGAAGCTGACATTGCCGCGGGAGACTGTCCTGCTCACCCGCGAGCACGTGGTGCAAATCAACATTTGCAGTTTCTGCATGGATATCGGTCGCTCGTTCGCGATCAAAGAGATGATGAGCGAGGCGAAATTCGACGCGCTCGATGAATACCGCACGAGTGCTCTTTTTACGGACGCAGAACGCGCCGCCCTCGACTACGTGACGGAGCTGACAAAGGACAAGAAGGTTAACCCCGACACTTTTGCGCGCATCGCCCGCCATTATTCCGAGCGTGAGATCTGCGAGATCGTCTGGCTCGTTGCCAGCGAGCATCTGTACAACATGACCAACATAGGTCTGAACATTCATTCGGACGTGCTTTGCGACCTCAGCAAAAAGAGGAAGGCAGCATGAAATCGCGACACGAACTTCATCAGGAATTACGGAAAGGGATCCTCAGTTTGTCGGATGTGACGGAGCGCCAGGATGCGGGGATCCACGAGGACGCTTTTTTTGTCGGCGGCAAGATGTTCATGCACATCCACGGCCATGGCCACTGCGACATTCGATTAGCGAAGGCCGATCAGGAGCGAGTTCTTGCCGAAGGCAAAGCGCGCCCGCACCGTTGGGCGCCTGAAAAAGGTTATGTGACATTCATGACGCGCGACGAAAACGATTTGGCGTCGGCAATGGAGCTTATCCAGATGTCACACGATCATTTTGTAAAGGAGACATGAAACGCGCAAACAAGTCGCGGCCACGACACCGAAAGACCGATTCCGGTCGACAACAAATTGTGGAGGCGGCGCGGGCGCACTTCTTCAGTCACGGGTTCCGCAGCGTGACGATGGACGATCTGGCTGAGGAGCTCGGCATCAGCAAGAAAACTCTCTACGCGTATTTTCCGGGAAAGATCGAGCTGCTCGAGGCCGTACTGGCCGATAAATTCGCGGGCGTCGAAGCGAAACTGAGCGAAATCACGCGTGCCCACCCGCACGATTTCTCGGCGGCGCTGCATGAACTGCTGACCAACACACAACGCGAACTAGATGAGATCAAGCCGCCATTCGTTCGCGACATGCGGCAGAAGGCGCCGGAGGTGTTCAAGATTGTCGAGCGCCGTCGGGCCGCTTTGATCGAACGCTTCTTCGGAAAACTTTTCGTGGAGGGTCAACGGACGGGAATGGTGCGCAGAGATGTTCCAGCCAAGCTTATTATCGAGATTCTGCTGACCATCGTTCAGGCGATCATGAATCCGGCGAAGATGGAAGAGCTAGGGATGATGCCGAAGGAGGGTTTCGCTGGAATTCTAAAGATAGTGCTTGAAGGCGCGCTGACAGGAAAGGGACGGAAAGCGTGAAAGCGTCGTTCGTTAGGCAAGGTCGACAACCAGGGCGGGCCGCTTGGGCGTTGATGTTGCTTCTCTTACTCAACGGTTGCAGCGATCCGTCACAAGACCGGTTCCAAGGTTATGTCGAAGGCGAGTTTGTTTACGTTGCCTCGCCGCTGGCAGGCCAGTTGGAAACATTGTCCGTTCAGCGCGGCCAGCAGGTGACCGCCGGGCAACCATTATTCGCTCTGGATGAAACCGCGGAAAGAGCGGGCCTCGATCAGGCGCGTGCGGCGTTGGTTCTTTCCGAAGCCGAGTTCGCGCGACAAGAAAAACTTCTTCGGATGGGGCCGGCGGCCCAACAGGATTACGATCGTGCCCGCTCGACGCGCGATCAAGACCGACAACGACTCGCGCAAGCGGAGTGGAACTTTAACCAGAAAAAACAGTCGGCCCCGCAATCGGGCCTTGTTTACGACACACTGTTTCGGCAGGGCGAATGGGTGCCGGCAGGTAAACCGGTGGTGGTGCTTTTACCGCCGCAGAACATCAAAGTGCGCGCCTTCGTTCCGGAAACGCGTGTCGGTTCGATTCATTACGATGATCCTATTCAGGTGACGGTGGACGGCGTGCAAAATCCGTTCATCGGCAAAGTGAGCTACATTTCGCCGCGCGCGGAATACACGCCGCCGGTCATCTACAGCCGGGAAAGCAGGGCGAAGCTCGTGTTCATGATTGAATCGGTGTTCGAACCGCAGGTCGCGGGAAGTCTGCATCCCGGCCAGCCGGTGGATGTCGAATTCAAATCCAAATGAAAAACGGCGAACACGTCATCGAGGTGCATGGCATGACCAAGCGCTTTGGCCAAATCACCGCGGTTGATCATGTCGATCTAACCGTGCGCGCCGGCGAAATCTACGGGTTCCTCGGCCCGAACGGCAGTGGTAAGACCACGTTCTTGCGAATGCTTTGCGGATTGCTCCGCGCCGACGACGGAAGTGGTGAAGTCCTGGGTCACAACGTGATCGCCGGGAGCGAGGCGATCAAACGCGAAGTCGGTTACATGACGCAGCGATTTAGTTTTTGGGAGGATTTGAGCATTGAGGAAAATCTCGATTTTGTCGCGCGCATGTACGGTGTGAAGAATCGGCGGCAAACAGTGCGTGAAAGCGTCAAGGAACTCGGACTTGCCGAACGGAAAAAACAACTCGCCGGCGAGCTTTCCGGTGGATGGAAACAGCGTCTCGCGCTCGCGGCCTGCCTCATTCATCGCCCGAAATTGTTATTGCTCGACGAACCAACTGCCGGTGTCGATCCGAAAGCGCGTCGCGACTTCTGGGAAGAAATTCATCAACTGGCGGCGCAGGGACTCACCTTCCTCATCACCACGCACTATATGGATGAGGCCGAGCGGTGCCAACGGCTGGCCTACATTTCCAAGGGCAGATTGCTCGCGGATGGAACCGTCGACGAAGTAATCTCCCGCGTCGGCCTAACGACCTGGTCGGTGCACGGACCCGATCTCGCGCATTTGGCCGAGGAGCTGCGCAAAACTCCCGGAGTGCAGCAGGCGGTCGCCTTCGGCAACTCGTTACACGTGAGCAGCAACAACGCCGCCCAACTCGAACGCGCCATCGCGCCATTCCGCCGCGAGCCGTACGAGTGGCAGCAAATTCCATCCGGTTTGGAAGACGCTTTTATCAGTTTAATGGAACACCCACAATTGGCATGAAAGGACATCCCAAATTTTCGTTCGAGCGCCTGCGCGGCATTATCGCGAAGGAATTTCTACAGATGCGCCGCGACCGTCTCACGTTCGCCATGATGCTCGGCATTCCGCTGATTCAACTGACGCTGTTCGGTTTCGCCATCAATTCCGACCCCCGGCATCTGCCCGCCGCCGTGCTTCTGGCCGACCAGGGCCCGCAGGGACGAACGCTGCTCTACGCGATGAAGAACAGCACTTACTTCGATTTCGTCCGGCAGGTGAAAAGCGAAAGCGAAGGGCACGACTTGCTCGCGCGCGGTCAGGTGCAATTTGTGATCAACATCCCGCAGAATTTCAGCCGCGATCTCTTGCGCGGTGATCGGCCGTCGCTGTTGGTCGAGGCGGATGCAACCGATCCCGCCGCGACTGGGATCGCTCTCGGTTCGTTAGGGCCGATTCTGGATTCAGCGCTACAAAACGATTTGAAAGGCGCGCTCGGACCGCTCGCCGCCACCAGTGGCCCGATCGATTTGCGCGTTCACGCGCTCTACAATCCGGAAGTTGTCACCCAATACAACATCGTGCCTGGTCTCATGGGCGTGATCTTAACCATGACGATGGTCATGATCACCGGGCTGGCCATTACTCGTGAACGCGAACGTGGCACAATGGAAAATCTTCTCTCGATGCCGACCCGACCGAGCGAAGTGCTCATCGGAAAAATCG
>WNFS01001839.1_pt1 | contig 15891 bp, 13 predicted proteins | sample 5400141 | NCBI WGS metagenome assembly WNFS01 (sample SAMN13153358, study PRJNA577476) | soil metagenome | isolation source: 60 cm saprolite under Madrone tree | place: USA:California | collected 2016-06-14
CTGGAGAAACGCCTGGGACTCGACCCCCTGGAGTTTCGGCTCGTTTGCATTCCCTATGATCTATACATTCGCTTTGGTCGTGATCGTGGCTTCGGGAAATGGCCGCACTGGACTCATTTCGATGGCTACCAGGTCATGGCCGGCAACCGGTTGCGGGCGCTGGTGGGCGGGGATGGGCGATTTGGCGGGATCAACGATCTCGTCAGCATCAGCCCGAGCGACGCGCGCGACGGCGTCTATGCGCGCTTCGCGGTGGTGCGGCGCGCGCGCATGGCGGGACGGTGGCGATGAATTGGTTTGGCAATTTTGCTGCTTCTCGATTCCCGGCAGCGCGGCTTTGATTGACAACCGATTTGCGAGAGCAGAGAGATCACGTTTTCCATCGACGGAGTGACCATGTTTGATTTTGGCATTGCTAGGTGAACGTTGGGGACGTCTGTAACTTAACGGACCTGAGGATGTTTGACGGGTGAGGCAATTCAATCTCAGCGGGTCTGATTCCCCGCAGCTCGCTGCGTATAAGTTGTTCGTAGCAAGTTGCTGAAAAACCCTCGGACGCCTTCCACTGGGCTCAGAGCCTGCACTGAGTTTATCGAAGTGACGAACGGAGGAGAGCTAATATCATTGGTGATTTTCCGTTCATGCTGAGGATCTCGAAGCATTCCTGACCTTTTCAGCAACTCCGCTAGTCCTCTAATATTTCGTCATTCGCGTAAAATTTCGCGCCGCCGTTGCACGAGCGGCGGGGTCCGTTAAGATAATTGGAGGGAGAGCGCTATGTCTGAAACTTTATCCAAAGAACAATTGAAGCTAATGGATGCCTATTGGCGCGCGGCCAACTATCTGTCCGTCGGCCAAATTTACCTCTACGATAATCCGCTGTTGAAAAAACCGCCGAGCACGAAGCAAGAAAATATCTTTTTAAGACTGGGTGCCCCTCTCTGTTATCCGATCTTCGTGTCTTTCGCGACCTTCGTGATGAGAAAAGGAGAAATTTCATGTCGCGCTTGACGAGTAGGTTGGTCTCGATGGTAGCGGGTTACATGTGTACTATCGCGCTTGCCGGCTGCGGCGCGACCACTGTAACGCCGACGTTTCCTGCTGCAACTGGATTACCCAAACCCGATCGCGTTTTGGTATTCGACTTTGCAGCGACTCCTGCAGAAGCCGGGATGGATAGTGGAATTGCTTCTCTGCCGCAGACCGAAGAGGATGTGCAGGTAGGAAAAGCCCTCGCGCAAGCGCTTTCGGTGAACCTGGTGAAAGAGCTTCGGAACCAAGGCATCGACGCGTATCGCGCTAATGAAGCTGCTCCGCCCGGAGAGACCACTGCCTCCATCAAGGGAAGGTTACTGCGCGATGACAGAGGGACGTCGACAACGAGCACTCCGGTTGGTTTCAGCCTCAGGAGCAGCCAAGTGCGAACACAGGTTCAAGTCTCACAGGGGACGGGGATTAAACTACAGCTTGTCGGAGAGGCAGAGACTGCGACACCAAGCAGTTTGATTCCCGGAACCGGAGCCAATAGAGGAGTTGACGCGGATGCCACGAGCACCGCGCAGGCGGTGGCAGAGCGGGTAGTCACCTATTACAGACAACAAGGATGGATCAAGCAGTAGATGGCAGCCATAAAGAATGCAAAGCCGCGGGAAAGACCGACAAGGAGCTTGCAACGGCGCAGAACTTCCAGCGCAAGGCGCAGTTCTATTTAGATTTTGTCGAGGCCGAAAACTCAGCGGGGTGCCACGCGCGCAGGAGGCAGCCCGCGTTCTCGGCGAGTCCATTGATTCTTCCAGGAAGGGTCAGATAGCGGTGCGCGATGGCAAAGTCGAATCGCGCTCTCAAGCCGCTAAACCCTGACCGGTCGCGGCAGTTGGAAGTAGCCAGAGACTGAAATAGTGGAATGGGGAATAATGGATTAACGCGGGATCAATATTTTCGTATCACAAGAACCTGATCTTCGTACTCGCGCAGGCGCGCACGTTACAGTGAACGACGCTATCTTCGTCGCGACAGCAACGCACGGAACCCGGCGCCAACAAGTGGTTTACGCGCGTCGTAGTCGCCTCTGCCGTCATCGAGTCTCTGTCTTCTCTGAAGGTACGTTATCCCAAGGTGAGCGGGAAAGAGTTGAAGGAGCTGGCGGCGGCAAAAAAAGCTTCGCTTGCGGATAAGTGACATTCTGACGGTTGTCGGCCCGTTCGTTAAGCCGTTAATGGAACCTTAACCCTATCTTCATTTTCCCCTAATGGGTGATCTACATGTACTCTCATGCGAGCTACGTGAAAAAACTGCGGATTTGTTTATTGAGTTTTGGATACATGACATTATGAAAGACGCAAGGTCAATCACGGAAAACGAGCTATGAAAATCCACTCATCGGAGGATGAAGCTGATGGTCATGACTCAAAAAAGCAAAACGACTCATAAAAGCTCCGGCGCTGACATTGAGGCCAAGGCTAAGCCGCTCAACGCTGATTTAGCGGAAAAAATCGATGCCTTCTGGCGCGCCGCGAATTACTTGTCGGTCGGACAGATTTATCTTTACGATAATCCGCTGTTGAAAAAACCGCTGAGCAAGGCGCACATCAAGCCGCGGCTGTTGGGTCATTGGGGCACGACGCCGGGTTTGAACTTTATTTACGTCCATCTCAGCCGGCTAATTAAGGCGCATGATTTGGCCATGATTTACATTACCGGGCCAGGGCACGGCGGGCCGGGTCTAGTGGCCAACGCCTACTTAGAGGGAACCTACAGCGAGGTCTATCCCAATATTTCCCAGGACGAAGAGGGGATGAAAAAGTTATTCAAGCAGTTCTCCTTTCCCGGCGGTATCCCGAGTCACGTAGCTCCCGAGACGCCGGGGTCGATCCATGAAGGCGGCGAGCTGGGCTATGCTCTTTCACACGCCTACGGCGCAGCTTTCGACAATCCCAATTTGATCGTCGCCTGCGTGATCGGCGACGGCGAAGCGGAAACAGGACCGCTGGCCACAAGCTGGCATTCGAACAAATTTCTCAATCCGGCGAGTGACGGCGCGGTGCTGCCGATCCTTCACTTGAACGGCTACAAGATCGCCAATCCCACTGTGCTGGCGCGCATTAGTCACGAAGAGCTGGAGCAACTCTTGCGCGGCTACGGTTACACACCTCATTTCGTGGAGGGGGATGAACCGGCGAAGATGCACCAGTTGATGGCCGCCACTCTCGATCAAGTCATTACTGAGATCAAACAGATTCAAACCGGTACAAGAACCCGTACTAAAGGCGGGAGGGGAGAAGTAAAACGGCCACGGTGGCCGATGATTGTTCTGCGGACGCCCAAGGGTTGGACTTGTCCCAAGGAAATCGACGGCAAGCGCACCGAGGGCTATTGGCGGAGCCACCAGGTGCCTATGGGTGAGATGCATGAAAATCCCCAGCACGTGAAGATCCTTGAAAAATGGATGAAGAGCTACCGCCCGGAGCAGCTTTTCGATCAGAGCGGGCGATTCAAAGCCGAGCTCGCGGCGCTGGCGCCGAAAGGCGAGCGACGCATGAGCGCCAACCCGCACACCAACGGCGGCGCACTGCTCAAAGAACTCCGATTGCCCGACTTTCGTGATTATGCCGTTAAGGTTTCGAGTCCCGGCAGTGTCAATGCTGAAGCCACGCAGGTCATGGGGAAATTCCTGCGCGACGTTGTGAAGATAAATCTAGAAAACAGAAACTTTCGTCTCTTCAGTCCGGATGAGAACAACTCGAACCGCTGGCAAGACGTGCTCGATGTTACAAATCGTGTCTGGATGGCGGATCGCTATTCCTACGATGATCACTTGGCTCCCGATGGGCGGGTGATGGAGATGCTGAGCGAACACCAGTGCCAGGGATGGCTGGAGGGCTATCTGTTGACCGGTCGACACGGCTTTTTCTCCTGCTATGAAGCGTTCGTTCATATCATTGACTCGATGTTCAATCAGCACGCCAAATGGCTCAAGGTGAGCAACGACATTACCTGGCGCCGGCCGATTGCTTCGCTCAACTACCTGCTTTCTTCTCACGTCTGGCGGCAGGATCACAACGGTTTTTCGCACCAGGACCCGGGCTTTATCGATCACGTGGTCAACAAGAAGGCAGAGGTCGTTCGCGTTTATCTACCGCCGGATGCCAATTGCCTGCTTTCGGTGACGGATCACTGTCTGCGGAGTCGAAATTATGTAAACGTTATTGTGGCCGGCAAACAGCCGGCTCCGCAGTGGCTGAATATGGACCAGGCTATCAAGCACTGCACCGCCGGAATCGGCATTTGGGAATGGGCGAGCAACGACCGCGGCGATGAGCCTGACGTGGTTATGGCCTGCTGTGGTGACGTGCCGACTCTGGAGACGCTCGCCGCTGTGGACTTGATGCGCCGGCACGTTCCCGAGCTGAAAATCCGAGTGGTCAACGTGGTCGATCTCATGGCCCTACAACCGGCCAGCGAGCACCCTCACGGATTGAAGGACAAGGATTTCGACGCGCTGTTCACGACGGACAAGCCGATCATTTTTGCTTTTCACGGCTACCCGTGGCTGATTCATCGCTTGACCTATCGCCGCACGAATCATGAGAATCTCCACGTGCGCGGATATAAGGAAGAGGGAACAACCACAACGCCATTCGATATGTGCGTGCTCAATGACCTCGACCGCTTTCATTTGGTGCAAGATGTGATCGACCGCCTGCCGCAGTTGGGTGCGCGGGCAGCCTATGCGAAACAGGCGATCCGCGACGCGCTCATCGACCACAAGGCGTATATCTCCGAGCACGGCGAGGATGCGCCGGAAATCAGCGGCTGGACTTGGGGACAGCACAAGCCGGTATCCGGCCGAGTCGGTTCCACGGAAAGCGATAATATCTGAGGGAAGAAACGTGCTGTCACGGAGCGTGCCGACGCAACGCCGGTCAACAGACGGCGACACGGAATGCTTGGGGTATAACTACTGCACGGAAAGGAGAGCTCTCGTGATATTACGGTCCCGTGGTTTTCTATTTTCGGTCCTGATTGTTTGTCTCGCGCTTGCGGCCTGTGCATCGACGAAGCTCGTCAACCAATGGAGTAACCCTGCCTATACCGCGCCTTCCTTTAAAAAGGTTATGGTGATTGGCGTGGCCAGACAGAGCAGTATCCGCCGCAGCTTCGAAGACGAGTTTGTGAACCAGCTGAAAGCAGCGGGGGTTGATGCCGTGCCGGGCTACCAGTACATCCAGGAGGAAGGACAAGTCGGAGAGGAGCGTCTCAGGCAGGCGGTAGCGCAGGCCAAGGCCGACGCCGTGATCATCACGCGGCTTGTGAAGAGGGAGGAGAAAACGCAGGTCACGCCGGGTTTCTACCAGCCCCCAGCGGGCTTAGGTTTCTACGGCTGGTATTCGGCCGGGTGGGTCGGTTACTACGAACCGCCGCGCGTCTATCAGTATGATGTCTATACTTCGGAAACCAGCTTGTACGATACGGTTAAGAATCAGGTGGTATGGACCGGCACGGCGGAGACCACTGCCCCGGGCGACATCGACAAGGAAATTAAAAATTATGCCGAGATCATGATCAGCGCGCTCAAGGACAAACAGCTTATTTAGGCTGACGCGGCGGAGGCATATTCGTTGAAAGTTAGCCTCGCCTGGTGGCTCTCGAGCACGGCTTGCTTGGGGTTCGTCTATCGCCACTTCGCAGGCAAAGTCAAAGTAGATGAGCCGGCATTGTGAGGAAGAGATGGCTATGCCGTTGCACTTGATCGGCGATCTAAAAACGGCGAAGGTGGTATTGAGGCCTTTAGCGACTTGGAGAGCGCGCAAGGCTGGCAAATGAAGGCAAGGATTTCGCCGAGGCGAAAAACTCTACTGCGCTTTATGAGGTATCGATGAACGTAAGCACTCTCGCGGGCAAACCTCCCCCTCCGTCGATGCTCGTCAATGTTCCCCGGCTGGTGACGGCCTATTATACGGAACGGCCCGACCCATCGGTGCGCGAGCAGCGCGTGGAGTTCGGTACATCAGGACACCGCGGCTCCGCCTTCAGGCTTAGTTTTAACGAAGCACACATACTGGCGGTCAGTCAGAGTATCTGCGAATACCGGCGGCAGCAGAACATTAGCGGTCCACTCTTTCTCGGCATGGACACGCACGCGCTTTCGGAACCTGCTAAAGCCTCCGCACTGGAAGTGCTCGCGGCCAACGGCGTCGAGGTGATGGTGGATGAAGGTGAGGGCTACACCCCCACACCGGTCATTTCCCATGCTATCCTCACCTATAATCGCGGCCGCACGTCTGGGTTGGCCGACGGTATTGTGATCACGCCTTCGCACAATCCGCCGGAGGATGGCGGTTTCAAATACAATCCGCCCCATGGTGGGCCCGCGGACACCCGCGTCACCGAATGGATCCAGCAGAGAGCTAACGACTTGCTTGCCGCTGCATTGCGCGGTGTCGCCCGAGTGTCTTACGAGCGCGCGCGCCGCGCGCCGACGACTCATCGCTACGATTATGTCGGCGCCTATGTAAAGGATCTCGGTGAAATGATTGACTTCGACGTCATTCGCTCCGCGCGACTCAAGCTTGGCGTCGATCCGCTCGGCGGCGCCGGGGTTGCCTACTGGGGGCCGATCATCGAGCGCTACGGCTTTGATATCACCGTGGTCAACGATGCGGTGGACCCGACCTTCCGTTTTATGACCGTCGATTGGGACGGAAAAATCAGAATGGATTGCTCATCGCCCTATGCGATGGCAGGATTGATCGCCCTCAAAGACCGGTTTGATGTCGCTTTTGCCAGCGACACCGACAACGACCGCCACGGCATCGTCACGCGCAGCGCCGGGTTGCTAAATCCCAATCACTACCTTGCGGTGGCCATCTCGTACCTCTTCAAGCATCGCAACGGTTGGCCCGCTGGGGCCGGCGTCGGCAAGACCCTGGTGAGCAGCGCGCTGATTGACCGAGTGAGCGCCAAGCTCAGCCGGCGGCTCGTGGAAGTTCCGGTAGGCTTCAAGTGGTTTGTAGACGGGCTGCTTGACGGCTCGCTGGGGTTCGGCGGCGAAGAAAGCGCTGGGGCGTCATTCCTGCGTCGTGATGGGACGGTGTGGACCACCGATAAAGACGGCATCATCCTCGCTCTACTCGCGGCAGAGATGATGGCAAAGACAGGCCGCGATCCAGGCGAACTCTACCGCGACCTGACACGCGAATTGGGCGATCCGGTATACGAGCGAATTGACGCGCCGGCAACACCGGAGCAGAAAGCGCTGCTTGCAAAACTCTCCCCTGATCAAATCAAGGATGAGGAACTGGCCGGCGAAAAGATCATCGCGAAGCTTACTACTGCGCCGGGCAATGGCGCGCCGATTGGCGGTCTCAAGGTCATCACGGAGCAGGGGTGGTTTGCCGCCCGGCCCTCAGGGACAGAGAATGTTTATAAAATTTATGCCGAGAGCTTCCGGGGCGCAGATCATTTGCGCAAGATTATAGAGGCAGCCCAATCTCTCGTCGCCCGAGTCTTTGCAGCGGCCGGCCATTGACCCTGGACGCGCTGATAAATTCTCTGCTTTCTGGAAGGTTGCCGCAATCGCTTCACTCTGTTCTCAAATGGGTGTAAACGCGCAGGCGATATCAAGCGTCAAACTTATTATGTCGGTTCTCGGGCACAGGTGTTTAGTCAAGGAGCCTGTTTGGTCTGATCCAGCTAAGGCCGTCGGGATAGAGAACGGACACTAATCTGGACGTTTCGCTCTGCTAAGGAATTTAGAAGCTAAAATCAGAGCGATCCTGATACAAAACGGATTGTTAACTTCAATATGTTGTGAGAGAAATAGTAAGGGTTTAAAACGCCATGCTAGTAATAATGTAAGAACTGAGCGGGCTTCAAACCAAAAAATTAAACGAGGGAGCCACAATGGAAGAACTCATTACGCTGCAGCAGGTCGCTGATTATCTCAAAGTCGACAGATTTACTGTTTACCGCTTGGTGACACAAAAAAGGATTCCTGCATTCAAAGTGGGCGGTCAATGGCGCTTTAAACAGGCGATGATCGATTCTTGGCTCATGCGACACTCAAATATGAGCGAAGAAGAAGCGCCAATGACAGTTTCGGTTGGAGGAAAATCTTTGCCGCGTGCCTGATTTACTGGGAGGGCGCGCGTATTCGAGAGCCCGGTAACCGCAGGATCTGCTGCAACCTTTGGTCGTCTCCGTCCTGAAGAAAGTCAACACCTACCGGTGACTTCTCACTTCAACGCCGAAAGAACCCACTCAGTTGATTTATTGATTCGCGGAAAGGTTAGCACGGTAAGACCAGCGCCGAGTGTGATAACGAGGCGGGCATCGGCGCTAGTCAGTTCCGGAAATCTGTCCTGACCGAAATTTATGATTGCGTTCCGGAACCGGAGCAAGTTACACTTGTACTACAGATCACGAGATGAAGTTCCCAATGTTGCCTGAGGTTGATGGAATTCGTCTGCGAACGAGAACCGGATGCATTTTAATCGCGCTTGCTCTGGAACTTGCCCTGTTCAGCTGTACCCCGATCAATTCAGACACGCCTGAGGCGCCTGTCGCTCCGCCTACGCCCGTCGTTCCCGCGCCGCCAGCACCCGCGCCGCCGCCACCTCTTCCGGTGGTTACGGGACCACCGACACGGCCTTTTTATATGGGATTCGAGCTGTGGCCAGCCGATCTATCGGATGAGGGGCTTCGGGTGGCACAGGATTTTGCGTATGGGCATGGGGATATCGTTTCGATTGTCCTCATTGGTGGTATTCCGTGGCCCGAAGCGCTGGACGGAAAGCCATTTTCGAAAAACCTTCAGGATAGCTTGAGCTATCGTCCGCCCGGCGGAAAGAAACTGTTTTTGTCGATCTCGCCGCTTGATAGGGACCGACGAGCCCTCGCTCCCTACTGGGGAGACAAAGAAAACCTGCCGTTGCCCAAACCGTGGGACAAAGAGCCGCTCAATAGCCCAAGGGTAAAGAAGGCGTACCTAAATTTTGTGCGACGGACCGTCGAAACCATGCGACCGGATTATCTGGCGATCGGGATCGAATCGAATGTTTTGCTGACCCGTGAGCCCACCAAGTGGCGGCCTTTTAAGGAGCTGTACCGCGAAACCTATACGGCCCTGAAAAAGATGTACCCGACTCTGCCGATCTTTTTTACCACAGAGGTCTTATATTACAAGAAACTTGCAAAGGAGGCGAAGGGAACGGAGCAGGAACGTGAGGTGGGGGAACTCATGAAACAAAGCGATCTCTTTGCCATGAGCGTGTACCCGCACATGAGTGCCGAAGTGCCGCGCCCGGTTCCGGGAAACTTTTTCGAGTTTGCGACCCGCTTCAAGAAACCGATCGCCGTCTCGGAGAGCGGTATGACGTCCCGGGAAGTGGCAATGAGATCGTATGGGCTGGCGCTTGGTGGCTCCGATGTCGACCAGGCGCAGTTCACCGAATTGTTGCTCAAGACCGCCGCCCGCGACAAATATGAGTTTGTGATCAATTTCGCGACGACGGATTTTGAGAGACTGGTTGCCAAACTACGCCCGCCCCAGGATGACCTCGCCCGCATTCGGGCTTTTACGGGAATGCAAACCGGCGATAAGAAACCCAAGCCTGCCCAGGCTTTTTGGGACGCCTATCTGAAGGCGAAGGTGGTTCGGGTCTGGTGATCCACGCCGCAAGGCGTGTTCAATTCGTTTCAGTCGTTCCAGCGGTTCCAATCGTGCCAACCAGAAACGGGGACCGATTGGCCTATTTGTCTATCCGGTTTTGATTAGCGAATAAAACAAAACCAACTCGCCGGGTTTCCCTGCCACAAAGTCGTGGGGCGTTCCCTTAGGGATGTGGCAGATGATTCCGGGGCGCAGCTGAATGCGGCGGCCATTGATGCGCAGCCGTCCGTGACCTTTGAGGACGTGACAGACAACGTCTCTATCGCTGTGGCTAATCTGCTTGGAGTCCGAGGCTTTTTGAGGACGGAAGGCGATTAGGCCGCAGGTGAATTGCTTTTCCTCGAAGCAGCCCTGATAACGAATCTCGTCGCTAAGTTTGGGGAGACGCTTGAGAGCGGTTTGGAGTTTGATAACTTTCATTTCAAACTAGGCGATAGCGGTGAGGAATAGGCGACAGACGACTTGTTGAACGCTTGGAACGGCGGGAACCACAACCGATTAGTTCCAATAGTTCAAGTCGTTCCAGACGTTAAATTCGTTTCGGACACCGTCGCAACGATTTCGCGAATCGCTTGTTCCGCTCTTTCGTTCGGGACACGGCAAGAGCCGACAACTTTATGGCCTCCTCCGCCGTATCTCTGCAGCAGCTCGCCGACGTTCACCTGCGATGTCGGATTGAAAATATTGTAGCCCACAGAGATCGCCGTAGTGTTGGCTCTTTGGATGTCGTCGGCGACCTTGACCTGAATATTTCCCTCCGGAAACAGCGTGAACACAAGGAAGCGGTTGCCATCCGGGATATTGTCGATACCCCGAAGATCGGCATAGATCACGTTGCCTTTGCGAGTCGTACGTTGAAGCAGGATCTTGCGTAGTTGTTCTTGCTCGTCGAGGATTTGCCGGCAGCGGCGCTTCACTTCAGAGTCATTGAGCATGTTTTCCAACGTTTCTTCGCGCAGCAGCTCAATAACGCGTAGCCAGTAGGGCTCGTCCCCGGCGTTCCTTCCGTCGGTGGTCATGGAGATCAAAACGTAGCCTTGGGGGTTCAAGACATCTTCCCGGCTCAGTTTGCCGGCGTCGATTTTGTCTGTCTCCTCGAGAAGATATTTCATTCGCTGGGAATTCAGGAATGCCAATCGTGCCGCGCCCTCAGGGTCATTGACCTTTGATGTTTCGGTATAATATTCGCAAACGACGCGTGCGGCGCTGGGTGCCAATCGAAAACCGCCTTTGCCCGGCACAATGGGGCGGTCGAATTGCGGCGTCGTGTTGGTGATGTGATGGTCGAACCAAAGCGTGCAGCTGGGATGGTAGGGCAGGTTGGCGATAATATCGCCGGTGCGTACTTCCACCAATCCGTCCTGCATAAATTTGGGCTCGACGAAAAGGTAAGAATCGATATTCTCGAACTTCGTGATGAGCGCGCCGCAGACGAGCCCGTCGAAATCGGCTCGAGTGACCAATCTCATTGGCGAATCACCTCCTCCAAGGGCGTCAACGGCAAACTGAAGGCCGTGGCGACCCCTTCATGGGTAATTTTCCCATCATAGGTGTTAAGTCCCTTGGCCAGCGCCTTGTTTCTGATCAGCGCTTGCGGAAAGCCGCGATTAGCGAGCTCCAGACCGTAGGAGAGCGTCGAATTCGTCAGCGCATAGGTCGAAGTGTAAGGCACGCTGGCTGGCATGTTCGTCACGCAGTAGTGAACAACGTCTTCTTCCACATAGATCGGCTGGAGATGGGTGGTGGGGCGTGAAGTCTCGGCACAACCGCCCTGATCGATGGAAATATCGACGAACGCCGAACCCGGCTTCATCCGTTGAACTAAGGAACGCGAAATAAGTTTAGGTGCCTTGGCGCCGGGAATCAGCACGGAGCCGATCACCAGGTCGGCATCGACGACTTCCTCTTCGACATTGGCGCGGTTCGACATCAGCGTCGTTACGTGGCCGCCGAGAATATCGTGCACGTAGCGCAGCTTGGTTGGATGGATATCCAAAATACTGACATAGGCGCCCATGCCGGCCGCGACCTGGCAGGCAGCGGTGCCGGACATGCCTGCGCCGAGAATGACCACTTTGCCCGGACGGACGCCGGATGCGCCGCCGAGAAGGATGCCGCGTCCGCCATTTTCCGCCTGGAGACACCAAGCGCCCACTTGAATCGAAAGCCGGCCGGCGATTTCACTCATGGGTGTTAAGAGCGGCAATGAACCGTCGTCGAGCTGTATGGTTTCGTAGGCGATGCCCGTGACTTTCCGCTCGAGCAGCTCACGCGTCACAATCTCGTTGGCAGCCAGGTGGAGGTAAGTAAAAAGAATGAGCCCCCTGCGCAACAGTCGAAATTCCGATACCTGAGGCTCTTTAACCTTCATGATCAGATCGGACTGGTCCCAAACCTCTTTAGCCGATGCGACGAGTGTAGCCCCGGCGACTTCATAGGCCCGATCCGTGAGGCCGCTGTCGAGACCCGCGCCTTTTTCGATTAACACTTTGTGGCCGCGCGCTATGAAACCAACCACGCCGGTAGGTGTAACCGCGACGCGGTTTTCTTCTGTTTTGATCTCTTTAGGAACGCCGACGATCATGAATGAAAAGTACTTGAAGGCCTACACAGAGTCAACGCGGGAAGCCGACTAGAATGGAATGTTGGATTAATAGAATGTTGTCGTGCCCACTCTAGTCTAGCAGGCTGCTCAAAAAGATCTCAGAGGCAAGGCGCGCGAAGAATCGACGAGCGGAGGCGTACTTGCCGGTACGTTGTAGCGTGGCGATTGAGCGCAACGAAGCCTATGAGGCTTTTTCAGCAGCCTGCTACCGCCAGGCAGCCCAGGCGAGGAGTAGCCAACCCAAGAGAAAAGCTACGCCGCCGATGGGTGTGATGGCGCCCAGCCAACGCATTCCCGTGAAGCTCAAGAGGTAAAGACTACCAGAGAAGACGACGATCCCGATTATGAAAGCCCAGCCCGCGGTGCCGGCGCTGCTTTCCGGCCAGCGCGAGCCTGCCCAGGCGACGGCCAGCAGAGCCAGGGCGTGATACATGTGATAGCGCACGCCGGTTTCGAAGATGGTGAGCATATCAGCGGGGAGACGAGCTTTGAGACTATGGGCCGCGAAGGCGCCGAGTGCTACCGCTAAGAAGGCCAGCAAAGAGCCGGCGACAAAGAAGAAGCGATCCATCGAATATATACCTAGTGAATCACGGAAGATTAGCTCTGTTGATGTGACAATCGGTAACGGATGCTTTGAGTAAGCGGCATTTAGCATCTTCCCCCTCTGATGGGGGAAGACTAAGATAGGGGTGAGTACGATTCGAAAAGGGCGTAGGGGTCACGCTGGCGCTCCTTTTTGCAGCGAGACAACCATTTCCCCCTTTTGTATGACGATCTGGCGGTATTCGTTACGCTTGCTCAGGGCGTCGATGAGGTTGACCAGGGGCTGGCGCGCGGTGATGTACTCCTTCGGAGCTCCGGCGGCTCGCATGGTCTCGATCTCATCGACGTTGAGATTCCAGCGTAGCAAAAACTCTTCGTCCGACACGCCTTCGGCGTTCATTTTCTTCCGAAGTTCCTGCACCGTCGGCTCCGGCGGCTGACGTTGTGCCCATTCCTTGGCGCGGGGACGATCGAGGATTTTCGCCTTCACGGCGGGCTCCATCAATTCGGCGCCTTCTCGGCCCCAATAACCCAGCGCGTACTGAATGATCTGGTCGGTGACTTCTTTGTAGCGCTCGCCGACGATGACGTTGATGGCCGCCTGGCTGCCGACGAATTGCGACAGTGGGGTGACCATGATCGGGTAGCCGAGCTCGGCGCGCACTTGCATGGTTTCTTCCAATGCCTGATCGATCTTTTGTTCCAAGCCGACCTTGCGCAGTTGGTGCCGCAAATTGGAGATCATGCCGCCGGGCACCTGGTGTTGGTACTGCGAGTAGTCGTATTCCACCGGCGCGCCGATGGGGAAGCCCTCGCGCTTGGCGATAATAATGAAATGATCAGAAACCGGCTTAAGCAGCTCTTCGTCGATTAACGTCTCGTAACCGAGAGCGCGGAGGTTTTTCGCCACATTGAACAGTGAGGGATTCGAAGAGCCGTCGGCCAAGGGGGGCAGGGCGGTGTTGACGATCTTAATGCCAAGCTTGACCGCCTCCAGACAACACAGCGGTCCGAGCCCTGTAGTACAGTGCGTGTGAAGCTCGATTTCGATGCCGTTGGCGTTTTGAAACATGATCGGCACCAACGTTTTTATCCGTTCCGGCGTAAGCAGACCTCCCGGATCTTTGAGACAGAGCCGATTCACTTTGAGCGACGCAGCATCCCGGGTCCGCTGTGCGAAATATTCATCGGTGTGTTTGGGCGAGACCGAATAAATGATATTGAGAACAGGATTGATGCCGACGTCCCGAGACACTTGCGTTTTCCACTCCCAGCCTTCCAACTCGTTCCACTCTTCGGAAATGCGCGCTTCGCGGATGCCGTTGACGGCCATCCGTTCCATGAAGAGCCGGTACATCGACCTCGGGGTGAGGTCGAAGGCGCTGAACCTGCCCGCGTTTAACCGCAGCGGCGTATGCGTGATCCGTTGGCTCATCAACTTGACACGCGCCCACGGGTCCTCTTTGAGCTCCCGCACGCACTTTTTCAGATGCGAGCTCGAGATCAGCTCGATGGCGTCGAAGCCCGCTCGATCCATCGCTTCCGCCACCGGCAGCATCATCCCGGTAGTCATGTTCTCCGCCCAAAGGCTTTGATGCCCGTCGCGGATGGTCGTGTCGACGAATTTAATGCCGTCCATATTTACTTAATTTGCTCTTCTCGTTTTACGTGTTCGTGACGCGTGTCCGTAAGGCGAACACGGTCACGCCTCACGAGCATGATCGCCCGCCTGCTAGAATTCTAGACCGAAGAACTTTTTGGCGTTATCCAGCATGATCTTCTTGCGCACTTCCGGTTTCATATTAACTTGTTGAAATTCTTCCAGCCAGCGCTCGACGCCGATGGCCGGCCAGTCGGAGCCGAACATGGCTTTATCCTGAAGCAGCGTGTTGATATTGTGCACGAGCTCCGCCGGGAAGTACTTCGGCGCCCAACCGGAAAGATCGATGTAGTAATTGGCCTTGTGGCGGGCGATGGCCAAGCTTTCCGCGGTCCACGGCCAGGTCGGGTGAGCACTGATGATTTTTAGTTCCGGAAAGTCCGCCGCGACTTCGTCGATGGCGATGGGCTGGCTATATTTCAACTTGATGCCCATGCCGCCCGGAGTGCCTGCCCCAGCAGCTGCCATTCCGCCGTGGAAGAGAATCGGCATATTTAGTTTCGCGCACTCTTCCCACAGAGGGTAAAAGCGCACGTCGTTAGGGAAAAAATGCTGCCGCGCCGGATTAAGCTCCCCGATGCCCGACAATCCCAAGTCTTTGCAACGTCTGATTTCGTCCAGAGCCATCCTCCCGGTCCAAGGATCGATGGCGCCAAACGCTAGAAACACATCGGGATGTTTTTTTACTGCACCAGCAACGTGATCGTTGGGCACAGGCGTGAGGCCCGTAACCGTTTCGTCTCGTGTATTCATGATGACGGCCATCATCTTGCGCGCACGGTACTGGTCAGCCATCTCGTCGATGGAGACCGGCGGTCTCTCACGGCCGAAGTATTTCGCCATTTGTGCCGTGCGCGAGCCTTTGGCTTTTTGAGTGAATTCATCGGACAGATGAACGTGAACGTCGATTGCGACGATGTCGCTAGGCATAGGTTGTATCCTCCTTGGTTTTGCCTTCTTTTGCGGCCGAAGATTTACTTATCCATCCTTATTGCACTGGTAGGAATTTAGTTCAAGGTTCAACGGGCCTGGAGGGCTGAGTTCAAGGTTCCAAGTTCAATGTTCAAAGGCCTGTCCTGAGTGAAGACGAAGGATCGAGTCCCGGATTCCGCTTCCGCTACTTCATTTATGATTCTTGAATCTCAATTGGCCTTCAAGTCTGCAACCTTGAACGTTGAACTTTGAACTCGGAACTTCAAATCCGCTTCTCCAACGTGATCGAAAATCCCGGCTTCTGAAAATGAATCTGATTGCAGTCTGTGCGCTTGCTCAACTCCTGCAACAGGTTGACCAGCGGCTGTTCAGCGTTGAGATATTCGAGGGAGCGGGGGTTTGCTCGCATGGCGTCGATGTCTTCTTTGCCGACGATCCAACGCAGCAGCAATTCCTCATCGGAGGTTCCGATCGCAT
>WNFS01001840.1_pt1 | contig 15891 bp, 7 predicted proteins | sample 5400141 | NCBI WGS metagenome assembly WNFS01 (sample SAMN13153358, study PRJNA577476) | soil metagenome | isolation source: 60 cm saprolite under Madrone tree | place: USA:California | collected 2016-06-14
ACCAGCGTCTTGCCTTCACCGGTCTTCATTTCCGCGATCTTGCCGTCGTGCAGCACCATGCCGCCGATGAGCTGCACGTCGAAATGGCGCATATTCAGGAAGCGGCGGCCTGCTTCGCGGACTATGGCAAACGCTGGAACGATGGCAGGCACCAGAGCCTGGCGCATGGACTCGCGAAAGGTGGGCTCCGTCGGGTCAAGATCCTTGAGTTGCGCTTGAATCGGCTCTTTCAGCGCCTGGAAGCGAGCCTTGAGCTCATCATCGCGGAGCGCCTTAACTTCGGCCTCGTGCGCGTTGATGGCTGCCACGGAAGGCTGCAACTTTTTGACGTCGCGCTCGTGTTTGGTGCCAATAAACCGCGCAACGACCCTGTCGATAATCTGTGCTGGATCCATGAATGGATTCGTTTCCTGCCCGCGTTCCACGCCGCCGGACACCCGCATGAGGGGACCAGAAGCCAGCGTAAACACTTTATTCTATCTGTTTAGATGCTGGAGCGCCAAACAGGGAGCAGTATCTCGGGTATCGTGGGGTTGTTATCTGGCGGCTAGTACGTCAGAGGCGACAATGGGCTTGCTCGCCTCTTCCAACCCGCTAGCCGGTGACAGATTGTCGGCCAGCAGGCGGCGGAGTTTGCCGCGCTCTTCAAGGTTCATGTCCACAATCTCGAAAGACATGCCCTGGCCGCGATAGTCGCGCAGCAAAGCCGTGGCTTGCAGATGGCGCAAGCCGAGCTGCATCTTCAACTGCACCGATGTGCCGGGCGGGAGGTGGCGATCGATAGTGGCAACGCCCCCGGCTAGGCTCACGGTGCGAATTTCCATGCGGCAGTTTTGGCTGAGATTGATGCTGTAGGCCACTACCGGCTTTTGCAGGCGCACCCGAGTATGCCGGCGCTGTCGCACAAACTTGCAGTTCGAGGCCATTTCGAGCGGGGCCAACGTGAGGTCCGCTTTGCTCAAGCCGCTCTTGGCGAAATATTCGCGCGCCCATGCCGGGTCCAGTTTCTCAAGGGCCTGCAAAGAGGCAATGCGCAGTTCCTGCGGATGCACCCAGCCGAAAACCTTCTTGGTGTCGACGATGCGCTTCAGCGCGGCAATGGACTCGGGCGCGTGAATGCGGCCCAGCGCCTCGGCAGCTCTCACCCGCAAGAATGGTCCAGCCCCGGCCGGCAGATCGCCATCCACAATATTCATCAAGCGGCCAAGCGCTTCGCGGTCCGCGGTCACGCCGATTTCGTCGACGACCATCGGCATCACCAGCGGATCGACGTGATCGAGCAGCTTCAGGAGTATGCGGCATCGCCCGGGCGCGCCGCTGGCGGAAAGCTGGCGCACCACGCGGTCTTGGGAGATGCGCGGGAAATTCTCTATGCGGCCGGGAAGGAAAACTTCGACCGCTCGTGGATCAATTCTGCTTAGCAAGCCAACCATCTCTGTAGCTTCCGGCACCGGCCCGCCGCGCACCGCGCTGCGCAGATACTGCACGGCTTCCTCACCCAAATCGATGACCAGGTTGGCGATGTGCTCGGCATCATCGCGCAAGCTGCAGCGATTGAAACGGCTGGAAAGTTGTTCCATTGTGCTTTGCGGAAGCAGCTTCAGCACATTGGTGAGTCCCGCGGAGGTGTGCCGGGCCCGCAAGGCCTCCTCGACAAATTCGGGAATTCGCTCTTCAATGCCCATCTTGCCGCGCAACGCGCTTGCGATGCCGGGGCGCTGGGTCTCGACGCCGGCGACCAAGTCCAGCGCCTGTTCCATGGCCGAAAAACAGCGACTCGTAGCCGCTTGCTGGCTCAAACGCACGAACGCAGCGCTGATCAGTGCTTGCAAGTCGGCGTCTTGCTCTACGCTTAGGCGCGCACCCAGATGACGGAGCGCTTCGCCGAGCAGCTTGGGATCGATCTTTGCGTAGAGTTCCGCGAGGTGTGAAAGGCCCGCAGCGGCTTTCTTACGCCCATCGCTGTCTTCGCTTTCCGCGCAAGCGGCGTAGTTTTGCAAAATGCCGACGGCATCGGCGACGTCGCCCCTCTTGATCAAATCGTTGACGTAGGACTGCACGTTCTTGGGAGGAATGCACCAGGCCTCCTCGGAGAGAAGGACCGCTCGCTTACCACTCTCGGGAACCGCGGCCCAAAACTGGCGGTCCAAAATTTCGCGGTGCGATTCGAGGAGCAGTCCCGCATCGCTCATTTTGTCTTCGTGCGCGCCAAGGATTTTGCGCAAATTATCAATTTCGTGGTTCATGCGGTCGAGCATCTGCCGCACGGCGTTGACTTTCACTTCACCACGCTCGAAGCGCTCCAGCGCAAAGCGAATGGCCAAATGCTCGGCGAGCTGGATCAGCACCGACTGGTCGGGCTTGTGATCCGGCGCTTTTGCGGCTAGCTCGGCGAGGGCCTGCTTCAGAATGTCCTGCGCGCGAACTGGCAATTGCGACAGTTCTTCGTGGATACCCGGACTAGTGCCAGGAGGTCCGGCACCACCGGTGGCCCCGACTTGTCCGAAACTCGTTAGTGCGGTCAGGATGCGGTACATTTCCGCTTCGCTGGGCTCCAAGGAACCGCGCCCCGGGCCGGAACCAGGACCGGCACCCGGGCCGGGAGTACTCGGGGAGCTTGTTTGAGAGGAAGGGCTAGAGGCGCTGGCAGCGGCTCCACTTTCCGCGAATGCATCGTTAATTTCCCCGCTGTTTGCCGGAGCGCCTCCGTCCGCCGGTCCACCGGCGGAACCGATTGCGGAGCCGGGAGCTGCTGCGCCCTTTGAGCCTTGCGCCGCGGCGATCATCTCCAATAATTTTTGCGGATCGTTTATCCAGCGATTGAACTGGTCGGAGTCACCACCCCCAAGCGTAACGGCGGCTAGTTGCGCAGCCACGCCTGCTTCCTTCGCTCGCGAGTCGGTGGCCACGAAACAAATTTCGTTGATGCGAATTCCGCGCGCGCTGGCCAAGGCAGCTTTCAATTTCAAGGCCAGTTCTGCGGGTTTGGCTTTGCCGGTTGGAAAAGCGCGAATAAAGCGATTCAGCTCCTCTTGCGTGATGGACGGGAAAAACTGGACGCTGCCAACCCCTGCGGCGGAAAGTGACTCGGCAAACTGCTTTTCCGCGGGCGCGCCCTCGAGTGGTACGCCATCCAACAGCAGTTGCGAACCCGTCGCGCCGAGCAGCAGACCTGCATCGGTTGAGTCTGGAATAGCAGTATGCAATTCACGCCAGGCGCTATCGAATTGCTCGACCGTGCGGACATGGTCATATCCGTACAAGCGGGCAAACTTCAGGAGAATGTTCAGGCTTCGGACGAAAGCCCGTGCTGCCGTCGTTTTTGGGTCGACTGCTTTCAACTTCGCGCCACCAGTCCCGATGGGACTACCTCACTAGTACCCTAGCTTCATGACAAGGGCGCGGCAATGGTACAGAGGTTCCATGTGCTCCGCGCGCCACGCGACCGCGGCGCGGTATCAAAACCTGCCCGAATGTACGGTATCGCTTCCTGAGAGGACAGGTGCTCAGTTGCGCCAAATCAGGTCAGCCACAGAGAATCTTCTTGGGGCGCACCGAATTCGCTACGTTGAGGGACTCTAGTTCTTTGAGACGGCCATGCGGCCTCGCCGGCGCGTGCGGTTCGTAGCCTGCGCGGCGAGGGGCAAGCCGCCCAGCTCCATCAGCAATTTCCGCAGCCTGCTGCGGTCTTCCAGATCCATTTCCACAAACTCGAAAGCCATGGCCTGCGGCCGCGCGCCTCGCACGATCGACTGTGCCTTGATGTTGCGCACACCGTGCGAGATCTTGAAAGTCAGAAGCGAACCTGGCGCAAGATGGCGCTCGCCGGAGCCCACGCCGCCTCCCAAATTCAACTCCGGGATGGAAATCCGGAAATTCTCGCGCATATTCATCGTGGTGGCCACGAGGTTGCGCCCCAGCTTCAAGCGCGCGTAGCGCCGCTGGCGAATCACGGAAACGTTGGGGTCGGGGTCGGTCGGCTCCAGAACCAAATCCTTGCGGTCAAAGCCGCAAGGCGCAAGCTTGTCGATGGCGGTGTTCGCGTCAATGCGCATCAGCGCCTGCGCCGAGGCGACGCGCAGCTCCTCCGGATACTGCCAACGCCAGAGTTGGCGCGCTTCCATAAAGTGCAGCAGCAGCGTGGTGGCCGCCGTGGCGCGCAACCGGCCTAGCGCTTCGATGGCTTTTACCCGCGTGAATCCCGGCGTCATTTCGTTCCCCGCCAAGTCGAGCAACTTTTGAATGCATTCCGGCCGGCCGCTCATCCCCATCTCGTCGATAGCCAGGGGGCGGATCAGCACATCCAACGAGTCGTAGAGCACGACGAGCAGCTCCGCGCGGCGATCCGGCGGCGCGGAGGATAGCTGGCGTACCGTGCGATCATGCGACGTGCGTGGCCACTGCGATAGACGCACCGGGAGAATCTTGCCTACCGCCTCGGGAGCGAGCAGCGTCAGCAACCCGACGGTCTCCGCCGCTTCGCTTGCGGGTGCGGTCTGCAGCGTCTCCACCAAGCGCTGTGTGGCGTCGTCGCCAAGCCCGCGCACGATCTCGCTCAGAAGCTCGCAATCGTCGCGAAACCCGCAATGGCCGAAACGACTGGTGACATAATGCAGGGTCGCCTTGGGCATCAGCGTCAGAATGTCGATCATGCCGTCGGCGATTTGGCCGCTGCGCAGCGCTTCTTCCACGAACTCGGGCATGCGCTCCTCTGCGCCGATGCGCGGCCGCAGGCTCTGCGTCGACCCGGGGCGCTGGGCTTCCACGTTATCCAGTGAAGCGAGCGCTTGCTGCATCGCCGGGTAGCATCGCTTGCTGGCCGCTTCCTGGCTCAGTCGCACGAATGCCGCGCTTACCAGGGTCTGCAACTCGGGCTCGCGCTCAATGGCTAATTGATTCCCCAATCGCCGGATGGCGTCCATCAGCGCGCTGCCGTCGCCGCTGCCATAGAGTTCCGCCAAATCGGAAAGCCCAATCGCAGTGGTGCGGCGCGCTTCGGGATTATCCAGGGAAATACAAGCCGCATACTTCATCAAGATCTCGTTGACCGTCTTCAGCTCGCCGCGGCGCAGCATGTCTTCCAAATACGCGCGAACGTTACGTGGCGGCACGCACCACGATTCATCGGAAGTCAGTACTTCCTTCTTGTTTTCGTCGGGCACTTGCGCCCAGAACTCTTGGTCCAAAAGCTCCGTGTAGGACTGCACTTGCAATCCCGCATTGGCCATCAGGTCTTCTTGCGAGGCCAAAATCTTGCGCAGCCCTTCGATTTCCGAATTCATGCGGTCGAGGAGCTGCTTGACGGCATTCACACGCAGCTCGCCGCGCTCGTAACTGTCCAGCGCGAAGCGAATGGCCACGTGCTCGGCCAGCTTGAGCAGCATGGGCTTATCGGGTTTCTCGTTGGGAGCCTGTGCGGCAAGGCCGGCCAGCGCTTGCTGCAGTGTGTATTGCGCGCGAACGGGCAGCGCGCTCAAGCGCGATTGAAATGTGGGTACTTCCATGCGCGCTTCCGGATCCTTGCGCGACTTGCCCAATTGCGCGAAAAGGCCAAGCATCGCGCGCACATCTTCTTCAGCAACGGAATAGGCTCCGCCCCCTTCCCCACCACCACCCGAGCCTCCTGCGCCGCCTACAGTTGCGCCGCGCAGCAACGCCGAAGCCGTCAGCCATTTTCCAGGCGCTGCTCCCTCCGCTCCCGGAGCACCAATTGGACCAAGAGAGCCTCCGGGCGCGCCGCCTCCTGCACCACTTCCGCCACCGGAACCGCCGGTGCCAGTGCCACCGCTGCCGCCGACTCCGGCCCCGCCCGCACCGCCGCCACCACCGAACCCTGTTCCGCCTCCGCCGCCCGTGCCACCGCCTCCGCCCGCACCACCTCCACCACCAGCCCCAGTTCCGCCGCCACTTCCACCCTGCCTTGACGTACCCCACAAATTTCCGGCATCGACTCCGCCGCCACCTCCACCACCCGCACCGCCAATGCCAGCGCCGCCGCTGCCGCCTCCGGGTCCGCCTGAGCCGCCCGCACCTCCTCCACCGCCAGGGACTCCCGGGCCGCCGCTTCCAAAACCGAATCCTGGGCCAGAGCCGCCGCCTCCGCCACCACCGCCCGCGTTGCGGCTGCTTTCCGCGGCAAGGATCATCTGCAACATCTTGTTGGGATCTTCGAAAAAGTCGCGGTACTTGTCGCCCTGCGCGCCCAGCACTTTCGCCGTAAGCTGCGCGGCAACCTTGATTCCAGCCACCGAGGAATCTTCCGCGACATAGCGAATCTCGTTCACCTTGATGCTCGTTTCACCTGCCAGCGCGTGCTTCAACTGCTCGGCCAGCGAAGAAGGCTTGGAGTTTCCGCTAGGAAACGCGCGCACAAAGCGCGCCAATTGCGGTTGCGTCAACGTCGGTGCGAAGTGAATGCTGGCGATCCCGGAAGAAATCAGCAGTTGCGCGAAGCTGCGCTCGCCGGCCGCGGATCCGAGCGGCACGCCATCCAGCAAAATCTGGGTGCCGGAAGCGCCCAGCAGCACGCCGCTTCCCCCGCTTTCATCCAGCGCGCTGCGCAGTTCCTTCCACGTGGTCTCAAATTGCGCCGCTGTGCGCACGTGGCCGAACTCGTACAAGCGTGCGAATTTCAGCAGAATATTCAGGCTGCGTACAAACGCCCGTGCCGAAGCTCGTGTGTCGGAGGCCATGTTGCGTGAACGAGTAGCCGCTCCCAAGGTGCTCTTGAGGCGTACTTACTACATTACTGGCGACCCTGCGGAAGAGACAAGCCTCGAATGGGTTATTGTACCCACTTCAATAACATTTTCCTGCAGAATAAGCGGCTCGCCTCTTTGGGGGTCAAGGAACGAACGGAAGCCTCCTCTTTTGGAACTCGCATCACTAGGTGGTGGGTGAGCCGGTCGTAGGTATGCGCCTTCCACGTTGCTCCGTCCCTTCGCTGGCTCTACAATAGCGTCCGCTGTTGGCTTCGCCGCGTTTCCCGCAGGCTTTCTTTTCATGCTGTGCGGCCATTACCGAACGGATCTCGAAGAATGCCGGACCAGCCCTCATCCGAACGCTTCAAAAGCGACACGTCCCAGGTTGCTGGCATTTCCGCACGGAAGGTCCACGCGCAGCCCGGTTTCAAACCGGTGCGCCTCATCGGCTCTCTCGCCGCCCTTATATTCCTTCTGGTTTGCGTACGAGCGCTCATGCTTCCGAAGGCACCCACCGCTCCACCTGCTGCACCGACTCCACAGATCGAAGTTCCCGCGCCGGCCTCCGACGCCAACGCGGCTTTGCCCCTGGCGACCGAATCGCAGCCGTCTATCGCCAGCGTGGAAGAGATGGTCACCCCCTGGGCCTCTAAGAACTTTGTTTACAAGCATCGCGTCAGCGGAGAAAACGTCCCAGCCATATTGGTTCGCTTGCCCACCGGTTCGGCCGGCTCGCCCACGAGCTATTGGGCGTTTTCGCTCAATGCGCCGTTCGGAAACTGCCGCCTCGAGTACGTCACCGACGTGAAAAAACTCCGAACCGATTACGACTTCCATGCCGCCAAACACCCCATGGTCGGCAATCCGTGCAGCCGAACGGTGTACGATCCGCTGAAAATGATGAATATCCCGGGAAGTGTTTGGGTGCGCGGCGCCATCGTGCAAGGCTCCGATCTGCGGCCGCCGCTGGGCATCGAAGTGGAAATTCACGACAAGCAGATTCTCGCCGCCCGCATGGAGTAGTTTGTGGGACCGCGGGACAGCCGCTTCTCGCTGTCTTTTCGTTTCCTGTGACCTAACTCAAGGAAGGCATGCACAGAAGACTTCGGCGCGCAGCCGTAAATCTTGTGGATTCAATTGATTCCAGGCGGGGAGCCGGTGTAGCGCTTCACTTCATTCCCCATCTGCCCGGTGACCATCAGAAACACCATGCGTTGGTCCGCCCACCAGGAGTACAGCGGATGCTCAAAGGTCGCGGGCATGTTGTGCTCCACGAAAAGATGCGCAATCCAAGCCAGTCCGTAAGCCAGCAGAACGGCTGCCGCTACCCACCACCATCGCCGCTCCGCAATCGCGGCCCCGACCAGCATCCACCCGCCCAGCGTGCCAACCAGGTGCGCCACTCTCGTGCCCGGCCGGCTGTGCGCCCGCACATACACCGGCCAAAACTCCGCAAACGTCATGACAGACCCCTCGCGTTGCACCGTTGCGCTGGAACCTATCATAAATTTATCTAAATCGCCCAAAACATTTCGCTGTTTCGAGACTAAAAAAGGGCGTCTCTTTGAGACGCCCTCTTTTCCTTGCTTAAAATGGGTTGAGGTTAGAAGTAGAACTTCGTCGCCAACTGGATCAGTCGAGGATCGTGCGCCAACCGCTCCCGGCCGAATCTGCTGCTGCTGATATTAGTACTTATACCGGCAGGATCGAACTGCGTATGATTGAAGATGTTGTAGAATTCGATACGCAGTTCAAGCCTCGTCCCTTCGGTGATTCGCGTATCTTTGTAGAGCTGGAAATCGAAGTTGTTGAGTCCCGGACCGCGCAGGATGTTCCTTCCGGCATTACCGAGGACTCCTGGCACTTCCTTGGAAAAGGAGGACTTACTGAACCAAATATTCGTCGACGTAGCGCGCGGATCCGAGTACGTGACCGGACCGACAATGTTTGGACGGTCTGGACAGGCGAAGTCCTGGAAGTTTGGTTGCGTGCACAAATCTGAGCTCAGAACGGTTTGGACAACGTCCAGCGGGAAGCCCGTTTGGAATGTCGTGATACCCGAGATGGTCCACCCATCGGTAACACGGCTGGGCATCCAGGACATGGAATTAAAGTGCCGGACACTGGGGAGCGCGTAGAAGTAGCTCAGCACGAACCGGTGCTTGGCGTCGAAGATCGAGTTACCGTAGTCCGCCGCCGCGCTGTAAGGATCATTCCCGCGAACGCTTCCTAAAGCGCCAAAACCGCCTCCTCCGAATGCGCCGTTCTCGAACCCGGAAGTATTATCGATGGAGTGTGAATACGTGTAGGACGCAAGAATCTGCAACCCATGGGACATGCGTTTGTTGTAACTTGCCTGCAACGAATTGTACCTGGAGTTGCCTTGCGTTGCAATGTTGTCAATCGTACCGTAGATTTGAGGATTGTAGAGAAAATCCTCGGGATGCGTCGTGTCTTGGTTCGACCCGTTGCACAGCGGATCTGCAAGACATGGCGCATTATTCGTCACAATGTTAATCGGAGTGCTCCTGGCTAAGTGATGCGCAACCGCACCTACATACCCGATGGACAGAATAGACTGACCAGGCAGTTGTCGCTCGAGCGTCAGATTGAAGTTCTGTGCCTGCGGATCTACTGTGTTCGGATCGATCCCACTCGTGAAGGGATACAAAGGCAAGTTCCCATTCGCCGCTGTAAACGTCACGTTGCTCGACGGCCCGGCGAACGGGAAGTTGTTGGCTATGGTCACGCCAGTCTTGATGTCTTGAAACGGGTTGGCGAAGCTAGGATTCGGCGCACCAGACGTGGCGGTTGTGAATGGTGGAGCCCCTAAGAACTGGAGGGTCTGCTCTTCCTCGGAGCGGTTGTAGTAAATACCATAGCCACCCCGGATGCTGGTCTTGCCAGGGCCTCCCGTCAACCAACCACCCCACCCGGGGCTGTAGGCAAATCCGACGCGCGGCCCAAAATTGTGGAAAACCTTAGTCACGCCAGCGGCATTAACGCCGGGGTCGCCTTGGAACACAAAGCCCACCGGAGCGTTGGGGAAGACGACGGATTGCTGATTCGGCCTGAAAGCGAACATAGCGTGCCCGTTGTAGGCCAAATCTTGAATCGGAGTGTCAATCTGCCAGCCTATGCCATAAGTGATCGTTAGGTTCGGTCGTAGCTTGTACTGATCCTGGGCATAGCTATAGTATTCCTGCGATCTCGCAATGACGATTCCGCCGCTCGTCTGCCCGTAGAAATCCGGGATTCCCAGGAGGAAGTCGGCCCCTGGGTCGGTAGTGCTGTAAATTCCGGCTCCCTGAAAAGTATATACACCATCATTCTGCGCCGAAAAGGGATTCCAAACCTGGAAGCGGCGCATGTCAAATCCAAACTTCAGGCTGTGCCGTCCTTGCGTGAGCGAGAAGTTATCGACTGCTTCATAGGTTTGGTCTTTGCGCGGCTGAGGACCGTTTGCCGAAAACCCTAGGCTGAACAGGTTATTTATATTTATTACCGGCAAGCCTGCCCCGGCAGTTAGCTGCGGATTAATGGCGAATCCAACGGACGAAGGCAGCGCCGGGGTTGTCGGGTTGACTGCGACAAAGTTGAGTCGCGTATATCCGCCACGCAGTTCGTTCACCATACGGCTGTTAATCACGTGCTGCCACGCAACCGTGATGAATTTATCATGAGCATCGTCTGTTTCTGAGAAACCTGGCAAAGTTGCACCGGTGAAGGGGATGGTCGACACTGATGGAGTATGGTCCAGAAAGAACGACCCCCAGAGCGAGTCATTTGACCCAATATTCTGGTCGATCTTCCCTACGTATTGATTTCTTTTCCCGGTAACGGTTGGGTTGAATAAAAACGAGTTTGACCCAGGGCCGGCGTTCGGTGCGGGAACAAACATCTGGGTCAGCTTGGCCGAAATAGGGTTTATGTCTGAGCCCGGGATGAAGCCGACCGTGCATCCGGACGTTGTCCCGCCGGCGCACCCAAAAATCGTGCTGTAGGCGGTGCCCGCCGGGTACAACTTTCCATCCGACCCTGTCAGGGCAAACGGGGAGAGCGCGGTTGACGTGGACAACCCCGACGCATCGTTCGGGTCGGTGGGGCTAAAAGTCGCGCCAGCAGTCGGGTTTTTCGGGTCCAGCTGCGCAGCGTCATATACGGTCGCGGTGCCAAAACCACCAGTTTGTGGCTGTCGGCGTCGATTTCCTTGGTACGAGAAGAAGAAGAATGTATGCTTTTTCCAGATTGGTCCGCCAATGGTAGCACCAAAGGTGTTCTGATGGAAAACCGCAGGAATCTTTGAGAAGAAATTGCGCGTATTCAAGAATGGATCACGATAGAACTCAAATGCGTCCCCATGAAAGCTGTTTGTGCCTGATTTGATCGCAGCATTTATAACCGCTCCGGAATTCCGCCCATATTCCGGATTGATTGTGGCACTGACCATGCGGAATTCCGAAATGGCGTCCGGGCTGGGAACGATCAACGGAGTGTTCAAGGGAAGATCGTTCGTATCGGTGCCATCAATCAAAAAACTGTTTTGCTGCGACTCGCTGCCGTTCGTTGCGAATGCGCCGCGGCCATCAGAAGCGGCTACCACACCTGGCTGCAATTGCTGCAGGTTGACCCAGTTCCGACCGAGCAGAGGCATGTTGGCGATCTGGTTTGCGTCGATGACAGCGCCAAGCTGTGGAGCAGTCATCTCCACCTGGACTTGGTTCGCTTCCACGATCACCTGCTGAGTAATGGATCCAACTTCAAGGTGGACGTCCAACTCATAGACTTGGTTCAAGTCGAGGTGAATCTTGGATGCAATAAAAGTATTAAAACCTTGTTTTTCTGCGGCTACCTTGTAGTCGCCAATTGCAAGTTGTTGAAATGAGTAAGTTCCTTGGTTCTCGCTTACCGCGGAATATGAGACCCCTGTCCCTATATTCGTGGCGGTGATCTTAACATCGGGCACCACACCGCCGCCGGCGTCCAGCACGCGGCCACGGATGCTGGCGTAAAGGTTGTCTGCCTTCGCCGTTTGTACTCCCAGTGGGCTCAATACCAAGGCCACGGCCACCGCCAAGCTCAATACCAGAGGTAGAACAGCGCCTCCCCACAGGATACGGTTCATCATTTCGCCCCCATTTTGTCGCATCGAATTGACATTTGAACGGACCAACCCCGCTTTGGTAACCTGACGAATGCAAGGCACTCTCCAATCTTTGCGCCCCATGCATTCGAAACCAGTTATAGATAACTCGTTTATTTCCTTTATGTGGAGCTATGTATCCGCAGGATTTATAGCCGGTTTATTCCATATTCTGTATTGAGTGGCGAACTACCTACGATAAACCGAAGATAACGAAGGTCGCAAATCATTCGTGGGCAACAGGTTCCACAGAGTGCGGGGCCTTTGAGCCCCTCGGGTTTCCCCAACTTAGGTCTTCGCTCTTGACAATCTGCTCGTTGCCCGGATAAACCTCTTCGCGCCATGTATACAACACAGCTGACTCACCCTGCAGACAGCTCCCGCCGTCAGTTTCTTCAAGCCGCGGGCGCCTTTTCGGCAGCAGTTCTCGCCCCTAAAATCCCGGTCTCTAGCGCCGCCGCCGCTGAGGACAAAGCCTCCCAGCCTCCTGCATTCAACGCGCTCAAGCCGCTCGGCGGCCGCGTTCACCCCATTACCCCCGACGAATTTCGCCAGCGCATCGAACACGCGCAGCGCCTCATGGCCGATGCACCGCCCGCTCCCAGCGGCTCGCCCTCGCAAGCCGCAAAATACGACGCGCTTTTCTTCGCCCCTGGCACTTCGCTCTATTACTTCACTGGCATCCGCTGGGGCCTCAGCGAACGCCTCGTGGGCCTCGTCATTCCTCGCACCGGCCACCCTGTCCTTGTGGTTCCCGCCTTCGAAGAAGGCCGCCTCCGCGAAAAGCTCCATCTCCCGATCGAAGTCCGCGTCTGGCAAGAAGATCAAAGCCCCACGAAGATCGCCGCCGCCGCGCTAGCCGATCAGAACATTCGCACCGGCCGCATGGGCATCGAAGAAACCGCCGGCTTCACATTTTTCGATCATCTCCGCGATGCCGCGCCCAGCTTCGAATATGCCTCCGCCGATCCCGTCACCATTGCTTGCCGCGCCCATAAATCCGGGCACGAGCTCGAGCTAATGCGCATCGCTTGCGAAGCCACCTTCGACGTCTTCCGCGCCACTTTTGCTTCGCTCAAGGAAGGCATGTCGCAAGACGACATTGCACACCTCGTCGAAGCCGGCTTCGCGAAAATGAATCTGCACGGCGGCGCCCTCGTTCTTCTTGGCGCCTCGGCAGCATTGCCACACGGGACGTTGCAGACGCAAAAGCTCAAGGAAGGCGATGTCGTCTTGATTGATGGAGGATGCGGAGTGGAGAGCTACGCCTCCGACGTCACGCGCACCGGCGTGTACGGCAAGCCCAGTGAAAAAATCTCGCACGCCTTCGAACTCGTGCGCAAATCGCAAGACGCCGCGCTCGATGCCGCGCGCGCCGGACGCCTCTCCGGCACCGTTGATGATGCCGCGCGCGCAGTCATCGTCAAAGGCGGCTACGGCCCCGACTACAAATTCTTCACTCACCGCCTCGGTCACGGTATCGGACTCGACGGCCACGAGCATCCCTATCTCGTGCGCGGAAGCAAAACCATCCTCGAACCCGGCATGACTTTTTCAAACGAGCCCGGCATCTACATCCCCGGTGAATTCGGCCTGCGCTGCGAAGACGACATGGTCATCACTGCCGATGGTCCCGCTCAACTCCTAACGCCAGGCTTCGCCATCTCGCTCGAAAAGCCTTTCGCCTGACTTCACCGTTCGCGTTTTCGAAGCTGTCATCCTGAGGCTATCCGATAAGGATAGCCGAAGGACCTCAGCCGAAAATTCTTGCTAGAAGTTTTATGAAGAGGCGTGCTACCCCAGCAGCGATTCGCAGAAATCCACCACCCGCGCCTCCGCCCAAAATCGCTCCGCGCCGCCGTGCCTCGAAATAAACGCGCAATGCCCGCCATGCTCCGGCGCCACAAACCGAATCGTCGGATTCTCCTCTACCAGCGCGGCCAGAAACGATTCATAGGGCACGAAGGGATCATCCTGCGCGGTAATCATCAGCATCGGCACGCGGACCCGCGCAACCACTTTGCGCGCGCCCGCGTCTTCGTAATACTCCTGCGCGTCGCGGTACCCAAAACTCGGCGCGGTGATCGCATCATCGAATTCCCGGACCGAACGAATCTTTCCAAGCCCATCGCGCGAATAAATCTGTGGAAACAGCGCCACCTTCCGCGTATACCGCCCCAGTAATCCCTTCACGAACCACCTTTGATAAAAATAGTTCTCGCGCTTATCCAGGGCATCCGCGGAAGCCGCCAAATCAATTGCCGGACAGATTGTGCAGACTCCACGCAGCGCACGCGGCGCCGCGTCCCCATACTCCCCCGCCATCTTCGTCACTAAATTCCCACCCATCGAATATCCCGCAAAGAAAACCTGGCTGAACCCGTCGCCTTCCGCCAATTCCTCCAGCACTGCCCGGTAATCCTCGCTCATCGCGGAGTTGTACAGCGTGGGCGTAAGCTTTTCCGAGCCCCCGCAATTCCGCTGGTTCAGCCGTACCACGTGAAATCCGCGCTGATATGCCTTCTCCGCAATCCCCAGCACGTAATTCGAATCGCAGGACCCCTCCAGCCCATGCACAATTGCGATCACTGGAACATCCCTCCGCTCCCCCTCTTGCCAGTGACACGCACCGAGCAACTGCGAATCTTCCGCAACGCGAAACAGGCGCTGCTCCGCCTTCGGCAGCGCGAATCGCCGCGGCCAATACGCCGCCGCAATGGTCATCGCATGCCCATTCCTCAACCACGCATGTGGGTCAAACTCCGGAATCAGTCCGTTTTCCCCCACTAACCTCAGATTACGCCTTTCTCACCAAAGTTATGCCTGTTACGTCTTTGACCGGCATTCCCGGCTATACCCAGAGTTTTAGTAAACCTTGCGACGCAACTTGACCCAATCTTCTTATCAACCTACAATTGAAGATTCACAGTGACGCATTTTTTCGATCTGATGAATTTCCCTATCGGCCCAGCGGCCACCCGCTGGGCTGCGCTGTTTTATGGGCCATCCAGCTGTCCCGCGCGGCCGCCCACAGCTCTCAATCGAGGACGCAATGATTAACGGTTCCATCCCCGAAGGCCTCACGTTCGACGACGTTCTGCTGCTCCCCGGCAAGTCCGCGGTTCTCCCCGCCGACGCCGACACGCGCACCTGCTTCACGCGCAAGCTGCCCTTGAACATCCCACTGGCCTCCGCCGCCATGGACACCGTGACCGAATCGCGCCTGGCCATCGCCATCGCCCGCCAGGGCGGCATTGGCATCGTGCACAAAAACATGCCCATCGACCGCCAGGGCGAAGAAGTCGATCGCGTCAAGCGCTCGGAAAGCGGCATGATCGTTGACCCCGTCACCATCTCCCCTGACATTACGCTCCGCCAGGCCCTTGAGATCATGAACAAGTACAAGATCTCCGGCCTGCCCGTCACGCGCGGCACCCGCCTCACCGGCATCCTCACCAACCGCGACTTGCGCTTCGAGAAAAATCACAACCAACTGGTCAGCTCCGTGATGACCAAAGACAATCTGGTCACTGTCCCGGTCGGCACCACGCTCGACGAAGCTGAGCGCCTCCTGCAAAAGCATCGCATCGAAAAACTTCTCGTCGTCGATCAGGACTTCAACCTCAAAGGCCTCATCACCGTAAAAGACATCCAGAAAAAACTCGAATATCCGCGCGCCGCAAAAGATGAGCAAGGGCGCTTGCGCGTCGGCGCGGCCATCGGCGCCACCGGTGATTTCCTCGAACGCGCCGTCGAGATGGCCAAGTACAAAACCGATGTCATCGCCATCGACACCGCGCACGGCCATTCCGCGCGCGTGATGGATACGATTAAAGCCATTCGCCATCGCTTGCCCGACGTGCAGCTCATCGCCGGCAACGTCGCTACCTACGAAGGCGCAAAGGATCTCATCGCCCTCGGCATCGACGGCCTGAAAGTCGGCATGGGACCCGGCTCCATCTGCACCACGCGCGTGGTCACCGGCGCCGGCGTCCCGCAAATCACCGCCATCATGGAAGCCGCGCGCGCCACGGAAGGCACCGGCAT
>WNFS01001843.1_pt1 | contig 15883 bp, 13 predicted proteins | sample 5400141 | NCBI WGS metagenome assembly WNFS01 (sample SAMN13153358, study PRJNA577476) | soil metagenome | isolation source: 60 cm saprolite under Madrone tree | place: USA:California | collected 2016-06-14
GATGGCACGGGCGGCGTCGAATCGCGCCTCGAAGATTGGGTTTTTCAATACGACTACGCCGAGCGCGTCCTGCGCGAACAATTCGGCGTCGCGGAGCTCACCGGCTTCGGCCTAGATGCGCATCCGCAAGCCATTGCCGCCGCGGGAGCCATCGTTTACTACTTGCGGGAAAACGCGACGCACCGCGCGGAGCCGATCGATGGAAAGAACGGCAACGCTGCGTCGGCACTCGAAGCGCTCGGCCATCTCGACCGCGTGCGCTACTACCAGCAGCACGATGCCCTGGTCCTCGATCCTGTGTCGGTGCGCAATCTCGAGCTGATCAATCCTATCTTCACCGAGGAATCATCGCGCAGCGGCCCCACCACGCTGCTCGCCACGCTCGACGTCACCGTCACTGGCATGGCTGCGCGCCTGCTTCGTTCCTGGATTCTCCGTCCGCTGCTCGACCGCGACGCCATCGAAATGCGCTTCAACTCCGTCGCGCATCTGCTCCAGCAAACCGTGGTGCGCGGGGAAATTCGCAAGGAACTCCGCGGCATTCTCGATCTTGAACGGTTGACCAGCCGCATCACTCTCGGCCTCGCCGCGCCGCGTGAACTCCTCGCGCTGCGCAAATCCCTCTCGCAGCTCCCCGTACTCAAAAATTTCGTGATGCCTCCGCCCGCCGGCGGCAGCGAACTCTTGCGCCGCCTGCACGAAGAGATCGACGAGCTCACCGATGTGCGCGAGATTCTCGATGCCGCCATTGCCGACGAGCCGCCCGCCCTGGCCACCGATCCCGGCATCATCCGCAGCGGCTTCCACGCCGAGCTCGATGAGCTGCGCAACCTCAGCCAGCACAGCAAGCAAATCATCGCCTCCATGGAAGAGCGCGAACGCAAGCGCACCAACATCGCTTCGCTCAAAATCCGCTTCAACCACGTCTTCGGCTACTACATCGAAATCTCCAAGCCCAACCTGCATCTCGCGCCCGCGGATTACGAGCGCAAGCAAACGCTGGTCAACGCCGAGCGCTTCACTTCCGCGGAGTTGAAGGAATACGAACGCAAAATCCTCGCCGCCGACGAGCGCATCCTCGAAATCGAGCGGCAGCTTTTCATCGACCTGCGCTCGAGCATCGCCGCAAAAGCCGCGCGTCTGCGCAAGACCGCCTCGGCCATCGCGCAGCTTGACGTGCTGGCCGCCTTCGCGAAGCTGGCCGCCGACCGCGGCTACACTCGCCCCGAATTCGATTCGACTGGCGAACTTCTGATCGTCGCCGGCCGCCATCCGGTCATCGAGGAACTTCTGCGCCAGCGCGGTGAGCGCTTTGTCCCCAACGACTTATTCTTCGAGCCGGCGCGCCAGCAGCTTCTGCTCATCACCGGGCCGAACATGGGAGGCAAGTCCACCTATCTGCGCCAGGCCGCGCTCATCGTTTTAATGGCGCAGATCGGCTGCTTCGTTCCCGCACGCCAGGCCAAGCTGCCCATCATCGACCGCATCTTCACGCGCATCGGCGCTAGCGATAATCTCGCGCGCGGCCGCTCCACTTTTCTCGTCGAAATGAGCGAAGTCGCCGCCATCCTCAATCACGCCACGCCCGCCAGCCTCGTCCTGCTCGACGAAGTCGGCCGCGGCACCGCCACATTCGATGGCCTCTCCATCGCCTGGGCCGTCGTCGAGCATCTGCAAAAGCACACCCGCGCACGCACGCTCTTCGCCACGCACTACCACGAGCTGACCGAACTCGCCGATCTTTTACCAGGCGTGAAAAACGTCCACGTCTCCGTGAAAGAAACGCCCAACGAAATCATCTTTCTCCGCCGCGTCGAACCCGGCAGCGCCGACAAAAGCTACGGCATAGAAGTAGCCCGCCTGGCCGGCCTGCCGCGCAGCGTGATCGAACGCGCCCGCGAAGTCCTAAAGCGCCACGAGCAAAGCGAGCACCAACTAAGCGAAACGCTGAGCCCCGGCGCGACGGATCCCCATCCCAACGGCGCCCAAGAAGTCTTGTTCACCCCGCTAGACCGCGCCGTCCTGGAAAAGCTCCGCTCCGCCGACCTCGACCAACTCAAGCCCCTCGACGCCCTAAATCTGTTGGCCGACCTAAAGAAACAGATCTCGTGATCGGCTTCTCTGCGCGTCTCGGCGAACTCTGCGTCTCTGCGTTATCTTTTTCCCCTCGCCTTACGTTTCTTCTCTGTGCTCTCTGTGCCCTCTGTGGTGAAATCTTCTTTCTAGCTTTCACATGACCCGCAAATCTTCCTTCGTTCTTGGCTTAATGTCCGGCACCTCCGCCGACGCCATCGACGTCGCCCTGGCCCGCATCTCCGGCGCGCCGCCGCGCCTCGACGCGAAGCTGCTGAACCACACATCGATCCGCTTTCCGCCGCAGCTCCGCAAGGAAATCCTCCGTGTAGCCGAGCAGCAGCCCATCTCTGCCGGCCAACTTAGCCAACTTAATTTTCGCCTGGGAGAAACTTTCGCCGAGGCCGCGCTAACCGCCTGCCGCCGTTTCCGCATCTCGACGAAAAAGATCGCGCTAATCGGCTCGCACGGCCAAACCATTTTCCACCAAGGCAGGCCGGTCTCTTATCTCGGCCGCCCCACGCGCTCCACCCTGCAAATCGGCGAGCCCGCCGTCATCGCCGCGCGCACCGGCATCACCACCATCGCCGACTTCCGCCCCGCCGACATTGCCGAAGGTGGCCAAGGCGCCCCGCTCGTCCCCTACGCCGACTATCTTCTCTACCGCCACGAAAAACTCGGCCGCGTCTCCCTAAATCTCGGCGGCATCGCCAACATCACGGTAATCCCCGCAGCAGCCAGGCCCGCACAAATCCTCGCCTTCGACACCGGCCCCGCCAACATGCTCATCGATGCTCTGATCGCGCATTTCACCCACAACCGCCAGCGATACGACAAAGACGCCCACCTGGCCCAACAAGGCCGCGCCATCCCCGCGCTCCTCGACGAACTCTTGCGCGATCCGTATCTGAAACTCGCTCCGCCAAAATCCACCGGCCGCGAATACTATGGCCACGCCTATATCGAAAATATTTTGCGTCTAGGCCGCCGCCACAAAGCCAAACCTAACGACCTCATCCGCGCCGCAACCATCTTCACCGCGCTCTCCATAGTCGACGCCCTAAACCGCTTCGTCTTGCCGAAAGCCAAAATCCACCAACTCATCGTCTCCGGCGGTGGCTCCCACAACCCGCTCATCATGGGACAGATTTCCGCGGCTCTGCCCGGAGTGCAAATCCTTCCGTCCTCGCACCTCGGCGTACCCGAGGACGCCAAGGAAGCCTTCGCCTTCGCTCTCCTCGCCTACGAAACCTTCCACCGCCGTCCCTCAAATCTTCCCTCCGCCACAGGCGCACGCGGCCCCGCCATCCTTGGTAGAGTCTCCTATGCCCCGCCCCGCTAGTCTTCGTTTGGTCTCATTCCGCTCTGTGTTCTCTGTGGCCTCTGTGGTGAAACTCCTTGCTCCGGTCTTGGCCGTCGCAATTCTTTGAGAAAACACCCGGGTGGGGGGCAGTACCTACTGCAGAGCCTTTTCAATCTCGGCGACGGGAATCGCCCCTTCGCGCAGGACCCTCCACTCTTCGCCACGCAGCTCGACGATCGTCGACGGCAATGAAGCTCCGGTGTCGCCGCCGTCCAGCACCAGCGGCAAGCGGCTCCCCAACTGCTTCATCACCTGATCCGCGCCGGAGCACGACGGAAATCCCGAAACATTCGCGCTCGTGCCCGTAATCGGGCCTTCAAACTCGTCAATCAGTTGGTCCACCACCGCGCTTTTTGGCCAACGCAGGGCCACCTTGCCGGTGTTGGCCGTGACTTTCAGCGGAACGCGGTTGGACGCACCCATCACCAGGGTCAAGCCGCCAGGCCAGAACGCTTCCGCCAGCCGCGAAAATGTATGTGGTGCGGCGCTGAGTCCCGCGCCTTCCTGCTCTCGATCGCGCATCAACATCAAAGCCTGCTCCAGGCAGTTCACCAAAATCGGCAGCGCCCGCGTCTCGGGTCTTCCCTTCACGCGGTAAATCTCATCAACCGCCGCTAAATTAAAGGGGTCGGCCGCGAGTCCATAAAACGTGTCGGTAGGAATTGCCACCACGTGGCCGCGCGTCAAAAAATGCGCCGCATAACGCAGCACCTCAACTTGTGGCGATTGCGCGTCAACGCGCAGCAGTTCGGCGGGCAACTTAATTCGCCTTTGCGAACCCTTAACGTGATTCCGCGGCGCACGGCGCGCCGCATTCGCTGGACGCTACCACACCCCCGTAAGCCCACGCAATAAACACTTGGTGTGCGCGCCTAGGTTTACATGGAGTGCGGCGGCCTTGCCGCCGCTTTCACAAACAAGCGTGCTTGCTACCAATGAACTGTGCGACTAAACATTTGGGGCGCCTCCAGGGATGTTGCACATGGGAATTCCCCCGGGGCGCAAACCCGCGAAATTAGCGCCAAAGCCGCGAAATTTGCTACGCTGCCTCTGCTATGGCGACCCCGAGCAAAGCCGCTCGCTCCGCGAGAACTTCCACTGCTCCGGCCGCGATCACCAGCCGCGACAATCGCTGGCTCAAGGACTTTCGCCTCGCCCTGCGCGGTGGGCTGCCGACCGAATCCGGCTTCGTCGGCGTGGAGGGCGTCCGCCTAGTCGAAGAAGCTCTGCGTTCCGGATGTCCCATCGCAGCGGTGCTGTTTAGCGAATCCGGAGAGCGCCATCACGAACGCCTCGCTCCGCTGATCGATCGACCGGAAATTGCCATTCCCATTTTGCGCACCACCGATCACCTATTCGAGGGCGTTGCGGACACCGAGCATCCGCAGGGAGTCGCCGCGCTGGTCAAGCCGCGTACCGCCAGCTTCGACGATCTTCTTCACGTCAGCGAAGGGGTCTGCTCGCCGCTGCTGGTGGTGCTTGCCGGCGTGCAAGATCCCGGGAACGTCGGCACAATCTTGCGCACCGCGTCCGCGTTCGGCGCGACCGGCGCGGTCACCGCAGCATCCGGCCAAAGCGGCACCGCCAGTCCATTTTCGCCAAAAGCGTTGCGCGCCTCAGCCGGCGCTGCGTTGCACCTTCCAATTCTCGCCGGCATGTCGCTGCCGATTCTGCTTGCGCAGCTTCGCGTTGCCAACGTGCGCACCCTCGCGTCTTGCGTTCACGAATCCGCTGATGCCGAAAAGCCGATGCTCGCGCCGTGGGAGGTCGATTGGTGCGACCCGGTCGCGCTGCTTGTCGGCAATGAAGGCGCCGGCTTGCCCGAGGAAGTCGAACGCAGCGCCGATGCGCGCATTCGCATCCCCATGTCAAGCGGCATCGAATCGCTCAACGCCGCTGCGGCTGCTGCCGTCCTCTTCTACGAAGCGGCCCGCCAGCGTTCCAGACACGGAAAGGGCAATTCATGACCGCGCTCAGCCCAACGGCCACGCGGATCTTCCTCATGTCCGTCGCGAGCCTCGTTATAGCTTCCCGGTTGATTCCGCTCGCCACCGGGCAAGCCCGACAGAAATCCGGCGCCACTCATAGAAACGACCCTGGCCGGGATCTCCGCAAAGTCGGCGAGGCCGTCGCTAAAGCGGTTCTGGACAAAAATATTCAGGCTCTGCTGGCCTACGATCGCGCGGATTTGCGATCCGTTGATGAGGTATCGCTGAAGAATCCCAAGAGCGATCTGTATTGCTACATTTTTGATTCCGACTGCATTACCTGGGGCAGCGGCAATTGGCGCTCGGTTTACGACAAGCTCTCCCAGGCGCATCAACTCGAAATCAAAGTCAGCGTGTCGAGCTCGCCTTACGATCGCCAATTGTACGGTAGCTTGTTTTTCTACGATGCCTCGCAAGTTTCCGAAAAAGACCTGCGCTCGCCGGACTTTTTGTGCAAGGAAGGTCCGGCAAACATCGCGTCGTGGAAATTTCGACTTGAGAATGGAAAATGGAGGCCCGTGACACCACTCTTCGACAGCCAGACCCGGGATTGTCCCAGTGACGTTCAGGAGCGGCAGTAGATTTTCCGAGAACAGCGCAAAGATGAGCCTTTTTTCCAAATTGCCGCAGCCCATCGAGCCTGAAGTGCCGCTCGCGCATCAGCCGCTCGCCGAGCGCATGCGCCCGCGCACGCTCGACGAATTCATCGGCCAGCAAAAACTCCTCGGTCCCGGCAAGCCGCTCCGCACGCAGATTGAAAATGACGATCTCTGCTCCATGCTCTTCTGGGGACCGCCCGGCTGCGGCAAGACCACGCTGGCGCGCCTGATTGCGCGGCTCACGCGCTCCGAATTTATCCCCTTCAGCGCGGTGCTCACCGGCATCAAGGAAATCAAGGAAGTGATGGCGGACGCCGAGCGCAAAGCGCGCTCTGGTGAGCGCACCATCGTCTTCATCGACGAGGTGCATCGATTCAACAAAGCACAGCAGGATGCGTTTCTCCCGCACGTCGAAGCCGGTCACATCACGTTCATCGGCGCGACCACGGAGAATCCTTCGTTCGAGGTGATTTCTCCGCTGCTCTCGCGCACCAAGGTCTACATTCTCGACCCGCTCACCACGCCGCAAATCGTCGAACTGCTGCACCGCGCGCTAGCAGACAAGGAACACGGGCTGGGCAATGAAAATATCGAAGCCAGCGACGAGATCCTTTTCCGCGTCGCGTCCTACGCGAACGGCGATGCCCGCTCGGCCTACAATACGCTGGAGCTGGCCGCGCGCAGCGCCGTCCGGCAAGCGAGCGGCGCGCTCTCCATTACCCCGGAATTGCTGGAAGACGTTCTGCAGCGCAAGCTGCTGCGCTACGACAAAGCGGGCGAAGAGCATTTCAATCTCATCTCCGCGCTGCATAAGTCCGTGCGCAATTCCGATCCCGACGCCGCGCTGTACTGGCTCGCGCGCATGCTTGAGTCCGGCGAAGATGCGCTGTATCTCGCGCGGCGCCTGGTGCGCATGGCCAGCGAGGATATCGGCCTTGCCGAGCCGACTGCGCTCGCCGTGACGCTCGCCGCGAAGGACGCTTTCGATTTTCTCGGCGCACCGGAAGGCCACCTGGCGCTCGCGCAAGCCGCCGTGTATCTTTCCCTCGCGCCAAAATCCAATGCGCTCTACACCGGCTACGGCGAGGTCCTTGAAGACGTGCAGAAGACCGAAGCCGATCCCGTCCCGCTGCACCTGCGCAACGCCGTTACCGGCCTGATGAAACACATAGGCTACGGCAAAGGCTACCAATACGCCCACAACGCGGAAGACAAAGTCACCGACATGCAATGTCTACCCGACAATCTCGCCGGCCGCGCTTACTACCACCCGACCGACCAAGGCTTCGAGCAGCGCCTACGCCAGCGCCTCGACGAAATCCGCAAGATAAAGTCACGGTCCGTTTCTAAGGAGTAAAATGCGTCGACTCCCTTTGCTTCTCGTTCTAGCAATGTTGTGTACTCCAATTTTGGGCGATGAGTCGCCTGCCCGTCCACCTATCAAAGGAATCGCAGATGTGGTGATCAGCGCGACTTCCCTGCCATCAGTTTTTTATACCGGTTTCCTGAGTTTCGCAGGCGCAGCACACGATCCGTCCTGTCTCGGTTCGGAGCAATGCACCCTCGTGAACAGTCGCCAGCGAATCGAGTTGACCCAAGCCGGAAGTCCGCCCAGTAACAACTTGCTGGAACTGATCGTGTTCGAGACTACAAACCTGGACCAGCTTCGCGCTTATCTCACCTCGCGCGGGATTTCGGTTCGCGAATTCCCGACAGCTGGCCGGAGTGGCAAGTGGATTCGCGTGGCTGATCCGGAAGGGCACGGCATCGGGTTTATTCAAGCAGCTGCAAGCACATTCGAGCCAAATCCAGGGCAGGTCAGTCAGCGCCTGATCCATGCGGGATTTGTGGTGCACGACCGCGCGGCGGAAGACAAATTCTACAAAGATGTCCTCGGATTCCATGTGTACTGGCATGGCGGGATGAAAGAAGGCGAGGACAACTGGGTCGACATGCAGGTGCCCGATGGCACGGACTGGATCGAGTACATGCTCAAAGTTCCCGAGAACGCCACGCACAAACAACTTGGCGTGATGAATCACATCGCGCTCGGCGTTCCCGATATTCATGCGGCCAAGCAGCAGCTCATCAAAAATGGCTGGAAAGGGACGGAAGAACCAAAGATCGGCCGCGACGGCAAATGGCAGCTCAATCTCTACGATCCCGACGAAACGCGCGTGGAACTGATGGAGTTCAAGCCGACCAAGGACCCATGCTGCTCATCCTACACCGGCCCCCATCCTGGACCAGCGCAGTGATTCGTCGGTGACACGGCTCATAGGTTAGAATCGCGCATCATGCTCGCACTTTGCCGAATCTATGCGAAGCACGCCGCCATCCTCCTCGCCGCGGGATTCTTCTTTCAATTAGCGGCTGCACAGGACAAGCCGAGACGCCCGCGCATCACCGGCATCGACCGTGTGCGCCTCTACGTTACGGATGTCGATAAATCCCGCGACTTCTACACCAAGCTAGTCGGTGTTCGGGTCGGAGGCAGCCTTTGCTCTGACACTCCTCACCCATGCTTTACTGTGGGGAACCGACAAAATCAGACGCTTGAGTTAGAGAAAGCTCCAGCTGCCGGGACGAAGAGCTGGCTCGCGGGGATTGCTTTCGCTACGGACGACGTCAACCAGATGCGCAGCTATCTTGTCGCCCGAGGGGTTACCGCCAGCAGGATCTCTAAAGACTCGTACGGCAAACACGCCTACGCCGCCCACTTCGAGGTTCACGACCCAGAAGGCAATCCAATATCTTTCATCCAACGATTTGCGCTTGCGATTGATGACTTCCGGCCGGACGTGCGAATACTTCACGCCGGATTCGTGGTCAAAGACACCGCTGCCGAGAATCGCTTCTATCTCGATCTACTTGGCTTCAAGCTTTACTGGTACGGCGGCTTCAAGGATGACGGCGTCGATTGGTACGAAATCCAGGTCCCCGATGGCGACAACTGGATCGAGTACATGCTGAACATTCCCGCGAACGCCGACCACAAAGAGCTCGGCGTGCAAAATCATTTTTCGCTTGGCGCGAGAGACATTCACGCCGCCGCTGACCAGCTTCACAAAAACGGCTTGCTAAAATTTGACGGGCCGGAAATTGGCCGCGACGGCAAATGGGGACTCGACGCCTACGACCCCGACGGCACGCGCGTGGAAGTGATGGAATTCACGCCAGCGAAAACTCCTTGCTGCCATCCCTACACGGCGCCGCACCCGACTCCATGACGTGCCCCTGCTCCGTTAGCCGCTATCGCTGGCTCCGAAATCTTTGCTCGCTGGTTTGCGCCGTCGTTGGCTGCTGTTCCCTTCCCGCTGCCCGCGCGCAAAGCCCCGACCTCGAAAAGCCGCTGCTCAACATCGACGAGGACATTTCCGCCTTCGCCTTCGCGCCCGACGGCCGCATCGTTTATTCCGTGCGCCGCCACTTCCACACCAAGCAGTACGACCTCGAGCGCGACGACATCTGGCTGCAGGAAACCGGTGGAAAACGCCGCCGTTTGCTGCAAGGCGAAAAATTCCTGCGCGGGAGCACTCCGTTCACCTACACCATCGATTCTTTTCGATGGTCGCCCAACGGCCGGCTGATTCTCGCGCAGCTGTTCACCACCTCGGTGGTTGACGAGCGCGGCGCCACGCAAGATTCCATGATGACCCTGGCGCTCGAAGACAACGGCAAGGAAATCCGCCTGGGCGCAAACGACAACCTGCTCCCGAACGCCGCCGGCGCTTCCTGGTTAGTCGACAACGCCACCATCATCTATCTCACCGAGATTGTGAAGCCGCGAATCCTCTATTCCTTCAAGTACGTCAACATCAGCGCCGGGCCCAACGGAAACGTCTTTGAGGGCCGCACGTTCCTGGATTCGTGCCCCATCCCGCGCAGCGACGTGGCCATTGCCGTGGAGCGCGACCGCAATCTCACCGGGCCTCCGCGCTTGCAACGCCTCGAGCTGCTCGCGCAAGACGATCGCGAACTTGCCACGCTCGACGGATACGAAGGCGGCGTCTCGGTTTCGCCTAGCGCCAAGAAAGTCGCCTATTTCATCGACAAGGAAGTTCTCGAAGTCCGCGACCTCACCGAACCCAACAAGTTCGCGCGCTTGCGCATCGGCTTCGGCACGTTCCAGTGGTCACCGGACGAGACGCGCATTCTGCTGAAGCGCGCGCCAGAGAAAAAATCCGGCGACCTGGTCTGGGTCGAAATCCCCGCGCTCACGGCGCACACCGCGCAAGACCAAGAGGCGCCCGTGACGCAGCCCGCGCTTATTCCGATTCTGCGCGACCTGACGTTCCGCGATTTTGCGATTACGCCCGACGGAAAACTGGCCGTGATCGCGGTGGGCAGGCGCAACCTGCTGCTCTTCCCGCTTCCTCGGTAGGAAAAACCAAGAATTCACACAGAGTTCACAGAGGACGGAGCACGGAGGTCACGGAGAAGAAGCAGAAAGCGTTACGACAAATTTTGTCGGCGTTTCTTGTGCTCTACCAGCATGCAGGCATCCATTACCACCGCGATTCCCGCGGCGCAGGCCTTTTCGGCGGCGGCTTCGTTTACGATGCCGAGCTGCATCCAGACTACTTTGGCGCCTACGCGAATCGCGGCGTCCACGGCCGGCGGAACCTCTTCGGGGCGGCGGAAAATATCGACGATTTCGATTTTCCGAGGGACGTCTTCGAGGCGGGCGTAGCTCGGCTCGCCGAGCACATCCGTTTCGTTGGGATTCACGGGAATAATTTGGTAGCCGGAAGACTGCATGTATTCAGTCACACCGTAACTGGGCCGCGCCGGATTGGAGGACAGGCCCACCACCGCGATCGTTTTGTACCTGGTCAGAATATCGAAGATAGGATCGGCACTGGGCGATGCGCCATCGGGGAGCAAAATCTTCATCGCGTGGTCAGCTCGCTTTTGCCGCGCGCTTGGCGAGCAGGCGGCCCATCATCGCGAGCAGCTTCTCATTTTCTGCCGCGACACCCACGGACACGCGCAACGCCTCCGGGAAGCCCATCCAGCCAAGCGGCCTCACGATGACACCGTCGTGCAGCAATTCGTCACAAAGCTCCTGCGCCTCCGGCCCTATCTCGATGAAAATAAAATTGGCGTGGCTGCGCACGGGGCGCAATCCAAGCTCGCTCATTCCTTCGGTGAGTCGCGCTCGCTCGATGGCGTTTTCCCGGATCGAGCGATTCACGTGCTCGGCATCATCGAGCGCGGCAAGGGCTGCCGCCTGGCTCACGCCGGTGAGATTGAAGGGCGTGCGCAACCGGTTCATCGCTTCGAGCACCGGCGTGTCGCCGATGCCGTAGCCGACACGTAAGCCGGCCAAGCCATACACTTTGGAAAATGTGCGCATGATCAGCAAATTCTTGTGCTCGCGGAAAAGCTGCACCGAATCCGGCATATCGGGGCGATCCGCGTAATGAATGTACGCCTCGTCGAGCACAACCAGGACATCGGCGGGCACGCGGCGCAGGAATTCCTGCAACTCGGCAGCGCCAAACGCGGTTCCCGTGGGATTGTTGGGGTTGGCGAGGTACACGATGCGCGTATCGGGGTGCGCCGCGACGGCATCCGCAATCGCGCGCAAATCAAAAGCGAAATCCAGCTGCGGCACGCGCACCAATTCCGCGCCACTGGCGCGAATAGCCAAGGAAAATGGTGCGTAGCTGCCATGCGAAGTGATGCCGGTTTTTCCGTTTTTCAGGAGAATGCGCGCGGCCAGGTCGATGATCTCGCTAGAGCCGAGACCCATAAAGATTTGGTCCATCGCGACTCCGTGTTGCCGCGCCAATTTCGCGCGCAGCAAATGCGTGCCGCCATCCGGATACCGGTTCGCCTCCGCGACGGCATGTTTCACCGCTTCGACCGCCTTCGGCGAAGGCCCGATCGGGTTTTCGTTGGAGGCCAGCTTGATAGCGTGAACTTTCAGCTCGCGCTCGACTTCTTCGATGGGACGACCGGGAATGTAGGCGGGAAGCCCGCGAATATATTCCGGAATCAGATCTGCAATCGTGTGTGCCATCAGCTCTTGGTCTTCTCTGAACTCTGTGTTCTCAGCGCTCTCTGTGGTGAATTCTTAGTTTTGCTTTTGGGCGCCGCCATCAAAGTGCGTCGCAATTGCACGATCTCGCGCTCGCCGAGCGTCCGGTAATGCCCGGGCGGCAAGCCCTCCAATGTTAACGGTCCGAGAGCGATACGCTTCAATTTCTCGACGGGATGTTGCGCGCCAAACAGCACCCTCCGCAGCGCGTCCCGCTTGGAATCTCTTAGCGCGACTTCGTACCAAAAGTTCGCGACGTGCCCGCGCGCGGCATCCGGCTGCCGCACCGGACGCATGCGGGCGCCCGCTTCCCTGCCAAATTGATCGAGCTGCTCCGGCGTCAGCCGGCCCTTCACTTTGACGTGATAGACCTGCGAGAGGTTCTGCCAGCGCTTCAGCATCGCGGCGGCGAGGTCGCCATCGTTGGTGAGAAAAATCAGCCCGGACGCGGCGTAATCGAGGCGCCCCACCGGGTAGACGCGTTCCGGCAAGCCGCGCAGAAGATTGCGCAGCGTCTTGCGGCCTTCGGGATCGGCCATGGTGGCCACCACTTCCGGAGGCTTGTTGAGCAAGATGTGAACGCGGCGCTCTTCCGCGGTGATCACTCTGCCGGCAGCTTCGATGCGGTCGGCGCCGGCATCGGCTTTCGTGCCCAGCTCGGTAACCACGTGGCCGTTCACGCGCACCTGGCCGCTGGCGATGAGCTGCTCGGCATGGCGCCGCGAAGCGATCCCCGCGCGCGCAATTATTTTTTGTAATCGTTCTTGCATGGCCTTGGTAGCACAGACACTCTTGTCTGTGCTTCATCAATGCTCTCACAGTCGAATTGGATTATCTTGTGTCTGCGTGTTGTCAGAAACCCGCACAGGCAAGAGTGCCTGTGTTACCAAGCTATTCGCCAACTGCGGCGGTCTTATGCGACTGCTCGTCACTGGCGCGCGCATCCCCTTCCGGAGCCAAATCTGCTTCGGGAGCAGAATTTTGCGAGACGGTCGTTTGCTCCGAGGCTCTGCCGTTGGCCGAAGCCGTTCCGCCGCCGGGCGCATCGAGCACGCTTTCGTCGATCGGCTCGCTGGGCGCGACGCCTTCGTCGCTGCCGAGGGCTTCGCGAGCGAGGGCCTCGAACTCTTTGAGGCTGGGCAATTCTTCGAGATCGCTGAGGCCAAAGCGCATCAAAAATTCTTTCGAGGTCTTGTACAGAATTGGCCGGCCGATGACTTCTTTGCGGCCCGCGGTAGTGATGAGCCGCTTGTCGAGCAGCGTCTTCAGCACGCCGGAAGTGTTCACGCTGCGAATTTCGCCGATTTCCGGCGCGGTGACGGGCTGCTTGTAAGCGATTACCGCGAGCGTTTCGAGCGCGGGCATGGTCAGGCGGAGCGGGGGGCGCAGGCTCTTGATGAAGCGGCGCACTACGTCGTGATGCTGCGGCTTGGTGTACATCTTGTAGCCGCCGGCGACGGCGCGCACTTCGATGCCGCGCTCGTCGGCGGCGTAGCTGGCCACGAGTTCGTCGAGCGACGCTTGCACGACGAGCTTCTCCTCGCCGAGCGCAGTAGCGAGCTGCTCGATAGTGGCGGGCTCGTCCGCCGCGTAGATGATCGCTTCCAGTGCAGCTCTGCGTTCTTCGTTGGTCATTTGTCCACAGCCCCTGCGAAACTTGTCATCCTGAGGCTATCCGATGAGGATAGCCGAAGGATCTCAGCGTTGGCTGCAACCGAGGTGTTTCGTCATTTGAGATCCTTCGCTACGCAAAAGGCGCTCCGCTCAGGATGACACGTCATTACGACGGCTCGTTCTCATTACTTGTATTCCTGATCGACTTGTTTGACCGCTCCGCTCTCGTCAAACCCGGTATCGAACATTTTATGCTTTCGCAGCACGATTTCGCCGAACTGTTTTTCCTGGATCATGGCGATGGCTTGCAGCTTCACCATTTCCAGAACGGCGAGAAATGCGACGATCATCGCGTGGCGCGAGGGGCAAGCCTCGAAGAAGCGGATGAGGTTCACGGTGTTGTCGTCGCTGGCCAGGATTTGCGCGCGCAGTTGCGCCATCATCTGCGTCACGGTGAACTGCTCGTGCTGCAGCTCGATGCGCGAGACTTCCTTGCGACGCTCCAGCACTTGCTGGAACACGCGCGCGAGGTCGACCATGGAAACGACTAGCTCGCCTTCGGTGCCTTCGTCGTGGTACAGCGATTTGTCCGGCTTGGACCAGACGTTTTCTTCAATCTGCTGCTTTTGGTACAGGAGCTGCGCGGCGTTCTTGAATTTCTCGTGCTCGACGAGGCGCTGCACAAGGTCGGCGCGCGGGTCTGCGCCTTGCTCTTCCGGCGAGGCCAGCGGGTCAGGGGGCAGCAGCATTTTCGATTTGATGTAAATCAGCGTCGCGGCCATGTAGATGAAATCGGCGGAGACGTCGACGTTCAGTTCTTCCAGCTTGTGCAGGTAATCGAGGTATTGCGACGTGATTTTCGCGATCTGGATGTCGTGAATGTTCATCTCCTGCTTCTTGATGAGGTCAAGCAGCAGGTCCAGCGGCCCTTCATACAGCGGGATATTGATTTTGTACGGCGTTGCCATTTTTGTGACTCAACTCCGATTTGCCATCCTGAGGCTATCCGATGAGAATAGCCGAAGGACCTCAACGAAAGCTTCAACCGAGGTGCCTCGTCGGTTGAGATCCTTCGCTACGCAAAAAACGCTCCGCTCAGGATGACACGCGCCTCCTGGCGCTCAGGCGTTTGCGGCGGTGCCTCCGCCGGAAATCTCTTTGCGCTTCTTCTCCCAGCCGAAGACGGCTTCGCGCACGCGCGTCATTGTTTTCACCGCTTCGACGCGGGCGCGCTTGGAGCCGGTATCGATCAAATCGAGGACGCCTTTCTTGTCATTTGTCCATCTAACGCGGCGCTCGCGGATAGGTGCGATCCAGTTGATCAAATTATCCGCCATGGCCGCTTTGCACTCGATGCAGCCGATGCCTGCGCTGCGGCAGCCTTCCGCCGACCACTTCAGCGTCTCCGGAGGCGAGAACAGTTTATGCCAGTCATAGACCGGACACACGTCCGGATTTCCCGGATCGCTGCGCCGCTTGCGCGCCGGATCCGTGACCATCACCTTGGTCTTGGAGCGAATATCCGCATCGCTCTCGCTCAGCGTGATGGTGTTGCCATAACTCTTCGACATCTTGCGCCCATCGAGCCCCGGCACCCGCGGCGTCTTCGTAAGCAAATGCTCTGGTTCGCTGAGGAGAAACCGCAAAACGCCGATGCGGTTATTGAGGTACGAAGCCTTTTCATTTAGTGGTGCGCTCCTGTAGACCTCCAATAATTCTCGCTTCACTTTGTCAATACGGTTTGCGTAGGCATCGTCCAAGAGAGTCTTTGCAATTCGAGCATTAAAGATTCCGACTTCCGTTATCAAACCGCTCCAGGTTGCATCCTGCAGACTAGGAAGCCGTAATTCTGCGTTCGCCAGATTAAACCGACGTACGATTTCGCGGGTCACTTCGACATGCGAGACTTGGTCTTCACCCACCGGTACAACGAGCTGCACGCCTTCCTCGCTGTAGATGACAATGTCGGCGGCTTGCAGGCACGGGTAACCGAGGAAGCCGTAGGTATGCAAGTCTCTGTCCTTCACATTTTCCAACGCTTCCTTGTAGGTGGGGACGCGCTCGAGCCAGCCTAGCGGGGTGACCATGGAGAGCAGCAGGTGCAGCTCGGCGTGTTCGGGCACTTGCGACTGCTGGAAGATGACGCTCTTCTGCGGATCGAGACCGGCGGCGAGATAATCGATCATGATTTCGAGCGTGT
>WNFS01006624.1_pt1 | contig 15875 bp, 10 predicted proteins | sample 5400141 | NCBI WGS metagenome assembly WNFS01 (sample SAMN13153358, study PRJNA577476) | soil metagenome | isolation source: 60 cm saprolite under Madrone tree | place: USA:California | collected 2016-06-14
GCCAAGGTCTCGGCAATCGCGTTCTCGATTGTATCGGCGGCTTCGGAAGCACCTAGATACCTCAGCATCATAGCGCCCGACCATATCTGACCAATGGGATTCGCTATGCCCTTGCCGGCAATGTCCGGGGCTGAGCCATGGACTGGCTCAAACATCGAGGGATATTCTTTTTCTGGGTTGAGATTCGCAGACGGGGCGATACCTATCGATCCCACGACCGCCGGGCCAAGATCGGAAAGAATGTCCCCGAAGAGATTAGAACCCACGACAACATCGAACCAGTCCGGATGGCGCACAAAATGGGCGGTCAAAATATCGATGTGATATTGATCTGTACGGATTTCCGGGTAGTCCGCCGCCATTGCGTGAAAACATTCATCCCAGAACGGCATGGTATGGATGATTCCATTGGATTTGGTGGCAGAGGTAAGGTGCTTCTTTCTGCTGCTAGCCAAATCGAAGGCGAAACGTAAGACGCGGTTTACTCCACGTCGCGTGAAGACCGTCTGTTGTATAGCTATCTCTTCATCAGTTCCTTCATAGAGACGACCGCCAATGTTTGAATATTCGCCTTCGTTGTTCTCGCGAACGATACAGAAGTCAATTTGTCCCGGCTTCCAATTCTTCAGTGGAGTCTCAATCCCTTCAAAAAGGCGCACGGGCCGCAAATTGATGTATTGCCGGAAATGGCGGCGGATAGGAATTAAGAGCCCCCACAGTGAAACATGATCCGGAACGCTTGGGTGCCCGACGGCGCCCAGGAAGATCGAGTCGAATGGGCGCAGTTGCTGGATACCGTCTGCGGGCATCATCTTTCCGGTTTTGACATAAGTTTCACAACTCCAATCGAACGTGTGCCAGTTGAACCGGAATCCAAAGCGCTCTCCTGCCGCTTCCAGGACTCGAATACCTTCTGGCACCACTTCTTTTCCGATGCCATCACCTGCGATGACTGCGATGTTGAAAGTTTTCATGAGGCCACGCTCTATCCCTTCTCAGATGAGAGCAACGGCAAAAGCGCGCTCACATTCGGTGCCGAATCTAAGGTCCTGACGAACGCTATGGTTTTTTCAGCCTTGCTCTTTGGCCACTCTGCGTAATCAGCACACCCGCGGAATTTTGTGGCGGCTTCTTCAAAAGTCATCGGATCCGCGGGGCTGCCTTTGGCAAAATCAGCGCGTCCTGTTATGACCTTTCCGTCCTTTAAGTGGATTTTCAGGATCGATGTCATCTTGTCGAAACCGGCGCTCTCGGCCTCTGGATCAACGTAAAAGTTAATTCTTTGAATCATCTGCTGCACATCAGTTCGCTGAACTACTTTGTCCGAAAATTCGCCCAAGCCAGCCTTTCGCTCCAGCAGCAAAATTGCCAGACAGAATTCCATGCTGAATTTGCCCTCAAGTCCAGTCCTCGGTTGGTGATGAAGAAGCGTTGTCGTCATGTTGTGATTAGCGCCGACATCGACTTTTTCCACCTGATTGGCTTGTAGGTTATTGGCGTCAATCAGCCGCATCAATTCGGTCATCGCAGGATGGGTGAGGGAGCCCGAAGGATAGGGCTTCAAAGAAATTCCAGGCGACGCGAATGTCCATGGCTTTCCCAAGCGATCCATGAGCGCCGACGGGTCGTAAGATCCTCCGAAGGCATGAAAGAAGCCGCGGTCCGCTTCCAAGATTTGCTCCGCTGCGGTCCAACCCAGCGCGACCAGATCGGCGGACACAACCCCGCTTTCTGCCGCGTGCCCGGCCTGAAACGGCTTCGTCATCGTACCGAAATTCTCTCTCAACCCGCCGGACTGGGTGGCAGCCAGGCCAAAAGCGTTCTGGACCTTCGATTGATCAAAGCGCAGCAGCTTTGCGGACGCCACCGCCGAACCAAACGCTCCGCACGTTCCGGTCGAGTGAAATCCATCTTGATAATGACGCGGCGAGATGGCTTCCGCGATTTTGCATTCCACCTCGACGCCGACGTGATAGGAAAGTATCAACTCCTTACCTGACATATCTGCGCGCTGTGAAAGCGCCAAGACCGCTGGCAGGACGGGCACGGTAGGATGGACCAGCAAGCCATACACGCGGTCTTTCGCGGCAGAGAGTTGCGTGTCGTCGAAATCATCAGCGTGAATCGAAACTCCATTTACAAATGCTGCGAAACGCGGCGACGTCTTGAGCTCCGATCCTATGACAATGGCTTGCCCTCCACAAACCCCAAGCTCCTGCAGATACTGCCGGCATATAGTTGCCGTCTCCGCGCGTGATCCAGCTAATGCCAGGCCCAATCCGTCAAGAATTGATTTCTTTCCGAGTTCGAGGACGTCTGCCGGAATATCTTCGTAGGTTGTGTTGACAACAAATCTGCCCACATAGTCCGTGAGGCCGGAAGTTTTGGGAAAAACATCAATAGGCGGCGCAGCGGCGCCCTTTGCGGATCCAAGCAGTGTGCTGGACGCAAGCGTCCCAACAGCTATTTTCCCGAAGTCACGCCTCAACATTTTCAATCCCGATATTCTTCGGATTCATTTCTGATTGCATCCCTTAGCGCCAGGAGAGTTCAGATCGTTACGCAAAAGCTGCCCGCCCTTCATGACAAATTTCACCCGCTCAAGTTCTGTGATATCGGCCAGCGGGTCCCCGCACACCGCAACGAAGTCGGCGAATTTCCCGCGCTCGATCGAGCCAAGGTCGGCGCTCCAGCCCAGTCCGACTCCGCTGCCGAAGCCAATCTTGACCCCAGCGGCAACGGCGCGCCGGAAATTTGGTTCCGACACCTCAGCCACCATGTGCCCACCATATTTCCTTGCGTCGTGTTCCCGCTCTAGCTGGTAGTGGTAAAGAGTCGGAATGAGGTAAATACCCTTCGCCTTGAACTGCTGGATATCGTCATCTGAAAGCTGCACTGCGTGCTCAATCGTATCCACACCAGCAGTGAGGCAGTTGTGCAGCCCTTTTCCGCCAAACGCATGACAGGAAACCTTGTGACCCTTATCATGCGCCTCCTCGACGAACGCCTGAATTTCTTCCAGTGTGAAGGTTGGCGGGATAACCAGCGTCCCGTCTGGTGCAAACGTGAAATCATAATTGGCGTAAAACTTGATCCAGTCGGCGCCATTTATGAGTTGTTCACGGACCCCTTTGCGCGCGTCCCATGGGTTGTCGACGGTTTCCAGCATTGAAGGCAACGGAATATCGCGGGAGTACCCTTTGGGGCGAAAGCCGCCTGTTGTCTGAAAACCGCGTCCAGAAACCTGCAAGCGGGGGCCTTGCACCAGTCCGTTGTTAATGGCGGTTCTGAGATCGACGTCGCCGTACATTCCTCCCAGGGTCTTCAGATCGCGCAGCGTCGTAAATCCTATATAAAGGTCGCGCTGGGCATTGACCAACGCTTCCAGTTCGCGGTACTGCAAGGACTCTTTCAACATCTGCGAGTCGAGGTCCGGGCCGCTGGCGAAGATGTGAGTGTGCCCATCGATCAAGCCCGGCAGAACCGTGGCATTGCTAAGGTCGAGCACCTCCGTGCCCGGTGGGATGTGTACTTCACCCGCCGACCCTACCTGCACGATGCGCGTGCCTTCGACCAGAATGACTTGTTGTTTGGTGAGAATATCCGACTTCCCATCAAACATGCGTCCGGCGCGAATCGCCAATCGCTCGTGTACTCGGGCTTGCGGAGGAGGAAGCGGCGGAGGAGGCGGAGTCTCAGGTTCATTTTCTTGCGCGGGCAAGGAACTCAGAGACAACAGCGAGAACAGAATTAGCATTGCTCCATGAATCAATTTCCAAGGCCGCCGATTTGTGTCACACGGCATCGCTTCTCCTAGGCCCCGGCTTTCGCATGCACGGGAGCCGTCTTAATCAGCATGGTGAGGCCAGCGGCAACCAACGTAATCACGCCAAGATATGTGAATCCCGCCAGAAAACTCCCAGTCTTTTTATTGAGGTATCCGACGATGAGTGGGGCGAAGTAAGCCCCAAGATTTCCGATAGCGTTCACAAAACCCATTACGGATCCGACAATTTGTGGCGACAATGTTTCTGTCGGAATCGCCCAGAAAGCTCCCATGGGACCGTAGGCTCCCACGCCGCTCAATGCTATGAAGCCGAAAGCGATCAGCAGCGAGTAAGGAATCGTGGCAACGGCGAGCAGGATGCACGTTCCGCCGAACAACATAGCTCCCGCAGCGTGAAAGCGGCGTTCACGCATCTTGTCTGAGTGACGAGAGACGACCAGCACCGAGATAGCGCCCACAATAAAGGGTAGCGTGTACAGCATTCCTGTCGAAAGGCTGCTTAGCTTCCTGAATTTGTCCATGGCGCTTGGCAACCAAAACAACAGCCCCATTTGTCCGCTTACGAAGCAAAAATAGATGGCTGCCAGAAGAAACACCTCGGGACGCAGCAGCGCGCGAAGGTATGGGACCTTTTGTGATCCTTCGAGCTCAGCAGACTCGCGATGCAGGGTTTCTACCAGAAGAGTGCGCTCGTCTTCCGGAAGCCAGGACGCCTGTGCGGGATGATCTTGAATAAATAAGAGCCAAATCGCCAGCCACACAAAGGGTAACGAACCTTCGGCGATCAGCATCACACGCCAATTCCAGTGGTCCAAAATCCATCCAGAAAATGGCGATGCCAATATCACGGCCCCTGGCAAGCAGAGCAGCCAAAATGCGTTGGCGCGCGCGCGCTCGGCGCGGCTAAACCAGTGCGAGAGCAGGATCAACGTGGCGGGATAAACTCCACTCTCCGCCACTCCCAGCAGTAACCGGAGCAGGAGAAGTTCGCGATACGTACGCGCAAAGCCACAGCCCACCGCAAAGATGGCCCAGACCACCAGTAGAACGCCGATAAACTTCTTCGCACTCCAATGCTTGGCTAGATGCCCTCCCGGAATCTGCAGTGCCAGGTAACCCCAGAAGAAGATGCCGGCGACTGTCCCAGCTTGTTGCGGATCCAAATGGAGGTCCCGACTGATATGCGGCAAGGCTAGAGATATGTTTGTGCGATCGATAAAGGCGATCGTGTACATGATAAGCGCGACGGGAATGATGCGGATCCACCGAATTGAAACTCTGGATCGAGAGGCTCCGATTTTCGCGACATGCTGTCCGGCGGTTGTCATTGAGATGACTGTGCCTTACTTTTTCATACTGCAAACTATTCGCTAGGGTTGTATTTCGTATACCCGGACCTCGGCATCCTTATTCTCATGATGAGGGACAGCGAGATAGTAGCGATTCAGTTCCGGCACCAGAATGCCCGTCTTTGCACGAAAGGAGCCCGGAACCTTCGCCAACAAAGCGTAATGGTCGGGGTCTTTCTGTTCAAAGACGTCCAAAGCTCCGTCGCCGGCGAGATACAGGCGCTTATTTTTAATGTCGTAACTCATGTCATCGACCATGCCGACCGCAGGCAAGCTGGTGACCACTTTACCGTTGTCTGAGTTGAGGACAATCAACTTTCCTGGCTTCCTGGTTGCGACAAATAAACGATGATCCGGCTCGTCAAAGGCCATTGCAACATTCGCCTGATCGCCAGCCGGCAACGGCCAGATAGCAGTCAACGCAGCTTTCTTTCGGTCGAGTACCCCAACCGCACTCTTGCCCGTTAGATTGCAAAACATCCGCGGCCCAGATTTTTCAGGCACGATCGCTTCTACATGGTTAGTGTCGATTTTGATATCGCCCAACTTCTTCGAAGCGTCAGTATCAATGATGGTGATCAACGAGTACGGCGTATGAGCCTCCCGGCCTCCGTTGACCACGTACAGGTGGTGAGTGGAGGAATCGTAGGCGATGGAATCCGCATCGATCGAGACTTTGATTTCCTGAAGCAATTTGTAATTGTCGCTGTCGTACACCTGAACTGCAGAAGCGTCGCCAGCCACAATGAAAAGTTTTTTCAGATCCTTGCGAAACAAAAGGGAATGCGGAGCCTCCACATTGTCAAGAGTGCGGACGAGCTGGTTTGTATTGGTGTCTAGGACAAGGAACTTATTATTCTCTTCCGCAGTCAAGAACAGCCTGTGTCCATCAACATCCGGAGCGAAATGATCAAAGTCGCCATCGTGGAGTCCCGGCAAAGGAATAGTCGCCACCAGTTTCAAAGGTGCGCGATCTTGAGCGTTGCAGCCAATTGCCAGCGCGATCGACAGCGCAAAAATCACAAAATTCGTTCGCTTCATAATTTCTCCAAGGGTGTCGTGCGGCAACCTATGAAGACCGCGGCACTCGACGGCGGATGCTATCCCACGGTAGTTGCCGAGTCAACGTGTCTTCTTACTGAGGAATGACGAAAAAGCCTCGTACTACGCCAAACTAGCGTGTTTTCAAGCGAAAAATATTGGTGTGTCGTTTCTCAGTTAAACGGAAATTAATCTTGGTTTCAGTTCACGTTGCGGTGGATGAATTATGCTGTTTGCTCTAGTCTTGGCGCGCTCTGCGGATCGCAGTAAAGACCCAACAGCTTCAAATGTGTTCCACACTACAGCATAGTTAGGGAGAGAAAATGAAGCAATGTTTCTTAGTTCTCATGGTGGTTTTCATTACATTAGGCATAAACGTCCAAGGTCAAGAAACGGTGCCGCTCAAGCTCGTCCAGACCATCACATTGCCTGCTACCGTAAAGGGGCACTTCGACCACTTTGAAGTCGATCTGAAGGGTGGGCGGCTTTTTGCGACTCCAGAGGGTTACAAATCCGTCCTCGTTTTCGACCTCGAGACTGGCAAACTCATCCACACCATAGGCGGGATCGGGAAGTCGCATGCCGTGCTCTACCGCGAAGACCTCAACCGTATATACGTAACAGATGGCGAGGTCGGCGACGTCAAGATATTTGACGGCAAAACGTACCGTCTCCTTTCCAGCGTGAAACTGTTGGAGGACGCTGATTCCATCGGATACGATCCGGCAACAAAATACTTATACGTCGACAATGGTGGTGGCGATGTCCACCAAACATATTCGATGATCAGCGTTGTCGACACCACAGCCGGTAAGAAGCTGGCCGACATCAAAGTCGACGGAGACACACTTGAAGCCATGGCTCTGGAGACGTCGAGCCCGAAAACGAACGTCGCTATCGGATTGGATGAAGCAGACCATCGATTGTTCGTTGCTTGCCGCGACGGACAGATTTCCGTAGTGGACACTCAGACGGGAAGGGAAATCACCACTTTGCCAATCACAAAAGGTGTCGATGATTTGAAGTACGACATCAGCAGTAAACGTATTTATTCCGCTGGCGACGGAAATGTAGATGTTTATGAACAGACCGACAGAGACAACTACAAAAAGCTTGGAGCCGTCCCCACTGGTCCGCTTGGAAAAACTGCGCGCCTGGTCCCTGAATTGAATAAATACTTCGTGGCGGTACCGCAGCACGAAACTGAGAGCGCGAAGATTCTAGTATTCGAAGTGCACTGAACGAAGTCGTACGGGGCGCCTCGATGGGTGCCCTGTGCGGTTCGCAGGTATGCGATGATATTTGAAAAGGCTGTATGCGCATTCTTTTGGTTGAAGACGAACGCAAGGTTGCGAGCTTTATTGCGCGCGCGCTGAGAGAAAATACGTACGCCGTGGATGTAGCTGAGACGGGCGAGAAAGCACTAGAATTCGGGACCGACGTCCACTACGACGCTATCCTACTGGACGTCCGACTACCTGGCATGAGTGGTATTGAAGTGTGCCGCGAGTTACGACAGCGGGGAATCGAGTCGCCCGTTCTGGTCTTGACGGCCCGAGGCCTGACCGAGCAAAAAGTGGAGGGACTCGATGCCGGTGCTGACGACTATCTAACCAAGCCCTTTGTCTTGGCTGAACTACTTGCGCGTGTCCGCGCTTTGGTTCGACGAGGCTTCCACAGCGGCAACGCGAAATTAAGTTATGCAGATCTCTCGCTCGACCGTCATCGCCGGCGCGCAACCGTTGGCCGTGAGGTGATCCCTCTTACCAGCAAGGAATTCGCGTTGTTGGAGTTGTTCCTGCTTCGCGCGCCCGAATTGGTGACGCGCAGCGAAATTGTCGAGCATGTCTGGGATTGCCACTTTGACAGCGAGACAAATCTGGTGGAAGTTTATATCAATCGGTTGCGCAAGAAGCTTGAAGAAGGCCAATCGGTAAAGATGATTCATACTGTCCGGGGCGTCGGCTACCGCTTAGGAATGCCCGAATGAGAGCGAAGACGCTTCGCTTTCGCATGATGTTGCTGTTTACCACGGTGGTCGGGGTTCTCCTTGCCGCATCGTATCTTGCGTTCTTTGGTCTCCTGGCACACGAAGTTCCGAATCAACTCAACCGTCAGTTACTGGAGACAGCCCGCCCCCTGATTGCTGACATCATCACGGAACCCAATGCGCAAGATGTGAACAGGCTAGACATTCCAGGGGAGTTCTTTGAGCTGCTGGACACGAATGGACAGGTCCTTCAACGTTCCAGAAATATTACGGCTCCAATCGATTTGAACGGAATCCACTTCGCTGTTTCACATCCTACTTTTGGGATTACAACTATTGGGCAGGGCGAATCAATCCGCGTGGGGTTGATTCCTTTTCAACAAGGTCCACGAACCCGAATTTTGTTGGTAGCTATTCCTACACTGGGTAGCAATAGTGTGCTCGACAGCTTTGGCAGGGTCGCCCTGCTGCTCTTTCCTCTCAGCCTGGCGCTTACGGCCAGCATTTCGGCGTTTTATGTGGGGAGAAGTCTGGCGCCCATCAAAGCCCTCACCCAGCACGCGGATCTGATGGCGAGAAGAGTCACTAATCGGAATGGGTTCTGGTCACCGCTACCTGTGTCCTCTCCCTATGACGAACTGAGTCGCCTAGCGGAGACTTTTAATCACCTGTTCCAGGGGGTTGACTCAGCAGTCCGTCAATTGCGTCAGTTTGTGACTGATGCTTCGCACGAACTACGCACACCACTCTCGGTTCTGCACGGTGAGACTGAGCTGCTGTTGTCCAAACCTCGCAATGCCGAAGAATATCGAAAAACTCTGTCCGACTTTGGTGACGAGTTCAAGAAGCTGACCCGGATCGTGGAGGGGTTGTTCACGCTTTCCATAGCCGACGCTGGGCAGCTTCAGTTGATGTCCGAGCCTCTTTACATTAACGAGGTGCTCGAAGAAACTTGCGCTCTCGTGACGTCACGCGCACATGCAAAGAATATTGCCATTGTTCGCGAACTAAACGAGGAGCTTCCCTACTCTGGAGACGAGGCTTTTCTTCACGAGCTCTTTCTGATTTTTCTCGATAATGCGATCAAGTATTCTCCCGAAGGCACCCAAGTCCGCGTACGTCTAGAGCAAGAGTTAGGTAAAATTCGAGCTCATTTCCAAGATTATGGCATCGGAATCTCAAGCGACCACCTGCCCTTCATATTTGAGCGGTTCTATCGTGCTGTCCCGCATAGCAGCGGGGAAACTCATAGCGGGGGCTTAGGCTTGGCCATTGCTCAAGCCATCGTACGTGCCCAGGGTGGCGTCATCGAATGTCAGAGCGCGCCAGGCGCAGGCTCAACTTTCACAGTGGTTTTGCCTGCAACTCATTCCGCAAGCAATCTCGAAAATAAACCTGAACATAAATTAATCTTGGGTTAACAGGCCTTCAGGCGTACATTGACCTCCGCCACAATATGGAGGTAATCCGTGTCCTCTGGGAGAACGATTGGCCTAGCGATAGTGACGTTGTTTGCCGGAATTCTATGTTCAATCCCGGCGGACGCGCAGGTCGCAGGAGCAACTCTTTCCGGTACGATCAAAGACTCGTCGGGTGGAGTTATCCCCGGCACGCGGGTCGTCATTAAGAATGTAGCCACCGGGGTTACAACGGAGGTTACGACGAACTCGGATGGCTTCTACACCGCCGCGAACTTGCTCCCCGGAGAATACGCGGTTACCGTATCAGCCAAGGGATTCACCATCGAAGAAAGAACCGGGATTTCACTCACAGTTGGGGCACCGCAGGTCTTTGATCTTATTCTGAAGGTTGGAACTGCCAAAGAAGTAATGGTGGTCACCGCCGAGGCCCCTGCCATTCAACTTAACAGCTCAGACATCAGCGCGGTAGTGAATGCGACCACGGTCCGCGAGTTGCCGCTGAACGGCCGCAGTTGGACTGATCTGGCACAACTGCAGCCTGGAGTGAACGCAATCCAGACGCAACCAACCTTTGCGCAGGGCACGGATCGCGGAAATCGCGGCTTCGGCCAACAGTTGACTATTTCAGGAGCCCGACCGCAGCAGAACAATTATCGTTTGGATGGCGTTAGCCTCAACGATTACGCAAACGGGGCACCCGGAAGCGTTCTAGGAGGAAGCCTGGGCGTGGACGCCATTCAGGAGTTCTCCGTCCTGACCAGCAACTACTCGGCGGAATACGGCAAGACCTCGCGAGGGGTCGTCAACGCAATTACGCGGTCCGGAACCAATCAGTTTCACGGCAGTATTTATGAGTTCCTCAGAAATAGCCGACTAGACGCCAAGAATTACTTCGACGATCATTCACTGCCAATCCCGCCTTTCAAGCGCAACCAGTTTGGGGGAGCGGTGGGAGGACCGATCGTGAAGAACCACACATTCTTCTTTGCCGACTACGAAGGCATCCGGCAGTCGAAGGGCATCTCGACGGTAACCTTTGTCCCATCCGTTGCAGCGGAAGGCGGGACTTTGTGCTCGAATCCCGATCCTGGAAGTACTTGTGTCCCAACTACCGTAGCTGTAGATCCAGCCGCACAAGGATTCTTCACCTTTTACCATGTCCCCAACAATGGTCCGGTTGCCGGCAGCAATGGGGACTTGGGAATTTACACATTTCCCGGACAACAGATCGTCAACGAGAACTTCGTCACCACGCGTGTCGACCACAAGATTTCCGAGAAGGACAGCCTGTTCGGCACGTACATGTTCGATAAGACCCCATATTCTTCCCCAGACGGCTTGAACGACGTTGAATTCACTACCCTAACATCCCGACAGTTCCTTTCGGTAGAGGAGACTCACATCTTCGCTCCCGGTTTCGCAAACTCAATCCGCATCGGTGGCAATCATGAAGCCGTTAATAATAACCAAAGCCTAAAAGCGATCAATCCGGCTGCGACCGATACATCTTTGGGAGTTGGAGGGGCTGCGTTCGCGGGCCGGGCTGCGCCGCAGGTTCTTATCGACGGGGGAGTTACGGATTTTACTGGCGGGATTGGCGGCAGCCCAACCTATTTCTACCATTGGAATTCGATCCAACTTTATGACGACGCATTCTTTACCAAGGGCACGCATTCCGTGAAATTTGGAGTTGCAGTTGAACGTATGCTGCTCAATGTTCTTGCTGACACCGATCCGAATGGCATCTGGCGCTTCGGCAACCTTCAGGGCTTCCTCACTAACAATCCCACTAAATTCCAGGGTGGAATCGCCAGCACACTTTCACCGCGCAATCTGCGCCAGAACATTTTCGGTCTGTATGTTCAGGACGATTGGCGCTGGCGGCCGAATCTGACGCTCAATCTGGGGTTACGCTATGAGATGTCAACGGTACCAACAGAAACCAGCGGCAAACTTGCCGATCTGCGAAACTTGACGGATCCATTACCGGTCTGTGGAAGGCTGGTGACCGGCGGGTGTTCAGGCACCGGCTCCTTCTTCAACAATCCGACCGTTCACAACTTTGAACCTCGGGTCGGTTTTGCCTGGGACCCATTTCGCAATGGAAAAACAGCAGTGCGCGGAGGAGCAGGGATGTTCGACGTGCTCCCGCTGCCTTATCAATTTGTACTTCTGACCACCCAGGCCGCGCCTTTCTTTTCGTATACCGCGATTAATGGACCCGCGCCGGGTTCGTTCCCCAACTTCCCAGGCCAAAACACTACTTTTCCTGCGAACACGCTTCGCTCCACTTACATTCAACACCCCAAACGCAACTACGTGATGCAATGGAATCTCAATATCCAGCAGCAGCTTACGCCGAGCCTGGCGGCCATGTTCGCCTACGTTGGATCGCGTGGCATTCATCAACCCTTTAGGGTCGATGAAGCGGATCTTGTCCTCCCCAGTCAGAACACCCCTTTCGGATATCTCTGGCCACAGGTGGATGCTAGCGGTAACCTGACCACAGGACCCAACGCAGGGAGTCCTCCCAGCACTATCAACCCCAATTTTGGATCCGTTCGCGGAATGTTTTATGAAGGCCACTCTTACTACAACGCCTTTGAGGCCCAGTTGGCGAAGCGTATGAGCCACGGCTTCCAAGTACAAGGCACTTATACTTGGAGTAAGAGTATTGATACGAGTTCGGCATCAGTTGCAGGAGACTCTTTCGGGAACTCAATCTCAAGTCTCCCGTGGTTCGACTTGAGATTGAGCCGCGGCCTCTCAGATTTTAATGTTGGGCACACTTTTGTATTGAATGGCACGTGGCAGGTTCCAACACCGCAATCGCTCTCTGCACCAGCTCAGTGGGCACTCGGCGGATGGGAACTGGGACTTATTTTCACGGCTAGCGATGGAGTCCCTTTTAGCCCAACTTGGGGCACGGGTTCCGATCCTCTAAACAGCCTGAGCAGCGATGATTGGACGTTTGTAAATCGGCTGCATGGCTCTGGCTGCGGCACTGCTACAAATCCAGGCAATCCCAACACTTACGTCAAGACCGGGTGCTTCTCGGTCCCCACGGCGCCGAACCTGAATTTTTGGAATGCGAACTGCAATGCGGCGCCAACTAGCTTGCTGGACTCGAACGGGAACCAAATCGTCATTAACAATCCACAGAATCCAGCTTTAGACGGGGCGGGCTGGCTTCCAGCTCTGCCATGCTTTAATCTCCGCGGCAATGCGGGTCGCAATACTCTAATCGGTCCGGGAATTACCGAGTTGGACTTCTCCGTTTTTAAGAACAACTACATCAAGCGCATCTCGGAGCGCTTCAACGTGCAGTTCCGGGCCGAGATGTTCAACATTCTCAATCACGCCAACTTTGCTCCACCCGCGACGCCTACCAACACCGATATTTTCGATGGGACGGGGGCGCCGTCAGCCGGTGCTGGTGTGGTGACGAGAACCACGACTACAGCACGCGAGATTCAGTTCGCCGTCAAAGTGATTTTCTAATGTATGCAGCACCGAGCCGTAAATGCTGCGGCAGTGTGTCACAGCCAAAGTCCGCGGGTTGTCGTCAACCTCCCCCGCAACCCGCGAAGCCTACGCTACCGTCACGGTGTTGTACTTCTTAAATCGTGATCGCGACACTGATGAGCTTCACGAGATCTTCTTACCCAAGGTGAAACGTGAATCGCGAAGACCGATATGCAGACCCGCAGCCTAAGCTTCGTTCGCTCATCCTTACCCGTCGTAGTTTGTTGCAGAACTCTGTCTGCATTGCTGCCGCTTCAGTATTCCCACGGCTAGTCGGAGCTGCCGCACATGACATCAGTCCGGTCATGGAGAAGCTCAGCTCCTACATGGCCGAGGCCCGCAACCGCGTGCTTCCCGACAATGTAGTGCGAGAGGCAGAGCATCACATCCTAGACACAATCGCTGCCATGGTCTCCGGGTCCGACCTTCCTCCTGGCCGGATGGCGATCGACTTTGCTCGCTCCTATGGGGGCGAGAAAGTTGCAACAGTAATTGCTTCTCAAATCCTCTGTGGATCGATCGAAGCGGCGTTCGCCAATGGCGAGCTCGCGCATTCGGATGAAACCGACGATGACTTCACTACAGGAGGAGCGCATCCTGGATGCGCCGTGGTACCCGCAGCGCTGGCTGCCGGCGAGCAGTTCAGCATCAGCGGGACGCATTTTTTGCGGGCGGTCACACTGGGGTACGACGTTGCGCTGAGGGCAATGAAGACCGTCGGTATCGCAATGAAAGAAACACACAATCTGGTGGGAACCATGGGGGCGACGGCGGCAGCGGGGTGCGCTGCCAGTCTCAATCCGCAGCAGATGCGTTGGCTGCTTGATTACGCTGCGCAACAGGCTGGCGCCGGTATCGGCGCTTGGCGGCGCGACACTGACCATATCGAGAAAGGTTTTCTGTTCGGCGCTATGGGCGCTCGCAATGGTGTGAATGCTGCCTTGGTGGTTCATTCCGGCTGGACTGGAGTGGACGATATTTTGTCCGGCCCGAACAATTTTGTGGAATCCTACAACCCCAAAGCTGATGCCGCAGGCATGATCGATCAACTGGGGGAGGTCTACGGGGTCACGCTGACGACGCTCAAGAAGTGGACGACCGGAGGACCCATACAGGCGCCGCTGGACGCACTGGAGAATCTGCAGACGCGTCAACCCTTCCAGGCGGAGCAGGTGAAACAGGTGGTGGTACGTGTCGCTACCAGCGCGGCCTATACCGTCAATAATCGCGATATGCCGGATATCTGTCTGCAACACCTAGTCGCAGTGATGCTGCTCGACAAGACAGTCTCCTTCCGCGCAGCCCACGACAAGGCACGCATGCAAGACCCCTTCGTCCTGCGTGAGCGAGCTAAGGTGCAACTCGTCCCTGATGAGGGATTGGAGAAGCTGATACCGGTGCGAGTGGCCGTTGTTGAACTAACACTATCCGACGGCGCGCAGCTTAGCGAGCGCGTAGAGCACGTGCGCGGCACTCCTGAAAATCCGATGACTCGCGATGAGGTGGTGGCGAAGGCGCGCGAGTTGATAATGCCGGTCCTCGGTGCCGCAACTGGTTCGAAGCTGATCGAGCGCGTGCTCGGACTTGATACGGTGAAAGACATCCGAGAACTTCGTCCGTTACTTTCATGCGCCTGATCAGTTTGGAGCGAAGATGAAAAACATAACGATACTCTCTCTCGTAGTAGCAATTTGTGGGACTTATGCGTTGTCACAAGACCAGCCTGTCACGGCTCAACGGGCACCACTGCTCCTCGTCCAGGAAATTCCCTTACCGAACGTGGGGGGGCGCATCGATCACTTCACGTTCGATCCAAAACGCAAACGAGTTATTGGCGCCGCTCTCGGCAACAACACGGTCGAAGTCGTAGACACATTTTCAGGTCGTGACATACACAGCATCACAGGTGCAGCCGCACCGCAAGGGCTGGTATACGTGGCTGAGATTAACAAGCTTTTCGTCGCAAATGGTACAGACGGAAAGCTCAGGATTTATGACGGAGATTCGTTCAGTCTGCTGAATACGGTGGTCATCGGAGAGGACGCCGACAATGTCCGATATGATCCCGCAGGAAAACAAGTCTATGTCGCCTTCGGCGGAGACGAGGAAGGTGGCATTGCGGTGATTGATGCTGCCAGCGGAAAACGCCTGGAAGACGTCGCTAAGCTTGACGCTCACCCCGAGTCGTTTCAGATCGCTACGTCAAAGCCCGTGATCTACGCCAATATTGCCACCAAGGCGAAAGTTGTAGTCATTGATCGGAATACGCATCGGGTCACCGATTGGCCCTTGAAGGCCGGGAAAGCCAATTATCCTATGGCGCTGGACGAAGCTCACCATCGCCTCTTCGTAGTGACCCGAAAACCGGCACAGCTTGTAGTGCTCGAGTCTGATAGTGGTACGACGCTTGCGAGTGTTCCTTGTGTGAACGATGCCGACGATCTGTACTACGACGAAGGTCGAAAACGCATTTATGTTCCCGGAGGCGAGGGCTTCATCAGTGTCATCGAGCAAATCGACTCAGATCACTACCAGTTGATAGCGAAAACTCCGACCACAGTCGGAGCACGCACCGGTCTCTGGTATGAAAAACGAGACCGGCTTTACTTAGCTGTGCCCGCCAGTTCCAAACAAGGCGCTGCATTGTGGGTATATGCCCCTGAAGACTGAGTGACACCATGCACAAGACTTCGATCATCTGGCTAGCTTCGGTTGTTTTGCTGATTGGGTGCGCCACCCGGTTAGCGAACTCTCAAGAGGAC
>WNFS01001844.1_pt1 | contig 15872 bp, 13 predicted proteins | sample 5400141 | NCBI WGS metagenome assembly WNFS01 (sample SAMN13153358, study PRJNA577476) | soil metagenome | isolation source: 60 cm saprolite under Madrone tree | place: USA:California | collected 2016-06-14
ACGACACCGCCGGCACGGATGACCGCGAGCGCCGCGGCGATCCACTCGGGCCCATTATCGGCAATGATCGCAGCGCGATCTCCCCGTGCGAGCCCCGCATGGCGGAGCCCACACGCGAGCCGGTCCACGCAGCCGTCCAGATCCGCATAGCTCCATGTCTCCGAGCCTCGTTTTCGGAGAGTAAATACTGCTGGCCGGTCGGCGTTCCGCGACAGGTCGTTAAGCACTCCGTCACAATTTTGCAGCTTTGCCATCGGAGAACTTAAGCTGAAAAATAGTTCTTAGTTGAGAGTTGATTGTTGAAATTGCGCGAATTTGCGATTTAGCAGCTCGCACGCTGGGTAACGCAGAAAGGTCGCCACTCTTGCACAAATTCTTGCACACGGACTCGACGTCGCCTGAGTTCTGCCGAACTACTCGAAAATGCGCTCGCTGCGTGCTTAAAAATCTCGTGAGATCTCCCAACTTTGACCCTTGCAAAGCTTTTGGCATCCGCCCCGAAAACTGTTGACGCGGCATGCGTCTGCGCGACATCCTTGCGGTGCTGAACAGTTGCAGTTATGGCCGAAGAACCGGCATCGTTAACGTTGGAGAAACAACCGAAACCGGAGATGGCTCATGTGCTGTTCACTGATGTCGTGGGCTACTCGAGGCTTCCATCCGATGAACAGCCGCGGATGATCCAGCAACTACGCCAAGCGGTGCGCAATTCTGTGGAATACAATCGCGCGCACAACGATCACTCGTTAATCTGTCTTCCGACTGGCGACGGAATGGCGCTAGTCTTCTTCGAAAGTGACGTCTGTGCGCCAGTGCGTGCGGCCATCGAGATCTCCGCAACATTGCATACCGGATCTAGTATCGCGGTGCGCATGGGATTGCACACGGGTTTAGTATATCGCGTGCCCGATATCAACGGGGCGGAAAACGTCTCCGGCGCCGGCATCAACTTCGCGCAACGCGTGATGGATTGCGGTGACGCCGGACACATCTTGATGTCGCAAGTCCATGCGAGCTTCCTCTGCGAGTTCGACACGTTACGCCCACACCTTCACGACCTTGGTGAAGCGGAAGTCAAGCACGGCGTCCGGCTGCAGCTCGTAAACTATTTCGATGGGACCGCAGGCCGAGCCTCGCCCCCGGCAAAATTGTCCGGCTTTCGTAAAGCAATGTCGCGACCAACCGACGAAAAGGCACCGGTTTCATGTGTAGGCGCTAAGGTTGTGGTGCTCTATAAACGCAATGTCGAGCCCGATGAGACGCTCTTGCTGAGCCTCGAAGCGGAGCTCACTAGGCGTGGCTGCGAGGTTTTTATCGACCGCCACATGCAGGTGGGTCTGAACTGGGCACGGGAAATCGAGCGGGCGCTGCGAGCTGCCGACGCCGTCATCCCACTTCTCTCGCCCCGGGCAGTGACGAGCGAGATGCTAGCTTTTGAGCTCGAGATTGCGGACGCCGCGAGGCAGCAGCAAGGGGGACACCCACGGCTTCTCCCGGTGCGAGTGAATTGGGAAGGCCCGCTGCCGGAGAATCTGACCACGATCCTCAACTCGATCCAATACGTCGTCTGGCGTGGCCCGGAGGACACGGCCACCGTCGTTGCCGAGCTCACTGCGGCCGTCGCCGAGCCTGCCCTTGGTCCAATTCCCGCCACTCGCGCACTGGAGCCCCCGGGCGGAGCCATGCCTCTTGATTCGCAATATTACGTCGAGCGTCCGACCGATGCCGAATTCCACGCGGCAATTGCGCGCCGGGACAGTATTGTGCTGGTGGAGGGCGCGCGGCAGATGGGCAAGACGTCCCTGCTCTCGCGCGGACTGCAACGCGCACGAGCAAGTGGGACCAAAGTCACCTGTACGGATTTCCAAAAATTAAATGCGAGCGATCTTACCTCGCTAGAATCTTTCTTCATCACGCTCGGCACAGCACTTGCAACCCAGCTTGACCTCGAAAAATTCCCCGAGGACACCTGGCGGCCGAAGAGCGGGCCTAACCAAAACTTCGAGAGCTACCTCAGGCGTGAGGTACTAGGCCGTATGCGCGGCCCACTTATTTGGGCGCTCGACGAGGTCGACCGGCTCTTTACCTGCCCATTTGGTAGCGAGGTGTTCGGGCTTTTCCGTTCGTGGCACAACGCGCGCGCTCTGGATCCGGAAAGCCCGTGGCATGGGCTCACCATGGTGATCTGCTACGCGACGGAAGCGCATCTTTTTATCACAGACCTCAATCAATCGCCATTCAACGTCGGCACGCGGGTTCGGCTGCACGATTTCGGCCCAACCGAGATGCGCCAGCTCAATGAGCTTTACGGCCAGCCACTGGCGGGACCCGTCGAGTATGAGCGCTTCGGCCGGCTACTCGGCGGCCAGCCGTACTTGGTGCGCCGTGGTCTGCACGAGATGGTCGTGCACCGGATCTCGTTGGCCGAGTTGGAACGGCTCGCGGCCACGGAAGAAGGTCCCTTTGCCGACCATCTCAAACGCTACCTAGTGCTGGTTTCGGGTAACGACTCTGCGTTGCAATTTCTGCGTGCAATATTGTCCGGCAAGCAAAGCAACGACGCGAAACTTTTTTATCGTCTACGCGCTGCCGGCCTACTGTGCGGGGAGAGCCCAGTGAACGCGGCGTTTCGTTGCGAACTATACGCCCAATATCTGCGACGGCATCTGGTATGAGCCCGCCGGATTTCTTCGTCACTGGCGGTGCGCTGCAAGCTGACGCTGGTTGTTACGTCGCGCGTGCGGCGGACAACCAACTGCTCGAGGCTTTGCGCAAAAGTGAATTCTGCTATGTCCTCACGTCACGACAAATGGGGAAGTCCTCGCTCATGGTGCGCGCCGCGGTGCAGTTGCGCCAAGAAGGCTGCGCTGTCGTCATCTTGGATCTCACCGCCATCGGACAAAACCTCGTTGTCGACCAATGGTATTTCAGCATGCTCTGCCACGTCGGCGAGAAACTCAATCTTGAAGCAGAGATGGAGGCGTATTGGGACGCAAATGAGCGCCGCGCTCCACTCGAACGGTTCATGGGCGCGATTCGCGATGTATATCTCGAACGCAAACGCAAGCCGCTCGTTATCTTCGTTGATGAGATCGATGCCGTCCGCAGCCTTCGGCAATTCAGCGCCGACGAGTTCTTCGCCGGAATCCGCGAGTGCTACAATCGTCGACCCGAGGACGCAAAACTCGAACGCTTAACTTTCTGCCTGCTCGGAGTAGCTACCCCGAGCGACCTCATCCAAGACCAGCGCATTACTCCGTTCAATATCGGCCATGCTATTGAACTCGGTGATTTCACGCCCTCCGATGCGTTAGTCCTCGCCGGAGGGTTGAGCCCGCATCGGGACACAGCGCGCGCGTTATTAGCGCGTGTGCTGTCGTGGACGAGCGGCCAGCCCTACCTCACCCAGAAGCTTTGCGCCGAGGTAGCAAAAGCCGATGTTCATACGGCGAAAGACGTAGATTTCGTGTGCACCCGCATCTTCCTCTCTCCAGAGGCTCCCGAACGCGACGACAACCTGCACTTTGTCCGCGATCGCCTGCTGCGCAGCGAACAGGAACGCGCCGCGTTGCTCGACGCCTACGCTAAGGTCTGCCGAGGCGAACGACTCGGCGATGACCATCTCAATCCCATCATCAATGAGCTGCGCCTCTCCGGTATTGTGCGTGTTGTGGACGGCTATCTCCAGCGGCGCAACCGCATTTACTCACAGGTCTTCGATCTCAAATGGGTCCAGAAGAATCTGCCGGACGCTGAAAGCCGACGCCAACGAGCTGCCTTTTACCGGGGCGTTCGCCGGGTAGCGGGTGTGGCTATCGTCGTGTTGACCATCATGGGAGGCTTGGCCTTTCAGGCTTGGCGTAGCGCCCACGCAGAGAAAGCCGCGAGCGAGCGGGCCACGCAAGCCGCCGAGAGTAAACACAAGGCAGACGAAGATCTCCTGCGGGAAGCGCAGCGCACGAAGGACGCGCTGAATCGGCTCGTCGAAACGCAGTCGAAAGTCGAAGCGTTGCTCGAAGCGCTGACACCGCTCGTCGGCGATAAATCCGGCAAACTCATTCTCGAACGGGCCGAAGACGTCGTCCGCAGTGTCAGCAGCCAAACGGCGGACGATCCACGCGTGATTCTCGGCCTCGCCGGACTGCGCCGGGTCTGCGGCCGACTCTATTTGCGGTTGGGTAATGATGAAACTGCGCTCAAGCAAGCCCAAGAAGCTCGTCGCCTCGTCGAAGCACAATTAGAAATGGGAAACGCCGATCCTGCCCTCAAAAAGCAGCTGCACGATTGCCTGACCTTGGTAGGCGATTCAATACTCGGCGGACCGACGCCAGACACAGCCGACCGTAAAACTGACGAAGACTACTCCCGAGCCATCGCAACCTATCGCGAAGCATTAGAACTCGCCCGAATTGAAAGCACCGCCCACCCGCGGGACGCCGACTGGCGTGGGCTTTATTTTGCCGATCTGATCAACCTCGGCGATACGGCGCAGCTTTTCGGGCCAGCAAAGATGAAAGACGCCGAGGCCCACTATCAAGATGCGCTCAAGGTGTTGACGGAGCTGCGCGCACGGACTCCAAATTCTGCGGGTCTCAATAGGATCGAGGCATCAATCCACGACCGGCTCGGAACGGTCTTCCTTGACCGCGGCCGGAAAGCCGAAGCACGGACACAGGTTGATCTAAGCCTGAGATTACGCCAATCGGGATCAAATGATGAACTTGCCGAAAAACCGGAGCACCAGAGTGATCTAGCAATGAGCTATAATAAGCTCGGTAACTTTTTCAACGGTCAGGATCAGTGGAAAGAGGCTCTCGACTACTACGAGCGTGGCCTCAGCATTCGACGGAAGCTTTGCGAACAAGACAAACGACGTGACTGGCAGCGCGACCTCGGATTTAGTCTGTACAACGTCGCTCGCATGCAGTGGATGCTAGGAGAAAAATCGAAGAATTCGGTGATGAAGGCACACGCAATCGAGTTATCCCGAGAGCGTCTCAGACGTGCCGAGGCGCTACGGGCAGAAGATCCCTCGGATCCCTACCTCAAGCTAGATCACGCAAATGCGCTCTACGCCTACGCCGACATTCTGCTCAATGTCTCCGATAACACCCTTAAAGATTGGCCGCTGGCGCTGGAACTCGCGCAAGAGGCCGTCAGCCTTACCGAGCGGCAGGACCCGCAGCCGCTTGTTCTCCTGGCTCAAGCGCTGCGTTTTGCCAAGCGCTCCCCTGAAGCCCGACAGGTTGCTGAGGAAGCGGCTAAACTGCTACCGCCGGAAGAGAAACGCACAGCGGACGAAAAGCATGTCGCCAAAGAAATCGCTTATGAGTTAAGCAAGGACAAGAACACAAACGCGGGCGAGATTTCGCCTCAGGACCGTCGAAGGCGCGGTCCTTGAGTTAAGTCTCTCGCGCTGAAGGTCGCTAAAACGCTGTACGAAAGGGATCAAGCACAAAGGAGTCTTTGTCCGTGTAGTCTGTGGACCTGCCACGGCCCCGTTCACACTAGAAAAACCAGATTGCTTCTTCTTTAGACGGTGAAAGCTTCCCAATCGCAAAGGTGGCGCGACAAAAGCAAGTGCAAACGCAATCACCCTGCAATCAAAGCCCGGTGACGTGCTGCTTGCGACGCACAAAGAGCTAGAGCAACGGACGAAGAGCGGCTTAGCACGCGCTACAGCGCGGGCAGCAGAAGCGGCAGCTACAGCCGCAGAGCCGCTACAGGTTAGCAGCACAGCGCATCTCCGCGATCTTGCTGCAAGCGCAGCTCGCATCTTCGGTTGGGACACTGAAAAGAAGCCTGGCGTCCAGCTCAACCAACAGTTCGTGATAAGCACGGAGCAGCTGCAACAGATCAGGGCATTGCGGGAACAGGCCGACGCTCAGGAATGCCCTTCTGATACGCCAGGATGCCCGTGAACGCGGTTTGCCGATGTCGTGCGGCATCCCCCCCGGGGGGGGTTCGGCCATTCTAACGATTCCACTCGCTGGCGTTCGCAGCGCCGCATTATCTGCTCGGCGGTTTCGGCGCGAGCGAGGCGACGATTTTCTCAAAGCGCGGATCGCCGCGCAGTAGGTCCCACACTGGATTGAGTTTAAGGTCGCCGTAGGTCGCGCTATACCCGGGACCACCAGGGACTGGATTATGTGCAGCGGTTGCGAGCTGCTCGATAGCAGAATCTTTATCGCCAGCGTAAACGGCGATTCTCGCTCTAAGATAGGCCAACCCGCCCACATTGAGTGCATCCACCTGCACCTGATCAACAATTGCTAACGCTTTACGTTGGTCACCGAGCGCCGCATCCGCCACGGCTAATGCACCGAAACCAAACTGCTCTTCTTTCACTTGGCGGCGCGAGCTCTCGACTTCATCCCTCAATTGCTGCCATTCAGTCCGTGCGCCAATGGTGTCACCAGTGAACGCCTTGAGTTCGGCAAGAGTTTCGCTGTAAATCGCTTTTGCCGAAGGAGGTAGATCGCGGGTTGCAATAGCATCTCTAACCATTGCAATAGCGTCGGCGAAGCGACGCTCGTATATTCTCTGCCATATCCGGACGAAGAAGTTTTCGTAGCTTGGATCAGAAGGCACCCGAGATAACAGCGTGGCTGCTTCGGAAAGATTACCGGTCCTTTGATAAATATCAGCTTTACTTACAAGGGCCTCGACATTGTCCGGACTTATCTCCAGTAGTTGATCATAAACTTTCAAGGCGAACGAGTATTCGCGCAGCTCGACATATGTGTCCCCATACGAGGCCAGTAGCGAAGTGTTCCGCGGATCGATTTCGATAGCCTGCCGAAAGTATTCTAAGCTCAGCCGCCACTCGCCCTTTCGGCGGGAGACGAGAGCCAGACCTTCGAGCGCATCGCTCGTTCTGGGCGCCGATTGCCTCGCTTTTTCAAACGATGCGATGGCCGCATCATAGTTTTGTTCGCAGAAGTAATGAAAATACCCCTGCGCCAAGAAGGCCTCCCCGAGTTTGGGTTGCAATTGAGCAACTTTGGCAACAGCATTCTTCGCCGTTTCGCGCAACGCAGCTACGTCATTGCCTGCTGAATTAAAGTATCCGAGAGCACTCACGCGCGCGAGCCATGCCCAAGCAACCGCAAACTTCGGATCCAGCTTTACCGCTTCGCTGAACCGCTCAACAGCGGCGAGCGTATTGCGTTCGTAATAGCCGGGGCGAAGCGCATACGCCAATCCGCGCAAATAAGCATCGTAGGCTTCTGGACTGCTCGTTGGTTTTTGCTCGAGAGCCTGCTCTTCCGCACCGGTCAGTCTCGCCTTCAGGGCTTCCGCTACCGAAGTCGCTACTTCGCGTTCAACACTGAAAATGTTCTCCAGTTTGCGGTCGTAGCTCTCAGCCCAAAGATGTTCATCCGTTGCCACGCGAATAAGCTGCACGTTGATGTGCACCTGGTCGGCTGCTTTCTGCACACTGCCTTCGAGAACGTTGGCGACACCAAGCTGACGAGCAATCTCACGCAGATTGCCCGGCCGCGAGGGATATTGCTGCGTCGAGGTATGCGAGATCACCTTGAGCGCAGCGATCTTCGCGAGGCGGGTTAGGATTTCATTCTGAATGCCTGTGGCAAAATATGCGTTGTCGGGATCGCGACTCAGATTTTCAAAGGGCAAAACCGCGATGCTTTTTTCCGGCGCTGCCAGTGACAATCGCGCGCGATAACGGGAAAATATTGCGATACCAGCGACGATTGCCGCGAGCGCAAGCAACGTTGCTGTTGTTGCCGCCCAACGGATTCGCGCACTGTGCTTCTTCTGGGCTTGGAACTTTTTGGGCAGTCGCGGATTGCCTACTCTATCCGTGTAAAGATTCACGATCGTGATGCGCACGCCATGCTTCACTTCGCATACGCCAACATCGTGCAGAAGCGGTCGCCAGTGTTCGTATTCTTCGAGATCCTCGGCGACGTGCTTGGATACAAGAATATGTCCAGCGTCCCCGCAATCCATCACCCGTTTCGCCATGTTGAGCCCGGCGCCTGCGATATTCGCCCGCTCGTTGACATCAATAACGCCGCTCACCGGACCGCTGTGCACGCCCATCCGAAGTTGTAAGCGTGGATGCTCTTTGAGGACGCGACTGATTTCGACTGCGCATTGCGCCGGTGCTTCCGGGCTGGTGTAAAAGACCAGCCCCATGCCGTCACCTGTTGGAATCTTAATTAAGCGACCGGCGGCTTCGGCCTTCTGATATTGATCCGAACTGCGAACGACTTTGGTCAGCTCGTCAACCGCCGCCCCCTGTTCGTTAATCGAAAACTTCGAGTAGCCGACGATGTCGATGAACAAAACGTGCGCGATCTCAAGCTGAATTTCTTTCTTAATCTCAGCGGACATCTTGTGACACGCCCTGAACCGCCAGTTTAACTCATTAAATCCGCTTTGCGCCGCTTAAGTTCAGCGAAGAAGCTTCCCATCTTCGCGGTGTGCGTCAGCAATCCAGATCGTTCGCCCGTTGCAGTCCACGGCTGAGACGTAGCCCAAGCTCCACCCGGCTTTGCTGAGATTGTTGGCGATGATTTCCCAGTACTTCATTGTAGACTGGGAATGTCGATCTTATCCCCGGAAACATTCGACGGGTCAATTGTCTTGGACGCGATCCGGATGATTGTCATTACGATCAGGGAATTGCCCACTTCGAAAGCCATCGCCTTCTGGCGACCTTCAACCGAAACCACAATTGCGGTAAGGTTTGGATCAACCGAAATTACTTTATCAAGCGGGAAAGCTCTTTCCTCTTTCGTGCCGACAAATACCACCCGTTTGTTTGTGATGGTCAGGCATCCCGAATCCAGTTTCGCCCATTGCTGTGTGCTTAACGACCGGCCACTTGTCCCGCCGATATAAACGCCTTTGGCAACTCGGACCCCGCTGTGGACTGCGTGGTATTCTCGAACTGCGCGGGTCTCATATAAAACTGATGGACTTGAATAAACAGCGTTCTCACCGGGTTTGAGCATGATGTCTGTCGAGACAACTGGGAGTGTGAGCTTTTGCTTCACACCGTCGATGAACTCTTGTGCCTGCTTCACTAAGAGTGCTCGCTTCTCGCGTCGCTTTTTGGCGTTAACAACAGCGACGGTGGCGATGATCCCGGTAACAAGAATCGCGATGACAAGAATCGTCACGAATAAAATTCCAATGGAAGAATTGGAGTTTTCTCTCGCGAACCGCGCTTCTTCTTGTCGACGCCGCTCGTCAGCTCGACGGGTCTCCGCGTTTGACTGCGCGATCTGCGCGGGCTTAGGCTGTTCAGCGGCGGTGGCAGCTTGCGCGGGTTTGGAACGAAAGCGTTCCTGAACGTCCTTGGGTAACTCACTGAAATAGACCTTTGAAACTCCCGTTTTACCCCTCAGTAGAATGCCATCAGCTTCGACACGGCTGACCGTCACGTTTTTGTATTCCTTGCCCTTAATCGTTTTGAAGTCCTCAGCGAAGGCTAGGGACGCGAAAAGCGCTGCTAAGATTGCCACAGCGGTTGGCCAGTACTTCACGCGGGCTGGATTCTGCCTCTTTTTCTCTCCACAAAACAACGAGAAAATGAAATAATGCGGCGCAATGACGCGGGCCGGAATCATAATTGCCGCAGTTGCGTTTCTTTGCGTGGCAGACTGAGGCGGCGAGATGAAACCGACTACATTTGTGATCTGCGTGGTAGCGGGAATCTTGCTCGGCTGGTGGTTCGTGATCGACTGCCAGCGATACAACGAGCGGTACGACGCCGAGTGTCTAGCCACCGACTCCGAGCACTGGTCGCTGGCCTGTTGGAAACGATGGAAAGCAGAGCATTGGGACAAACCCCAAGACGAAAAACGATGATGCTTTTCGTAATGCCAGTTCCAATCCTCACCGGGCGATTTACCTCGTAAGCGCGATTCTGCGGCTGGCGCTCATCACAAGGCAAGACAGCACCGGAGGGGTTCCGGGCGTTTTAACGAGCCTACGGCTAGGGCCGGTTGGGACTGACTTGGGGCGTTAGCGGCGCAGGAGGCAGGACTGTTTGTGGAGTCGGCTGGCTTGTCTCCGAATAGGGACTGTTGCTAGCGCAACTACAAAGCAGGCCGGGTAGGAGTAAACCGACAAGCAGGCCTACTTTCATCGTTCGATGCCTCATACATCGGATAATTTAGCGTGAGACGAGAGTCTGACGACAAATTTCGCAAAGATCCCAGCCACGGTCAGAATTTCGGAAACTATTTCCACATCCGTTTGCCGACGGATCCCCGTTCAGCAAGTGCAATGCAGAATGGCGTACGCCTGACCCTTTTTCACTTCCTCCAGCAGGTGACACGCTTCCAATGTGGGCTCCGTAATGACCTCGATACCGCGCCGTTTCGCCTCCACTAGGACTTCGTCCATTACCGGAAGCGCGCCATGGGCGCCGGTCCCCACAATGAGCCGCTTGCCTCCCCAGGGAATTCTTTCCCCGGCCGAAAGCGGCGTGTGGCCGAACTTTTCGCGGAATTGTTTGGAAGGTCCTTTCTTGCGTTTCCGCACTTTGCCGCCGTCGATCACCACATCATGCGTGTAGCGCTTTCCCTCGACCTCGATCTCGCCGAATTTGACCAGCCGCGCTTTCATATCTGCATCTTCCGCTGGCTCGATCTCCAAGGCAATAATGCCGTGATTCGGGTTCACGATGAATCCGGCGCCGCAATCGAGACGCACGAGCACGCGGGCGATACGGGACTCGCGTTGCCGGATCGTCGCTTTAGGTTGTCAGCGGTTTTTGGTCTTTGCCTTGATGACGTTAGAATTTGGGCTCGGGCCGTTGCCGTTGTACGCCCGCACCCGGTAATAATAGAACGTATTTGCAGCCAGCCCGGTAACGTCTTGATTGGTGACATTGCCGACATCCCGATTCTGGAACCCCGGCACGTAACTGGCAAAGGTACTGCTCGTGGAGACGTCCAACCGGTAACCGGTCGCATCGCTTACGCTGCTCCAGTTCGCAGTGAAGCTGCTGGCAGTCTTGTTAGTTGCCTTTAAAGCTGTCGGCGCAACAGGCGTCGGCGCTGCTGTTGGCGTTGGCGTTGGAGGCGGCGTTACCGTCGCCGTTGCCGTCGCCGTGGGCGTGGCTGTAGGTGCTACCGTAGCCGTTGCTGTAGCTGTGGCCGTTGGTGTAAATGTCGCGGTTGCGGTAGCTGTTGGAGTCGGTGTCGGCGTGAATGTAGCTGTCGCTGTGGGCGTAAACGTAGCTGTTGGAGTGGGAGTGAACGTTGCTGTTTGGGTCGGTGTCGGCGTGAACGTAGCCGTTGGGGTGGGTGACGGTGTGTGAGTAGCTGTTGGAGTCGGTGTCGGCGTGAATGTAGCCGTTGCTGTAGGCGTAGCTGTAGCAGTTGCCGTTGCCGTTGGTGTTGGCGTAGGCGTGAATGTAGCTGTCGCTGTGGGCGTAAACGTAGCTGTTGGAGTAGGAGTGAACGTTGCTGTTGGGGTCGGTGTCGGCGTGAACGTAGCCGTTGGGGTGGGTGACGGTGTGTGAGTAGCTGTTGGAGTCGGTGTCGGCGTGAACGTAGCCGTTGGGGTAGGTGACGGTGTCTGAGTAGCTGTTGGAGTCGGTGTCGGCGTAGACGAGCACCCGCTGATCACGTCAACAAGACGAGCGACTATCTGGTCCCCTGAATTCGTTACGTTCGCTCCAGTGACGAGGAATCCACCCCCATTCGTGTTCGCGACAACCGAGCCGCGAGCTGCGGACTGGACTGTGCCGGCAAAAACGTCGAGCGCTTGGCCGAGAGGGAGACCGTCGGGAGACAGGAGCTGCACCCCAACCGTGTTAGAACTCGAGTCACTCCATCTGACCAAGTAAACCTGGTTGACGGGGTCGAAGGCCAGCGCGGCGGAATCAGCCCCACTCTGTGCGACTAGCGTCAGCAAGGGCCCGATCGGATTGCCGGAGGCATCAAGGAGCTGTCCGAACAGCGGCTTCGGTGCGTCAAAACCGGTGAACACGACGAGATACTGATTCGCGATCGGGTTGTAGGCCACGCCAGAGGCTACCTGAGAGCCGGGAAACACGTTGCTGATAACAAACGGAGGCGTTAGCGGCACGCCGTTACTATTCAAGAGCTCGCCCGCGAGATCTCGTACGGTTTGCTCCCGCCAAGTTGACAGGTAATCGCCGGTGGTTGAATTCACTCCGACCTCACCACCTGCTGGAGCGACCCCGAAGGCGGTTGTAATCGCTGTCGGCGAGCCGAGCGGTATGCCGTTGCTACCGATTCGGCGGAAGTAGATGCCGTCAGCCACTCCGCCTTGGAAGCTCCGCGCATGGTGAAAGAACTCGCCAGTAATGGAGTTGAATACGAGGCTCTGCTCGAAACCTGCGTTGGAGACATTGACCACTGCTCCAATGATATCACCAGTGGCAGCTACGAGCGCACCGTCAGCATTGTTGGAACTCTCTTCGTGGCGCCAGGTAATAAAGTACTGATTGGTATTGGAATTATAGGCGACGGCAGGCTCGATAAAGGTATCGTTTCCTAATATGATCGTCTTGTTCGGACCGAGGAGCGCGCCATCGACCGAAACACGCTGAGCAACTACTGACGAGCGGTTTGTGCCGACAAGTTGGTCCCAGGCAATCATGAATTCGTGATCCTGACTGTTCAATGCGGTGGCGGTCGTATCAGTACCATTGATGCCCGATGGACTCAGGAACAGGATCGGGCCACCGAGTACCGCACACTGATCGCCCGGAAGGTCCGGCGCATCGCTCTGAGAGCCAGGGATTACCTGGGAGCTGGGTTTGAGGTCCTGTCCTTGGGCAGCATTTGCAGTTTGCTCCGTCGGGTTTGCTCGACCCAGCACGCCCGAGAACGTGCCGAAGCCAAGCAGCAGTAGAAAGACACCGGGAAAGAAAGCCGCCAGGCGCAATAAAACACCCAGATCAAAAAAGGCCGATCGGCAAGAGGATTTTTTTTTCATGGATCGAATGGAGTTAAGGCTAGTGGAACCGCGTTCTTAATCGAAACAGCGAAGCTTTGCCAATCTTTTTTTTTCAGCGGATGCGCCTTCGGCCAGGCTTCGGCGCGACCCCGAAAGCTTTCGGGGATCATGCGAACGGATGTGGCGGCGATGTCCGCAACATGCCGGACGGTGTGAGCGCTCGGCGAACGTCAGCGTTCTGTGAGAAACTCTAGCTGGCGCGTCGGGCAGAAGAACGCCAGCAATGTCCCGGCCACTGTGCAAAGAAGAAGAACTAGCGGAGATCATTTCCGCCCGTCGCGGAAGCGATACGCAACATCGACAGAAAGCCTGCAACGCACGTTCCGCTCATAATCGACCCCGTCGTTGTCGCGACCAGCGGCGATCCTCTTGTCGAGCCGGCTGCGATCGAAGCTTACGAGAAGGAATTGTTCCCACTTGCCACCTTGATTACGCCAAATCTCGATGAAGCAGAGCGGTTACTTGGAATGAAAATCAAAGACGGCCAAGCGATGCATCGTGCGGGGAAAGAGCTAGAGAGAAAATTTGCAACTACAATTCTTCTCAAAGGCGGTCATCTTGGAGGCGACCACGCTGTCGACCTTCTCTTTGCCAATGGAAAGGTTATCGAATTTTCGACGCCGTTTATCCGCGGGGTAGCGACGCACGGCACCGGCTGCACGTATTCAGCGGCGATTACGGCTGGGCTTGCCTGCGGTTTATCGCTGGAACGTGCGGTTCGACGCGCCAAGAAATTTGTGACCCAAGCGATTCGTAATTATTTTCGTTGGGGCGAACTTCACGCGCTGAATCATTCACTGAAGCTGTAGCCGCGATCGCTGATCGCGGCTGCCGGGGTCATTGCTCCGGCTACAACTATGCCGTCTCACGCGCCGGATTGAAGCAGCTTGGTATTCTCCGGACTGAACGCACGCTACAGGGCGACTTTGCTGAATGGCTTGTTGGCCATCTGCTCGATATTCGGCTTAGCCCTAGCACAGTCGAGAAGCATATCGATGGCATAGACCGCGCTGGACGCACTTACCAAATCAAGTCGAGGGTAGTCTCAAGCATGTCGCAGAGCACGTCCTTCAATTTTCGCGGCTCTGAGATTAAGTGGCGATTTTTTGGTCGCTGTGTTCCTTCGACCGGAGCTTCGAAGTCTTAGCAGTGTTGCGCATGCCCAGAGAGGTGATCATTGCTCTCAGTACGACGACTGGTTCCTGCAACGCCAAATCACTGATAGAGTTCTCCTAGGCGGGGAAATCTATCATCGCACGGTCACAATAATCGGGGAGCGGGCTGACACCACATTTAATCTGGGCACGGTCATTAATTTCAGCCGCCACCATCATCTGCTTTTTCGGCAGGCCGGTCCATCGTCGGTCCGACAGAATTTCAAGTATATGTCGCCTACCAATTAACCTTCGGCCCCGGGAAATGAACTGCATACACTCCACAAAAGCCGCCAGCCTGCTCAACTCTCGAATGGAAAGACTAACAATCTTCCAGGCTGCACGTTTACGGCAACGTAATCGAAATGCACGAGCAGGCGGGCGAGTTCAAAGAGTGGTAAGTTTTTGCCAAGCGTGCCGAAACTCTCCGCCACTTGCGCCTGCCGGAGCCGTGGCTGAGCTTATTCTCCGTTATATGGCAGCGGTTAAATGAAAAAGACTATTGAGAATTTCCTCATCGGTTCCGTTTTTGGAATGCAGTTTGCCTTCGCGGCTCCCAGGGCTCTTACGGTCGAGCAAATCGACGGGCACTGGGTGCGAAAAAAGTATTTGGATTCGTTGAGGTCGACACGTTCTCCGTTTACTGAGGCACCAGAAAGCGTTTCGATCTCCGCGAAGAACAACCGATTATATTGGACGAATTATCATGAAGGTTCATGGCGAAGGATCCTGCGCATTGAACCATCCGATAATGCCTATGTTTTGGTTGTCGGCCAGTGGGAGGTGGAATCTCCAACCCCAAATGAAACATTGCGCGTTCCGTTTAAGCCTGCAAGAGATCAAGCGGGCAAAATAGTGTCCATCGCATTCTTAGACGATTCACTCGCGAGGAGTAAGGGGGAGTCATTCATTCGACTACCTCTACCTTTAGAAGAATATGCCAATGAGTTGCTATTGGTGGGCCGATACGTCGACCGGAAAGGGAAACAGTACTCTTTTAGTAAAGAAGGTATCGCATCCTGGCCCGATCGGTCATTTTCGTATGCACTGTCATTGGATTCTTCTGAGGCAGGATGTGATTATTTTCAAACGGACGACCCGAAGGAACCCGGCCATCGGAAACGATATGGGTTTAAGTGGAATGGTGACAGACTCGATTTATTCGCCATCGTCTATGACCAGGATATACCCATTGCATGCGAAGACCGGCCTTTTGCAAGTCTTCTTCGCCAGTAGTTGCCATATAACCAAGCGATGCAGCCTGTATCTCGTTAGACGACGCGCCCGCGATGGAAGAACTCGAACGATCAACGATAAAGTGGCCCGTTCTGTTTTGCTTGGCGATGACCATGCCTATTCTCGTAATGGCGCTCGGTATGGGCGTTAGTTTGCGGTACATGTGGCCACACCCCGGCGGCTACACGTTACTCAATGTCATTTTGGGATTCGTACTAGCGGAGATTATTTTGACGTGGGGTTTGGTCGTGTGGGGCTGGATTCGAGGGGAGCGTCCTCGATGGCTGGCGTTCGTGGGACCGGTTGTGAGCATCGCATGGGTATGGCGTATTTTTTTTTAGCACATCGCGTTGATTGCACATCTTTCGTCTAACCCCTATGTAGGGTGTCAAGTGTGGCGGGCGAGGGTGTAGGTAGTTGGTTTAGGTCATTGGTTCAATAAATTCGGGTTGAGGGTTAGCTTCGGAGGTGCTTCCTCTTCCTTTTTGGCTCGTTGTTTTTTGTTTT
>WNFS01001846.1_pt1 | contig 15866 bp, 10 predicted proteins | sample 5400141 | NCBI WGS metagenome assembly WNFS01 (sample SAMN13153358, study PRJNA577476) | soil metagenome | isolation source: 60 cm saprolite under Madrone tree | place: USA:California | collected 2016-06-14
GCGTCTGGGCGGAGATTGGGGTATATCGCGGCGATTTTTCGCAGAAGATTTTCGATACCTGCCAGCCGTCGGAATTGTACCTCATCGACAATTGGAGGTTCGAAATCCGAGACCACAACCCGTTCTCTGACGAGGCGGAGAATTTCAGCGGCTTTACCGGCAAGATTCACTGGCAGCATTTCGGAGACGATCCGAATGCCACGCAGGAGCAGAATTACCAACATGTGAAGGGCCGGTTCGCGCATGCACCACAGGTCAAGGTGGTGCGGGCGAATTCGATCGAGGGCATTCAGAGTCTTCCGGATAGCCATTTCGATGTGATGTATGTTGACGCAAACCACCAATACGAATACGTGCTGCGCGACATGATGGAAGCGCGCAAGAAACTCAAGCCCGGCGGCATCATGCAGATGAATGATTTTTACGAGGGCCCTGGGGGCGCGGAGCAGAATCTCGGCGTCATGGGTGCCGTCAATACGTTCGTCAAGCGCTACGACTTCCACTACGTCGCGATGAGCTATGGGTCCTACGCCGATGTGACGATCACCGATGATCCGACTTCACCTTACGTCAGAGAATTCATCGCCAATCTGAACAATAGCGATCTGACATTCGTCGGTATTTCGGATCCGCTGGTCCCGAACATTCGCTACAAGTTCTATCGCAAGGCAAATGGTGACACGCGCTTTCTGGCGCTGCTTTAGCTAGCCCTGTTGGCCGAAGGGCTGCGACTTCACACCAAGGCGATATTCCCCTGTAGCCTGCCAGAACGGCAGCTCAGTGCGGTGCGCTTTTAGGAATTCGGCAACCGCGTCCAGATGATGCTGAACACAACCCGGCACCGCCGCACGTGGGGTATGTTCGTTGCCTTCGACTGCTATGACGCCGCCGATGGTGACGCGCGGCGCCAGCGTCCGTATCGCGGCCCTGTTGGCTTCGTAGGTCTCAGCAGTAAGTCCGAGAAACGCGACCGGACGGGCAAGATCGATCACGTCCACCGGGTAGCGCGCCACGAAAATCCGTTCTGCCGGGTAACCGCTCGCGATGAGCACGTCGGGCAGAACCTGTTCTTGACGTTGGGGGCGTGGCCGCCGGCCGGCCATTAAGTCGTAGTCCGAGCCCCACAGAGGGACGCTGGTTTCGGGCCGGTGCCGAAAGTCTGATGTGATGTCGAACAGCACCAGGCGGCGGCTCGTCTCGCCGAGCGCGACCAGGCAGGCGCCGATGACTGCGAGCGCCTCCGGCACACCTTCGCCGCAATCGACGATGTCCCCCGGGATACGCGCTCTGGTGAGATGACGTACGGCGCAGTAGATCGCCAGGGCCTGGTTCATCGGCAGCGTGAGCTTGCGCTGCAGGCGCCGGCAGGCGCGCTCGAATTCAGGGCCCGGATCGGAATCGGTCGCAAATTCGCGTACAGGACTTGGCGGCAAGGGGCTGGGTGAGACCGGGGGCACGACGGAGGCAGGCGGCGATACGGTCGCCGCGCGCGTCGTGGCCATCGCCGGCGAGGCCACAGGAAGCGGAGGTGCGGCGGCAGGGGGCACAGATGAAGCGCCAGGAGGCGCAGGTGATGCCGCCAGCATGCGGTGGTATTCGGCCTTCCTGAGCAGCACGTAGCCGCGCTGCTCAAGGAAACGCAGGATCGCGCGCTTGAGACGGGTCATCATTTTTGCGCGCTCGATGGGCTTCGTGGCGGCCCCCGGAACCTTGGCGGCGAACATGGATTCGAACCGGTATTTCCACCACAGCACCAGTTTTTCCAGCGGGCTAGCAGTGATCGCCCGGAACCAGGCTTGGGCCGCGAGCTCCTGCCCGGAGGCTGCGAAGTGACACCCGTCGCGACGGTCAGCGATGCCGATCTGGTCGGTGTCCGGGCCGGGCATGACCCTGTTCCATAGGGAAACGACCTTCTTCTGGCCGAGCCGAATTTGGGCGCTATTTTGGAACGGATGGGGCCCATCCTCGCACAAAGTTGCGAGCGCGACATAGACCGGTGCCTTGACCCCCGCTTCGCGCACGCCACGGAGCATGGCGCGAAAGTAGTCGTGATATTCGTCGGCCGTCATGGGCGTGTGGTTGGCGTTGGCCTCGCCCTGATGCCAGCACAACATGTCGACCGCGATGCCGGCCCGCTTGAGCCGATGCAGCGCGAACACCAAGCGGCGATAATATTGCCCGCCGGGAACCCAATCCTCGATGTAGGTTGCGCCAAAGGCGATGGGCACGAACAGCACGGAGCGAGCAAAGCCGGCATCGATGAGCCTGTCGCCCAATCGCCCCCACACGGAACCGCCCTCATCCGATGCGCCTGCAAGCGGGTCGATCGCGCGATAAAACTTCATGTCGAATGCGTGGAAGACGTGAACCGTCCCGCGCGGCGTATAGCGCTCCTCGCAGGAATTGGCGGCATTCGACTGCCCGAACGTCAGAATGACGGTGGTCCCAGGCGGATTGGCAACCATTGGCGAGACCAAACGATCTTCGAATACCGGCGCTTGGTTGCCGTCGACATAGATCCCGCCGGCCTTGGCATATTCGAGGGTTCCGTCGTCGCCTTCGAACTTGATCTCGATTGGGATGCTCGTGGCGACGGTCGCAGGAGGCGCCTGTTGCATCTCGGCGAGCGGTTTGGCCGCTGCCGCTGCCACGATGCTGTCGTATTCGGCTTTCTTGAGCAGCACGTAGTCGCTCTGCTCTAGCGACCGCAGGATTGCGCGCTTAAGAACGGTCGCCATTTCCGTCCCCGGCTGGTCTCCTCACGCCGCTCGGAACATTTGCAGCGAACAAGAATTCCAGACGATATTTCAGCCGTACCCTTTGCCTTTCGAACCGGCCTGCGGTGATCGCCTTGAACCAGGCTTGAGCCGCGAGTTCCTGCCCGGAGGCTGCGAAGTGACACCCATCGTGGCGGTGCGCGATGCCGATCTGGTCGGTGTCCGGGCCGGGCAGGACGCTGTCGCTGGAAACGAGCTTCTTCTGGCCGAGTCGAATCTGGGCGCTGTTTTGGAATGGATGGGACTTATCCTCGCACAGGGTCGCGAGCGCGACATAGACCGGTGCCTCGACCCCCGCCTCGCGCAAGCCATGCAGCATGGCGCGAAAGCAGTCGCGATATTCGTCGGCCGTCATGGCCGTGTGATTGGCGTTTGACTCGCCCTGATGCCAACACAACATGTCGACGGCGACGCCCGCCCACTTGAGCCGATGCAGCGCGAACATCAAGCGGTGATAACGTTGCCCGCCAGGGGCCCAGTCCTCGATGTAGGTTGCGCCAAAGGCGATCGGAACGAACAGCACCGAGCGAGCAAAGCCGGCATCGATCAGCCTGTCGCCCAAGCGTCCCCACACCGAACCGCCGGAGTCCGATGCCCCCGGAAGCGGGTCGATCGCGCGATAGAACTTCATGTCGAATATGTTGAACACGTGAACCGCGCCCCGCGGGGCGTAGCGCTCCTCGCAGGAATTCGCGGCATTCGACTGTCCGAACGTCAAGATCACAACGGTTCCAGGTGGATTGGCGAGGATCGGTGCGACCAACCGACCTTCCGCCACCGGTGCCTCGGCCCCATCGATATAGACTCCACTGGCCTTGGCATATTCGACGGCCCCATCATCGCCCTCGAACTCCGGCAATCTGATCTCGGCGGTGATGCTGGTGACGACCGCCGGAGGCGTCGCCTGCCGCTTTTCGGGGGTCAGCTCCTCGACGACATTGGTGATCCACACCTTCGGCGCGAGCAAGCCGAGCCGGATCACGATGTTCCCCAGAAGAATCAGGCGCGACCTGCGCGGCACCGACAGCGCGGAGCGGTGGGCTCGCAGCAAGTTTGCGGAACGATCCGAACCCGCGTAGTAGATGCGCGCCCGCTCGACGTTGCTCAGATTCTTGGCGAGCTCGTTGATCGGCAACGGGGCCCCGTCCGCATTCATATGGAAGCCGATGATGGTTCCGCCCGGCCGCATGAATCGCTTGGCCGCGTGGTGGATCTCCGAGAACCGGGCGAGATCGGCGAATTCGAGGTCGCAGATGCAGATGTCGAATTGAGGGGGCTGCGCAAAGGCTCCCCCTATGCCGCCCGTCATCAAGCCTGCGAGCGACATCCATGCATGCAGGCCGGGCAAATGCGCGAGGATGCCGGAAATGTTCGATCGGTCACCCACATAGAGCACATCCTTCGCGCCGCGCGCCGCAGCCCGGGCGGTCACCCGATGAAGGTGACGCATCGCGTCCCAATACGGACTGAGCTTGGTCACCCGGGGCCACTTGCCGAACAACGGGTAGTACAATCGCCGAGCAAGCCGTCCGGCCGCGCTTCCTCGGCCGTCCGTGGACGGGATCGAAGCTCCTCGCCGCATTCGCAGGAATGGAACCGTCGTTGGCGCGGCGGTTTCGCCGATCTGAAGCAGATATTCGGCCTTCAGCTTGTCGAGCTCCCGATCGATACTGCGAATGCGCTCCGGATAGTAAGTATCGATCGCGTCGAGCGCCGCCTCGAGCGCTGCCTGGAGCGCTTTCTCTTTCTGATGCTGGCCGCTGTACTCATCCTCGTAACGTCTGAGGAGGTCGAACCATTGGCTGCCTGGATCCGGCGAGTTGGCAGGTTCTTGTGCCACCGCGGAGCCGCTATTTTGATCAAAAGAAATCCGTGCGAAGTAGGTGTCGCTCGGCGACTGAGATTCCGCGCTCGTGAACTCCCGGAGAAACTTCCGGTCCAGCTGTTGCCGCTCTCTTGTCTTTTCCTCCAGGATGGCTTTCTGCACGAGGTCGCGTTGATGGTTCATCATTTCAACGCATTCCGCCCGTCGGCGAGATAAGCGCTTCTGCTGTCCGTCGAGCTTCCACCAAATTTGGTCAAGCCTGGAAAGATAGCTGGGCGGCTCTATCGTCTCCGTGAGCGACCCGAGATGCGAGGACAGGAACTGATATCGCGCCGCCGTGAAGCCGGCCAAGTGATAGGTCCATTGCGGATGCAATACGTGGGAGGGCAAGTCCGCCGGAACATAGGACAAGACCTCGTCCACGAAAGCGTTGAGCCTTCGGCGTCCCTCCTCGATATCTGCCGGCAGCTCACCCGCATGGAGCGTGAGCGGATAGCGTGCGAAGTCCCTCTGATAAGGCGTCACCCATGAGATCATTCGCTCGCCGAGTTCCCGCGCCTGCGGCCAACCGGGGAGAATCTGATCGTGCGCGACGTCCTGCTCGCGCAGTTCGATCATCAGGAATTCGTCCGAGTCTCCGATCACGTCGGGTGCGGCGGTCGGACAGAACTCCCGCATCAGTCCGTGGTCCCAGTAGGAATTGGGGTCGGCGACATAACATTCGGGACGCAGTCCGACGATGGCAACGGGCATTTGGTGGCCGAGCAGCGTCGCATCATCGAGCAGCCAGTAGAATTGCTCCATGTAACGAATGTGAAAAGCGCTCTGATTGACCGTCTTGCTGCGAATGGTGTTGTGACGATGTGCCAACGCGAGCTTGGCCATCTCCCGCGGCGACATCGATAGCGCGGCGGTCTGCGGATCGACGCGTCTGAGAAGCTCCGGCTTGGCCTCTCTCGCGATCACACAATAGCTGGGGGAGGCGACCAACCTTTCTCCGCGGAGCAGGTGATCGAGCAAATTGCGCAGGCTTCCTTCCGCCAGGACAAAATCGGCGTTAAGAAAAATCAGCCAATGGTCCGTCATCGCGGGGCCGAGGTCGGCAAATCCGCGATGGAGTGCATAGGTCAGGGCCATCCCGTATTTCTTGTCCGGCGCAGTAATGAGATCGTCGAGTCCGATCAGCTTGAACGGACAGATCGTTCGCAGCCGCTGAATGGCCGGATTGCGCGTGACGCGGTCGAACAGGCGCTCCTCGGTCAGTATCACAACCTCGCAGGACAGATGGGAGGCGAGATAATGAAGATTGCCGGGAGCGAGGAGGGCCGGGATCGTCAGCGACAGCAAGTCTTCGATATAGCTATCGCCCCACGCATAGGTGATCACACGGGTGGGCAGCTTGGTCGGGGAGGTGGCCTCAAGCGTGGGCTGGGGTGCCCCTTGCTTTTGCTCCTCCATGCTGGGCTGGCCCCGCGACAACATTAGCCGACCACCCGCCGGCGGATCCGTTTGCCCAGCTCCTCGAGCAATTCCCACCCGGAGATTGCGGACAAGACCTTGGAGCGGGTGGCCGCGAGCTCACTGTGAAACCCGCGGGTCTCCTCCTCGAGCCGTTCAGCAACCACTCTGTCCTTGGAAATGTATTTGATCCGCTTGCCGTCGTATAACTCGCCGTCGACCACCATAGCGTATCGCGCCATATGTTCCTCGTTGGTCGTCGGCTCGTACACGCCCTGGAACGGAACGCAGAACGGTGCGTCATATTGCTTCTGCAAGAGGGCGACAAGGAGGTGCGTCGTTTGCGCGTTGAGAACCAGATAATCGAGCAGGCTCGGCTCCCAAGGAATGAAACTCGCCACCTGCCAGCCGGGCCCGATCCAGATGCCCGACACCTCGTAAGAATTGTAGCGGGCCAGAGCCTCGAAAAAGTTCGGCTGGTAATTGAAAAATCCGTGTTCGAGATGGACCGTGAAGGGCACCGCGTGCAGCATGAACCCCCCGGCCTTGGTGAGGTCGTGCATTACCTTGAAGACATTGTACTGATTGAGAATGTGTTCGGAGGTGCCGTGATTGGTGACGAAGCCGTACTTGCCTACATGCTCCGCCGGGCATGCGTCGAAGTTGAGATCGAGCGGGATGGCATTGAACTTCGAATCGAGATCGATGCAATGATAGGTAAAGCCGAGCGCGGTATAGAGTTCCAACCCGGAGCCCTTCCAATTCGCGAACCGGTCGAGCATGTCCGGCGCGGGAGGCGGCTTACCGAACGCCTCGAACAAGTTCTTCACTAGGCCGGCCTTTGGACACCATACGTTTTGCGCCCCGAGTTCCATCACATCCGTGATGCCTTCGAAAACGCCCAATCCTTTGAGCTGGCGATACAATGCCAGTACTGGTGGACCCAGGCCCATACCTTCAGCCCTTTCTTGTTCCGTGCGAGAGCGGCACGTCACCTACCGTGGCACGAGAGATGGGTCATGCTCCGCTTTCACAAACCCAATGCTATCAATCGAGCTAGGCGTCTGGCGATCTCATGCGTGCAAATTGGTTAGCGGCCGGGGGCCGCTGCCCGTGTCGACCGGGTGAAAAATCGGCGTCGAATGCGGGCTCCGAGCTCCGAGAGGAGTTCCCGGCCGGACAAATCCGTAGGCGAGCGCGCATCGGACCTTCGCTCGAGCTTGGCCTGAGCTTCCATCCGCAGCTCGGGTGCCACCGCCTGGAGCTGCTGCTGCAGCGTCTGGAATCGCAGCAGGCTGGCGGCGAGCTCGCTCTTCAGCGGCCCGATCTCGTTGTCCATTGCCGACAGGCGCGTGACGACATCCCAGTACTTGCCTTGAAGCGAGGCCAACTCGTTGCGCAGCACGACGGTTTCCTGCGCCACCTTGTCGGCAATTACGCTCTCCTTCGTGATGTGCTTGACGCGCTTGCCGTCGTAAAACTCGCCGTCGACGACGAGGTTGTAGCGCGCCATCACTTCGTCCGGGGTCGAGGGTTCGTAGACGCCCTGGAACGGGACGCTAAACGGCTTGTCGTACATCTTCTGCAAGAGGGCAACGAGCAGGTGCGTGGTCTTCGAGTTGATGACCATGTAGTCGAGGATGTCCGGCTCCCAGGGAATGAGACTGGCCGCCTGCCATCCCGGCCCGACCCAGATGCCGAGCAGCTTGTAGGAATTGTACCGCGCGAGACTCTCGAAAAAATTCGGCTGATAGTTGAAGAAGCCATGCTCTATATGCGCCGTGAACGGCACGGCATGAAGCATGAGTCCCCCGGGCTTGGTCAGGTCATGGACGACCTTGAAAAAGTTCTGTTGGTTGAGCAAATGCTCCGACGTCCCGTGATTGGTCACGAAGTCGTATTTTCCGATGTGCTCGGGAGGGCATACGTCGAAGTTGAGATCGAGTCGGATCGAGTTGAATTGCGGATCGACGTCGATGCAGTGGAAATCGAAACCGAGCGCGGCGTACAATTCCTGCGCGGAGCCCTTCCAGTTCGCGAACCGCTCGAGCATGTCCTGCGCTGGTTCGGGCTTGTCGAAAGCGCGAAACAGATTTCTTACGAGCTCAGGCCGCGGACACCAAACGTTCTGAGCGCCGAGCTCCATCACGCTGCTTACGCCGTCGAACGCGCCTAGCCCCTTCAATTGCCGGTACAATGCGAGGATCGGCGGACCCAAGCCCATAGTGATATTTCTCCGTCACAAATGCACGACACGAGAGCGCCGCCAACTCGGTCTTTCGTGAAGGCGATACCTATGAGGGTGCCACCGAAAGTTGTCAATACATTCGACCGGGCACGCAATGTTCGGCAGATTTCCGTCGCTGGCGAACCACATCGGCCCACCAGACATAGCCATAGGATGCGAGCACAGCTTCGACCGGGCTGTCGTGCGGGGAGGGGGCTGGGGCCGGCGCGGCACTTGATGGTTCCGATACCGGCTTGGGGGTCGCCGGCGCGGCGGTTGGGGTCGCAGCGCGCTCGACCGGCGCTCGTGGCGGGCCGCGGAAATGCCGATAAAGCTTGGCGATCGCCGCCGGCGGATTGGTGAAGAGCAGGTATCGGATGCGTTGATTTTGCGGCTCGGGGTGCGGGCGGATGGGCGTCGGTGGGGAAGCCGGCGCTGGATGCTCGACAGCCATCGGGCGGGATTGCTCGCGGTCGAGCGCCGCCTTGCGCTGCGCGCGATCGAGGATCGCCTTGCGTTCCGCTATCATCTTGGAGCGCTCGAAGTGAGGAAGGTGCGCCGGCAGTTCGCCGGCCGCCTTTTTCAACTCATACAACAAACGATAACAGTCGCGCGCGAGCAGCCGGTCGCGAAGATCCAGGTCGGGCTTTGCGTCGTCGGCCGCGTCAATGGCCTGCAGCGCAAATTCGAGATGCCCGAAGTTGAGCGCGATGAAGGCGAGCTTCAGCAGCATCAGGTAAAGCTCGTTCTGCGACCTTGCGATCGATCGTACGCTGTCGATGTTGCGGAAGAAGAGGGCGTCGCCAAAGGCCAGAACGCCTTTGGCGCGGGCGCCGAGCGGCAGCCGGTTGGGCGAGATTTCCTGCAGATAGGTGAAGCCGACAAAGTGGAATCCGTGATGAAGGGCGAAGTCAAAGATGGCCGAAAACAGCGGTTGGCCTTTGTACATCGGATGGAATTCGACTTCGGTCGCCAGCGCGACGCAGTGGTCGTGAAAGGTCTGCGCGCCTCCCTTGAGGATGTTGAGTTCCGAACCTTGCGTATCGAGCGAGAGGAAGTCCGGCGTAAGACCGAGCGGCGCTTCGCCGGCTTTCATGAGGCTGTCGAGTGCCCGGATGTGGACGTCACGAACCTCCACGACGCTGTTGTCATTGCCGTAGACGACGTCATAGACGGCATTCTGCAGCATGACGCCCTCGACCTCGCCGTCGAGGTGTAATTCACAATAATACTTGGAATAATCGGGGTTCGGTTCGAGGTTCGAGCTGGCGTAGGCGTTTTTCGTGATGAATATCTTTCCCGGTCGGTCATGCTCCCCAAGGCAGTAGGGGAGGATATGGAAATTGTCGTTCTTGTTCTCTTCAATCATTTTGCGGGCACAGGTTTCGTCCGCCTCGTAAAGAACGTGAACCACATGCTTGGCGAGATTGGGAGGGCAATTGAACGCTACGCCGAAGCCTCTTCCACCGACGTGGTGGGCGACGATCCGGTCTTCCAACTCGGGCGTTTGCATTCCTCGTATACCTTGCTGGGACGGCCGATCGGTTCCGAAATTATTGGACGATCATCATTAAGCTCGCTGCCGTCAAATTGCAATTTGGGCCGCGCGCGGTTCGCGGGTTTATCTGCGGCGTTCCCGCGTGTAAAGAGAACCGCCGGTGAGCGCGAACGGCCGTTACGAGGAAGTTCGAATGCGTGAACTCGAAGATCGCATCATCGCCCACCACGTCGGTGGAAGAGGCTTCGGCGTGGCGCTGAATTCTCCGCAGAGGTTTTCACGGGATATCGTGAATGTCTTATACGAGGCCGACGAAAAATGCGCCCTCGAAATGATCGCGCAGAACACGAACGAGAATTTCCATGTGCTGCCCTATTGCCTCGGTCTCGAAGACAGGGCGGGCAAGCTCCACATCACCAACAATCCCTATGCGAGCTCGAACCTCAGGCCGAATCCTGAATACGACAGTTACTACTGCGAGGTCGCGCTCGCGGGAGAAATCGACGGAATATCGATGCAGGACACGCGCTACGACGCCGTGTACGGCAACGAAAACAAGGTCGTCGAAGTCCGCGACGTCATGATCCATGCGCTCGACACATTGGTGCGCGACGGCAAGGTGGCGGGCAATCTCATGCCCGACTTTTTGTCGCTCGATACTCAGGGTTCCGAGCTCGATATTCTACGCGGCGCTCAGACGACCTTGCACGGTCATTGCGTCGCGCTGGCGACGGAGATTGAATTTCATCCCATGTACGAGGGGCAGGCGCTGTTCTCCGGCATTTTCGATTTTGCCCTCAGCCACGGGTTCTATTTCGTCGGGTTCACTTATCTGCAGGAAATCTCGCCCAAGCGGATGCCGATCGGCGCGCGGGCGAAGGGATTTTTGGCGTTTGGAGATGCATTGTTTCTGCGCCGGATCGACAGCGTAAACTCGATTGCCGGCTCATCCGACGAGCAACACCTGATGCTGCTGAAGCTCGCTTTCGTCGCGCTCAATTTCGGATACCTGGAATACGCGCTTCTGGTGTTGGAGGCGGTCGAGCAGGTGCGACCAGATCCTGCGCTTCGCGCCCGCCTGATGGCGCGCGACTGCTACCGGCTGCTCTATGAATTGTGGGCGGCGGCGAAGGCGTTGCCTCCGAACTTGCTGCATACGCAACGATCCGAACTTGCCGCCGAGCGCCGCAAGGTGTTCGAACGGCGTCACCCATTGTCGGCGAAGTATCATGCAGAACGAGATTATCATAGGGACGCGATCCAGCGTCTGCTTCGGCGCATTGCAATGACGCGGCCCGGCGGCGCGCTTTATCGGGTCGTAAGGCCCGCATGGCATCGACTGCGCGATGCACATAGGACGTTCGCGGGCGCAGGTGCCCCCGCCGCCGCCGATGCCTCGCCCTCGATCGAGCAGCTGTTGGAGAGCTACGGCTACGCTTGGCTGGCCCAAGAGGTTCGCCGGCGGCAGAACGGCGCCGAACGCTACGTTGCCGGCCGCGTCCATTGACAAGCTTCGCCTTGCGCTCCAAGGGTACTCAGCATTGGCGGTCCCGCGCACGTTGATTGTCGAGGAGGATTGCAATGGGCCTCGGGCCACCCGTTCTTGCGTTGTATCGGCAGCTTAAGGGACTTGGCGTCTTCGACGGCATCACCGACGTGATGGAGCTCGGCGCGCAGAACGTCTGGTGCCCGCAGTCCGAGCTGGTCAAGGCCCTATTCAAAGCGTTCGGCAAGCCGGAACCTTCCGCCGAGATGCTCAATCGCTTTGCAAACTGGAAAGGCTCCGGATTGGAGCTCTATACAGCGCTGGGCTTCAATTACAGGTGCGTCGATCTCGATCCGCAGTTCAACTCGATCCCGCTCGACCTCAATTTCGACCCGTGCCCTCCCGAGCACATGGGCAAGTACGGATTCGTCACCAATCACGGCACCTCGGAGCACATCCTAAATCAATACAACGTATTCAAGGTGATGCACGATTTAACGAAACCCGGCGGATACATGCTTCACGCCGTGCCGTTCACGGTTCACCTCGAGCACGGTTATTTCAATTACCAACCGAACTTTTTCGAAAGTCTGGCGAAGTACAACGCCTATGATGTTTTCGGAATCTGGGTGGGGCCGGATTGGCAATTGGCGAGTTTCATTCCGTGGCAGCCGAGCTTGCTCGATTATCTCGTTCTCAATGCCAAGACGACGCATTTGCTCGTCGCGCTCCTTCAGAAGCAATACGACAAGCCGTTCTGCGTCCCGTTCCAGGGCGTCTACGAGCCGATGACCAGCGACCAGCACCTGGCGCGCTATGCGATGGTGGTGGATGGCGAGATTTACGACGCGGCGCGGGCGCGCCGGCAGGTCACGGCCGCCCGCAGCGCGCGGCTTGCGGAGTTGCCAGGACGCGACCTGCTTGCAGAATTGAGTCGGCGCATCCGCCGTCGCCTGACAGCTCCGTGGCGGGCGCAGTCCAGCCACTGACGATCATGTTCAGGGAACCCTGACGGGTCAGTTCCATCGGATGACGGACAAGGCTCGCCTGATCATTCCACTGTGGGGAACGGTCTACGCCGAGAAGCTGGTTTCGATGACGTTGCCGGCGCTGCTTGCCCCGGGCAATCTGCCTGCGCTGGCGAGGATGTTTGATGTCGAGATCGTCCTCGTCACCGAAAGCAAGCTCGTCGATTACATCCGGCAGTCGCGCTCGTTCCAGCGGCTCTCTGCCGTTTGCCAGATCAAGTTCGCCTCGCTCGACGATTTGATGCCGTGTGAGCCTGGCGAATACGGCGTGGTTTTGACGGCTGCGTTGTTCCGCGGCTTCGCCGATCTGGGCGCGAAGGTGACGGAAACGTTTTTGCTGTTTCTCAACGCCGATTTCATCATTGCCGACGGAGCGTACCGGCGGCTCGCCGAGCTGATGCGTGAAGGCAAGCGTGTCATTCATGCGCCGAGCTTCCGCGTCGTGCTCGAGGAGGTATGGCCGCAGCTCGCGGCGCGGGTCGATTCAGAGAGCGGCGTGCTCGCGGTCAAGCCGCGCGAGATGGCAAAGCTCGCCTTGACCCACAAGCACCTCACCGTGAAGGCGCGCACCGTGAATCAGCGGCTCTATCATCAGTGGTGCATGGATCAGTTCTATTGGTACGTCGATGAGGAAACACTGGTGGGCTACCAATGGCCGGTCGCTCTCGTCGCAATCAAGCCGGAGCGGGTGATCACGCAGCCGGTCCTGGTATGGGACTTCGGCTACCTTCCGGAGGCGGCGCCGACGCTGACGCTTGAGCCTTGCTTCCTCGCCGACTCCGACGAGTTCTTCATGATCGAGCCGCAGAAGCGCGTGACCGGCGAAGAGCTCGTGCGTCCGGGCGGGATTTCGCTCGACGCCATCGCCAAGTTTCTCTCCGACTGGACCACCCGCGAGCAGCGCCGCTGCGGACGACAGCTCCTGACGATTCACGCCGGCGAGCTTCCGGTCGATATCGACGACGTGATCGCGGAGTCGCGTCGCTATATGAACGAAATCGAACGCCGACTGTCGCCCGAGCCCCAGTCGCATATCGGACACGCCCAGCTCGGGCGCTGGTTCACGGAGACGACCCGGCGCCTCGAAGAGAGAAGTGCCGGCGGCGCTAGCCCGGCCGGGTCGACGTCACCGGCGATCGAAAAGGAAGCCCGCGGGCTGTCGCACGTTCTCCGCTCGGTCCACACCGCGCTGTTCGGTCCGTTGCCGTTCCTGCGACCTGCGCACCCGCTGTGGCTCGATACCTTCGATGTCACCGCGCAACTCGTGTCCTGGCGCCGGGCGGGTCAGCGGATCCTCTGGCTGTGCTCCCGCGATTCGTTGTTCAGCAGCGTTCTGAAAGACCGCAGGGATCCGACGAGCCTGTTGATGACGACGCCGACGAGTCAGCCTGCGCGCGGAGATTTCTTCGATGTCTGCTTGTGCGAGCTCAGCCCATCCGAGCTGATGATGCTCCCCGCCTTGCATCGCCGCATCCGCACCTTGGTGAGGAACGGCGGCAAGGTCGTGGTCCATATCAACAATCCCTATTTGGCGCCGGTCGGGATGGGGCACTTCGCGGCCTACGAGACCGTGTTCCCGGATGTCGACAGGTCGAGCATTCGCTTCTACGGTACGTGGCTCACCGCGCAGATTCGCAAGCTCTACCTTCGCGCTGCCACCTCGTTTCCGCCGGGGTCGCTTGCCCGGGGCGTCTTGGCGGGGCTGGCGCTGGTCGCATTGGCGCCGATGGCTTGGCTCGCGAACAGGGCTGCGGCAAATCGCGATGCGAGCGCATTCACGTTGAACTGGACGAGCGTCATCGTGGAACTCGAGGTCGCCCGCAAGGAGGTGTCCGCATCCCATTGCGCCAAGCGCGGCGCGAGCGGGCGCATGCCAGCCGAACGGGACCCGACCTCGCCGCCTTTGCCCAAGCCAACAAGCTGATTCAACAATAGAATCTGCCCGCGCGCCGACGCGCGCTCAGCGCCGTGGATGGGCTCGTTGCGACCTCGCAAAAACAGGAGACGTGACCCCAAAAAATGTGTATGAGGCTCCCGAAAATCGGCTGCCGAGCAGGGGGACTTTCGCAGCCCGTCCACCACGCATCCCCTCCCGAAAAATCACCAGCTCGAGAAAGGGCGTCCGTTCGCTATGCAGAATGTGCTGATTACCGGTGGTGCCGGCTATGTCGGCCATCTCCTCACGCCGCGGCTGCTTTCAGAAGGGTGCCACGTTACGGTCTATGACCAGCTTTATTTCGGTTGCCGGCTGCCCAATTCTCCCGATCTGAAAGTCATCCAGGGCGATATCCGCGATACGCCCAAGCTCGCCGAGGCGCTCGTCGGGCAGGACGCCGTTCTCCATCTCGCCTGCATCTCCAACGATGCGAGCTTCGAGCTCGATGAAAAGCTTTCGGAGTCCATCAACTACGATTGTTTCGAGCCGCTCGTGGTCGCGGCCAAGCAAGCGGGCGTGAAACGGTTCGTGTACTGCTCCTCGAGCTCGGTCTATGGCGTGAGCGACTCGCCCGACGTGACCGAAGACCATCCGCTCGTGCCGCTCACGCTCTACAACAAGTTCAAAGGCATGTGCGAGCCGGTCCTGTGGAAGCACAAGGCGGACGACTTCACCTGCGTCGTCATCCGTCCGGCCACCATCTGCGGATACACCCCCCGCACCCGCCTCGATCTCTCCGTCAACATCCTCACCAACCACGCGGTCAACAAAGGTGCGATCACGGTGTTCGGCGGCAACCAGATGCGGCCCAATCTGCACGTCGACGATATGGTCGACGCCTACGTGCTGATGCTGACGGCGCCGCACGAAAAAATCCACGGCGAGACTTTCAACATCGGATTTCAGAACTACTCGATCGCCGAGATCGCCGGCATGGTGAAGAAGGTGGTGCAGGAGGAGATGCCGGAAAAAGGCGAGATCAAGATCGTCACCACGCCGACCAACGACATGCGCTCCTATCACGTCAATTCGGACAAGGTGAACCGCGTCCTCGGCTTCAAGCCCAAGCACAGCATCGAGGACGCCGTGCGCGATCTTACCCGCGCCTTCCGCAACCACCTCATGCCCAACAGCTTCGACGACGATTGGTACTACAACGTCCGCACCATGAAGAAGCTCGGAGCAAAATGAGCCCGGTGCGCAAGGTTGCGGTGGTCACCGGCGGCGCCGGCTTCATCGGCAGCCACATGGTCGACGTCTTGCTCGATCGCGGCTACCGCGTGCGCGTAATCGACAACTTGAGCGGAGGGCGAACCGCGAATCTAGCACATCAAGCCCGCGACCCGGACTTGTCGTTCGAGAAGAGCGACATTCGCGACCTCGCGTCGGACGTGAGCTCGCGAATGTCGCTCTCCTCGAACGACAAGTGTGGGTCGCGGGCATGGTGCGCCAGGTTGGCGGTTCGGCCCTCGCTCAGGTTGTCGATTACGCACACGCGGTAGTCGCGCTCGAGCAAGACGTCGACCATGTGGCTGCCGATGAAGCCGGCGCCGCCGGTCACCACCGCAATCTTGCGCGCCTGGCTCATTTTGCTCCGAGCTTCTTCATGGTGCGGACGTTGTAGTACCAAT
>WNFS01001847.1_pt1 | contig 15864 bp, 13 predicted proteins | sample 5400141 | NCBI WGS metagenome assembly WNFS01 (sample SAMN13153358, study PRJNA577476) | soil metagenome | isolation source: 60 cm saprolite under Madrone tree | place: USA:California | collected 2016-06-14
CTGGCTGCGGTGGCAGCATCAGGCACGATGTGCACATTGCAAAGCGGGATATACCCGTCGCGAAGGACGCGACCCGCGAAGAGTTGATCGAGAAATTCAACGCGCAGGCAAGCGCCGCGAAAAGCTTAAACGCAACGGTCGAATTGCAGCCGACCGCGGGCTCCAAATACAGCGGCCTGATTCAGGAGTACCACCAGGTCAAGGCGTTCTTGCTCGCGGCCCGTCCCGCAAACATTCGCATGATTGGGCAAGCGCCGGTCATTTCGAAAACCATCTTTGACATGACCAGCGACGGCGCGACGTTCCGCGTGTCCTTGCCTACGAAAAACAAATTTCTCGTCGGCGACGTAGCTGTGGAGCGGAATAGTGCCAAGCCTCTCGAGAATCTTCGCCCGCAACATCTTTTCGAAGCCTTGCTCTGGCCGGAAATCGTAAAGGGTGAAGCGGTTCTCATCGAAGAGTTCAACGACGAAACAGCGCGCTATTACGTGCTGACTGTGCTCCGCGGTGGCTACACAACCGAAATCCGCCGCAAGATCTGGTTTGACCGTGCAGACCTCAACGTTGCGCGCATGCAAAATTATGGCCCCAAAGGCGCTCTGCTCTCCGATATTCGCTACTGGGATTGGCAGCCGGCTGGCGACCCTGCAGCAGCGTCGACTTCCTCTTTTCCGCGCCAGCTTCGCATTGATCGGCCGCACGACGATTACAAAATCGAATTGCAAATCACCAAGCTTGCACTAAACGAAGATTTGCCCGCTGACCGTTTTCAGTTGGCCCAACCGCCCAACTCCGAGCTTGTAAAAGTCGGCGAGGAAAACGGCTCAGCCGCGCCCAAGGACTCCAAGCCATGATGGGCGAAATGATTTTTCGTAATTTGCTCCATCGCCCGATTCGCACCATCATCGGAATCTTGGCGATCGGCGTGGAAGTTGCACTGGTCGTGCTGGTCGTCGGCCTCACGAGTGGCATCCTCACAGAAACCGCCAAGCGCGTCGAAGGCATCGGCGCCGACATCATGCTTCAGTCGCCGTCTGCCCAGGTATTCCTCGCCTTCAGCGGGTCGCCGATGCCAATCAAAATCGCCGATCGCTTGAGGGAATTGAAATACGTCCAATCCGTCTCGCCGGTTTTTCTGCAATTCAGCTCCTCCGGCGGAATCGACCTCGTTTACGGTATTGACCGCGATACCTTCAACGCTGTTTCCGGCGGCTTCGTCTTCCTTTCCGGCAAGGACATGGAAGGCCCTGACGACTTGCTCGTGGACGACCTCGCCGCCCAGGCGAAACACATAAAAGTCGGAGACACTTTCAATCTCCTGAATCACGACTGGCACGTCGCTGGAATCGTGGAACACGGAAAAGGCGCTCGCCTCTTCGTCCCACTTCTTACGCTTCAAGACCTCGGCGGCGCGCACGACAAAGCGTCCGTTTTCTTGCTGAAGTGCACGCGTCCCGAGCATACCGAAGACGTCATCAACCGGATGCAGTCGCTCTTGCCGAATTACAAAATCCACGCGCTTAAGGACTATCTGTCGCTGATGACCTCGACTAATGTCCCCGGCTTAAACGTCTTCGTAAACGCAATGATTGCGCTCGCCGTCTGCATCGGCTTGCTTGTAATTTTTCTCACGATGTACACAACCGTCGTCGAACGCACACGCGACATCGGCGTGCTGAAATCTCTCGGCGCAACTTCCCCATTCATCGTGCGAGCGATTCTGATGGAATCAGTCGCGCTCTGCTTCGGCGGCATCGCGGCAGGAGTTGGACTGAGCTACGCCGTTCGCGCCGGTTTCGTAAAAGCGTTTCCAACGCTCTCCATCCTGATTACACCGGAATGGGTCCTGCGCGCAGGCATCATCGCCATGATCGGTGCCGTTCTCGGAGCAAGCTATCCCGCGTGGATGGCAAGCCGCCGCGACGCCGTTGAAGAGCTCACGTTTGACTAGTTCGCCAAAAGAAAGCGGAGGCACCAAGCTAGGCAGAGATGGCAATCGCGGCTACAATTCGAAGCGCGCAATTTGAGGAACTGCCGCGCGGCGTGGGACGGGGGCTCGTAAGGAAGACCGTGGAACCGATACTCAAAACGGAAAATTTGTGGAAGCTCTATCACGCGGGCAAGGTGGAAGTGCCTGCCTTGCGGGGCGTGAATTTTTCCGTGCAACCGGGAGAATCGGTGGCGGTGATGGGCCCGTCCGGATGCGGCAAATCAACGCTTCTCTACACGATCGGCGGCCTCGCCTCCGCGACCCGGGGAACCGTCCTGGTGGACGGCAACGATCTCGCTGCAATGTCCGACGGCGAACGCACCAAGCTCCGCCGCAGCAAAATCGGTTTCGTCTTTCAGCGCTTCAATCTCCTGCCCACTATGACCGCGAAGGGCAATATCGCCATCGCACAATATATCCACGGCGACGGCTTCGACCCGCATCGTTTTGACGTCGTGACAAAACTGTTGGGCCTCGAGGGCCGCTTGAATCACAAGCCCTCCGAAATGTCCGGCGGCGAACAACAACGAGTCGCCATCGCGCGCGCCATCATCAACGAACCAAAGATTCTCCTCGCCGATGAGCCGACCGGCAACCTCGACACAAAGAATTCCGACGTAGTGTTGGAAATGCTGCGCCAGTTGAACAAAGAGCTCGGACAGACGATTGTGATGATCACCCACAATCCCGAAGCGGTCACCTATTTCGATCGCGTCGTCCACATGCGCGACGGCGTTATCGTGGACGGGATTCCGGCGGACTGACGTGCCCAGCAGTGGACAAATTCTTTCGCGCATATTTTTTTGGCAATTCGAACGCGGCTCGTGGCAATACGATCTCGCCGTTATCGGAATTTTGGTCTTTGTTTTCTTCATGCCCCGTCGCTGGCTGCGCGACCAACCGGAATCTTCCGTCCCGCCCAAGGCCGAGCAAATCGCAGTGATCTCAAGCGCTGGAAACGAAAGCGTCTATCAAGTGGACGCACGCGTCCTGGCTCCTCCCGAGCAGATGCCGCAATTGCAAAACGAACTTCATCGCGCGTTGCAGCGTGCGCTGCCGGAACTGCAAAACGGCCACTTTTCAATACTTAAGGTCGAGGCTAAGCGCGACGAGCGCGGTACCGTAATCGCCTATCAGGTTTCGGTCCGCCACTAGCCGATGTAGCTGCCGTTCCGTAACTGGAAACAGTATTCACGGCCCCCGCATCCAACATTAGGTATACTAATTGTTCGTGCCAATGCGGTTGGAATCGCCGGTAGAGGGGCTGAATTTGACGCTTATGAGGAAAATGGCCATGTTTTTAGCGGTTTTGCTGCTGGCCATTTTGGCCGGTCCCGCATCCTCGCAAAGCTCCCCGAAGTGGACCCCGGACAGCATCCTGACCATGATGGATCATGCCGCGCTGGACTTTCACAGCCTCACCGCAAATATCGAACGCATTAAGTACACCGACGTTGTCAAGGACACCTCAACGGAAATCGGACAACTCTGGGTTCGCAAAGACGACAAAATGCGCATCCAGATCGCCAAGCCTGATGCGCGCACAGTCCTGCGCACCGGCGACGCGATCTATATTTTCAATCCAAAAATAAACCGCGTGGAAGAGTACGACCTCGGCAAGAACCGCGAAATGGTGGACCAATATCTCGAACTCGGATTCAATACTCGCGGCGAACACTTGAAGAAAAATTATTTGATCGCTGTAAATGGCGAACTGGAACTCGACGGACGCAAGACCATACTTATCGAGTTGACGCCGAAATCCGAGAAAACCCGCGAGCAAATTACCAAAATTCAGATGTGGATAGACACCGGCTCTTGGATGCCGATTCAGCAAAAGTTTTTTGAGGCCAACTCCGGTGATTACTTCATCATTCACTACACCGGAATGATGAAAAACCTCAAAATTGAAGACTCCCGCTTCAAGCCGGATTGGCCGAAGAACGCTACAAAAGTGAAGCCGCGCGGCTAGTTCGCCTCCGCGGCCTCGGCATGCTCCGTCTTCAGCAGCTGTTGCTTCCGTTCAATTCCCCAACGATATCCCGCTAGATTGCCGTCGCCACGAATCACGCGGTGGCACGGCACCACAACAGAAACCGGGTTCGTCGCGCAGGCCCGTGCCACAGCGCGGCTTGCGCTTGGCCGGCCCAATGCGCGCGCCACTTGAGCGTACGTCCGCGTCTTGCCCAACGGAATACGCTGCAACTCCTGCCACACTCGTCTTTGAAAAGCTGTGGCAAGCAAGTCCAACGGTAATTCCTGGCGCGGCGGATTCCCTTCCGTGCGCGAAACGATCTCCTTCACCCACTTCTCGAGTCCGCTTCTTGCCGGCGCGATCTCCGCTTTCGGGTATTCGTCCCGGAGTTCTCCCAGCAGTTTCGCTTCGGAATCTCCAAGATAAACCGCCGACACGCCGCGGTATGTGGCCGCTACCAGAACTTTCCCCAACTTGGCATTTGCAATCGTGTATCCGAGTTTCATTCCCTTTCCTCCCTTTTGATAGGTAGCCGGCGTCATTCCGAGCTGCGCGTTGCTGCGCTCGTAGACGCGGCTCGGTGATCCGTATCCCGTTTCGTACAGTGCGTCCGTGATCTTGCTGCCCTGCCGCAAGAGTTTCTTAAAGCGATTCAGCCGCAATGCTTCTGCAAGCTCCCGTGGTGAGAGCCCCGTCACCTGCGCGAACGACCGCCGGAGCCGGCTGGTGGATGTCCCGAGCTGGCGCGCGACGCCGCCGAGCCGCAGTGCTTCTTCGCTGCTCTGAGCTAGCAACGTCGCGGCCTTTTGTACGAGCGCAGTAGCCGCCGAAATCTCATTCGGCCTGCAGCGCAAACACGCCCGAAACCCGTGCTGCTCGGCCTCGCGCTGCGTTCTGAAGAATTCTACGTTTTGCCGTAGCGGACGCCGCGCCGGGCAGCTCGGCCGGCAATAAATCCGCGTGGAACGCACGCCAAGAAAAAACACGCCGTCCGAACGCGAATCCCGCGCCACGGTCGCCTTCCAATACTGTTCCGCCGCTCGTGAATCAATGGGTTCAACTTGTTGTGGTTTGTTCATGGTCATTCTCAACGAGCCAAAGATACAGCGGACCGAAAATTGATTCTATCCGGAATGCCTCGTCAAAGTGGAAAGTCGCAGATTGTTAAAACTTGTGCGCCCAGCGCAGTTAGGCTTCGCTTGGACAGACCGTGGGCTCGATCTTCGGCGCGGGCACGCGATGCGGCGCCGTAATCACCAGCACGACCGCCCCGAGAATCACCGCAGCGGCGGCAAACGTGCGCAACGTCAACGCCTCGCCAGCAAACATCCACCCCAGCAGGAGCGCCACAACCGGATTCACGAACGCATACGTCGCCACGCGCGCTGCCGTGCTGTTCTTTAAAATGTAAATGTACGCGGTAAATCCGATCCCCGAGCCAAATACGATCAAGTACGCCACCGCGAGCCAGGACCGCATCGAGATGGCGGAAACGTGAAACTGGCCGACTTCCCCGGTCAAGAACCCGCCAACCCACAGGGCGACTCCTCCGGCGAGGCACTGCATCGCCATGCTGAGCATCGCGGACCCCGGCAACGGCCCGTGCTTGGAGTATAGCGAGCCGCAGGCCCACGAGAAGGACGCCAGCACCAACACTCCTGCGCCAATGGGGTCAATCCGGCCGGACGACCCAAGATGGCTCGGCCCAACGAGTAGCGCGAGTCCGGCAAAGCCCAAAATGACGCCAAAGAACACCCTTGAAGAAGGCCGATGCCCTCCGGGTCGCAGCCAGTCGATCAACACCATCCACAGCGTGACCATGGCTACCAGCAACGCCGTAACTCCTGACGGCACAGTCTGTTCCGCCCAACACACGCCGCCGTTCCCCACGAACAGCAAGAGTACACCCGTAATCGAAGCCGTCTTCCAGTGCTGGGCCGTAGGCTTAATCCCCGTTTTCCAGCGCAAGAAGGGATAAAGAATGACGCCGGTCGTCAGGAATCGCGTCCCGGCCAGCAGCAAGGGCGGAAACGACTCAACTCCGAACCGCATCGCCAGATACGTCGATCCCCAGACGACATACACGGCCAAAAACGCCAGGATCAAGGTACCGGAGCGAGATTTCGAGTCAGTCTGCATGTGTTCAACGACAACCTTACGTAGTAAGGGGTTTAGATTCTATCCGCATTCATTTGTTACGCTGAAAACTCAAACAGTAACAGCCTTGCAAGTCCATTCGAAGAACCATATTGGCGATGAGTCCGTTCTCTTCTCACAACCCGCTTCCGCCAGCTCGGTACTATAACTATGTGTTTGAAGATAGGACACTTCCCCCGATTTCCACAGGTTGACGTCAGCTCGCTCTAATGGCATTTTGGCTGTCCATTCTTTTCCTTGGGACTTTGGGCCAGATCGAGTGAATTCTTGCGGCGCCTTCGCGGAAGCGCGTCGAGGCATCTCTGGGGTCGAGATGAAAGCAACAAATAGAATTGCTCTGCCTGATACGGAAACGGAAGCCTCGCTACCGCGATACGCGGAAACCGGCGCGGTCGCGAATTCTCTGCCTGCGGTCGCTCCCACTCCGATTCGAACGCCCGCGCTGAAAATCGTTCCGTTGCGTTCTCCGAGCGCCATCTCCATCCGCCGCTTTGCGCGTGTGCCTACTCACGCTTTCGGCGTGTTTCATGAGCAGCGCGAATACCCCCGCGCCTCATTGCACTTGCCTTTGCGGTTGCGCAGCGTGGAAAATGCGGTCGAAAAATATCCCGTCTCTCTTGTCACGCGCGACATCAGCTCAACCGGCGTCTTTTTCCTTTGTCCCAAACGCATCGAACTCAATTCCGCAATCGAATTGGAAATCATCCTCGTCAGCCGCCCTCTCGGTCGCGGCAACGTCGTCGCCGTCACTGTCGCAAAAGTGCGCCGCGTGGAGTCCGCCAACATGCCGGGCTGGTTCGGTATTGCCGCCTCCTTCGACGACCTCAAGTTCGATCGCGACGATGAAGTCCCAACCTATTTTCCTTCTGTTTAGCGAACCGCCAGATAACATTCGTTCCTCAATGCACATTGCTGCACGCTGCTTTCCCACGGCTCAAAAAAGTTTCCACAGGCACTCTACTTGTGCTTTCTTTGCCTCTTTGACACACTAATTTCACCTTCTGCTTCAGCGTGTGTTCCGTCTCGGGGTGAATTTTCAGCACGCCAAGCCAGGGAATGTGTCTTTGGGGGAAAAATGAGAAAGTTTTTGTCAGGCGTCATTCTTATGGCGCTGTGTTTGCTTTTTGCGTCATCCGGTTGGGGTCAGGCGCAAAGTACGACCAGCACCGTCCAAGGTGACGTGCTGGACGAAAAAGGGGGCAGCGTTCCAGGCGCCTCCGTCGAAGCAAAGAACCTCGATACCAACTACATCCGTACCGAATCCACCGACGGCGACGGCCATTTCGCGTTCCTGAACCTCGCTCCAGGTCGTTACACGCTGACCATCACGAAGTCCGGCTTCACCACCATCGTCCAGCAAAACGTCAATCTCACCGTCGGCCAGGTGCTCACGATTCCGGTCTCGGTGAAAGTCTCCTCGGTCGCCCAACAAATCATCGTCTCCGACGTTCCTGTGATCGAGACAACGGCCACCGAGTCGTCCGCCACCTTGGATGAAGCCACCATCGCAACGACTCCCGTACTTGGCCGCAAATTTGAAGACCTGCTGACTCTGACTCCAGGCGTCAGCATCTCGCAAGGTCCCGACGGCGACGAAATCAACATCAACGGCCAGCGCGGCATCTTCAACAACATCAGCCTCGACGGCGGTGACTACAACAATGGTTTCTTCGGCGAACAGGTCGGCGGCCAGCGCGCCGCAGTCGATATTTCGCTCGAGGCCGTCAAGGAATTTCAGATTATCGCCAGCGGCGCAAACGCCGAATTCGGCCGCTCGGCCGGTAGCCAGATCAACGTCATCACCAAATCCGGAACCAACAGCATTCACGGCAGCGCGTTCGAGTATTTCCGCGACGAAAGCCTGACCGCCGCGACATCCGACGGCAAGCCCCTCGACAACTTCCGTCGCAATCAATTCGGCGGCAGCTTCGGCGGCCCGATCAAGAAAGACAAACTCTTCTTCTTCGGCGCAACCGAAGGCATTCGCGAAACCCTGTCCCGCAGCAACCTCAGCACCACTCTCCGCGCGTCGGCTTGCGGTGTCACCAACCCTGTCTTCGATTCGAACATCACCGACACGCAAATCGAAGCCAACCCGGATTGCCAGCGCCAAGTATTGCTGAACTTTATGAACACCAGCTTCAATGAAGACGACAGCAAGCCCGTCGACCATCTGGTTCGCAACGGATCGGGGTTTGGCCGCGTCGACTACAACATCAACTCAAAGAACCAAGTTTTCGGTTCGTACAGCTACGACTGGTCGAAGAACACGAACCAGACGTTCGACGTCCCGACCTACGGCTCAACCGCCAACGGCATCGAAGGCCCTGGCAAAATCCAGGTTGCTAACGGCAACTGGTACAGCACCATTTCGTCCAACAAGCTCAACGAAGCTCACTTCACCTATTCGCGTGAAAATCGTCCACGCAACGCCACCGACAAGAACTCGGTGCCCGACACCGCGATGGGCTTCGGCACCACCTTCCGTTTCGGCCAGCCTTTTTTCCTTGAGCCGGCGGTCGACGAAATTTTCTGGCGCACAGACATTCGCGACGGCTTCTCCCTCATCAAGGGCAAGCACACCTTTAAGTTCGGTGGCGAATGGATTCACTCCCGCAATTCGCAAGTCTTCCGCGGTTTCTTCGCCGGGCGCTACATCTTCGATAGCGTGTCTGGCTTCCTTCACTACGCGACGCCCTCTTCGCAGGGAGTTGGGTTTGGCCCTGGCGCGGTCGAGTGCTCTGACGGCAGCTTTTCGGACATCTCATTGCTCGTTCCGGATCCAAATCCGGCAAATCCCCAACACTGTGGCACCGTGACAGGTCCGACATTCACAGGTGGCCCCCTCCTTCTCTATCTGCAACACGGCCCGACAACCTCAGGCGAGACACTCGATCAGTCCGGCTTCTCCGACATCGCTAACGAAGATTTCTCGCTGTTCGGGCAAGACACTTGGAAGGTTACTCGGAACCTAACTCTGAACTACGGACTTCGATGGGATGCTCAACGCTTTCCTGATCCCGTTATTGCCCCAGCCCAGACCGCCTACGGACAAAATTTGAGCGATTCCGCGTTTCCGTCAACTGGAAAACTCCCCAATCAAAACAAGGAATTCCAGCCGCGTGTGGGATTTGCGTGGGATATCTCAGGCAAAGGCAAATCCGTTCTCCGAGCTAGCTACGGTATCTTCTTTGCTCGCCAGAACATGCTGACGCAAGTGGGTGCGATCACCACGAACGGTGTCCAACAACAAGAGATCGCTGCTGGAAGCTGCCTCTTTACAATCGCGGGAGTCTGCCAGCAGAACTCTGCCGGCGGTCCAGCGCCAACCTATCCAGGCACTTCACCGATTCCAACCTTGCCGCCAGGATCATTTCCCTTCCAGGCTGGCGTCACCGTATTCAGCAAAGATTACGACAACCCACGCATCTACTCGAGCAACGTTGGCTATGAGCAGCAACTCATCGGCGACTACGCTCTCTATGCCGATTTCAGCATGTCCAAAGGTGTACACCTGACTCGCTTCATTAACCCCAACGTCGGTTCCACGGTCACGATTCCGCAGAACGGCGACACGGTCAGCTACTCGGGATCAGTCCCCTTCCCAAACTTGGGCAGCATTACCGACACCGTCAGTTCCGCCAAGTCGCTCTACCGCGGTTTCACAATCGGCGCGCGCAAGCGGATGAGCCATCATTTCCTCTTCGATGCCAACTACACTTACTCGAAAGACTACGACGACGACTCCAACGAGCGCGATCCATTCACCTTCCGCTACGCGAATCTCTTCAACCTCGCGTCGGAGTATTCCTACTCCGACCGCGACGAACGCCACAAGTTCAATTTCTATACCGTGGCGAATCTTCCTTGGGGCTTCGACGCCAACGTTCGCATGCAAGCGCATTCCGCTCAGCCCATTACGGCCGAGCCGCGCTTCCAAAACGGCGTAGACACGGGCCGCAACTCGCTCCGCAAGGACAACGCATTTTTCACCGCCGACTTCGGCGTGGCTCGTCCGTTCCGCTTCGGCGAACGCTACGTCCTCACCCCGAAGATCGAAATCTTTAACACGTTCAACAACAAGAACAACGTCAACCCGCTTTCAACTCCGGCGCTGTTCGACTTCAACGGCTTCCTCCGCGTCGGCGTAGGCGATCCGCGCCAGGCGCAGTTGTCCGTTCGCTTCGAGTTTTAATTCAGCTAGATCGGCCAATAATCAATCGTGCAAAAGAGGGGCGCTCCTGCGTCCCTCTTTTGTTTTCCGTCCGCTCCTGTCAAACTCATTTCCCCAACAAAAATGCCCGCAAAAAATAATTCCTCCCTCAAAGGTGTCCTCTTCGATTGGGACGGCACGCTCCTCAACTCCCACGCCGCCGACACTGCCGCCTACCTCGCCATGTTTCGCGCCATGGGCATTCCCTGGGGCCTCGCCGAACTCGAGAAACACTATTCCCCGAATTGGTATCGCGTCTATCGCGCCGCCAAACTTCCGAAACACAAATGGCCCGCCGCCGACCAAATCTGGCGCGAGAATTACGCCCAGCACAATCCAAAACTCATCGCCGGCGCCCGCCGCGTTCTCGCGCGTCTCGGCCCTCATCACGACCTCGGCCTCGTCACCAGCGGCGACCGCGACCGCGTCCATCGTCAGCTCAAATCATTCAATCTCTGGCACACCTTCTCCGCCCGCGTCTGCGCGGGCGACACCGCTCAGCGCAAGCCTCATCCCGCGCCGCTCAAACTCGCGCTTCGCCGCATGCGCCTGAACCCACAAGACACCGTCTACGTCGGCGACGCTCCCGAAGATCTCGAAATGGCCCGCAGCGCCGGCGTACGCGCCGCTATCGCCGTTCTCGGCCCGTTCCCTACTGAAAAACGCCTCCGCGCGGCAAAGCCCGACGCCCTCCTCGAATCCATCAAGGAGCTTCCCTCTGCTCTAAAATTGTTTATCTGAATTTGTTACTGGCGGCTGCCTCATGAACAATCGCTTGCGGAAATCAGCTTTTAGGGGAATCTGCTCTTTAGGAGGTTGGGGCTTCAGTCCCAATGTTGCAACATGCAAAGAACCGGGCTTTAGCCCCTGAAGCAAGTTTTTAGATTCAACTTGCGGACTTGCGCGCTTTCTACGTGCAATTCTTGCGAGCCTCTGCTACGGCTTACCCGCCGTCTCCGGCGCCTTCGCCGCACTCGCCGTCAACGGCTTAAACGCCGTCCACTTGATCACCACGCGCAGCGGCACATCGCCATCCTGAAAATGCAGCCGGTCGTCCGATCGCGCATAGTTCGGAAACCAGTATTTCCCTTCCACGTTTTCCCGGTACGTCTCGAAATTCGAAAATGGCAGCTCTGGCGAATGAAAATCGCCCAAATCTGTTACGAATTTTCCGTAACTCTTCACAATCTCCAGATACTTCGCGTCCACCCAAACAATTCCTTCAAACAGCGCATTCGCGCGCTCCAGATATTTCGGCTTCACCTGGAACATGTAGCAGTCCACTTCGTCCACCAGTTCCCTGCCCGCAAACGTAATCTTGTACTTTTCCACCTGCGACGCTGCCAGCGGATACCCGGGTATCCTCGATATCGCGTTCACGTCTTCCGGCGACAGCTTCAGCGTCCGCAGCGTTGACACTCCATCCGCTTGCACGCGCTCATAAACTTTTCCGTCGCTCGCCACCGTCGGCGTCGTCGTCACGGAAAATTCCCCCATCGGGTTTCCGTCCGCCCCATACTCCGTCAACTTGATCGTCTTCTTATAACCAAACCGCCCACGCACCCGCGCATACTCCTCTTCCTTCTCCGCGAAATGTTTGATGATCAACGGCTGCGGCACATCCGGCGGCGCCTCTGCCGTCGGCTCAGTTGACGCCACTCGCCGCACATCATGCTCCGGCGCCGGCGGCTTCTGCGGCCCCTGACTCTCCTGCCCTCGCGCCGCTCCCACAAAAATCCCGCCGCCCAGCACAGCGCAAATCGCCGCAGCTCGCATCATCACAAAAATCCGCCTCAACTCTCTCACTCTCCCTGCCTTCAATCGGTGTGGGTTAGTTTCAATTTTTTGGGTCGTGACACAATAAGTCGAAAATTCAAACTAACCACAACACTTCAATAAGATGCCTCTCACACTCCAAAAGCCGCCCGCCACAGCCACTCTATCGCACCACCCAATTCTCGTAGCTCGCCATTCAAGGCAGCTCGTTTGCGGTATTCTGTGAGCGCACATCTGTATGCTATAACGCCTTCGAATAAGCGGATACCTAACCACAACGAAACGGAACCAACATGGCCAAAGTAACGGGACTCTCCGGAAACGAAATTTTTTGCCTGGCCTTAAAAAACTTTTCCCCGGGCGAACTGGTCGTCGGCAACAGCGTCCAATCGATGGGCTTTCTCGGCTCGCTTGGCGCCGGCTTCAAAAACATGGTGGGAGGCGAAGTCCCCCAGGTCACGGAAGCCATTCACGAGGGCCGCGCCGGCGCATTTCTCCGCATGAAAAGCGAGGCGCAGCAGCATGGCGCTTCCGGCGTTGCGGGAGTCGCTGGTGAACTCAGAAATTTCAGCGGTAGTACGGAATTCCTCTTTGTCGGTTCCTGCGTTCACTCGGACTCTCCGGCCGGCGGATTTTTCACCAGCGCCGGCAACGCCCAGGAACTCTATTGTCATATCGACGCCGGCTATCAGCCGCTTCAACACGCTTTCGGCAATATCGCCTATTCCATGGGCCTCGGCGGCGGCCTCACCGGAGCATTCAAATCGCTCGGCCGCGGCGAAATAAAAGAATACAGCGACATCTTCAATGCCACGCGCCACAAAGCCCTGGACCGGATCGTCAACCAGGCCAGGGAATGTAAAGCCAACTCTGTCGTTGGCATTCGCACCACCATTCTGCCCTGGCACGGCACCCATGAGATGTTGATGACCGGTACCGCCGCCAGAAACCCCGCTCTGCCGCCCGAAGCAGACCGGGCTCCTGTCACCAGCGATCTTACCGGCGAAGAACTCTGGGCCATGACTTCCCTGGGCTACGCCCCGGCTAAACTCCTGATGTCGACCTCCATTTATTCACTCGGCATCGTCGGCGGATTCCTCGCCGCATTTAAATCCTTCAGCAAAGGCGAAGTCACCGAACTCACCACTCTCATTCACGATGCGCGCGAAATCGCCATCACCCGCCTCAAGAACGAAGCGGATCTGCTGAAGGCCGAAGATGTCGTCGGCGTCAAAACCTATATCGCCGAAATTGGCGGCGGACTCGTCGAATTCATGGCCATCGGCACCGCCATCAAAAAAATGCCGGGCGTCGCCGTTGCCACGCCCGCCCTCCCCGTACACGCCATCGTCCACGACAAAGACACCTGGATCGACGGCGACTTCGGCTTCTCCCTCGACCGCGAAAAATAATTCACCAGCCGCCTGGCGTTCTTACGCGTGTAGAGGCGGGACTTCAGTTCGGTCGCGAGGCAATCGTTCTCGATCGCTCCACTCACAAAAACACGGAGGGTGCCCCGTCCTCGGTTTGTGAGGGCGGGTCTTGGGGCTGAATTTGCCTTTGACTCTTCCCAACCATCAATTTCCACGAATCGAAGAGAAGTCGGCGTATACTTCCCGAAAATCTGCCGGTCAAAGGCGAATTTCAAGAAAAACCTATGCGCGCTCGAATACTCTCGATTCTGATTCTCTCCCTACTTGGATCATTCGCCGTTCCAAACCTCGCACAAGAAAAATCCGACGTGCAAAGCATTCGCACCCTGGAATTAAAGTGGGTGGACGCCTATAAGCAGCGGCAAAGCGTCGCTATGGCCGCGCTTCTTGCCGAAGACTACGTCATCACTCTGGAAGACGGCAGCACCTACGGCAAGGTCGGCTTCATCAGCTATACCGCCCGGCCGTTACGCGTGGATCTCGCTGAACTCTCCGACGTCAAGATTCACATCCACGAAAACACGGCGGTGGTGATCGCGGCCTATCACGAACGCGGCGTGCTGGACGGAAAATCCTACGACTATCGCGATCGTCTAACCGACGTCTGGATGAAAATCGCCGGCAAATGGCAGCTCATCGCCTCGCACTATAGCCTGCCATCCAGTCTCTAGTTGAACGAACCTGCCCACGCCGGCGAATCTGCTTTTTCCTCTCTTCGCCTCCGCCAGTCTTCTTACAACGCGGGAATTTCCGACACTTCAAGCCGATTTCGCCCCTGCCGCTTCGCCGAATACAGCGCCGCATCTGCTAGCGCCACCAGCCGGTTGAAATCTGGGGCGCACGATCCGGCAAAGCCCGCAAGACCAAAGCTCGCGGTTACCTTGAGCTCATTGCCATCAAAATTAAATTGCGTCCCCTCAAGCGTCGCCCGCACTCGGTCGGTCACCACTCTAGCGTTCTCCTCGGTTGTGTGTGTCAGAACAAGCAGGAATTCCTCGCCCCCAATACGGCCGCAAATGTCACTCTGCCTCGAGTTGCCCTTCAGAATTTCGGAAAATGCTTTTAGAACGGAATCGCCGGCGTCGTGACCGTAGGTGTCATTGATAGTCTTGAAATGATCTAGATCGGCCAGCGCAACCCAAAAGGAAAATCCGTACCGGGCCGCGCCGCTCAGTTGCCTAGTCGCCCAATCATCAATGGCACGCCGATTGGGTAACCCCGTTAGCGCATCGGTGAGGGCGAGTTCTTTCAGGAGCAGATTTTTGGCTTCGATCTCGCGTTGAAGTCCAATGATTCTGACTCCCACTCCTACGCGCGCTATCAGCTCCTCATCGTGAAACGGTTTTGTGAGGTAATCGTCGGCCCCGGCAACCAGTCCTTCGACCACACTCTCCGTCTCTGACTTGCCGGTCAAAAGAATGACGTAAGTGTAGCTTACGTGTGGCCTTGACCGAATGTGTTGGCAGATTTCCAGACCGGTCCGGTCGGGCATCATCCAATCAATAATCACGACATCAGGACGATGCTCCGCGAACAGTTGGACCGTCTCACTCCCGCTCTTAGCGAAAAACAGCGAATACGGTTTTTCAAACAGCGCATGCTCAACGAGTTTTCGGGATACCGCCGAATCGTCCGCCACCAAAATCTTGATCCGTCCTCCGACAGCGCTCATCTGGTCCTCGAAAAGTTTTGGCCAGCGGCAATGGCTGGCGGCTTCAAGCAGCCCCCGGGCCTGAGGTCCAATCCGCAGGCGGAAAGACAATTGGCCAGAAATTCGGAGTTGGAAACTCAAATTCAAATGCAACGAAGAATCGTCCCTCTTCCGAACGCTCTACACGCAGGATCTTGCCAGTCGCAACCCTCTCGGTTATCGGGTTGTTGAGAATTATGTGTTGCCCCTTCATCAATTCCAGCCCCACGTCCAATAGACCGCCGTGCGCATTTACAACAAGGCTTTTGGCGTCGATGCTGATTCGCTTCCCGTGTAGGATTCTCGCCGAAAGTAGAATGGGGACACACAGCACAACCCGCTCGCTTCTGCGGCGGCTTCTCTCCTCGGAGGTACTACTCGTCCCGCTAAATCCCGATTTGGTGCTATCCGTGGGCATGGTACTCCGTTCTCCTGATCGACAGGTGTCGTTGAAACGACCGACGCCCTATCGTTAGGCCCATCACTACAACGGCCCTCACAGCGACGAGGCACGCTTTTAACTGGAATTGAAAGCTGGGAGGTACTACTTTTAAGAATTGGGCCCCGACCAGGCTGAACAGAGTCGGTAATACAACGCCCAGACTGCTTCTTTTTTTCATCGTCTGGCCC
>WNFS01001848.1_pt1 | contig 15860 bp, 34 predicted proteins | sample 5400141 | NCBI WGS metagenome assembly WNFS01 (sample SAMN13153358, study PRJNA577476) | soil metagenome | isolation source: 60 cm saprolite under Madrone tree | place: USA:California | collected 2016-06-14
AATTTCACTAGCGCACCTCCAAGATGAACTGCTGAGAGTACGCTCCACGAACTAATCCATGAGGGAAATACGCGCCTGTTGGCAGCGTTGCCTGTTCAATCCATGACTCGCGAACCGCTTCCCACTTCTTACGCTCCGGTGAACCAAGCGTGCCATCAACAGGACCTTGGGCACCGCAAGGGAAGCTAACCACTGCAACGATGTCTTTGCGGTCGATAAAGGTAATACCGCTGTTGGTCCATTGAATCGACCTGGTGTTCGGTGTGCTGTAGTCCATTGATGTTGCCTCCATGTATTGAGAATACCGCGAGCCCTGGTCAGTTGCAATAGTACCACTGGACAATTCTTTGGTCGACCGATTGCTCTATGTTTGGTGACACAATGATGCGTGGTGACAGAATAACGTGCTGTCAGGCGGTATTAGGTTAACTGCGTCTACTAGCGTGGAGGGTAAGGAAGAATAATAGAATATCAGCTAGAACAAGTAGGCCGATAATAGCATATACAGCAGAAGTGATTTTATCCTCTGCCGCTTGGACCTCGCTTGAGCCGCTGAATAATTGTCCGATAGATTGTAGTAAAGATTGCAGCGAGTTCATTTTTATTTGCCAAATAAAAAACTATTGCGATCGCTAAAGCTCCTCCGAGGAGCCTAAAATTAAGGTGCAGTAAATCCATTTACAGTTACGACTACCGTACCGGGAGTAGTCCCGGCTTGTACTCCGCAAATCGCGGCTCCGGCTGGAGGAACTAGTCCGCTACCTCCTAGAGTTACAGTAACTCCAGTAGAATTTGCTGGAGAGGTAGTTGTATCGGGATAGACAGGAGTTAATGCTACTGTTCCAGTGCCGCAATTAGTTCCCGTACCATCACTTAGACCTACGGTTGTAGTAGTTCCTGCTGCAGTAGTTAAGAATTGATAGCCCTGTACGTAATTACGGAAACCTGCAGGAGCTACTGGCTGGCATTGCGTAGTCGTATTAGTCGAGAGGGTAATTGTACAACTAAATGGATTACCGGCGTCTACTCTAGCCTTGAGATTACCGGCTATGTCTACTAGTAACGGAGAGGAAGGTTGATTAAGACTAGCGGGAGTAATGCCGTTTAATTCAACAATGGAATTACCCGTTATCGTACCAGAAACTACGTTAAAGGTAATAGTATCTGACGCTGCTATAGTCGGCCCTGCAATCCAAACTGATACTGAGCCTGTGGACCCGGAACCTACTCCGGCTACAGTTCCTAGTGATCTCCATATTAGACCTTGCGTATCTGACGGAGCAATAATACATGATAAAGTACTATTACATCCAATGCCTAAAGCTAGTGTACTCCCAGCTAGGGAATTGACACTTAAAGTTACTGAGATATTTCCATTGGATATAGCCGCATTGCGAACAAGACTAGGTGCTTTGGTAAATACTGCGAATAGTGCGCCAAAGGTCCCGGCATTAGAATTTGCAAAAGACTCGCCAAGTCTATTAGTGGAATTAGCGAATAGGGTAGCACTGGCTATAGGTGGCGAGGTAAAACCAATGCAATTACCAGAGGTAATACACGTCCAAGAGGATGGAAGGGCCGGAATTGTACTACCTCCGCTCGCGCCGTCAGGTCCAATAAATGCTAGAGCAAATTCATTGACTTGTGTTGTTACTGGAGGAGATATTGAGAATATTGCGGTTTGTCCACTAGCTACGGCTACAGTAGAGTTTCCAGAGGTATCCAAACCTAGCGCAAATGTTCCTTGATTAATTGCCGGTTGTAATGCTCCGACTACAACCGGGAATATAGGAGAGCCATTTTGTGCTGTAGGTATAATACCTTGTACATTAGCTGTTAGACCTCCGTTTATTCCATTTGTGCCTATCGAAATTAAAGGGCTAGTTACGGATACTTGTGTAAGGACCGCAGTAACATCTATGCTTGTCGAAGCACAAGCTCCGATAGTATTTACTACAGAGATCGCTACTTGAGTTCCGCTAATGGCAGTACTAGAAACATATACTGTACCACTAGCTGGAATATCTACTCCTACCGTGCTTACTAACTGGCCGGTCGTGCTTATTAGAGCTACGCTCTGCCATGATTGCAAGTTATTATTAAATGACTGTACTCCTCCTAATGAGGTTACCGCCATAGATACGGAGAAAGTTCCGAGACAGGCGTTAGGTGTCTCGTTCGTTAAATAAAGGCGAATCGAGACCGTGGGCTGTACGGTTAAAATGTAGGTATTAATTCCAGGAGCCGCAAAAGCTAGGGCCGCTCTGTTGACCTCGATAGGAGCGATGGGAGGAGTAAAGGTACGAGGGGTCTCTCCTCCTACTGAGCTTAACTGAGCAAATAAAGGAACGGGAAAGAAGAGAACTAGGAGTAAACGACTAACAAATCGCATTCGTGATTACCTCCAGTTGCGCCCCCGCATTTTGCGACCTAGCGTAGAGCTTGCCTATAAATTTATCCCATATATCTATCGTCAAGAGACCTCCGGGATAAATGAGGCCGACGCGTGGAAGAAACGAGACGGGGGTAACGTTATTTAGTCTAGCGGAGTTTTCGGACACGTAAACGTCTACTGCCGATACATTTTGTATCTTGATTTGCACGAATGTATCAGTGTCAACGATGATCGTGTTAGATTGCTTGGCCGGATCTCCGGCTGCTATGTCAATACGCGCCATGTTTTACCTTTGCCTGCCGTACCATGCCCAAAGACCTACGGCAATACCTGAAAGTATTAAAATCCAACCTAGCATACACTTTTGGCACACTAGGCTGCTACCGATCGCGGAGAGCTTAAAAGTTTCCAGCCTAAGAAGGCTAGGATTACGAGAATTACCGTGCTAGAGCCTCCGGGAATTGATGAGACACCCGGCAGGGCTGCGATCGCATTCTGTACGATCGAAACTCCGGGAATCTGCGAGACGGCACTAGAGACTCCCGGAAGTACAGGGGCTACGATAGAAGGGTAAACGACCTCGCGGTTAAAGAGAGCGAGAGCGGCTAAAGCTCTGTCTACTCCCGTACCTGCATTAGGAGTATTAATAGGCTTCGCCACACTAGCAACGTTAGATTGAACTCTTTGTACTACTTGTTGCAAAACTACGTTAGCACTTTGCGGGTCGGTATTACCGTTAGCGAGAGCGGCCTCCGCAGCAGAAGCAAAGGAATTATAGTCAATCTCTGCTTGACAAAGAGTAGTCTCCTCGTTTACTACAGCCGCTTGGTGAGCCGCTCCAAAGATATTAAAGACCGTACCGGCTGCGGCTAAAATTGTAGCGGAGATAGGCTCCGGGTCTGCGGACGCAAGAGTAGCGGCGGTAGCTCCTCCAATTTGATCTGTATTAGGCTGATACCCGGCAGAGCGGCTAGAGGTACAATCTCCCGGAACTTGTTTCCAATAAATAATTCGATTAGCGCGTAGGCAAGCTACTACATAACAGTAGACCCAATTACCTATTCCTCCTTGTGCTCCTACGCGATTAGCGTACGGAGCTACTTGATCCTCTGTGAAGAAAGGATTAACCCTCGCGCAAGAAAGGTAAATATCGCTGGAAACGTTGTTACAGGTACAGCCCATTAACGCCTCGTTAAAACTGCGAACCTTCTACGGCCATTAACGCGAATAGGTCGGATAAATCCTCCGACCTTTTTCTCGCGTCTCTTGGCGTCCTTCTTTACGCTAAAAGCACCGTGAAAGCAAAATTTACGGCCACACTTCACGTTTAGGACCTCTGCGATCTACTCCGTTCCAATTTCCGTATCCTAAGTCGTGCCACAGGGCTTCGATCTTCAAATGGTCTGCGGCGTTCTTCTTGACCTCTCGGAGTGTCATCTGTACGAGCCATATTAGAGTACTCGTAAGGGCGATTAACGCCGCTGTCCTTTCGATGATCGTCCACACGCGGCAAGGATTCCTCTCTTATTGATTCAAGTGCTGAGCTTGCAACGTAGTTGTAGCGGACGTGCCCTGAGCGACTTGTCCGACATTGGACGCGGCATGTATACCGACCGCCGCAGCAAGAGAACCAATAGTTACGAGCCATTGCGCCCAACCGTGCGGAGTTCCTGCCGGAGTTGTAAACTGCCCAAGTAATTGCAGGGCAAACATGGCCCAACCTCCGATTTTAGCAAGTACACCGTTCATAATTCCTCCTTTTTTTATACTGGCCCTTGCGAGCCGTCAGAAAGGTGCGAAAGAATGCACCAATAAGCTCCGCTATCGGCATTTTGCCATAGCTGATAACCGGCAGGGCATGTAGCCTTACGCGGGTCTGCCGGATTTGTCGTGATGTTTCCAAGGCCATCTATAGGAGCTACTACATTTACCGGATAATTTGCAGGAAGAGTGGCAGGATTACTAGGCGAGAATCGCGGAGCACCTGTAACCGGGTCTGGGGTTACCGTACCTTGAGGAGTCACAATTCCAGACGTGACACTTTCATGTAAAAGATTAGCCTTAGATAGCAGATATAAAATAATCGCTACAAGGACTAACACTACTACGGACGTATTATGCTCTGTGCGACTCACGAAGGACACCCGCAACCTTTAGTAGCAGGCTGTGAAGGAAACGAGGAGCAATTAACTCCCGTTCCTGCCGTAGTAGAAACGTGCAAGAGACCGTTTTTACTAAGCCAATAAAGAGCAAAGAGAATAAGAGCGAGTAAAACAATTCCAAAAGACCGCTCGTCGCTCATACTTTACCGCCGAAAATTCTTCCAAGTAAAGCGTAACTTGGATTAGCCGGATTAGATGCTAGACGAGATGCACCAACCGGAGATTGATTAATATAATTAACAGTTGCCGCAGGTATCTCCCTTACTACACGAATAGCAGGGCTAGCACTAGCGATAACTGACGGTAATGCCGTCGCACTACCTGTAGAGCCAGTAACCGGAGTAGTGGCCGGAGCACTCCACGGAGGAAGAGGGTTATCTACGTTAGCATTAGAAAAGGACGTAGGATGATCTGGAACGAAGGAGGTACCGGACGTAGATACCGTGCTTCCTGCCGTGGAACCTCCACGAAAGAGGAAGTAAAGTACTGCCAAAAATGCAATTACCCATCCCATTATTCGGTTTTAGTTACGTCCTCTTGTACTCCCTCAACACGTCCAACAATAGGAGCCGGAGCCGGGGTAGAGGTAGCGAGGTCGCAAAGATCGCATGTAGTACCCGGCTTATAGACCTTGTCATGTACAGCACAGTGTAGCATCTGAGCTACAGGCTGTAATTGAGCCTTGAGTTTTACGACCTGTACAAGCAAGTCGTCTCGTTCCTTGATTAATGCAACAATCTGTGCATCTGTCAAGGGTAGATTAACTTCCGTCATACAACCTCCTAAGAGTTAAGCCAATCAACTATTTTAGTGTCTCGCGTTACTCCAAGCCAAGACGCTACATTTTCACTCCACGAATCTACCGCAGTAGCCGTGTAGTTATAAGCGTAGTCGGAGATAGTAAACTCCGAGAATGGCGCGTTTCCGGGTGCCTGATAGATAGGAGACTGTCCGCTAAGGTCGTATGCGACTTGACTATTAAGCCTTGCCCAACCTTTTGCGATCGTCGAGAATTTTGCGTAAACTCCCTCGTTTCCTGAATCTCCGGTACCTTCAATATCTCCCGGATTATTATTACGTGCCGGTCTTGAATTAGTGTTGACGACTCTTTCTCGATTCCAGTAACCTTCTGCATACGCTATTGCCTCTGCAAATTGCTGAATTTTCGATTGAGAAGGCGTCGAAGCTCCGGCGGACATAGCAAAAAGAAAAATTGCTCCAACTACTACAACGATGATTAGGGGAGCCATTAGCTCTCTACCCTTACTCGTTGCGGCCCGTAAAAGATGATAAGGCCGATCGCGGCTATAGCAACTAAAGCCAAAAGTCCGACCGTAGACAGACCCTTGCTCGTTAGATTGCTAAACCAACAAGAGATGCTAAAACTCCCGGTTAGATCATTGCTACTTCCTGCAATGCACCCGGCTGGAGAGCTACTAGCATCGTTAGCTCCCGGTTGATCTGTCGGAGTAGCGGAGCCTCCCGGCACTTGCACTAAAGGAATACTATCAGAAGAGGGATATTTACCTGTCTCCTGCAAAACCTCATGCCGGATTATTGCGATCGCGTCATTTTTATCCGCAAAGCCTAAGCCGTTTTGTACTTGCAGACTTAGCTTAACTGTGAATTGCCCTCCAAAAGCGGCGGTACCTAAGCTAGACGTTATTACGGGAGCGGTCCTAGACGTAAGACCGTCTCCCGCTAACGCACTCACTACGTTATTAACTATGGAATCAGGGGTTTCGACTAAACCGGCCTGCCATGTTCCAACGTATGATAGAATTGATTGATCGTCAATCATGGCCTACCCACGCGGAGCGCGAGTGATAAAGCGAAACGCAAAAAACGCGATTACAGCAACGATGATAAGAGTTAAAATGCTCCCGGTAGAGCTTGCGTTTAATTGCAGGGGGTTACTTAAAACTTGTCCGGGTAACCCGGCTGGCCTTCCGGCTGTAGTCGGAGCGGGATTAGTAGCTTGTACGACCGTAGCTATGGAATGTCCGATCGTATTAAAGAACACTCCGAGAGAGCTAAGGTCCGCTCCTCCAGATAAGGACACGGAACTAGCAGGGCTTACGTCTTGCGTAAGCCCTTGCGCTCCAAACGTCGAGGAGGAGGTAGCGAATGATGAGGGTACAACTGCTACCCCCGTCTGCGGGTCAACACAATTACCGTTACCGTCATCCGTTAGGTATCCGGGACAAGGCATAAAAGCCTCTCCTTTAGTTATGCGCTATACAGCGCACCTAGCGGCTTGAATTGTTCGATCTCCTGAATGATATTGCCGTAAGCATTGGCGACACCTGCTACAGTACCGCGAAGCTCAAGGGTCGTGCCGTCGCCTGCGGCTGCGGCATCATAATGGGAGTCGGGATTACCTCCTACAACTGGCATAAAGTCGAGGAGGGTAACCCCTTGAATTGGAGGAGTGCCGTAACGCCGTACTTGGTCCATGCGATGCGCGAAAATATCGTCATTCTCGCGTACGACTCGGTTACTTCCGACTAACATTCCAAGAGTCGAAAGGTTAGTATCGGAAACAGACGAGAGAGCAGGGGTAACAGTAGATACCCCGATAATGGCCCAGATACGGGTAGTGTTTTGCTTCTCAAGTACGAGAAGCCTAGTATTAACGCCACCTGCGGACTGCAAGATCGAGGAAAGTGGCGTTGCTACTCGCGTCATAAAGCCCGGAGTCATTGCGGCGTCGAGGTCCAAGCCCATAATAGCAGGCAGACTATAAATGTCGATTGTCGGAGTACCGGACCCAGAGCCGTACGAGGTAAAGGTGTGCGTGGTAGTACCGGCGTCAGTTCCGAGCGGATTAGCTACACCATTAGGAACTGCGGGGAAGAAAAACTTCATCTGCAAAGAGTCAGCCCATTCTTGCGTACGGATATAAAACCCCGGACGTGCGAAAGGAGCGGCCTCGAAAGGATAGGCCGGAAGATCAAGCTCAATGCGAATGTCGTACGTTCCAGTTGTGACAGCAGAATAAGGTCCAAGAGGGGAACCCATCTGCGTAGTTTGTTCAGTTCCAGCGGAGGACGCACCTGCGGCGGAAACTCCATTGTAAACGAATGGCCGTAACTGAATTGTGGATTGAATTAACGCCAAGCTAGCGGCGTCAATATCCCAAAGGTTGACATTTCCAGAAGCACGCGAGTTCTTGCCAGTAATAAAAATGCGGTTTAACAAATTCAGATAACCTAGAGGGTTAACTGAGGTCATAGCCGCAGTAGCGATTACGTCGCGGAGCTTGAGGACGATACGAAAACCTTCGATAGGAACTGAGAGGTCGATCTGAGGGCCAGCAATAAGAATGTTGCTACCGGCTCCGGGGGTAAACGGCTGACCTACAAGGATTGCCTTCGGACCTTGCGGCCTATAGATGTTTCCGATCTGCTTACGGTTTAGAGCCATCGGTTTAGCTCAATCCCGGCAGGGCAATGTTAAACTTCTTCATTACCGCCAAAAAAACATCTACTGAGAGGGCTGCAAGTGCGCCTACCCAGATTAGATGCCATTTATAACTTTCCACTTAACAAGCTCCTCTCAAATGAAATTAGTTTGCGCGATTATTTACGCGGCAAACGGGAAGCCAAACCCCGAAGCGAATCCAGCGATCGTCGAGCGAATCACCTTATAGATGAGTAGCCCAATCGCTAGCGGTACGATCGTATGATGCATTTTACCTCCGAAGATTAAAAGCCAGTGCATGTGAGCTTAAGTTCGCGGAACCTGCGCGCACGTCAAGCCAACCTCCGCGACTGTGCGCGCAGGTCCGCGCCTTGTCAAGAGGTCATTCCTTTTTAAGTTCACCCCTAGGGGGTATTAATGCAGGCAAAAACAACCTATACTCACATATCAATAAAGGAGAAATTGCGTCGAAGAACCCCCGTGGTCTCAACTAAAATAAAATCACCCCCGGCTCAAATAGAAACTTCTTGACACTAGAGGTAACGTCGAGTAGGATGCGACACGACCGGGAGCCTCCGCAGATAATGTCGAAAAGTGAACTGTTTTTTATTGAGCCTGTAAAAGAGGTAATAGAAACAGTTCTTTATACGGCCTGCATTCGAGATGAAAGACCTTGCTCTATCATTATTATTGGACCTTCGGGTATCGGTAAAAGTATGATGCTAACCCGCTATGTCTCGGACAACCTACACCCAACTGACTCAATTACGAGTCAAGGTCTATTCGACATAGCTAATCGTGACACTAAAGGCGAGAAAAAATTCCTTTTAATCCCGGACATTAACCCTACCCTTTCTCGCAAGCCCTCGACGGTACAGGCTACGGTCTCTAATCTTTTGTCAGTGACAGCAGACGGTACGGTACGAGTAGATGACGGACGCGGAGTTAAGGAATGTAAGCATGAGCCTATTGGCATCATTACCGCCGCTACTGACGACATGTATAATCGGCAGGCTAAAAAATGGTTTGCTCTCGGATTACGACGCCGGATTATTCCTATATTTTTTCGCTATAGTCTTGAGACGACTCGTAAACTCCAAGCTCTCGTCCGCGACGATAAAATTCACACGACCCCTCCTTTAATAATTAAGGTTAATCTAACTAAGATGGCGAGACCGGCCCTACATGCGGAGTTACCCACGCAGATCGAAATGCTTTCTATGCGTTTCGCGCAACTGTTAGGTAAGCTCTATCAAATGGAGCGCGAAATAAAAAAGTGGTACGTACGCGAGGTCGTGCCGATCTCCCCTCAGCTAACCTTGACGAACTTAGCAAGGGCTCACGCGTTTCGTGCTGAGAGGGCGCAAACTAATGAGGAAGATTATATCTTCCTTTGTAGGTTCCTAGACTTTTGTGACCCGGAACACCCGAAGGAGATATGATGAAAATAACGAAGGTTAAGGAACTCGGACTTTCTTACGACGTTTATATACGAAACGATGTTCTTTATATCGTAGGTCAAGGTCTCAACGATGCCTAAGCACGGCACGTTTTACGGCTACACTTCCGGTTGTAGGTGTAAGCTCTGTAAGCGATCTAACGCAGAACACCGTAGATTTAAGACAGGAGGAGGTAGTTTCGGAATTAGTATTGGCGCTAGATGGCGAGCTACCGTAGATTTTTTGCACGTTGATTCCATGAGTCAATGGAGGTAAAAAATGAAACGCAGGGCAGAAGGTGTATGCGGCTGTAGTTGTAAAAAATGTTATTGCACTGAGGGAGCCTGTGCGTTACATTCTCATTGCGCAAAAGGTCGTTGCTGTCTCCGCGACCCTAATTCAGAGATCGAAGTTAGCGCAATGCTAAGCAAGCTAAAAGGCGTAATAAACCTTAGGATGAAATGGCAAGAAAGATAGAACAATTAGAATTACCACTCTCCGCTACTGCAATTTTAGAGGACGCTAGGTCTAGTGGACCTAATTGCGTATTTTATTCATCATATAACGTGGAGGTAGAATGAATCACGGTCCATTAATAATTCCGAATGCTACGCACGTAAAAATCAGGAACGAGAATACTATTCTTTTAGTAGCTTTCGTTAACGATAACGTGCAATTCTACGCTAACTCGGAGTTAATAAAGAAACTTCATCCGAAAACTCGCTATCAACTAGGCGTAGAACTTGAAAGGGTAGCGAAACAAGACTTTCAGGCACTTATTATATGACGTGGGAATCACGCCTTTTACTTAGCCTTCTTGAGTTCGCCTTCGGCTACGTTGCTGGAGCTATTCTTAGCGGGTCTGCCGCTAAAAACCTTATTCGACGCTGGAGTACTACGATCGCTCGTAAGGTTCCTCCTAAACTTTGGCCCTTGCGCGCCATCATAGCTTTAGGCTATGGTCTCATAGACCTATACGGCCCGGTAGCGGGAGGCTCTACTTTCATTCGTGCGGTACTTCCTTCGATAATTGAATCCTACAAAGCGAGGTTAAAGGAATATGGCAGAGAAAAAAGTACTTTGTCCTGAATGCGACAAAGAGGTAGTTATTAAAGACGGAGAGGGCATTTGCGGTAATTGCGGCCTCGACGTAGGTTGGTGCCTTGAAAAGGTCCGTCGAGACAAGGCCGTAAAAAAGCTAACTGAGCCAGAAGTTCCTAAAAAGAAGAATTGGCGCAACGATCTTTAAATGCGCTATCTTCCCATTGGCGACCTCGTAGCCCCTGTAGCGGCATTTATATTTGCCGTTACAGGGCATCTTGCAGACGCATGGATTACAGCCTTTGCGATTCGTAATTGCGGTAAACGAGAGGCTAATCCTTTAATGCGACCTTTCGCCAATAGTAAGCACCCGTATTTTTGGCTTACATTTATTAAGCTAGCAGGTCTCGCTTTTATTATTCGTATTTGTTTCCGACAAAAAGACCATCGTAACCTAGTCACTTTTGGCTTGGGAGGTTGGTTCGCAACCGTGTGGAATGTTTCGCGGCTTTTAATGGACTAAAAATGATATTACTCGACAGAACTCTCAACGTAAAAGGGGAGGTAACGTGTCCTTTCATGAGAACGATTACCGAGCAACGAGAAGTAAACGTTACAGAGGACATAGCGAATCTAGCTTTAGCCTTAGGTATTCTTGCGACCTCTCGCGTAGAGGCCAAAATACGAGAGGAGGATAAAAAGCGTGGATTACCCCTGTCCTAGTTGCGAATTTATTACCGAGTCTTTGGGCGCGTGGAAGGCTCACCAAACCCGCAAACACGGAGGTTGGGACGATAACTCACTAGCTGATATGCTAGGAGCTACGGCCAGCACGGAACCTACCCGCGAAAGAATGAATCGTTTTGCCGAAGGTATGCCGGAGGACGCATCTGGTACCTTCGTTCCTAGTGGCGAACCTACGCCAAGCATACCCGGAGAGGAACTTCCTCCTCCCCCTCCTGAGGTCCGTAGGATTCACGGTACTCCGCGTAAGCTCAAGAAGCTAATTGCACAGATACCGGAGGTAATTTTCGATCGTAACGGCATTAATCTTGATGACGAAGATAAGGAAGCCGTGAAAGAGGCCATAGAATTTTTAGAGAATGTCTTTGGCTTTGAGTTTCAAGTACCGGCTAGCAAATACGTAGTTGAGTCGCGTTTCTGGGCTATTCTTTGGCCTGCATTTACCGTCCTATTTATCCTATTAAAGCATAAAGTAGAAGGTCTTTTTAAGGCGTTCAATGTCAAGCAACCGGATAGTAGGACTAATCGGCCCGAAGGGGAGCGGTAAAAGTTATAGAGCCGCAGAGTTATTTGCACAATCTGAGCGAGCCGCAGTATTTAATATCGTTCGCAAAGATGCTGCATTTATTGGCTCCGCTACCCATGTACTCGACGGAAGGCCGCGAGAGTTTGCGAGGCTTTTAGGTGAAGAACAATTCCGTATCGTGTATCGGCCAACTAACGTACAGGTTGGTGATAACAACGAGATCACTTTCCCCGAATTTTCCCTCTTCGTGGAGTGCTGCTTTGAGCGCGGCGCTATGGGTATGTTCGTCGATGAAGCGCATCTTCTATGCAGTTCCCGACATATACCGCCTAGGTTTGCACAGGCTGTCATCCTCGGACGGCACGAAAATTTGGACATTTGTTACGTCGCACAGGGCTTCTCACTTGTCGCTCGTTTGCTTACAAGGAACACAGACGAATTTTACTTTTGGAAGATTATCGAAACATCCGATATTCAAGGTATTCGCGAAAGATGCGGACAGCAAGTAGCCGATCGCGTCGCTAATCTTCGACGCCTTGAGGACAAGAGACGCGAAGGAGGAATCTTGACTCCCGGAGAGATGGTATATTGGAGTTCTTGGGGAGGCTTACAAAATTCGGGTGTTAGCCCGATAATTGAAAAGGAGATAAAAACGAATGGCGAAGAAACAGGAAGCAACTGCACCTAATTTAGTAGCTTGCGCGATTTGTAAAGCTCAAGTTAAGCCGAAGGAGTATACAGCGCATATACACGCTAATCATTCCACCCCCCCGGCTTCTCAAACCCCTCCCGGATACACTGCTCCTCCGCAGGTCTACGGGCCGGGAGCCACAGCAAAGCCTATGCCATATACCGGACCTGTAAAGGCTTCAGATTTTAGCTCCGGTAATTTCTTAAAGGGAAGCGACGTTCCCGCTACTCTAAGCGAGGTCAAGGTACGTGTTCTTGGCTTCGTTACCGTTCAAGGTTCGCGTAGCCCTCTCGTAGCCCAGATCGAAAAAATGTACGAGAAGGAACTCCTTCCACTTAACAAGACGAACATTAAGCAATTAGCGGCAATGATAGGAGACGACCTCCGGCAGATCGTTAACAAAACGATTGTATTCTGGGTCGGACCTGTACCCGACCCTAGCGGCAATATCGTTAGAGGCTTGCGAATCTTTCGCGTGGAGTAAAAACAAAATGGCCGATAAAATAAAAGGGCCGGACGATACTTTAAGTACCTTCCGGCTCTCCGGCCTCCAAGATGAGGCTAGTAGACTAGATCGCCATTTACTTTCCTGCATTGCCGAAGAGTGCGCGGAGATAATTCAACGAATCACAAAGGCGCAACGTTTCGGTATCGAAGAGGTACAGCCAGGTCACGATCTCAATAATCGAGCAAGATTAAATCAAGAGATCAATGATTTAATCGGGGTTTTAGATATGTTTGGCTTTGTCCCCGATGATAAGCAACTAAAAGACAAGCAACTGCGTGTTATGGAATATATTGAACACGCGAAAAGCGTAGGGGCATGGTAAGTGCGAAAAAGAACTATATACCGCGACAAAAAAACCGGATGGTTTGCGAAGAAGTCTAAATGGGAGAAAAGTCACGGTAAGGACGGACAGTATAAACGAGAGATAATCGAGTACCCTCCTCCTCCACTCCCTCCGATACCGGGCAAGTTAAGGGAATGGCTTGTTACCCGCGAGATGACAAGTAAAAAGCGTAAACGAGTGCTAGACTTTTATGTAGTTGCCACTAATAGAGAAAGGGCTTTAGAGCTTGTCTTAGATCGTATCCTGAGGGGTAGGGACGATAATAATTACGACCTAACATGGGCTAGGCGAATTACTTGGGACGTAGAATACGTCACGGAGTTTGAACATGAGGAAGAAGACGAAAAAGATACGTCAATCGAGCGAGTCGAGGTCCATTAAGGCAGTTACTCCGGACCCGAATACGGCACAGATTGACATTGATAGTCGGAGCGATCTCCGGCTGTATAGGAGGAATCTTTACATTTTGCGAGCACGTACGCGCCTTTATTCTCAGGCAGGCGTCGAGATGCCTAGATTTTATCACTCTCAGATAAAGCGATCTAAAGGAGGTCACTGGCACGCGTTCTTAAAATGCGATAGACCTTTACTTAAAATTGAGAGAATCGCTCTGCAATCTGTTCTAGGTTCCGACCGCGATCGAGAGCTACTTTCTCTTTGTAGATACTTTGCCGGTAGTCGATACCCTACCCTTTTCTACGAGCTTATGAAAGTTCCATATATTAAGGAGGCCGGATGACAAGCATGGAATCTAATTGGCCATTTGAACGGCATTGGCTTTTACCATCCTCGCAAGCCAGTCTCTACGTTAAACCTGTACGTAATGGAACCTCTACAATGTACAAGTTACTTGGCACAGGAGTAAAGATATTACTTGAATTTGAGATACTTTTTAACGGAAAAATTATTGACTATGTTAAGCTAGATGATCGCTTTGGACGATACCCCGGACCTGCTAGGCCGGTATGAAAGATACTTTCACTACTTGGCGAGAGTTTCTAGCCTGCGTCTACAAACTAGACGGTAACTGTAACCCGGTCGGTAGAATCGAAATTAAGGAACTCGCTCCCGGAATTTTAAGAATGACGATAGAGGCCGACCTCATAGTACAGTTTCAGCAATTCCCTTTATCTGACGAGGATATACCATTTTAAGAGTACGCGCTAACGGGTGCCCGGTATGTCCGATTTATTTTCAGACATTTTAGCAATACGGAAATGCTATTTTTAATTCAGCATAAAGAGATGTATAAAATTTGCGATAGTTGTATTTACACGTTCCAAAATAGATTAGCCACGAGGAGAGAAGATGACAAAAAAAATGCCGGTAATAAAGGAGCAGGCAATACGAGCACTCCGAAAAAAGGAAAGTAGACCATCAGGAGTTTTCTTGGGAGATGATACCGGGATACTTTTATCTCTACGTTTAATTCGTTGTGAGATGGAGGAACTATCGGCACAAGTAAAAAAGATCGCAACCGGCCTAGACGGTCTCCGGTTAATCGCTCTCGGATATGTAAAGAGTCTAAAAATCGAGAGCTAATAACCGGGGTTACCTGTCTTACAATTCCTTGTGAGACCGCTAGCGATAAGGAGCGTAATTCGGCCCGGCCCGTTTATATTGGCGGTAGTCCCGGATACGTATGCGCCTTTTGCGCCATGCCATTCTACCGCTATAAGCCTTGCGCGAAGCACATGGGGTTAATTATGAACTGTGCGCCTTCGTGCAAATTCTTCGATAAAAAGGAGAGCTACTAAAATGCCGGAACCTGACAGAGACGCAGAATGCTTTCATAAGGCGAGGTCTAGGGGACAAAGGACCTTCACCCTAGTAGAGCAAGACTTCTCCTCCCCTAAGACTATCCTTTATTGGATTCTCTTAAACTTCGATACCCTTTCGGACGAAAAGGCTACGGACGCCTTTGAGGACGCCTTAGCTATGAGGAGGTACCCAAAACGGAAAAACCCCGATTAGTTGAAAATAAGGCTTAACATTAATCCGGTAATCTGAGACACTTTTATTGTGACTAAGGAGGTCACTATATGAAGATTCTTTCTATGAACTTTATCAAGGCCAGCGACATTCCCCGACCATCTCGTAATACCGAAAAGAAGGACCTTGCAAAGCAAATTCTTGCTCACCTTGCAAAGGCTCCTAAAGATCAGGGTATTACCGTTCAACTGGACACCGTAACGAAGTACACCCGCTACGGCCTTCTCAAGACCATGCAACGACTCGGAGCCAAGAATCTACGGACGCGTATTGACCTCGACAAGAAAACTTTCTTCGTCGCGTTCGATGACGAGCCGGCTCCGGCTAAACCGGCTCCGCGCAAGTAGAGCTAGACGGCCTTGTGCCGTCGCCGGTACCGCTCCAATACCAGTGTTTCCCGTACGGGCGCTAAAAGCAATAAACTGGTAGGGAAGAGCTACGGTACCGGCGAGGGCGCAAGGGATAGGAGGTAATATGACAGAACCATGTATTATCTGCGGTAATCAGACAGATCATATCGTACTCGCAGCCAGTAAATACGAGAGAATTTGCGAGACTTGCGGAGCTTTAATTAGGTCAGGCCATCTACACATATA
>WNFS01001850.1_pt1 | contig 15856 bp, 20 predicted proteins | sample 5400141 | NCBI WGS metagenome assembly WNFS01 (sample SAMN13153358, study PRJNA577476) | soil metagenome | isolation source: 60 cm saprolite under Madrone tree | place: USA:California | collected 2016-06-14
CTATTTGGGTTGATGGGGCAATCGGCGGCAAGGAAATCCGTGAGTCTTTGAAGCTCCGCGATTGGCAGCGGGCTCAAGATCTCATACGCCAATGGGAAGCCGAAGACCGCCGGACAGTCCAGCAAGAGAAAGAAGTCACGATTAAGGATGCTCACGCGAAGTTTATGGCTGACGCACAAGCACGGAAACTCAACGAGGCCACGCTCTACAAATACCGCCTGCTCTTTCGACAGCTTGATAGTTTCGCGGAAACACACAAGCTGCAATTTCTCAAGCAACTGGACTTGGACACGCTCGCGATTTTCCGGGCCGCGTGGAAAGACGGCCCGCGCTCCAGTCTGAAGAAACTCGAGAGACTCCGAGCATTCCTTCGCTTCACCGAAAAGAGAAAATGGATTGAGCATAATCCGGCAACCGAACTGAAAGCTCCGAAAGTTCCGAACAAACCCACGATGCCTTTTACTCGGGAAGAAATGATCCGCATTCTTACTGCCCTCGAACCCTACGGCAAGAGCGCGGGTATTCGCAACGCCCAGCGGCTGCGTGCCTTTGTTCTGCTGTTGCGCTATTCGGGTTTGCGGATCGGCGATGCAGTCCAGCTCGACGTGAACCGGATTCAAGAGAGCAAGCTACTGTTACACACCGAGAAGACGGGAGTAGCCGTCTATTGCGTTCTGCCGGACATGGTTGTCAAAGCCCTGGATGCCGCTCCTCATTCCAGCGCTCGCTATTTCTTCTGGACAGGCAAGTCCACGGTGCGAAGTGCAAAAGGAAAATGGCAGCGCAGACTTCAGCGGCTCTTTGGGTTAGCAAAGGTGCGAGGCGGTCATGCACACAGATTCCGGGATACGTTCGCTGTGGAACTACTACTCGCTGGCGTCCCCCTCGATAGAGTTTCCGTCCTTCTTGGACACAGCAGCATCCGAATTACGGAGCGTCATTACGCGCCTTGGACACGCTCGCGACAAGAACAGATCGAGGCTGACCTGAAGGCGGCTTGGAGCAATGATCCCGTTGTGCTAACTGACGGGAAGGGTACACCAGAGCTGCAGGGAAAAAGCGGTCAGATCAACTGATTGCAGTGCAGCAGGCCACGTCCAAGTATTCTTCCGTGCACTGAGAACCTTTATTGCGACCTCTTTTCTCAAATCAACTTACAGGAAGTTAGCCGGGCAACGATGAACTTATTCGGATACGAGCGGCGGTTTTCCAAGCGGGCTGCTTCCTCCGCCCTTATACCACTCGGATGCTTCCGCGTGGGCCACGGCAAGGACTTCATCGTTCAACCAGTCAGCGAAGAACTCCCGTATTTGCTTCTGTTCAAAGAGATGCTCCAGCGTCGCTTGAACAACGCAAGTCCGAATCTCTGTGTCGCCCTCCCTATAAAGCCGCGCTAACCACATCTTCAAGTCTTCCAAAACGGGGCGAGGGACCGATGAGTCCCTCCACAGGCTTGCAAAAATGTTCACCACATCCGCGCCTGCTGAGTATCTCGAATCCGACCAGTCGCCGTCAGGATTTTCCTTCAAGCAGCGTTCGTAGTATCGCTTGCTGAATTCAATGTACTCGCTGATTGAAATGGGCGGTTCAATGCGGAAGCGTCGGCCGCTCAGGAGTGCATGAGTGAAACCAAGGATCTCGATGTCGCTGCTGGCCATCCACTTTTGCGCATCGCTGAGAGCTACGACATCGGTCTTTGGAATCCACTCCGCGTGCTCAGGCGTGGTCCAGAGTCGGCTTATGATTTCCTGGAGAGATTCATCCATTACTTATCCCGCTTTTTTCTTAGATAATTTGCGCTGTCGCCACTCTGCGAGTTTCTCTTCAATGACCTTCAGCCGTGCTGCCTGTTCTGAGGACAATGGCGCTCGTCTACACCGCCGGAGGATATCCTTGAACATGTAGCCAGAACGAAAAAAGTAGGGTCGGCATTCCAAGAAACAGATTGCGGCCTCGATTGCTTCCGGGTGCCCCGAAGATATTCGCTGCATCGCACCGCCGTACCCACCGGGAAAGGCGAGTTTATCGTAGCGAGTATGGAACTCCGCGCATGCCCGTTCCCATTCATGCCGTTTCTCTGGGTTTTTTCCGCGATGGGCCAGGGTCTCGTGAATACGCGAATGAAGGCGCACGATCTCTGCCGCATTTTCACGAATTCTCTGTTTAAGACGGTCCGAATCCATATAACTTTTCTTTTCACGGTGCTAATCAAGAGTGTGCTGACTCGGGCTTCAGTCAGTCGGTCTTATTTCTCTCTCGAAATCTTCTAGTGACTGCCGGATCAGGTTAGTGCTTGTTTTGCCGCCCTAATGGTCGATCCTTCTCGGTCCGCGACCTACCGCGCGCATAGAGAGCTGAGTAGTGGACCGTATTTTCGCGGATTATTAACTGAGAGTTGTCGAAAAATGTTTACAGCTTCCTGGCAATCGCGAGCGGACTCTTCGTTTCTTCCTTGAGATTTGTAAAGGACGCCAAGGCTGCTCAGCGTCGCGGCCAAGTCGGGCGAATATGCTGTTGGGTTGGCTTTCGTGAGCTCTCGGCGAATTTGGAGCGCTTCCGTGTAGGAATTGGCGGCCTCGGTGAACTGTTGTGTCCGCGCGTACAACATACCGAGACTGTTTAAGGTCGCGGCCAATCCTGGTGCGTACCAGTCCCATTTTCTCCTCGCCAAGTCGCGGCGAATGTGCAGAGCCTCCGTGTATGCATCGGCGCTCTCCTTAAGTCGCGCGGCGTCACTATAAAGGTCGCCGAGATTGTTCAGCGTCGAAGCGATGTTTGGCGAATACCAGGACGGGTTCGTCTTCGCCAGTTCGCGGTATTCCTCCAGGGCATCTTTATAAGCGTCCTCGGCGTCCTTCCGACGCTGCATGATTGCGTACATAACGCCGAGATGGTTCAGCGTCTCGGCGAGCGGTTGACGATACCCTGGGTCCGTTTTCACCTTTTCGCGGTATTCCTGCAGCGCCTTCTCATCCCTCGGATAGTCGCTGCCTACCGCTTGAGCCATCGCTAGCTTCTCGTAAGAGATATCAGCAATTCTCTTGATCGTTGCAGACGGGGCAAGGTCAGTATCTAGTCCGGTCATCGTCGCCCAGAACTTTTGCAAGTCCGGCGAAACGCAGTAATAGATGACACCCGGACGGTCAGACAGGTCATCGATTCGAGGGCCGGAAGCGTCGCGGACAACTAACACCTGGTACGGCAAGGCGTGCCCCAGTCGCCTGTATTGGCTTTGCGGCGTCGGAGTCGCTCGGTCCCGCCATTCAGTAGGACCCTCAGCCATCGCCTGAGCGAATTCGTATTCGTCTGCTGGAAACGCATGATGTAACTCATACCAAACCCGCAAATACGAAGAGATGTTTCCGACATAATTTGAATCCGCTAGCATGCTGCGCGCGACATGAGGCTGCGCATCCGGAATCGCCTCCATTGCAATGAACCCTAGTACGGCTGGGACGAGGTATAAAAGCCCGTAGAAACTACGCCGCCACGCCGAAAAGAGTGCGATCCCAAGACAGACCAACCCAATACTGACGGAGCCCAAGCCCACGCTGAGATAGGGATAATCGACGTAGTACGGATGAGATGTGTGAATCCGGAACCAGCATCGGAGGAGATAGCCGCCAAAGATCAGGTAGGGCAGCGACCCGAGTCCCGCCAAAATAGCCAGCGTGATCCGAATGCCTCTCCTTGCTTTTCCTGACGTATTTCCGCTCATGTTGGTCCTTGTCGGGAAGAGTCAGAAGACATTCTAAACGAGCTTATCGGACTTTCTGGCGCACTCGCGGCGAAGACGCTTACACATAATAGCCAAGGCCAGAAAAAATTGTCTTGGCAGAGCCATCGTGTACGCTGATGACTTCGAGCCAATGATCCTCGTAAGCATCGCCTACCAGAATCACATCCACCTGGCCGTCACCACGGGTGTCTGCAAGGTCTAAGAGAGTCCAGTCCGTAACGTTCGGGACCTCGACATCCGTTTTCTTCAGTGGTAGCTTCCGGAGAACGATCACATGCCCATTCTGATCAATGACGGCGACTACCTCGCAAAGTTCTATGTCGGATCCAATGCGATGCGAGAAATAGGCCTGCGCCAACGACCAACCAGCGCGGTCCGATTGCCAAACTGTAAAGTAGGTTTCTCCCGGCGCTTTGGCTGGCAGTCCCAATTGCCGCAACTCGTGGACTAAAATGTTTCGGAGTTCTGGAGTTAGCTGCCCGTGCTGTGTGCACTCTGCCGCATCCTTGCTCGCATTCCATTCACAATTGTAATCAGCGATGACTTTAACGCCGGCACTGCGTTTTGCTCTGTCTCTGAGATCGCAGCTTTCGTCGGGGCCGTTTCCGGCTGGCGATTCACTGCAATAGTGTTTCTTCAAAAAATCTCTGATTTTTCGGCATGAAGCGTCAGTGCAAGCGGGGCGATGCGGGTCCTTCTCAGTTTGGGCGTCTAGGCGTGTGTCAGCTACAATCAGCGACATAAGCATCAAGAAGAGTATGCGCACAGATGAACGGTTTACATGACCCCTTGTCTCTTCGACCTCCGACGCACGGAATTGATCGTTCACATCATCTATCTTAGAGCGCATCGAAATAGTCCCGATAAGTGAAAATGGCCAGATTACCCCGGCTGGTACCTGTTCGTGGGGTCAGGCCAGATTTCGGGTTGCTGCGGATGAGGTTTTGACCCCTATTTTGTAGAAGCCAGATAAGATTATCCATAGCGGAATCTTTGCGGATGATGCAACTGAAGAAAATCTCATTGATGCGTGAGCGTGTAACCGAGTGGAATGAATATCCGTTCAACATTCCCGCGATTGCATCGCTGAAAGCCCTTGAGATTGGCAGTCGCGTCTGTTTCTTCGTAGGGGAGAACGGGACAGGAAAATCCACGCTCTTGGAGGCAACCGCTGCCCACTATGGATTTGGGCTTGAGGGCGGGAATCGAAATTTCTCACCGCACACAACCGCTAGTGTAAGGTCTATTGAGCCGCTGGTTGGCGCTTTACGACTGTCTTTCACAAAGAGGACTGGCAGTGGTTTCTATCTGAGAGCGGAGAGTTTTTTTAATGTGGCGAGTCATGTAGATGACCTCGGGGCATCACACAGCTATGGTGGTAAGAGCCTCCACGACCAATCGCACGGCGAATCGTTTCTCTCGTTGCTGCAAAATCGTTTCACCCGTTCGGGCTTCTATCTCATGGATGAACCGGAAGCCGCTTTGTCCCCACAGCGTCAGCTTAGCTTTCTTGTTCTGCTCCATGAGTTGGTGGCAGACAACGACAACATCCAGTTTCTCATCGCTACCCATTCCCCAATTCTTTTAGCGTTTCCAGGAGCGCAAATTTTCTCGTTTGACGGTGGAGAAGTTCATCAAATCAGTTACCGCGACAGCCAGCCATTCCAATTGGTAAGCCGGTTTGTTGCCGCTCCCGAAAGGTACATGAACGCCCTGTTTTCAAAACTACCCTTCAAGGACGAGTAGCTTCCGCCTGATTAACGTCCGTGCTTTTTTGTTTTAACCAGGAGTTGCAGCCTGCATCTACTACTCGCGCGCAACCCACTCTTCTACGGTATCCGGCGGCTCACGTCTGGGCCGAAAACCAGCACTGGAGGTTGAGATTTGGGCGCGACCGTCGCTTATTCGAAGCAACTCAGCAATCAAGTTGCCAACGTCGGACGCGGGTATGCTGGCCTCAAGGGTTTGAGATGGCGCTACAGACCGCGTTGTTTTTGTTTGTCCCCCGTATGAAGTCACCGTCGCCTCTACGGCCTCAACAAACTTCACTGGGACAGAAATCGTGACCGCAGATAAAGCCTCCAAGATTACAGGGCGAGCTTGTCGAATCGCTTCTATCGCGGCCTTTTCTGCTGCTTCTCTAAATGAATCGGCCGTTGAATCCTCTTCGTGGTAACTCCCGTCCTCGATGGATACGGAAACGTCGGCCAATTCAAGTCCAGCCGAAACCCCAGCGTTCATTGCGTCGTGAACCCCTTGCGACACGGCGGATGCAAATTTAGCCGGAATGTTCAATCCTGCGTTCCAAGCGAAGATCGTGCCCTGTCCACGGCTCAGACTGCGAACCGCAACCCGAACGTGAGCGTACACGCCGATGCCGCCGCGTTGTCGAATGACTTTCCCTTCGCCGATGCCAGAATCCTGCACTGTTTCCCGATAGAAGAATCGATTGAGTCCATTGTTCATCGCAATACCCGTCCCAAGGATTGTCAGCCTAGACCACGGACGTGATGATACAGCGCCAAGTGAAACGACGAGAAGACTGCTGGTTGACCCAGTTCGCGCAACAAGTTACCCCCCATTTGCACTGTCATTCGGGATGAGTCCCGATCTCGGAAGTCAGCGATCCCGGACATATCCAGGTTGGCCGACGCCCCTTGAGGCGATTGCATTGTGTTTCGGCTGAAAGGGAGGGTACACCAGAGGTACACGGGAAAATGGACCTGAGCAAGCACAAGCGTTTCAGTCGGTTAGGTTGGTAGGGGCGGTGGGGATCGAACCCACGACCTTCGGCTTAAAAGGCCGCTGCTCTACCACTGAGCTACGCCCCTATTGGTGGTGCAACATTTTACAACGAAAGCAGTTGGCGCGCCTAACGCGGCTCGGACTCTTTTTTTATGCGCTTCCGTAGCAGACGCCGTAGCAGAAGGCTTTTGCGTCGCACTACTCCTTTTTCTTCTGGTCTAAGTCTTCCTGGACCCACTTGAAGATGTCTGCCGCGAGCCTGTCCCCGGCACCCCACGCGAACATCTGCCCGTTGGTCTTCTGGACGTTGACGACCATCTCCGTCTCGCCTTGTTTCTTGCCGGGCCGGATGCTGGCGTTGCAGTCGAGTCCGTTGGCCGACATCGACATGCCCGTCTTGAATGAGATGGTCCCCGACTTCTCGTCCGTGTACTGAACCTTGTGGTGCGATGCGATGGAGCGCAGCGCCGCGGCGTAAACCTGTGTCGGCTCCGCCTCGAACGTGTGGGACTTCGGCTTGGCATAGAGCCCTGGGGCCAACAACAGCATTGAGACGCAAAGCAACAGCTTCATATTCCTCATAAGTACTCCTTTCGCTAGACTACTCCTAATTGATAAGTTCAGGTGCGGTCGCGGTCGCTGCCGCCTGCTGCTGTTCCGGCTCTGGCACCGCAAGGTGCGCGTCGAGTTTTTTCGTCGCAGCCTTCAAGTCGTCGAGACTCACGATGTTGTACCGCTGGAACACGCTGCGGGTCTTGTGGCCGCTGATTGCCATCGCCGTGTGCTCGTCCACTCCGCTCCTGATAAGTTGCCTCACGCCGCTGCGCCGCAGGTCGTGGAAGATCAAGTCCGGCAGCCCGGCCTTCTCGCACGCATCCGTCCAGTCGCGCCGGAAGTCTCCGAGCGGAGCCAGTGGCCCGCCAGGTCCGTCCACGTTCGGCCTGCGCGCGCGAACGAACACCGCGTCGCACGTCGGGTCCTGCTGGTCCCTCAGAACCTTGGAAACGCGCAGCATCGCGAGCGGCTCAGCGGCAATCGGGATTGTGCGCGCCATCCGCGTCTTCGTGTCCGTGGCAGCCAGGCTGATGGTTCCCTCGACGAGGTCCACCTGCGACCACCTGAGAGAGAGTAACTCTCCCCTCCGCATTCCGGTAAAGAATGCGAGGCAGACCAGCGGCCTCAAATTCTCCGGGAGGGGGGACATGAGTGCGCGGAACTGCGCGGGCTCGACGAATCCCTGGCGCGGAACGTCGTACCCCGCCGGAAGTCCGATGAACGGCGCGACGGAGAGCTTGCCGTTCTCCACCGCGAGGTTGAAGCATCTCCTCAAGAGGCCCAGTTCGTTCGCTACCGTCGCGTCGCTCGCCTTCTCCTCGCGTCGGGCCGCGATGTACCGCTGGCAGTGCGTGTTGCGGAGCCGCGTCGCCCTCATGTGCCCGAAGGCGGGACTGAGATGGAGCCGTACTCGCGACTCGCAGTCGTCCACCGTAGAGAACTTGCTCACCCGGTAGTCGAGCAGAAGGTCGTCCAACAGATTCTGCACGGTCAACTTCTCCACCGCCCCGGGGTCGGTCTCGCCCTTTCCAACCCTGGTGAGCATGTCCCGCAGCTTCGACTCCGCGACGGCCCGGTCGTCCGAGCCGCTCGACAGGGCCCTGGTCTTGTGCGTTACCGGATCGGTCCACTGGTAGTACCACTTGCCGCCCGACAGATACGTGCTGCCGAGGCCGCTGTCCCTCCGGTGCTTCCTCGCCTTGTCGTCCATTCTTGCCTCCTTGAGTACTTCGCCCGACTCCCGTTAGGAGTCGGACGCTGCACTCACCCCCGGACCTTACTGCCCAGCCGCGGGCGATTCAGGCTGCGGCTGCTGCGACGCGACCGCCGCAGGCGCTGGCTTGCTCGCGGCCCTCTTCGCCGCACGAGCCTCGAAGAGCCCCCGGACGTACTGGGCGTTCGCGATGGTCTGCGCGACCCGGCGCAGGTCCTTCTGCAACTGCTTGGTCAGGTTGTCCACGTACCACTGGGTGAAGGGCCACTTGGGGTTCTCCTTCATGGTCGGCGGTGGAACGTCGAGCCGGACGGCGATGTTCGCCTGCCCGCCCTCGATCGTGACGCCCGCTATGACCGCCCGCTCCACGACCCCCACGCCTCCTCTGTTGACCACCGTCTCGACTCCGCCCGTTGTTCGGGCCGTTTCTGCTGCCGGATTCTTGTTGCTCGCCTTCTTCGTGCTCTTGGTGCTCATGTCGTGCTCCTTTTCTTCCTCTTGACTTTCAACCGGGCCGCGAGTGGAGCGGCGCGAAGAACGTCCTCGTCGCTCCACCACCGAAACTTCTTCACCCCGCCCTGCGGCTCGAAGCAGACCTCTGGAATCTTGCCCCTGAGGATCCAACTGATGAGCGTCCTCTTGGGCACGCCCAGGGCGTCCGCGACGTGCTGCGTGGTGTACTTATACGTCATAATACCAACATAGTAACCTTTTGTGCATACGTATGCAAGCCCAAAATGCGGTCCTCGCAAAAATACTTGTGGAAAACTAGCAGTAGTTACTGGAAGGTTATTTTATGCTTGCGCCCAATGGGAGACATTCTTAGGATAAATTGTCGGGCGGACACGCGCCCGCAGGAGGCGGCATGGTGAGGAAACCGGACGTGAGGGTGGCGATGTTCTGCGGCCTTGTCCGCCGGGAACTGGGAATCAGGACCAAGGACGCGGCACTAGCCATCGGGCGATCAGAGTCGGCAGTCCAGACGATGGAGTGTGGAACCTACGACCTGAGCGCCACGGGGCGGCTCCTGCAATTCTACGGCAAAGAATTCGAGCGGCGCGGAGTGCAGGTCGAACCGTGCGAGGGGCTTCCCTTGCGCCAGATGGTCGAGCGGCTCGCCGTGGGGGTACTTAGACTGCGCGTTGCTAGGGCGACTGAATTGCTGGCCGCGTTTGACCGCGGGGCCGATGAAGTCGTGATGACTTTAGTTTCAGAAAGGCTGGATGTTCGGCGCGTATGTGCTGTGAAAATGGCTCGCAAGATGCGGGACCGGCTCGCCTACGAGCGCGCCCGAGAGGCCTAGAAATTAAGAAGGGGCCGCCAGTTCGCGGCCGGCAGCCCCCGGAGGTAAAGATTTGACTCAAGAGATTATAAGCCCTTTGTCACGAGCGGCCTGTGCTGATTTCGCACGTTTTCCACAGCCCATTGGTAAGGTCTCGCGACTGTACCGGGTAAGGTCTTCGGATGTGAGTGGAAAAGTGGGCCCGGAGGAGAATCCGGGCCCGAAGGAGAAGCACGGTGGCGACCAGTCCACCGCTAGAAACGATCCCGAGAGGCACTCGAGATGGCTACACATTCATCATACAACCTTGCACGTGAAAAAGAGCGCCAAGAACGCAGAGCCCGCCCCAGCGAAGTCGTCTCGATAGACTTTGAAGGTGACCACCACAATAAGTTCTACATGCCCACGCTCTGCTGGCTGGAGAAGTATGGGCCGATCCTCAACCTGAACGAGCGCCGCTACTACGACTTGCTGGCGCCGCACTACAACGAGGTACAGAGAAGGTCGTTTCCCAACAGGGAGCAGATAGAGACCTACTTCTCTCCCGACAGTGCGGAAGAGCGGAAGTCGCGGCTCAGCATAGCTATGCTCGGACTTATCGAATGGTGGAGTGAGCCTCTCGGCTATAGGCACTCCCGGCGATTCTTCCGCATGCCGCACGTCGCTCCGGACCTTCGCCACTACGCGAACAGGAAGCAGTTCTCAGCCGACGAGCTTCTGAAAATGAAGGCCGAAGGGAAACTTCCCGGAGACTACGAGTGGCTGGAGAAGCCGGGATACCGGCTTCTCACACCTCAAGTCACTCAGGAGCAGATTGATGAAGAGGTCGGCAGGCGCATAGACCGCTGGTACTCGAGGAGGCACAATGGCCAGCCCAAACCTTGAAGACTCGGAGGTATACCAACCAGAGGACGAAATCGACTACCGTGCGCCTTACTTCGACAGCGAGTTTGAGGATGCCATCATGCAGGGCGAGGAGTTACTTGAGGAGGAGGAATGCTGAAACCACTGTATTGCTACTCTTCCGGGCTGTGCGGCGCGTTGGTTACTACCTCGTATAGCCCCGTGGAAATCTCCACGCTTTTACGGTAGGAACGCGAAAAGCGTGGGAAATCTCCACGCACGAGCGTGGGAAATCTCCACGCTTCCAACGCAAAAGCGTGGGAAATCTCCACGGAAACTGTTTTAACAATTAGTACAAGATTGAAGCTATTAGACGAACAGACTTCGTCTGTACAAAACAAAGGGCCGAAGCGGCGCATGCAGGGGGGAGAGACGAACGGAGTTGGATCAGTACCAAAGGCAAATGCATTCGCCTGCCGCGGGCCCTGCTCAGGCCGCAGGGGGCCAAGGCAAGAAAAGGCGGCGTCGGACGGAATCTGCACGAGTAGAATAGTGGTGCGAAGATGAAGCCGAAAAAGCGAAACATTCTGAACGACGTGCTGACGCGTGAGCCTGACAAACCCCTCTATCACTACACGACCCAGACAGGACTCCTCGGAATCATCAAGTCCCGACAGATTTGGGCAACCCATACCCAATACTTAAACGACCGTCGAGAATTCTTGCATGCGGTGGATTTGGTGCGTGAAGAAACCAAAAGACTATTGGATGAGGTACTAGACTCAGACCCGTCTCGGCCTCATCATTCTGCACGTGAAGACAGTCTCGCAAGAATGCAAAAAGCCGTATCGCTGTCGCCTGAGAGCATAAACGTCTGTGTTTGCTCGTTTTCGGAGGAGAGGGATTCGCTATCACAATGGCGAGCTTACGGAGGACGGTCTGGGTTTGCTGTTGGATTTTCTAACCAGGTACTGAGGGCCGCCACAGAAAAGCAGAGATGGTTCCTCGCGCCGTGCATTTATGACCCGGCAACTCAGCGCGGTCTTGTTCGAGCTTTGGTAGAAGAAGTCCTTGAAGAGAACCTAGGTGACCGCCTCGACGAGGACATAGAGGAAGACATTTTTCTAAAAGGCCTCGGAGGAAATCTGCTTGCTTATCTGAGTAGATATGCTCCCATCCTGAAAGATGAATCCTTCAAGGAAGAACGAGAGTGGAGGATTATTTCACGGCCAGTTTTCAGTCAACGCCTCGATTATCGCGAGGGAAGGTCGCTCATAGTTCCCTACTACAAACTCCCTTTGTGTGAGGACAACCAGAAGCTAGAGTTGCACGAAGTTGTGATTGGTCCAACGCCAGATGCGCAGAGGTCAAAGAGTTCACTCGCCAGCCTGATGATGAGTCAAAAAGTGGTTATGAAAGGAACTGGCGGGGTCAACGTCAATGTCTCGCACGTCCCCTATCGTGACTGGTGACGCCCCTCAAGTCCCGATAAGGATTGCCGGACAAGTGCGCCGTGCCCGTCGCGACGAGCGTATGAGGCGGCACGCAAGGCGTGACTACCGCAGGCCTCTCAGAATCCGCACGATTGCTTCCGCCAAGAGCACAAGTAAGAGCGCCTTGAAAAGTAATCTCTCGACAGGCGGAAACAGTCGGGGAAGCTGATTCAGGAATCGGACGAGTCTTGTGATTCTTCGGTCGGGCACCGCGCGCCTCCAAACCAAAAGAAGAGTCTGCGTGGTGTCCTATCCCTTGCGACCGCACGGCTCTCCATTGTGAGAACGACGTGCAGAGTTCAAAACATCCCACTACGCAAACCGTCTGTCAAGAAGCACATTCGTCTTTTTCGTACTGGGGGTGGCGCTTCCGCAAGGCCTCGCCGCAAGGACTTAGACTGTCCACGATGCAGACCTGCGAGCAGAACACCCCGCCGCACGCCGAGGCCCTGCTGCTCCTCGAGCTCCTGAAGACCGGACGCGGCGGACTCCACACGGCCGCCGACGTTCTCGACCTGATACGCATCCCCGGGCCCCAGAGGCGCTTCCTCGAGCCCCACGAGATCGAGTACCGCGAGCAGGTCGAGGCCGAGTTCAGGAATCTTCTTCTTCCGGGAAGCGCCCGGGTGTCCGCCGTGGACGAGGATGAGAAGTGGCCCCCCAGGCCGCGGGGCCGACCCCGGAAGAACCCCGTACCCCCACCCCCACCACGGACCTTCGCCTGCGAGACAGCCATCATCGAGATTCTCAAATCACTTATGGCCTCAGCCGAGACCGTGCAGCTTCCGCACACCCCGAGGCCCCGGCGCGGACCGTACCGCAAGCGCGTCCCCCCACATGGCCTCGCGGGCGCAATCATCTCCGCCGTCGCACGGCACTATGGAGTCAAGGTCGCGGACCTCATATCCCCCAGGCGCGGCTCCTTCTCCAAGGCATCGGGACTCCCGCGATGGACCGCCGCCCACCTCCTGCGCCATGCCGGCCTGCTCGTCCGCGAGATCACGGACCTCCTCGGATACACGGAGACCGGAGCGTACGCGGGCCTGAACTCCCTGCGGGCCGCGCGCGCCCGCGACCCCCAACTCGACCGCGACATATCCATGCTCCTCGAGTCCGTGGATGCGCACAGTGCGGGTCTCAGGTTTTACAGGAAGTGCGGAGGGCAGAAATTGCAGACTCTTGCTTCGCAAGAAGCAAAACTAGCTAAGGCTTTTTGAGTCCAAGCCAAACCAGAAGCGCGGCTAGAACGATCCCTCCTACGATTTGAAGGAGTTGCTTGACTGCCGTTTCTTGAAGCCCCGCAAGAACTCTCTCGCGCAGTGTCGGCTTGAGGCCGCGTGTCATGAACAGGTCATATCCTAGCTTGGAGACAATCCCCGCTGGGGAACTCGGATCAAAGGACTTTCCCAGCCATTTCTTTTTTAGCACTCGAACGAGTTCATCAGACAAATCCGCGAACCCATCAGATTGGAGAGCCTCGCGGCAGTGGTTGCAAATGAACCCATTCAGCGCCTTGAATCTGGCATCACCGAGGGATGGTGTGAAGTCGAGGAGGCATCCTTTGGTGCCAAGGTGAATCGAACTGCGGAGTGAAGGAGAAACCACAGCCACAGACTCGCGCAGAATAAGCGTGAGAACAAATTCAAAGATAGAAGGGGGCGCCATGCGACGCTCCCAATTGCCGAGAGCCAAGACGGAGATACGATTCTCTCTCATTGAATAATACTGGTCGTCGAATCGTGCTAGGGTGATGACCACGAAGTAGTTTGGCCTTGATTCTTTTAAGTGAAAATCTCGAATGAAATCCTCGAGATATTTCTGGTAGCGACCAAGGAATCCGGTGACCCCACCTCTAACCGTCTTACGGTCCACCAAAGAGTTGCTGCGAAGCATCTGCAGAAAGCTGTCGCCTATTGGGTCATTCGGCAAGAATTCGTATTCGAAGCTCTTTTGAAGCGAGTTCAGGCGAAGCACAAGAAACTGAAGCACTGATACGTTCAGGTCCCCAATGGACCCGAGTACTATCCCAATGCGTTTAGGTTTTTGTAGTCGTTCAACTTCCACGTTGCCTTGCATGGTGTGCAGTAATTAGCAATTCTTATGAACCTGAACCTGGCAGGAGTCAAGAGACAAAACTGGCATCCTCCATGGCGCACGTACCTTTTATCATGGTTTGGCGCTAAGTCCCGATAAGTCAGGTGAATCGGCCTAGTTGACGCCAGAATTGAGGAACCTGCCCGCGAAATCGCCGAACTGGTGCCAGAGCGAGGGGATGCTGGGCTGAGCACTGGCCATGCCTGCTGGTGAGGGGCACAACTCCACGGACCGATTCTCGTTCAGCCTTCGCGGGTCGGGATGGAACGTCAAGCGCGGCAACACCTTGAAACTCTTTCCGTTCACAGCGGCGCAGCCCCACGTCGGCGACAGAAGAACGCCATGTCCGGGCTCCGCGAGCGTGAGGCTAGCGAGCGCGGCGTCCACGTCCACACCCGAGGCATTCGAGGCGGACCAGTCCATCAGGGCACGGCGGTCGAGCTTCGCGGCGAGCCGCATCGCGAACACGGTCCCGCACTGCGTGAGCACGTCCTTCGAGACGGCGGCGGCACGTTGAGTGACGACCGTCATTCCTATTCCAAAATTCCGGTACACACGCGCGCACTGCGCGAACGCCGCCTTGCAGTCGCGCTGGTAGTGAGAGAGGCTGCCCGTCTGCGGAACGAAGATCGGTGCCTCCTCCACGACGATGTGCACCGGCGCGACGATGCGCGGGCCGAGAGCGCCGAGCGCGTTCAGAAACTCGGCGGCGTACCAGTGCACGGAAGCGAACGGCATGAAGGAGAAGTCGAGCACCGCCGACCAGTCCTCGCCGAGCGCCACTCTACGCGCCGCCTCCGCTGGTTGTGGGATTTGTTGGTCCATGCGCATGCCACCGAAGATTCTTATCGGCATTCCCCCGGCTGGGTCGCCGTCGAACCCAGTACGCAGGCCCCAGAAGATTCCGACCGGATCCAGAACCACGACCCGGGCCCCCGCCATCAGCCACTGCTCGACCATGCGCCCGGCGAGGTACGACTTGCCCGAGCCCGACACGCCCGCGATGCAGCACTTCTCGGACGGCTCGACGGGTAGCGCGATGCGCGCCCTCGCGGCGTCCTCACCGAATAGGATTGCCATGATGGTGCTCCTCCCTCCAACCTCACGCGCGTCTCCGCCTCAAACTGCTCCGCCGTCTCCCAACCCATCAACAACGTGACCACCTGCCTGCCTGTCTCGGCTTCCTCAAACTTAACCCACTCCTCGTCGTCCAAAAAATCGTCGCCCACCTCCACCTCTACGCCTTCAAACCCGCTTACCTTCATCGTGCTCCCTCCTAATCTCTAACCTTCACCTCTACCGCAAACCCAACTTCCCCTCAACCCACGCCACGGCTTCCTCCTCCGTCTCAAAATACTGCTCCACGCCCTCGTCCCAATGCTCCATCGTCATCCCTTCCGCGTCCTCCTTGACTCGTGCCACAAACTTCCCACTGCTGCCTTCCCTCAAATCCTCCAACTCCCCAACCGCCTTGTACACGTCCGCGCACGCGCCATTGTGCTCCTGCCCTTCACGCGCCCAATCTAAACTCCCAAACCATGCGTTCTTCCCGTCCTCGTCCGCCTCCGTCACGTCCCGTGTCCGCGTGTAACTCGTCGTGTACGTCTTGACCACGCCTTTGTGCTCCCTCTCAATCTCATACCGACCGTTCGCCGTTCTCATTTGATGCTCCTTTTACGCCTGTATGTCGCCGTCCACCAACACCCGCAAGCAAGGTTCTAGTATACTCATACGTTATTTGATATAAATATATAATAATATACTGCGGGATTGCAAGCAGAATCCGCGTGGCCGGGAAGGATTTTCTCGTGCCCGAGCCCGTGCAGAATCCAACATGGGCCCCATCCCCCGCCCGAGTCCAATCCCCACGAGCATCCCCGGGGGACCCAAGC
>WNFS01001851.1_pt1 | contig 15855 bp, 15 predicted proteins | sample 5400141 | NCBI WGS metagenome assembly WNFS01 (sample SAMN13153358, study PRJNA577476) | soil metagenome | isolation source: 60 cm saprolite under Madrone tree | place: USA:California | collected 2016-06-14
CTCCCGGATGTACCGCCGCGGCGCGTATGCCATTCCCTCGATGACGCCTGTCGAAAGCAACGGCGAAGAGGATATTCGCAGTCTTGGACCGGCCGTAGGCAACGAACGGTTCATAGGGCGTCCTCACAAAGTTGGGATCTTCAAGGTCGACTTTGGAGAAGCGGTGCCCGGCAGACGCGAGATTGATCAGACGCCCTCCCTTGCGGATAAGTGGCGCGATACGGTTGACGAGCACGAAGTGCCCCAGATGATTGGTGCCGAACTGCATTTCAAAGCCGTCCGCCGTATGACCAAACGGCGTGGCCATCACTCCTGCATTAGCGATGACCACATCGAAGGGTTCACCCTTTGCGAGGAGTGCATCGGCGCAGCGTCGAACGCTCTTAAGATCGGCGAGATCGAGCTCAATCAGCTCGAAGCTGCCAACATTGAACGTACCCTCCTTCAGCACTTGTGCAGTTGCCGTTTTAGCCTTGGCCAAGTTCCGCGCCGCGCCCACAACCTGAGCGCCGTGCGCAGCAAGAGACCGCGCAGTTTCCACACCAATCCCCGCCGAAACGCCCGTGACGAGGATCCGTTTGCCGTGCAGATTCACACCGGACAAAACCTCTTCTGTTGTTGAGGTTGCCCCAAATACGTCCACCATTGTGTCGCTCCTTGTACTGGCCCGTTCGAGTTCCGTGCCTACCGATCAATGTGGACCGGGAACTGGCCTAGCTAGATTTGCGGAAACACCAGTCGAGGAGATGTCGACGCCGTGAGCAACGTGGTCGTTCTTATGCAGAGTCACGACGATACATTTGTAAGCGGGTTGATTGCCGGCCCACAATGCCCAGTAATTCAGGTTGCGGCCTGGCTGGCTTTCGGTCACGAACTTGCCTGCCGACCACCGCTTGCAAGCTGTCGAAGTCTCTGCTCAACAGCCATCGCTTTGCTTCTCGTGATTCTTGTCCGTTCTCTAAGACATCAAGGATGGCGCGATTTACGATGGCTAGATAGAGGCGCCTTACTGCATGGGGGTGGAGCTTTTCCGTTTGATCGCCGATGGGGCCGGTCCTATTTCCATGCCATCTGCCAGGAGCCTCTGCTACAAAAGGCTCCGGCAGGTGCGCCGCCGTATCTTCGAATGACGCGAATTGGCCTTCTTGTTTCTGACTCTGTCTGATCATTTCTATGCTCCTTCGGTTGCATACGACCGAACCCTTCCAATTTGTGCCGGAGTTGCTGCAACCATGAGAGGCCGACACAGCCGATTAGATATGCAGCCACTGCCGTCTTTAGCACAATCACAATCAGGCGCAAACCATTCTTCATCCACTTGACCTCGACTCAGTCCTGCCAATGGTCTGCAGGTGGCGCAATACCAAGGCGCTTCATCTTGTAAAACAGGGTGGTTCGCTTCAAGCCAAGTCTGGCAGCTGCTCCTCGCGGACCTCCGAGCTTCCAATTGGCGCGCTGGCAAGCGGCGAGAATTTCTCTACGCACCTTGTCTTCGAGGGTCGGGTTTGAAATCTCGGGCTCTGACGGCTGATAGCTTTCGAGGGGTGCTGGTTCAAAGACGCCATCATTGGAGAGAATGACGCCACGCGCGATGTAGTTCTAGAGTTCACGAATGTTGCCGGGCCAATGGTGGCGAACCAGAGAACGCATAGTTTCCTGAGGAATCGATTCGATCGATTTGTCCATCGAGGCGGCAAACTGTTGAACGAAATATTCCACGAGTTCGGGAATATCGGCTTTCCTTTCGCGTAGCGGCGGAAGATAAATCGGAAAAGCATTCAACCGGTAGTACAAATCTTCGCGGAATTCGCGATCCTGAGCCATTCGCTTCAAGTCTTGGTTGGTTGCAGCAACGACGCGAACATCGACTCGCGTTGTGCGAGTGCTGCCCACGGCCTCAAACTCACGCTCCTGCAACACGCGTAGCAGCTTGGGCTGAAGCTCTAATGGCATGTCTCCAATTTCATCGAGGAACAGAGTGCCACGATCCGCCAACGCGAACCGGCCGACATGAGAATTGATAGCGCCCGTAAAGGCTCCGCGTTCGTGCCCGAAGAGCTCGCTTTCGAGGAGGCCGGCAGGCATCGCCGCGCAGTTCACCTTCACCAGATTTCGGTTTCGGCGGGGGCTGAGCTCGTGAATCGCTCGCGCGATGACTTCCTTGCCGGTGCCGGTCTCTCCGGTGAGCAAAACGGTTGTATTCGTGCCTGCGACGGCCTCCACCTGGCTGAGAATGGAGCGCAGGCTGCCGCGGCGTCCTACGATCGTGTCCAGGAACGAGGATTCCTCGCGTTCCGGCTTGCGCGCCGTCCGTTCATCAGCACGATAGAGAGCGGCACTTATCGACGCACTTTCCGGATATGGACTAGCCTGCGTGACTGAGTGTGATGCTGTGCTCATGTTCTGCTCCTGTTTCTGATCGTTAAGACCCTCGGGCATCTCCAGCACGGGTAGTGACATCGTTAAACTCTAACTTCCGCAGTCATCTGCTGCCCAGAGTCAGGTACTGGAAAATCTATCTTTGAACTCGAAGATCGCTTTTCCGTGTCTCTGAGGAAAACGAGCGCTTCGTCGCTACGTCGCCGATCGATGAGCAGCACATCGCCCTGGTGCACTTGCCCAGTTGCCAGCAGCCTGGAAAGCGGGCAGACCACATTCCGCTCAATCGCGCGCTTTAAGTGGCGGGCTCCGTACCTCTGGTCGGTTCCCTCTTCCAGGAGGAACTCCCGGCCTTCGCTCGTGATTCGAAACAAGAAGGGCCGCGTCGTCGAGTCAAGCACGCGCTTCTGTACTTCCCTGAGTTCGATCTCCAGCACTTCATCAAGCTCCGCGCGCTTCAGCGGATGAAACACGACCACTTTGTCCAATCGGTTCATGAACTCTGGCGAGAACTTGCGCCTGGCCGCTTCCACTGCCGTCCTCTCCACCTTCTCGTGCAATCCCGTTGTCGCCTTGTCCTTCGGCTGGATGAATCCCATGCCTCCGTGCATCAGATCAGCGATCTGGCTTCCTCCTAAGTTCGAGGTCAGGAAGATCACCGTCTGCGACAGATCCACTCGCCGGTTATCGCCCAGCGTCAGCGTTGCTTTATCCAACATTCCAAGCAGCAGCTGCCACAGCGCGTCGCTCGCTTTTTCGATTTCGTCAAACAACAGAAAACTCAGCTTGAGACCATCGCGATGACTTGCTGCCAAAGCCTCTTGGGTGATGAGCGGGTGGGTTTCGCGGTGTCCGAGATAACCGGGAGGCGAACCAATCAACTTGGCGATTTCGTGCGAGTGCTGAAATTCGCCGCAATCCACCTTGATCAATGCTCGACTATCTCCGAACAAGATCTCCGCGGCGGCTTCGACAGTGCGCGTTTTCCCTGAACCGGTGGGTCCCAGAAACAGTAAGTTTCCGACGGGGCGCCCGGGAGAATGCAGACCGGCGCAGAACACTTGATAGATATCAACAAGCGCTTGCACGGCCTCGTCTTGCCCGACGATTTTCTCCCGCATCGCATGCTCAAACTGGCAAGCTGTAGAACTGCGTTTTTCCGCGTCTAAAAACGGGGAGAGCCCCTTATCCGCCCCTTTTCCCAGGTGCGGACCGCGTTCTTTTTTATGGGTCGATTGTGTTGCTGTCATCATAACTGCTCCTTCTACTGCACAAGCTCAACTCAGCGGGACCCGTTTGTTGCTCATTTATCGGAACTCTGGTCTGATTCTCTTTCCAGCCGCTCTCTCCTGATCCACTCTCGGATGTAAAGGCCGCAGTTCTTCAGCTTGATCGAGTCGGCTTCCCACTTCTCCAGAAACTTAACGGCCTCGGCATCCACCGACCTCAAATCTGTACAGTCCAAGACAATGCGGCTCCCCTTACTTTCTGCCGCAATCAGCGCCCTCACCTCCGCCACGTTTTCCGCGTTCAGTTGACCGCTAACCTTAAAAACCACTTCTCCGTTTGCCTTTCTGGTGATCCTCAGCATCTGGTTCCTCGTCGCAATCACAACTTGCGTCGCTTAAATGGCAATTAAGGCGCCAATCGTAAGTAGTTGAAAAGACGACTCCGCTATTGCCGAAGCAGCGCCGAGATTTCGACAATTGGCGGACGGTTGTACAACTCTAGGCGCGGTACCGGGAACGCGCTATACTCCTGACCCGTAAGACTTTCAAGTCTGCGCGATCCCGACGAGGCACGCCCATGGCGCAGCCCCGATTCTTCGCTGCAACTTTCCTCCTATCTCCAACAACAAAATTGAGGTGATATATGACAGCGCACGAACATTCAGTCGAGCTCGCCGGGGTCAATCTCGCCGGGCGAAATCATGTCTGCGCTTTCTTCAACACCATCGACGAAGAGCACAGAGTGCTCGGATCGTTCTACAAGGATGGCCTCGACCAAGGCGAAAAGGCCGCCCACATTGCGGATCCCGAGAATCGGGAAGAACATTTGAAGCGGCTCGCCGAGGCAGGCATAAACGTCCAACAGGCGATGGATACCGGCCAACTGGAGGTGGTCCCGTGGACCGACGTATATGTGCGGGACCGCCGGTTCGACCAGGATGCGATGCTGGCGTCAGTCGAAAAACTAATCCAATCGGGCGCAGCCGCCGGCTACCCGCTTACCAGGTTAGTCGGACATCATATGGATTGGCTATTTGTCGACAAACCCGCCACGTACAACCTGGTGGAATACGAGGCACGACTCAATCACGTTCTTTCCAAATACGACGATCCTGTGATCTGTAACTACAATCCGGCCAAATTTGGCGCGACTGTGGCGATGGACATCATGCGGACGCACCCGCTCGTAATTATTGGCGGGTTACTGCGGGAGAACCCGTTCTTCGTTCCTCCCGAGCAGTTTCTCGATGAGATGCGTGAGCGACGGTTAGCTCGCAGTGCCGTCGCGTAGTGAATTGCTCAAATGACCGTAGATCCCTCTGCGGAGATCCCCCGCCTGCGTGCAACGGTCAGGGATCTCCTGGCGCTTACGACGATTCCGGAGGCATGGGTGGGACGAGAACCGCCCGCCATTGCCACCGATCTCGCCGATTTGCTGATCGAATCGCTCGAGCTGGATTTCGCTTTTGTGCGTTTGTGCGATCCCACAGGCTGTCGGGTGGTCGAGGTGACGCGGGGTAATTCTTGGAAGGCATTTCCGCAATGGCTGCAACAACACCTCGCTGTGTTCGGCCACATTTCTAGGAAGGAAATCGTGACCAGCGTGGGCGGGGTCGAGGAATCCTGCTGCGGTATCGTGATTCCTATCGGTGTCAACAGCGAACGCGGTCTCGTTGCCGCGGCGTCCGATCGCTCTGATTTCCCCGACGAGATTGATCAGCAACTGCTTTCCGTAGCTGCGAATAACGCCGCGACAGCATTTCAGAACGCATTCCTCATCAACGAGCTACGCAGCGCGCAAGAAGCGTTGCGAGATAGTGAGCAAGAGCTTCGCAAGTCCCGCGACGAATTAGAAATTAAGGTGGCGGAACGAACCTCCGAATTACGCCGGAGCGAAAGGGAGCTTCGCGACGTGATTGACACTATTCCTGCGATAGCGTGGAGTGCGCTGCCCGAAGGCTCGAACACTTACGTGAACAGCCGATGGGTGGAGTACTCGGGGCTGCCGGCGGAGCAAATGACCGGATCAAGTTGGCATGCCGCAACTCACCCCGATGATCTTGAGCGAAACAACGCTAAGTGGCTCGCGTGCGTTGCCAGCGGCGAGCCTTTCGAGGACGAGGTGCGTTTCCGGCGCGCAGATGGGGAATATCGCTGGCACTTGGTGCGGGGCGTCCCTCTGAGAGATGAAGCCGGCAATGTCGTCAAATGGTATGGTGTGGTTACCGACATTGAAGATCGCAAGCGCGCCGAGGAATCCCTTCGGAGCAGTGAAGCGTACCTGGCGGAAGCGCAGAGGCTCAGCCAAACCGGCAGTTGGGCATGGAACCCGGCGACCAACAAAAATACGTACGAGTCCGAGGAGTTCATCCGCGTGTTGGGGTATGATCCACGTGCGCCGTTACCGTCATTCGAAGAATTCATCCAGCGAGTTCATCCAGATGATCGTGCGGCGAACAGGGAACACTTTGAGAAAGCCATCCGCGACCAAGTGGACTTCGAATTTGAGTACCGAATAGTTCATCCGGACAAAGGGGTCAGAGACATTCACGTCGTAGGTCATCCTGTTCTGAGCGCGTCCGGCCATCTCGTTGAATTTGTGGGCACTGTGATCGACGTCACTGAACGTAAAAAAGCAGAGGAGGAACTGCGCAGAAGTGAAATGGAGCTCCGGCAGATGCTGGACCTCGTGCCTCAAGTTGTTGCGGTGTACGGACCCAACAACGAACGCCTTTATGCCAACCGCGTTGCGCTGGATTAGCCCCCCTTTGGAGAAGCGTCGTGCACCTCGCGGCCACTAACGGTTGCAGTCGTTTTCCCCCGACACGCCTTGAACCAAAATGCCTTCAAAAACAAAGACGCGTCACTCAGCAGAATCCCGCAAACCGCTTCGGCAACGACCACGATTTGCAGGGAGCAGCCGTTTTCCTGGCCGCCGACGCTTCCAACGTGGTCACCTGTCACGTCCTGGTAGTGGAAGGGGGCCAATCGGACTGAGTCGCACGTGCCTGTCGTCCGCGAGGGCGCAGGCACTGATCCGCTTGAACGCAAACTAATGGTATATTCGATAATATGAGAGAGATGAGACCTGACTTTGCGACCGTGGAAGAGGCGGTGGAGGAGATTCGGCAGGGCCGAATGATTGTCCTTGTTGACGACGAAGACCGCGAAAACGAAGGCGACTTGGCCATGGCGGCGGAGAAGATTACGCCGGAAGCCATCAATTTCATGGCCAAGTATGCGCGCGGACTGATTTGCCTTCCGCTCACGGAGGAGCGCTGCGACGAACTGCACCTGCCGCTGATGTCCCCAATCAATACTTCCGCGCACGGAACGGCGTTTTGCGAGGCGATCGACGGCCGGCTGGGAGTCACCACCGGGATCAGCGCTTCGGACCGCGCGATGACGATTCTGACAGCGGTCGACTTGAAGACAAAGCCGCAGGATTTGGCGCGGCCCGGGCATATTTTTCCGCTGCGGGCGCGGAATGGCGGTGTGCTCGTGCGCGCCGGGCAAACCGAAGCGAGCGTGGATTTGGCGCGCATTGCCGGGCTGACTCCCGCGGGCGTGATTTGCGAAATCATGAATGAAGACGGCACGATGTCGCGCGTACCGCAGCTCGTGGAATTTTGCAAGCAGCACAATCTGAGGATGCTGACGGTGGCAGACCTGATCCGCTACCGCATGCAGCACGAGCGCTACGTGCGGCGCGTGGCGGAGGCCGTGCTGCCAACACGCTACGGCGAGTTTCGGATGATCGCATATTCGAGCGACGTCGACCACGACCAGCATGTGGCGCTGGCGCGGGGAGATCTGGAAGCCGGGACGGCGCCGCTGGTGCGAGTGCATTCCCATTGCCTGACGGGCGACGTTTTCGGGTCGATCACCTGCGATTGCGCGGAGTTGGTGGCAAGGTCGCTCGAAGCGATTGCGAAAGAGGATCGCGGCGCGTTCTTGTACTTGCACCACACTGGGCGAGGATTTGGGATTGAGGTGAGCGAGGAACCAGGCGTGTTGCCGCAAATTCATTTTCATTCGCGTGGACAACTGGACCGCGAACCGGCGCGGCAGCGCATGGTGCAGCACGAAAGTGGAATTGGCGCGCAGATTTTGATCGATCTGGGACTCAAAGATATCCGCGTACTGACTAACCATCCAAAGAAAGTCGTGGCTCTCGAAGGCTACGGGATCCGCATCGCGGACCAAGTGCCGCTGCGCGTGGAATCGCGCCACCCAACACACCAAGCATTCTAAACAACAAAATCTAACGCAAAGACGCGGAGAGCGCAGCGTTGGCGCAGAGAAGAACCTAGTTGGGCGGAGCCTCGGTTTCGGCGGCTGCGGGGGCTGAGCTCTTTGCCGGCTGCTTGCTGGCTGGTATTTTGCTAACGGTCAGATATTTGCGCATCTTTTCGAGGCGCTTTTTGCCGAGACCTTTGATGGAGAGCAGGTCGTCGACGCTTTTGAAAGCGCCGTAGGACTTGCGCATCTGGAGGATTTTTTCGGCGGTGGCGGGACCGATTCCGGGAACTTGCTGGAGCTCTTCAGAGTTGGCGGTGTTGATGTTGATAGGCTTGAGCGGCGGTTTCTTGGCAGCCCCCGCCACTGCCGCGAAGGCGAAGCAGATGGCCAGAAAGAAGAGAGAGAGCCGAACCCGCAGTTTGAGGCACTCCATGACAGTAAAATACTACCAGAGATAGCTACCCAAGTAAATAACATACGCAACTAGTTGAGGCGTTTGCCATGGGCGTCGTAGACATCGAGGTCGCCGAAGAGGGCAGCTTGCGGTTCGATTTGCGTGCGGTCGCCGACCACTATGATTTGCATGTTTGCGGAGTCGAAATATTTTCGCGCGGTGGAGAGTAGATCGTCTGGCGTGAGGATACGGACTTTTTCGCGATAGGTTTCGAGGTAATCGTCGGGAAGGTCGTTGAGCGCCACGGTAGCAAGTTGCGAGAGCAGACCGTCTTGGGTGGCGAGGCCCAGGGAGAAAACGCCGCTGACGTAGTTGCGCGCATCGGCTAGCTCGGGCTCAGGGACCGGGAGGGCGCGAAGCTTGTCGAGCTCGTAGAAAATTTCGGTGAGCGAAGCAGCTACCACATCGCTTCGCACAGCAGCGGAAATGGAGAAGTAACCGTACTGGCGCAGGGGATTGACACTGCTGCGCGGGCTGTACGTGTAGCCTTTATCCTCACGAATATTCATCACTAGGCGCGAATTGAAAGCGCCGCCGTAGAGGCTGTTGGTCAGGGCGAGCTTGATCCAGTCGGGATGTTTGCGAGTGATGGCGTGGCATCCTGCGAGAATTTGCGCCTGCACTGCGCCCGGTACATGCACAAGGTGGACGCGGCGGCCGCTAGGCTTTACGGGCTCTGGCGCAGCCGGAATGGCTGGCTTCTTTCCAGTCCAAGCGCCAAAAACTTTTTCAATGGTCTTCAGCATGGCGGCGGAATCAAAATCACCGACCATCAAGACCATCGCGTTTTCCGGCGTGTAGAAATCGCGATAGACAGAGAGAAGATCGCCCAGCTTGTAAGCGGCGACTTGTTCTTCCGTGGGTGCGACGTGCGCGTAGGGATGAGCGCCGAAGAGAACTTTGCGCAGACGCTCGCTGGCGAGGAAGCCAGGTTGGGTGCGATCTAGTTTTACTTCTTCGAGCCTTTGGCGGCGCTCGCGTTCGAATTCGGGCTCCGGGAAGGCGGCTTCGCGCGCTAACTCGCTGACGAGTTCAAGCAACGGCTCGGCGAGCTCGGAGAGGCCGGCGAAGGCGATGGCACTGTTGTCGGCTCCCGCGTGGGAGGACAGATCGGCGCCGAGGCGACGGAGATCTTCTTCGATTTGGCGGCTGGGACGCTTGGCAGTGCCGGTGCGCACAACGGTGGCGGTCATTTCAGCGAGGCCAGGTGCGTGCTGGCTGGCTGCAGCATTGCCCGAGCGTAAGAAAAGCTCCCCGTGAAACTTGGGGATAGTGTGCGATTCTACGAGGACGACAGCCAGTCCGTTGGCGAGGCGCGCTTTTATGCGCTTGGGCCAGGCGACCTGGCGCTCGTCGGAAAGCGGCGGAACGCTGGCGGGCATTTCGGCTGCGGCGCGCGTGGCCATTATGCGGCCTCCTGTGCTTGAGCGTTTGCCGGGCGGCGGAAGACGATGGCCCGTTTATCGTTGCGGAGATATTTTTTTGCGACGGCCTGGATGTCTTCGCGCTTGACGGCGAGGAAGCCGTCGAGAACTGTGTTGACTAGCTGCGGCTCGTTATCGAAAAGCGAAAAACAGGCGAGCAGGTGCATCAGGCCATAGCGAGGCATGCCGCCATGGCCGCCTTCCAGCGTGGAGTAATAGTCAGAGCGAAATTTTACTTTCAGCTGGACGAGCTCGTCTTGCGTGATGCCGTCTTGTTGGATGTCACAAATGACAGAATCGAATTCGGCCAGCGTGGCGTCGCTGGTGAATTCGGGCTTGTGCAGGATTTTGGTGACCATTTGTGTTGGGCCGTTGTAGCCGAAGATGTCTTCGATACCGCCATCGACTTCGACGGCGACCTGCTTTTCGAGTACGAGGTGGCGGTACATCCGCCCGGCGCGGCCGCCATGGAGGGCTTGGTCGAGCAGAGCGATCGCGCACCAGTCCGTTGTGCGGCGCGGAGGAACGGTGTAACCGATGGCCAGAGCGGGGAGCGTGCCGAATTTTTCTTCGACTTCGCCGCGGCGCTCTTCGGTCTGCTCCGGCTCGCGAGGGTCGGCGAAGGGTGACTCGGCACCGGCAGGAATGTCGCCAAAATATTTTTGGGCGAGGGCAAGGCCTTCGTCCGGCTTAACGTCACCTAGGATGAGCAGAACCGCGTTGTTCGGGGCGTAATAGGTTTTGAAGAAAGATTGCACGTCGGCGAGGCTGGCGGAGTCGAGATCGGCGAAATCACCGTAGAAATTGTGCGCGTTGGCCCAATTGCGAAAAGCAACGGGCGGAAGGTCGAGCCAGGGGAATCCGCCGTACGGCTGATTCAAGACGTTGACGCGGACTTCTTCCTTTACGACGTCGCGCTGGTTGCGGAGATTTTCGTCATCGACCTTGAGGGCGCGCATGCGGTCGGCCTCGAGCCACAGGACGCGCTCGAGCGCATTCGAGGGCACGGATTCGAAATAGTTGGTGACATCGTAATGCGTGGAGCCGTTGAGCGTGCCGCCGCTGGAATTAATGAGTTTAATGTGTTGCATCTTGGGGGCATTGGCAGAGCCTTGGAACATCATGTGCTCGAAGAGATGCGCGAAGCCGCTGCGGCCGCGCGGCTCGAGACGGAAGCCGATTTTGTAGTACACGCCGACGGTGACGACCGGTGCAGTAGTGTCGGGCGCGATGACCACTTTTAGTCCATTCGCGAGGGTCTTGGTTTCAATGGAGATTTTCAAATGCTTTCACCTGGATTGCTGATTCAATTGTGTTTCCTGTCTCGTGCTAGGATACCGCGAGGCGAGCATTGACACCAATTCCGACAGCGAAAATCGAGCACGTCGCAAGCGTCTGGCTCTTTGGACTGATCGCCTTCTTCTGGATTTCTCATGGGCTGCGCGTGGCCTACGGCGCGCTGCGGCTGCCGCGGATCAAGGATTGTGCTCCTGCCGAGAACGCTGAGTGCCCGCGAATATCGCTGATTTTTGCGGCACGGGACGAAGAAGAAAAGTTGCCGGCGGCATTGGCCACGCTTGCGGCCCTGGACTATCCTAACCTTGAAATCATCGCGGTGGATGACCGGTCGCAGGACTCAACCGGAAAAATTCTAGATGCATTTGCACGTGGGCACGGGCGGCTTCGCGTCGTGCATGTTGAGGCGCTGCCGCCTGGCTGGCTGGGAAAACCGCATTCCTTGCAGAAGGCCTATGAGGCTTCGACCGGAGAGTGGCTGCTATTCACCGATGCGGATGTGCGGTTTGCACCCGATGTGCTACGGCGCGCGGTCAGCCTCCTGAAAGAACGGTCGGCTAGTCATCTGACATTGTTTGGCGACGTGGAGATGCACGGATTCTGGGAAACGACGCTGCTTACTTTTTTCGGCATGGCGTTTCACTTGGCGACGGATCCGTATCGAGTCGGCAATCCGCATTCGCGGGCGTATGTTGGCGTGGGGGCGTTTCAACTGGTAAAGCGCACGGCGTACGAGGCGGCAGGCACGCATCTTCGGCTGGCAATGGAAGTGGTCGATGACATGAAGCTGGGAAAGATCGTGAAGCAAGCTGGATTTCGGAGCTGCGTAGGCGTCGCGCAGGACGCGGTCGTGGTGCGGTGGCACGCAGGGGTGGGAAATATCGTACGCGGGGTGACCAAGAATTTTTTTGCCAGTGCAGGCTACAGCCTAGCGTTCGTAGTTTTGTCCGTAGCGGGATTGCTGCTGACGAATGTGGCGCCGTTTATCGCGGTATTTTTGGCGCACGGCTGGATTCGTGTTTTTTCAGCGATTGCGGTCGGGATTGCGATTGCATTTCACGTTGGGGTGAACATCGTAATGCGCGTTTCACCGCTTTACGCCTTGACGCATCCGATTGGGGCAGTGCTGTTTTGCTACATGATGTTGAGGTCGACGGCAGTTACGCTGTGGCACCGCGGAGTTACGTGGCGCGGCACCTTTTACCCGCTGGAGGAACTAAAGCGCGGCGTGGTGTGAAATCTTAGCGGCACACAAATCCCCGTCAGGAGGCTGCTGATGCTTTTTCCGCGGAAAACAAACCGGAGAGGTCGCGCTGCTTCAAACTGCGGATGCGGTCGCGGAGCTGGGCAGCTTTCTCGAATTCGAATTTTTTGGCGGCTTCGCGCATTTGGCCTTCGAGCTGTTTCAACAATTCGGCGAGCTGCTGCTCGTTTTTGACGTTGGCGGTGGCGGCGTCCAATGCTGTGTCGTCGATGGGAACAGTGACGTAATCGGCCTCGACGATGCGCGCGAGTTCCATGTCCACGGACTTAACGATGGATTCGGGCGTGATGTCGTTTTCCTTGTTGTAGGCCAATTGCTTGTCGCGGCGGCGATTGGTTTCGCTGATGGCCTGGTTCATAGAGCCGGTGCGCGTGTCGGCATACAGAATGGCGCGGCCGGAAATGTGGCGGGCGCATCGGCCCATCGTTTGGATGAGCGAGGTGGCGCTGCGGAGATAACCTTCTTTGTCGGCGTCGAGAATGGCGACGAGAGAGACTTCGGGCAGGTCCAGACCTTCGCGCAGAAGATTGATACCAATAAGGACATCAAATTCGCCGCGGCGGAGGTCGCGCAGGATTTTGATGCGGTCGAGTGTTTCGACCTCTGAATGCAAGTAGCGGCAACGCACTCCAATTTCAGTGAAGTATTCGGAAAGGTCTTCAGCCATGCGTTTGGTTAACGTAGTGACCAAGACGCGCTCGTTGCGCTCGGCGCGGAGGCGAATTTCCTCGAGTAAATCGTCAACTTGGCCCTTCACCGGGCGAATCTCCACTTCAGGATCGACGAGGCCTGTGGGGCGAATCACTTGCTCGATAAACAGGCCACCGGATTTCGTCAGCTCGTAAGGACCTGGCGTGGCGGAAACGTACAAAGCTTGGTTCACGCGGTGCTCGAACTCTTCGAAGGTCAGCGGGCGATTGTCGAGAGCGGAAGGCATGCGGAAGCCGTAGTTCACGAGCGTTTCTTTGCGCGAGCGGTCGCCCGCGTGCATTCCGCGGACCTGCGGAATGGTTTGGTGCGATTCATCGACGAAGAGCAAATAATCCTGCGGGACATAATCGAGCAGAGTGGGGGGAGCTTCTCCGGGCAAGCGGCCGCTGAGATGGCGTGAATAATTCTCAACGCCGTGGCAGTAGCCGATGGTGCGCATCATTTCGATATCGAAGAGAGTGCGCTGCGTAAGGCGCTGCGCTTCAACGAATTTCCCGCCCCGCTCTAGCTCTTTTTTCCACCATTCGAGTTCCTCATAGATGCCGACGATGGCGCGCTCGCGCTGCTCGGCGGGCATGACATAGTGTGTCTTGGGGTAGATGGGTACGCGGGTCAAATCTTCCTGACCGGCGCGGACCTCGCCGGTAAGGGGATCGATCTGGCGCAGCGCGTCGATTTGCTCGCCCCACATCTCGATGCGATACCCGTTGTCTTCGTAAGTGGGATAAATCTCGATCATGTCGCCACGAACGCGAAAAGTGCCGCGGCGCAAGTCTTCCGAGCGGTCGTACTGAATATCGACGAAACGGCGGAGAAGGGCTTCGCGCGAGGTGTGCTGGCCTTTTTCGAGCATCACTAGCATGCCGTAATACGCTTCGGGTGAGCCGAGACCGTAGATGCAGGAGACGGAGGCGACGATGATGACGTCGCGGCGCTCGAAAAGCGAGCGGGTGGCGCTCATGCGCAGCTTGTCGAGCTCGTCGTTGATGGTGGCTTCTTTTTCGATGTAGACGTCGGCGGAGGGAACGTAAGCTTCCGGCTGATAAAAATCGTAGTAGCTGACGAAATATTCGACGGCATTCTCCGGGAAGAAGCTTTTGAACTCGTGGTAGAGCTGCGCGGCGAGGGTTTTGTTATGGGCAAGGACCAGCGCGGGACGGTTTACGGCCTCAATGACCTTGGCCATCGTGAAGGTTTTGCCGGATCCGGTGACGCCGAGAAGAACCTGGTGCTTTTCGCCCGCTTCTACGCCACGCACGAGCTGATCAATGGCGGCGGGCTGGTCGCCTCGCGGCTGGTAGTTGCTGCGCAACTTGAATTTCACGAGAGAACTCTCCTGCTGGCCCGATGGTCCCTGATGAAACCTCCATTATACCCCGCAGCGCAAATCGCAAAGAGGTCACGAAGTATCGCCACCGGCACGAGGAGGCTAAGCAGCCGAAAGATCCTCGATACTCGCGACAGGATCGGCATGTGCACCTTTGCCTCGCAGTAGCTCATCGAAAACGCGATCCGACATGGCTAATCGCTCCCGACGTTATCAAGGAATATTGAGCGGAGTCTCTGAAACCAGCAACACTTCGGAATGGCTCTTAGCGCTTACGTCGTAATGAACGCGATTAGAGCCGTCGGCTTTGGCCACGGTGACGTTCATTTGCTGAGAGGCTTCCTCGGTGGCGCGGATGGGGATGCCGGTTTTCAAGGAAATGTAGGTGATGATGTGGTTGGTGCCGTGGGCGGTGCCTGCAGTACGTAGCTCGTGGAGCTTGAAATCCTGCGGGGTCGCGTTCTTGTTGAAATCCTGCTTCAGTACGGCGGTGGTGAGAATCACTGCGCAGCGTCCCGGCTCGCCATCTGATGGGGCGACGCTGCCTTGCACAGTCAGCTGCACAGCCCGGCAGGGCTCATCACGGACGTAGGTGGACTCGCGCATCCAGCGAAGGCCGGCGATGGGTGAAGGAGATGTCTCAGCTTCTTCGGAATTCCATTTTTGCGCGATGCGGACTCCGGTGGTGCGGAATCCTGCGGCGAGCAGAAAGCGGGACGCCCACTCCTGCCAGGTTTGTTGTTGTTCGGGGAAAAGCGCGTCGAGCCCGGTGACTTGATCGAGGCGGCCGTCCGGAAGAATCGTAAACTCGATAAATTTTCCGTTGGAATCTTGTTTTTGCACTTGAGGCGCGGGCGGCTCGATGTTGGGAACCTTGAAATGAGAATCGGACCGGAGCACTTCAAATTTTGTGCGCACGTGAACGACTCCGCGGTCACCCCGCGCTTGAACACCGAGAACTTCGAGACGCAGCAAGGCATTGACGTCAACTTTGCCAGAATCATCGGGAGCGGCAACGATCACCGGGCTCTCGGTCTTGACGTGTTTGTCGCTGTGATAGCTGATCTGGTATGCCAAGGTTTGGCCGGCTTGCAATCGTGGGAAAAGATTGACGCGCTCCGTGCGGCCTTTCGCGCCGCAAACGCAGGCGGCGAGCAAAGCGATCGAGCCATAAACGGGGGCGTAATCCCTCGCGCGACGCGCCAGATTGCGAGTGTCATCCATGTCCAGCCACCGCCAAGCTCACTTCGTTTTTACAGCCGCGTTGCTCGGGTCGCTGCGCTGTTTCAGGCGACGGTCAAAGAAATCGCTGGCGGCACGATAACCCGCGAGCCAGTTGCGATGCAGCAGAAAATCGTGCACCTCATCCGGGAAGACGAGTTGCTCGATGACTACGCCGCGGGCGCGCAGGCGGGCGACGAGATCAACCGTTTGCGCGAAGTACACGTTGCGGTCGTCATCGCCGTGGATGAAGAGCACAGGAGACTTCCACGTGTCCACGGAAGTGACTGGAGAAGATTCGTGAGCGA